>LSQX01075960.1_pt2 | contig 22455 bp, 17 predicted proteins | sample 654561 | NCBI WGS metagenome assembly LSQX01 (sample SAMN04489861, study PRJNA283612) | anaerobic digester metagenome | isolation source: 4 biogas reactors fed with cattle manure at either 37C or 55C with and... | place: Denmark: Kongens Lyngby | collected 2014
AACAGATGCATCTTTATTACCAACAAATGAAGAATTAAAATGTGTACCCATATCCGATATTAAATTAGAAAAAGGAAGTAATACAAAATCCCCTTTTGGAAAGAAATATAGATATGATAGCAGTATCTGTGTTACTTATGATGAAACAAAAAAAGATTATGTATATTCTATTTTTTTGGTAGATGAAAATTTAAATGGAATTAGTATTAACAATATTTCTAAACTTACTAAAAAAGATGTAAAAATCGGTAATATTAATTGTGATGATAATGAATTTATTGGTTTTGAAATTAAACAAATTTCAGGTGGAAACCATAGTGTAGCTGTTTTAAAAAACGGAACAATTAAAGCTTGGGGGAAAAATAATTATGGTCAACTAGGAGATGGAACTACAAACGATAGTAAAATTCCTATTTTTGTTCCAAATTTAAATAATGTTAAACAGGTAATAACAGGTTTTTTTCACACAAATGTTTTAAAAGAAGACGGAACAGTATGGTCGTGGGGAAGAAACCATTATGGTCAATTTGGAGACGGAACTACAACTGATAGTACCTTTCCAATTCAAGCACAAGGTGTAGTAAATGTTAAGCAAATAGATACTGGATCATATCATATATTAGCACTTTTGGAAGACGGAACAATAAAAACATGGGGTTATAATTATTTTGGTTCATTAGGAGATGGAACAACAATAGATAGTTTAGCATTTGTTAAGGTTTTAAATTTAACAAATGTTAAAGAGATATCAGCAGGAGAGGATTCTTCTTTAGCTCTTTTGGAAGATGGAACAGTTTGGTCCTGGGGTAAAAATGAAACTGGTCAACTAGGAGACGGAACAACATATAAAAAACTAATTCCAACTAAAGTAACAAATTTGTCTAATGTTCAACAAATAGTTGCTGGTTATGATCATGCTCTGGCTATTTTAACAAATAGTAAAGTGAAAGTTTGGGGAAGCAATGCTAATGGTCAACTTGGAGATGACACTACTATAATGCGTAGTATTCCAGTTAATTTAAGTGAAACAATAGAGTGTCAAGATTTTACAAAACAATAAACTTTAAAAAAGTTAGATTGCCTAACTTTTTTCTTTGGAATAAAATATAACTATGTTATAATTAATGAGAGGTGACGACGATGAAAAACATAAATATTTTACCTGCAGACACTTATGTTGTAGTTAATAAAACATTTTTAAAATTAGAGGATCGTCGTATTATAACTATGTTATATCAACCTATTATAGGTTATACTGCTACTAGTTTATATTTTACTTTATGGGATGATCTGGATCGAAATGAATTACTTAGTGAAGTTTTAACTCATCATCACTTAATGGCTACGATGCAATTAAAATTAGATGATATTATCATAGCTCGTAAAAAATTAGAAGCCGTTGGATTAATTAGAACCTATTATAAAACTGATCATCTTAACAAATTTATGTATTTATTATATTCCCCAATTGATGCTTCAGAGTTTTTCAATCATCCTATTTTAAATATTGTCTTATATAATAATTTAGGTAAAAAAGAATATGAACAAATAATAGAATATTTTAAGGTTCCTAAATTAGTAGTTAAAGATTATGAAGATATTACTTTATCTTTTGATGAGGTTTTTACTCCAGTTAATAATAAAAGTTTTCAAGAAACAGAAAATATTAAAGGTAAACAAATTAATAAATTAGTTATTCATAATGATATTGATTTTAACGCTATTGTGGCAAGTATTCCTAAAAGTATGATTAATGGAAAAGTATTTACTTCTGAAATTAAAGAGTTAATAAGTAATTTATCATATATATATAATATTGATTTATTAAATATGCAAGGATTAATTCGAAACAGTTTAAATGAAAAAGGTTTAATTGACATAGAATTATTAAGGAAAAGTTGTTTATCTTTTTATCAATTTGAAAATGGTGGGAAGTTACCAACTTTAATATATTCTAAACAACCAGAATATCTTAAAAAACCTATTGGAGATATTTCCAAAAGAGCTAAAATGATATATACATTTGAAACAGTAACACCTTATGATTTTTTAAAAAGTAAATATAATAACGGTGAACCAACTGCTCGTGATTTAAAATTGATAGAATCCTTAATGGTCGATCAACAATTAAAACCAGGCGTAGTAAATGTTTTAATTGATTATGTTTTAAAAATCAATGATAATAAATTAAATAAAAATTATATGGAAACAATAGCAGGCCAATGGAAAAGACTAAATATTGAAACTGTTCAGGGAGCTATGGAGGTATGTGAAAAAAATCATAAGAAAAACCAAAAAAACAATTTTAGTGCAAAAACTTCCACAAAATCGGTAATAAAAATAACTAAGAAGATTCCTGATTGGTTTGATAAAGAATTAGATCACAAAAAAACAACTCCAGAAGAACAACAGGAATTAGATGAATTGCTTAAAGAGTTTTCTTAATAGATAGGAGAATAAAATGAAAAAAGTTCAAACAGTCATACCGTTTGCAAAAGTAAATGATAGTAAATTAAAAATAAATTTTTTAGAAGCAAAAAAGGATCCTGTTTTTAAAAAAATCGTTGAATCTTCTAAAATACCAGAAAACATTTTGATGAAACACACTTCTCAAATTGAAGAAGTAAGCCAAGAATATAGTAATTGCAGTACTTGTAAAAACCTATTAGAATGTAAAAACAAACAAAAAGGTCTGTTTTTAATGATTAATAGTAATTTAAAAGATATTAGTTTTGGTTATAAAGCTTGTAAGTATTTTGAAAAGTTTAATAAAGATAATGAATATAAAAAATATGTTTACCTATATGAAATTCCTAAAGATATATCTTCTGCTGCTATTAAAGATATTTATCGTAACGATTCAAGTCGCCTACCGGTTATTAAAGTTATGAAAAAGTTTATTGATAATTATTTTCAAGATAATCATCTTAAAGGAATATATTTAAGTGGCAATTTTGGAACAGGAAAAACATATATTTTATCAGCTTTATTTAATGAATTAGCTAAGAAAAAAGTAAAAAGTGCGATTATTTATTTTCCTGAGTTTTTAAGAAATTTAAAATCATCTTTTACTACCGATTATGAAGAACAGATGTTAGCTATTAAACGAGTTTCTTTATTGTTAATTGATGATATTGGAGCAGAAAATTTAACTTCTTGGAGTCGTGATGAAGTTTTAGGCCCTATTTTACAATATCGTATGCAAGAGAAATTGCCAACTTTTTTTACATCTAACTTAAATCTTAGTCAACTGGAAGAACATCTTAGTATGACAGGAGCAACAGTCGATAAAGTTAAAGCTCGTAGAATTATTGAAAGAATAAAATATTTAGCTAATGATATTGAAATGGTTGGTCAAAATAGAAGAGAAACGAAAAATGAAAATTAAATATACTTTGATAAAAAAGGAAGGTCAAACAGACGCCAGATTAGGAACAATAGAAACAAATCATGGAATATATGAAACTCCTATGTTTATGCCAGTTGGAACAAAAGCTAATGTCAAAATGCTAATTCCCGAAGAATTAAAAAGTATTGGATCAGGAATTATTTTAGCTAATACATATCATTTGTGGTTAAGACCAGGTGAAGAGATTATAGCTGAAGCCGGTGGTCTACATAAATTTATGAATTATAAAGGACCTATTTTAACTGATAGTGGCGGTTTTCAAGTTTTTTCTTTAGCTAAACCAAAAGATATAACTGAAGAAGGTGTAACTTTTAAAAGTCATATAGATGGTGCTAAAATATTTTTAACTCCGGAAAAATCAATTGAAATTCAAAATAAATTAGATAGTGATATTGCTATGAGTTTTGATGAATGTCCTCCTTTTCCAGTAACATATGAATATATGAAACAATCAGTTGAAAGAACTATTAGATGGGCTAAAAGAGGAAAAGATGCTCATAAAAATTCTCAGCAGTCTTTATTTGGAATTGTTCAAGGTGGAGAATTTGAAGATTTAAGAAAATATAGTGCTTTAGAAACAACAAAATTAGATTTTGATGGTTATAGTATAGGTGGCACAAGTGTTGGAGAAGATAAACCAACTATGTATAAAATGATAGAATATAGTACTAAACATTTACCTCCAGATAAAGTTCGTTACCTAATGGGAGTAGGAGAACCTGAAGATATTATTGAAGGTGTTATTAGAGGTATTGATATATTTGATTGTGTTTTACCTACTAGAATTGCTAGACATGGAAATGCTTTTACAAAACAAGGTAAAATAAATTTAAAAAATCAACAATTTAAAAAAGACTTTACACCTCTAGATGAATATTGTGATTGTTATACTTGTCAAAATTATACCAAAGCTTATATTCGTCACTTGGTTACTAGTGATGAAGCCTTAGGTGGCCGATTATTATCTATTCATAATATCCGTTTTTTAATAAAATTAACTGAAGAGATAAGAAACGCTATTAAAAAAGATAAATTATTAGAATACAGAGAAGCTTTTTATTTAAATTATAAATTTAGAAAGAAATAGAGAGAAGGGATTTTATGCGTTTAAGTCAAAATTATTTTTATACCTTAAGGGAAATACCTAAAGATGAAGATTCAATTAGTGGTCGTTTGCTAGTTAGAAGTGGTATGATTAAAAAAAGTTCTTCTGGTATTTATATGTTTTTACCACTTGGTTATAAGGTACTTAAGAATATTGAAAGAATTATTAGGGAAGAGATGAACAAGTCAGGAGCATGTGAATTATTAATGCCAGTATTAATACCAGAAGATATATATATATCCTCTGGTAGAAGAGATATTATAGGTCAAAGTATGTTTGCTTTAAAAGATCGTTATAATCGTGATTATATTTTGGGTCCAACTCATGAAGAATTATTTGCTATAGCTGCCGGGATGAAAATCAAATCTTATAAAGATATTCCTTTTAATATTTATCAATTTGAAACTAAATTTAGAGATGAGGTACGTCCTAGATATGGTCTTATTAGAGTAAGAGAGTTTATTATGAAAGATGCTTACTCTTTTGATAAAGATTTAAAAGGTCTCGATATTTCTTATAATAAGATGTTTACAGCTTATAAAAATATTTTCGATCGAATGAAACTTAATTATAAAATAGTAACAGCAGATACAGGTATTATGGGCGGTTTGTTAAGTGAGGAGTTTCAAGCTATTAGTGAGATTGGTGAAGATATTTTAGCATTATGTTCAAAATGTGATTATGCTACAAATATTGAAGTTGCTGAATGTGTTAGTACAGATACCTATGATAATGAAGAAATAAGAAAATATACCCTAGTTGAAACTAAGGGTGCTAAGACAATAGAAGAAATATCCTCGTTTTTTAATTTAACGCCGGATAAATTTGTTAAAACCTTAATATGCAAAGCTGATAATAAATATTTTGCTTTATTAGTTAAAGGTGACGATGAAATTAATTTTATTAAAATAGGTAAATTATTAAAAGTTAAAGATATTCAATTAGCTACTTCTGATGAAGTAATAAGAATTACTGGGGCAGAGGTAGGTTATGCGGGTCCTCTTAATTTAAATATTGATATTATTATTGATAATGAAGTTCTAAGAATGAAGAATTTTATAGTAGGTGCTAATAAAAGCGATTATCATTATAAAGATGTTAATTTAAATGATTTTAAATATATAAATGGAGATATTAGAAATATAAAAGAAACTGATGTTTGTCCTAAATGCTTAAATAAAATATCTTTTAAAAAAGGTATAGAGATAGGTAATACTTTTAAATTAGGTACTAAGTATTCTGATAAATTAGATTTAAAGTATATGGATGAGCATAATAAGGAACAATTAGTAGTTATGGGTTCTTATGGTATTGGTTTAGGTCGTTGTATGGGAGCTTTAGTAGAACAAAATCATGATGAAAAAGGAATTATTTGGCCTTATGAAGTTGCGCCTTATAAGGTTTGTATTGTTATTGCCAATATAAATGATGAAATTCAATTAGAATTAGCTAATCAACTGTATAAAAGATTATTATTAAAAAATATAGAAGTATTAGTAGATGATCGTGATGAACGAATAGGAGTTAAGTTAAATGATATGGATTTAATTGGAATTCCTATTAGAATTTTGATTGGTCGTAAGGCTTCAGAGGGTAAATTAGAATTTAAATTAAGAACAGAAGATACAGTTAGTGAAGAAAATATAGAAGAAGCCATAACCAAAATTGTTCAGCTTGACAAATGTTAAAAAAATGATATTATATATTTATAAATGCGTTGATAAAAGATATGATTATTAATAGATATTTATAGCGAGTTAGTGGTTGGTGGAAACTAATAATTAAATTAATAATTACTCCTTTTTTAGCAGAAATATAAAAATATTTCCGGTCTAGGCCGTTATCTAATTAAGTTAAATAAAGGATGGTACCGTCTTAATGACTCCTAATAATGTAGGAGTTTTTTTATGGAGGAAAAATGAAACAATTAAGAAAATCTTTAATAAATGGAATGCTGATTAATCAGGATATGATAAAAGAAATCGAAGAACAAATGTACTTAGAGATTATGAATAAGAAAGAATCTAAAAATAAAATAAAGATAAAAGGAGGTCGTCAAAATGATAAACGTTAAAGAAGATCAAAATCTAGCAGTTTTAAATCATTCATGCGCTCATTTATTAGCTCAAGCTGTAAAGAATATATATCCAAATGCCAAATTTTGGGTAGGACCAGTAATAGCAGAGGGTTTTTATTATGATATGGATTTAGGAGATCAATCTATAAGCTATGACGATTTAGAAATGATTGAAAGAGTGATGCATAGAACTGCTAAAGAAGGAAAATTAATCAAAAGAATCGAGTTAACTAAAGAAGATGCTTTAATTATGTTTAAAGATGATGAATATAAATTAGATTTAATTGATAATTTATCAAATAATGAAAAGATTACTGCTTATCAACAAGATGATTTTATAGATTTATGTAGAGGACCTCATATTGAAACTACTAAAGAATTAAAATATTTTAAATTATTAAAAGTAAGTGGAGCTTATTATAAAAACGACAGTAATAATAAACAATTAACAAGAATATATGGTATTTGTTTTTCTAACCAAAAACAATTAAATGATTATTTAGAGTTTTTAGAAGAAGCTAAAAGAAGAGACCATCGTAGATTAGGTAAAGAATTAGATTTATTTATGATAAATGAGTACGCTCCTGGTTTCCCTTTCTTTTTGAATAACGGTATGATTATAAGAAAAGAATTAGAAGATTATTGGTATAAAGAACATGTTAAAGAAGGTTATCAATTTATAAAAACTCCAATTATGTTAAACAAACAATTATGGGAAATATCAGGACATTGGTTAACATATAAAGAAAATATGTATACTTCTGAAATAGATGAAAAAGAATTTGCTATTAAACCAATGAATTGTCCAGGGGGGATATTAGTTTATAAAAATAGCCTTCATTCTTATAAAGATCTACCTTTGAGAGTTGGAGAGTTGGGCTTAGTTCATCGTCATGAAGCAAGTGGAGCTTTAAATGGATTACTAAGAGTAAGATTGTTTACACAAGATGATGCTCATATTTATATGATGGAAGAACAAATAGAATCAGAGATAATAAGATTAATTAATTTTATAGATAAAGTTTATAAAATTTTTGGTTTAAGTTATAGTATTGAACTTTCTACAAGACCCGAGAACAATTTTGTAGGCGATATTGCTATTTGGAACAAAGCAGAAAAGATATTAGAAGAAGCTTGTTTAAAAGCAGGACATAAATGTAAGATAAACCCAGGGGATGGAGCTTTTTATGGCCCTAAGTTAGATTTTCATATTAAAGATTCACTTGGACGAATATGGCAATGTGGAACTATTCAATTAGATATGAATTTACCTGAAAGGTTTGATTTAACTTATATTGCAGCAGATGGTACAAAGAAAAGACCTATTTTAATACATAGAGTTATTTATGGTTCGTTAGAGAGATTTTTAGGTATTTTGATTGAGCATTTTGCTGGAGCTTTTCCTACTTGGCTCGCACCGATTCAAGTAAATATTGTTCCAATTAATAATAGTTATCATTTAGAATATAGTCAAAAAATAAAGGAATCATTACTTAATAATAATATAAGAGTTAATTTAGATGATTCTAATGAAAAATTATCTTATCGTATAAGAAATTCTCAAGTTAAAAAGATTCCGTTTACAATTATTATAGGTAATCAAGAGATTGAAGATAATACTATTAGTTATCGTCAATATGGAAGTGAAAAAACTGTTACTTTAACGCTTACTGAATTTATTGATATGTTAGAAATAGTTATAGAAAATAAAGAATTGATGTAGTTTTTAATTCTTTTTCTTTTATAAATAACATGTTATAATATTAATTAGGAGAGTGGTTTTATGTCAATACACATTAATGCTAAAAAAACAGAAATTTCTACAAAAGTATTAATGCCGGGGGATCCTTTAAGAGCAAAATATATTGCTGAGACTTATTTAACCGATGTAAAGAAAATAAATAATCTTCGTAATATGTTTGGCTATACAGGAAAATATAAAAATCATTTAATAACAATCTTTGCCTCAGGTATGGGAATGCCTAGTATGGGAATCTATGCTTATGAATTATATAAAGATTATGAAGTCGATACAATTATTAGAATAGGTTCATGTGGAAGCTATTTAGAAAATATTAAATTAAAAGATATTATTTTGGTAGATAAAGCAATAACTAATAGCAATTACGCTTATTCTCAAAGCGGTAAAAGAAATAGCAAATTAAATAGTAGTGCTTTAATCAATGAAATAATTGCTAAAAAAGCTTATGCTAAAATGATTGATTTTATTAAAGGTAATATCCATTGTACGGATGCTTTTTATGGTAAAGTTAATATTAATAAATTAATTAAAAAAGATCATTGTTTAGGTGTTGAAATGGAATCTTTTGCTTTATTTCATATGGCTAAAATATTTAATAAAAATGCTGCTTGCCTTTTGACTGTATCTGATAGTCTGGTAACTAATGAGGCCTTATCTGGTGAAGAAAGAGAAAAAACATTTAATCAAATGATAGAATTAGCATTAGAAACAATAATTAGTTTATAAATATAAAAGCTACATATAATAATGGAGGGTGAGAATATGAACTATAAGAAAATAGAAACGGATCATTATAACATTCATTTAATAAAAACCGAACGTTTTAAAACAATCACAATAACAACTACTTTTATGAATAAAATAAAAAAAGATGAAATAACTAAACGTAATTTATTAGTTGATATGTTAGTTTATTCATGCAAAAAATATCCTTCTAGAAGAGATATGGTTATTAAACTACAAGATTTATATGCAGCTCAAATAAGCTCATCTTGTGAAAGAATAGGTAATTATAACTGCATTAAAATTAATATGACTACCCTTAATAATAAATATACTAATAAAAGAAACCTTAAAGAAGCTTTTAAATTTTTAAAAGAAATAATTTTTAATCCCCATATTGACAATGGTCAATTTAATGAAGAAAGTTTTAAAATAAATTATAACAAAATTGAATCTCAAATACAAACAATTAAAGAAAACCCACAGAAATATAGTTTAATTAGAATGGTTGAATCTATGGATAAGAAAAAAGCTTATTCTTATCATGGCTTTGGAAATCTAAAAGATTTATTACAAATTACTCCTCATAATTTATATAATTTTTATAAGAAATTTATTAGAACTAGTATTGTTGATATTTATATAATTGGAAATATTGATTTTGATGAAAGTGAGCAGTTAATTAAAAACACTTTTAAAAATAAATTTAATAAATCTCAAATAGAAGATTTAACAATTGAAAATGAACAACCGATAAAAATAAAAGTAATTAAAGAAAAAGAAAAAGGATTAAATCAATCTAAATTATCCATGGGATTAAAAACTATTGGTTTAAATGAATTTGAGAAAAAATATGTTGTTACTTTATATAATACTATTTTAGGTGGAAGTTTTGATTCTAAATTTTTTCAAAATATTAGGGAAAAGAATTCTTTAGCTTATTACATTAATTCTAGAGTTGATAAATATGATAATTTAATTACTATTGTTTCTGGAATTTCAGCGGATAATTTTACTAAAATAGTAGAATTAATCAAAAAGGAAATAAATAATATGATTGATGGTAATATTACTGATGAAGAAATAACTATTGCCAAAAACTTTTATATTACTTTATTGCAAGAATTATATGATAGCCCAATTGCCTTAATAGATAGTTATTTTTCAATGCATATTTTAGGAACTGATGATATTAATACTAGAATGAAAAAGATCCAGGAAGTATCTAAAGACGATATTGTTAATTTAAGTAAAAAGATATATTTAGATACAGTTTTTCTATTAGAAGGTGACCAAAATGAAGAAAATTAAATTAAAAAAGTTAGACCAGAATGTTTTTTATGAAAAGTTAAGCAGTGGATTAAAAGTATATTTGATTCCATATACTAAAAAAAATAATTATTCTGCTTCTTTATTTACTAACTATGGATCCATTAATAATGATTTTATTCCAATTGGAGAAAAAGAATTAACCTCTTTTCCAGCAGGAATAGCGCATTTTTTAGAACACAAAATGTTTGAAATGGAAAATGGTCTTGACCCATTTAGTTTTTATGCTAAAACTGGAACTAATGCGAATGCTTCAACTAGTTTTAAAGTAACCAATTATATTATATGGGGAAATAATAATATTTCAGAAAATATCAAATATCTTTTAGAATATGTTTATAGTCCTTATTTTACAGATTTAAATGTCGAAAAAGAAAAAGGTATTATTATAGAAGAAATCCAAATGTATAACGATTTACCAGAATGGGTTTTAAATGATAAAGTAAAAGAGAATCTTTTTGTAAATCATTCAATTAGAATTCCTATAGCTGGAAGTGTATCTAGTGTTTCTAAAATTACTAAAGAAGATTTATACAAATGTTATAATACTTTTTATCAACCTAGTAATATGAGTTTAATTGTTGCAGGGAAATTTGATCAAGAAGAAGTTATGAAAGATATTAAAGCACAAATGAAAAATAAACAATTTAATCAACGACCAATTACTAATAAAGATTATAACGAACCTCAAAAAGTATTTAAAACTTATGAAAAAATCAAAATGAATGTAGAAATGCCTAAATTAGGATATGCTTTTAAAATAAATGTTTCTCATATTAAATTAAATCCCTTTATTCGTGATTTATATTTTCAAATGTTTAATACTTTACTTTTTGGTAACGCTAGTCTCTTTAAAGAAGATGTAAGACAAAAAGATTTAGCGGTTTCTTTTTATACATCTATAAATGATGTTGATAATTATAAAACTTTAGAGTTTTTTGCTAAAACAAAAAAAGCTCAAGAATTTATTGAACGAATTGATCAAGAATTAAAAAATATAAGCATTTTAGAAGAAGATTTTAATCGTATAAAAAAAGTATGGATAGCAGCTGAAGTTGCTATTGTGGATAATTATGAGTTAAATCTAGATAATATATCAGATGATATTCAAAAGTATGGTGATCTTATACCAAATAAAATTGATATAATTAAATCCTTAAATAAAAAACAATTAGATGAAATGATTAATAGTCTTAATTTTAATAATCGAACAACAGTAATTATTGATAGGTAAAAAGTAAATGAAAATTTACTTTTTTTTTGTAAAAAACCTTTACAAATTTAATTAGTTTGATATAATATATTTATACAGTGGTACAAAGTGGGAGAAAGTGGGGCAATAAAATGTTTAAGGGTGAGTATCGTCATAATATTGATGAAAAAGGTCGTTTAATTATTCCTGCTAAATTTCGTCATGAATTAGGTGAATCTTTTATTATAACAAGAGGGCTGGATGGGTGTTTATTTGCTTATACCAATAATGAGTGGTCAATGATTGTTAATAAATTAAAGGAATTACCATTTACAAAAAAAGATGCTCGAAGTTTTATGCGTTTTTTCTTAGCTGGTGCTACTGATGTTGAATTCGATAAACAGGGTCGAATTAATATTACCTCTCCATTGGTTGATTACGCCGATTTAAAAAAAGAATGTATTGTTATCGGCGTAAATGACCGTTTAGAAATATGGAACAAAGAAAAATGGGATTCTTTCGTAAATACTAACAATGAGGAGTTTTCAAATATTGCTGAAAACTTGTTTGAAGGTAATATAACTTTTTAGGAGAATTATGCATTATAGTGTTTTATTAAAAGAAAGTATTACAGCCTTGAATATTAAAGAAAATGGTATTTATGTAGATGCTACTTTAGGATATGCTGGTCACAGTCAAGAAATATTAAAAAGAATAAAAAAAGGTTGGTTATATGCCTTTGATCAGGATCAAGATGCTATTGATTATAGTAAAAATAAATTAAGTTTTATAGCTTCTAATTACACTGTTATTAAAAATAATTTTGTTAATTTAAAGGAAGAATTAATGAAATTAGATGTTAAAAAAATTGATGGGATTATTTTTGATTTAGGTGTTTCTAGCCCACAATTAGATAATGCTAATAGAGGGTTTAGCTATCATAAAGAAGCTCCATTAGATATGAGAATGGATCAAACTAAATTATTAAGTGCTTATCAAGTTGTTAATGAATATAGTGACACACAATTAATTAAAATTTTATTTGATTATGGAGAAGAAAAATATGCTCGTAGTATAGTCCGTAACATTATTAACTTCAGAAATTTACAACCTATTAAAACAACTTTACAATTAGCCGAAATCGTTTCACAAAGCGTGCCTATGAAATATAAAAGAGATAAACATCCGGCTAAGAAAACTTTTCAAGCTATAAGGATCGAAGTTAATCAGGAATTAGAAATATTAGAGAAATCTTTAAGACAAGCTTTAGAAATATTAAATATTGATGGGTGTATGAGTGTTATAACTTTTCACTCTTTAGAAGATCGGATGGTAAAAAATCTGTTTAAAGAATTAACAGAAATAAACTCTTTAGTTAAAGGTCTACCTAATATTCCAAAAGAATACTTACCTAAATATCAATTAATAACAAGAGCCATTAAACCAAGTAAAGAGGAATTAAATATTAATAAAAGGTCTCATTCAGCTATATTGAGAACGATTAAAAGAATTAGTTAGGGAGGATTAACATGGTTAAGAAAAAGAAAAAAGTATTAAAAATATCAAAATTTGAGCGTTTATTATATACCTTTACTTTTATGTTGTTATTTACATCCCCTTTATTATTAATCTTTACAAAAGGAACATTATCTAAAATTAATTATGAAGTAGAAAAAGTAAAAGAAAATATAGTTAATCAAACTAAAAAGAATGATAGTTTAACTATGAAAATAGATGAGTTAGTATCCTTAAATAATATTCAAATAGTTGCTTCAAATGAAGGTTTAAGTTATAATAATAATAACATTAAATCTATATCAGAATAGGTAGTGATTAAAATGAAAAAAATAGCAAAAAATAGTATAAAAATTAATAATTTTTTTATAGTGTTCGCGCTTTTTTTATTTGTTTTAATTATAGTTCGTTTATTTTATTTGGGATTGTGTACTAAAATAGACGGTATTAATATTCAACAGTTTGCTGCCGAAAGAACGACAGAAAAACGAATTTTAACAGCCAATAGAGGTACTATTTATGATAAAAATGGTCAAGTTTTAGCACAAAATGTTTTTTCCTATACCTTAATTGCATATTTAGATGAATCTAGAACTATAAAAGAAAATAACCCCCGTCATGTGATTGATAAAGAGAAAACAGCCGAAGAATTATCTAAAGTAATTAGTATGCCAAAAGAAGAAATTTTAAGCTTACTAAATCAAAAAGATTTATATCAAACAGAATTTGGAAAAGCTGGTAATGGTTTAACAGAAATTATTAAAGATCAAATAGTTGATTTAAATTTACCAGGAATTGATTTTATAGAATCAGTTAAAAGATATTATCCTTATGGGGACTTTTTATCTTATACTTTAGGTTATGTCAAAATAAATGATGGTATTATGGTTGGCGAAATGGGTGTTGAAAAATATTTTAATAAAGAATTAAGTGGTACGAATGGTTCAGTTACATATCAAAAGGATTTAAAAGGTTATCAAATTCCTGGTTCAGATGCTATTAAAATAAATGCAATCAATGGGCATGATATATATTTGAGTATAGATGCGAATATTCAATTATTTGTAGAACAAGCTTTAAAAAACATTGCTAGTAATTATCAATTTGATTGGGCTACAGTTTTAGTAGCTGATGCTAAAACAGGAGCAATTTTAGCAAGTAGTTCTAATCCTAGTTTTGATCCTAATTTATTAAATATTACTAATTATTTAGATCCTAATATATCATTTACTATTGAACCTGGTTCTATTATGAAAACGTATACTTATATGGCTGCTTTAGAAACAGGTAAATATAATGGTAATAATACTTTTTTATCTGGTTCTTATATTACTAAAGATGGAACTAAAATTCGAGATTGGGATAATAATGGATGGGGAGAAATATCTTATGATTATGGCTATGCTTTATCTTCTAATGTAGGAATTATTTCTATTATAAATGAATATTTAAGTAAAGATATTTTAAAAAAATATTTTAAGACTATGGGATTTGGACAAAAAACAGGTATAACATTACCAAATGAAGCTGTTGGTAAAATAGAATTTGAATACGAAACAGAAATATTAAATAGTGGTTTTGGGCAAGGAATTACAACAACTCCTATTCAACATATTCAAGGATTAACTGCAATTTGCAACGATGGATCTTTATTAAAACCATTTATAGTTAATAAAATAGTCAATGATCAAGGTGAAATAACTAAGGAAAATAAAAAAACTGTAGTAGCTAAAGTAGCTAGTAAAGAAACAACTGATTATATGAAAAACCTAATGGAAGATTCGATTACTAAGGGCGTAGGAACAGATTATGCTATTGAAAATGTTAATCTTATTGGTAAAACTGGAACGAGCCAAATAGCTGGTGAAAATGGTTACTTATTAGGTGATGTTAATAGTATTCGTTCTTTTACTGGAATTTTTCCAAAAGAAGATCCTCAAATTATTTTATACATATCAATTAAAAGACCAGAGGATGGTTCTAGTATGGTTATTAAAACTCCAGCTAGAGAAATAATTAAAAATATTGCTGGTTATTTAAATATTAAGACAGAAATACCAGAGAATACTGTATCAAATATTAAATTAGATTATAATTTTATTAATAAATCTACTGTTGAGGTAACAGAATATTTAACAAATAAAAAGTTAAATTATATTCTTTTGGGGGATGGTAATAAAATAATTAATCAATATCCTCTTAAAGATAGTTTGGTAACTATTTATGATAAAATCTTTTTATTAACTAATGATGCTAATGTATTTATGCCTAATATTATAGGGTGGTCAAGTAGCGATGTAATTAATTTAGTTAATATATTAGATATACCTTTTACTTATTCTGGATACGGTTTTGTTACCAGTCAAAGTATTTCAAAAAACACAAAAATTAATCAAGAAAACAAATTAGAGGTGGTTTTTTCACCTAAATATGGCTTAGAATAACAAGGCTTAATAGTCTTGTTATTGTTTTAAAAAAATATCTTTGCTATAATATAAATATAGTAGAGGTAGTTATGAAAAAGTGTTTTGATAATAATAAATATATTAAACTTCAATCAGCAGAAATTTTAAAAAGAGTGAAAATATTTGATAATAAACTATATCTAGAGCTAGGTGGTAAATTATTTGATGATATGCATGCCGCAAGAGTTTTACCAGGATTTAAATCTAATGCTAAAATAGAAGTTTTAAAGACCCTAAGAAAAAAATTAGAGATTATTTTCTGTATTAATGCTGAAGATATTGCGTCGAATAAAATTAATTCTAATGTTAATTTAACTTATGATATTGATCTTTTAAGATTAATAGATGAATTGCGTAATTTAGGATTTAAAGTAGATAATGTTGTTATTACCTTGTTTACAGGGCAGCCTGCTGCTATTTTGTTTAGAAAAAAATTAGCTAGAAGGAATATTAAAACATATATTCATACATATACTAAAGGATATCCAACTGATGTTGACACTATTGTTAGTGATGAAGGTTATGGTGCTAATGATTATATAGAAACAACTGAACCAATAGTTCTAATCGCATCTCCTGGTCCAGGAAGTGGTAAATTAGCAACAGCTTTATCACAATTATATCATGAATATAAAAGAGGAATTAAAGCTGGATATGCAAAATATGAAACTTTTCCAGTTTGGAATTTACCTCTAAAACATCCTCTTAATATAGCTTACGAAACTGCCACTGCTGATTTAAAGGACATTAATATGATAGATTCTTTTCATTTGGAAGAATATGGTGTTAAGGCTATTAATTATAATCGTGATTTAAAAATATTTCCTATTTTAAATAAGATCCTTTATAAGATAACAGGCGAACAAATATATAAATCTCCCACAGATATGGGAGTTAATATGGTAGGATATTGTATAACAGATAATGAAGAGGCTATTTTAGCAGCTAATCAAGAAATGGTTAGAAGATATTACCGTAGCTTAGCTGATTATAAAAAAGGAATAGTCGATGAGGAAACTCCTCAAAGAATTAAAATTTTATTAGATGAAGCCAATGTAGATATTAATATTAGAAAAGTGGTTTCACATGCTTATAATAAAACAAAAAAAGAAAAGGTACCTGTTATTGCTATGCAAATTAATAGCCACAAAATCATTACAGGTAAAAATACAATTATTATGACAGCGGCTTCTTCGTTGATTTTAAATGCTTTAAAGGAATTTGCTCATATTAATGATGATATTAATTTATTATCTCCCTCTGTTTTAGAACCTATGTTAAAATTAAAAAAAGAAATTTATGGTAATGATAAAAGTATGCTTAGTCTCCAAGAGGTTTTATATGGTTTAAGCATTTGCAGTTCAAATAATACCTTATGTGAAAAGGCTCTTTCTAAATTAGATAAACTTAAAAATTTGGAGGCTCACGCAAGCTTCTTTATTCCAATTGGTGATGAGAAACTTCTATCTAATTTAGGAATAAACTTAACAACCGAGCCGGAATTCTATTCTAAAAACCTATTTTGGGAATAAAAAGAAATTGAAATTTTCTTTTTTTTTTGGAATATACTTTATTGGTGATAATAATGTTTCACGGAAAAATAAATGAACGAATAAGGTTACTTTTTTTCATTATGATTATTTTATTTATTTTTATTTTTTTAAGAGTTAGTTATATAGAATTGGTTGATTATCAAAAATTAAAAGATTTAGCTGAAGATTTATGGAGTAGAAACCTTCCTATAACAGCAGATCGAGGTTTAATTTTAGATCGAAATGGAGTAGTGTTAGCTGATAATATTACAACGACGTCTTTAGTATTAATTCCCAATCAAATAAAAGATAAAGAATTAGTTAGTATTTCTTTATCTAAAATATTAAAAGTTACCAAAGAAGAGATGGATAAACATGTTTATAAAAAGACTTCAATTGAAAGAGTTCACCCAGAAGGTCGTGGTTTACCATATGACATTGCTAATCAGATAGAAAGTTTAAAATTCGATGGAGTTTATTTAGTAAAAGAATCAAAAAGATATTATCCTTATAATAATTTATTGTCACATGTTTTAGGTTACGTAGGAATTGATAATCAAGGATTAAGTGGTGTTGAATTATTGTATGATAATTACTTAATGGGCGAGGATGGTGCTATTAAATATTTTTCTGATGCAAAAGGTAAAAAATTAGCGTTATCAGAAGTTTATAAAGCTCCTTTATCAGGTATGAATATATTATTAACTATTGATTATAATATTCAAAAATCTTTAGAAAGAGAGCTTAATAATATAGTATCTATGTTTAATCCTGATATGGCTTTAGCTATTGTTATGGATCCTAATAATGGTGAAATATTAGCAATGAGTTCACGACCAGATTATGATCCTAATTATTATTTGGATTATAGTATGGAAAAGTTAAGCCGTAATTTACCTATATGGGCCTCATTTGAACCAGGATCTACTTTTAAAATTATAACAACAGCAGCTAGTGTTGAGGAGAAAATAGTAGATTTAGAAACTGATACTTTTTATGATGCTGGATCAGTTATAGTAGATGGTAGAAGAATAGGTTGTTGGAAAGCTGGGGGTCATGGTCATCAAACCTTTTTACAAGTAATGGAAAACTCTTGTAATCCAGGATTTGTAAAATTAGGGTTAACGTTAGGTAAAGAAAGATTATTTTCATATTTAGATTTATTTGGTTTTGGTGAAAAAACTGGTATTGATCTTAATGGAGAAGCAACTGGTATTATTTTTCCTTTAGAAAAAGTAAAAAATTTAGAATTGGCAACAACATCTTTTGGTCAGGGAGTTAGTGTTACACCTATACAACAAATAACAGCAGTAAGTGCGGTTGTAAATGGTGGTAACCTTTATAAACCTTTTTTAGTAAAGGGTATTGCAGAAGGTCAAACTAATTCAATTATAAAACAATTTCAAAAAGAATTAGTTCGTCAAACAATTAGTCCTGATACTAGTGCTACTATGCGTTATGCTTTAGAAAGTGTAGTTGCAAGAGGTGGAGGAAGATATGCCTATATAGAAGATTATCGTGTTGGAGGAAAGACAGGTACAGCTCAAAAAGTCCAAGATGGTAGATATTTAATTAATAATTATATAATGAGCTTTTTAGCCGTAGTACCTGCTAACAAACCTGAAGCAGTTTTATTTCTTGCAATTGATAATCCTAAAAATACAGCTTTATTATCAAGTTATACAACAGCTCCTATAGCAAGACGTATTTTGTTAGATATTATTGAAGCTTTAAATATTGAAAAACAACCTAACGCTATAGAAAGAGTTATGCAATGGGATAGTGAAAAATATGCTGTTGTACCTAATGTTATAAATAAAAGCGTTAAAGAAGCTAATAAAGAACTATTTAATTTTGAAGTTGTATATACTGGTAGTGGTAATAGGGTTATAGAACAATCACCAAAAGCTGGAACAAAATTAATAGAAGGTTCTATAGTAAGATTATTGTTAGCAGATTGATGTAAACTTTTGTATAATTTATCTTAATTATTAATATTTCTATTATGATATGTAGTATAATTTTATATACAGATATGGGAGTGATAAAATGTTATTATTAACTAAAGCAACATTTGCTGTTATGATTGGTTTTCTATTATCAGCATCTTTGGGTCTATTTTTAGTTCCTTATTTAAGGAAAATTAAATTAGGACAAAGAATAAGTGTTTTTGTTAATGAAAATCATAAGAAAAAAGAAGGAACTCCAACAATGGGAGGGCTATTATTTATTGTTCCTACTTTTATAGCTACTTTAATTTTAGTATTAACTAATAAAATCATATTTAGTGAAAACTTAGCTATTGTTTTAATTGTTTTTTTAGGTTATGCAATTATTGGATTTTTTGATGATTTATTAAGTATCCGTAAACACGATAATGAAGGTTTATCGACTATTCAAAAATTAATAGCTCAAATTATTATTGCAATAGGATTCTTTTATATTTATGTTAAAAATGGTGGAGAAACAGCCTTTATAGTTTCGACTTTAGGTATAAATATTGAAATGGGCTGGTTATATGGTGTTTTTATTTTATTTGTTTTAGTAGGTTGCTCTAACGCAGTTAATATAACAGATGGTTTAGACGGATTAGCAGGAGGACTATCTGCAATAGCTTTTGTTGCTTTTGGATTGGTTTCGATAATGGCTGGTTATCAAGATATGGGTATTTTTACTTTTATACTAGTAGGTAGTTTATTAGGATTTTTAATATATAATACTCATCCAGCTAAAGTTTTTATGGGTGATACTGGTTCTTTAGCTTTAGGAGGTATTATGGCCGCTATGGCTATTTTAACAAGAAGAGAATTAACATTATTGGTTGTGGCCGGTGTATTTGTAATTGAGACATTATCGGTTATTATACAAACGATATCAGTAGTATTTTTTAATAAAAAGATATTTCTAATGACCCCTTTGCATCATCATTTTGAAAAATTAGGGTGGAGTGAAACTGATATTGTTAAGTTATTTATGGTTTTTGGATTATTATTAGCTATGGCCGGTATATTCTTTGGGGTTTGGTTATAGAATTTATAAAGGTGATTAAATATGAAAAAAAGATATGATTTACTTCTTTTCATTGCTGTAACACTTTTAATAGCATTTGGACTCTTAATGATTTATTCATCTTCATATATTTGGGCTGATTATAAATTTAATGATCCTTTTAAATATGTTAAGATGCAATCATTATTTATTTTAACAGGTTTTATATTAATGAATATAATAAGAAAAATAGATTATCGAATCTATTACAAGAAGGCAGGAATCATTTTTGGTATCTGTCTTTTATTTTTAATTTTGGTTTTAATTCCTGGAATTGGATCAATTCGTAATGGATCACGAAGTTGGTTTGGTATAGGATCTTTTGGTATTCAACCAAGTGAGGCCGCTAAGTTGGGGATAATTATATTTACTAGTCGTTATTTAATTATCAAACAAAAAAAAATAAAAGATATTAAAAAGGGTCTATTACCAATATTGCTGGTAACGTTATTAGTTTTTGGATTAATTATGCTACAACCAGATTTTGGAACAGGAATGATTTTAGTAATAAGTACAATTATTTTATTATTTATAGCTGGTGTTAAAATGAAATTCTTTTTTATATTAGGAGCATTGGGAGCGCTTGGAATTGTTATTATTATTTTAATAGCGCCTTATCGAATAGATCGTATTATATCTTTTATTGATCCGTGGAGCGATCCATTAGGTACTGGTTTTCAAATAATTCAATCATTATATGCGATAGGTCCTGGAGGATTATTAGGAATGGGATTGTTTAATTCTAGACAAAAACATTTTTATTTACCAGAACCTCAAACAGATTTTATTTTTTCTATTATAAGTGAAGAACTAGGTATTGTGGGAGTTTTATTAATCATCTTATTATTTGGTTTAATTTTATATAGCGGTATTAAAATAGCTTTGAATCAAAAGGATTTATTTGCTAAATATTTAGCTTTTGGAATTACTTTTCAGATTATAATTCAAGCAATAATGAATTTAATGGTAGTCATAGGGTTAATACCTGTAACAGGAGTTACTTTACCATTTTTATCTTATGGAGGTTCTTCATTATTAATAAGTATGATTAGTGTTGGTATTCTTTTAAGTATAAGTAAATATCAAGAATAATAAAATTATGAAAATCTTTAAAATTAGATATTATTAATAAATAAAAGAAAGCATTTTATTAAATGTTTTTTTTTATTAAAAAAAGTGTTTTGCGAAATCATAAAAATGTAAAATGTTAAAAAAAGACAAAAAAAACATTGCTATTTTAAAATTACATAGTATAATTAAATTAATATAGGAGGCGTAAAATGAATTTAGAAATATTTAATGATTTAATAGTCGTCAAAAGAAGCGGTCAAAGAGTAAATTTTAACGGACCTAAAATAGCAATTGCGATAAAACATGCCTTTGATAGTATTCATGATATTTATAATGAACAAAATGTTAATCAAGTATATCAAGCAGTTTTAGAATATATTAAAATTAATTATAAAGATAGAAAAACCATTAATGTTGAAGATATTCAAGACATTATCGAAAATGTTTTACAACAAAAAAAATATACTAATGTTTATTTATCTTTTAATAATTATCGATTAAAAAGGGCGGCTTCTAGGGAAGCTTTTAATGTAAAACAACAACATAAATTTGTTAAAGCTATTGAAAAAATAGGTTTAAAAGTCAAAAGTGATAGTAATCAAACTCCAATGGAAAAAATTTTAGATTTTGGCAAAATCATATCAAATGAATTTTCCAAAGCTTATTTATTAGAATCAAAATATATAAGAGCTCATGAAGAAGGAAGTATATTTATTCACGATATTAATTATTATACTTTGGGTATAACCTCCGCTAGTGTTTTAGATTTTAGTAATTATGACCTTAATGACAATAATGAAATGATAGATGAAATAATAGAAACTATTAAAAACATTAAAAAAGAGCAATATGGAGAACACATTATACCTAATTTAGATTTGATTTTACAAAAAAGTGTTTTAAATAATTTTAAAAACTTATATAAAACTAAATTAATTAATTATTTAACAATTAAAGGATTTGTTGAATATATTAATGTTAATTTTTTAGAAAAATGTATTGATAAGCTAGGTGAAATTAATTTTGATAAAAATATTTTAAATAGTTTTATAAAATCTACTGAGGTGCAAGAACTTTTTAATAAAGCGTATGATGATGCTTATGAAGATTTAAAAAAAGGTTTAAATAAAAATATTTATAAAATGTTGACTAAATTAAATCAATTAGATAACATGATTAATAATAATCAAACAATTATTATGCTGGGAAATAATACTAGTATAGAAG
>LSQX01144096.1_pt2 | contig 22454 bp, 17 predicted proteins | sample 654561 | NCBI WGS metagenome assembly LSQX01 (sample SAMN04489861, study PRJNA283612) | anaerobic digester metagenome | isolation source: 4 biogas reactors fed with cattle manure at either 37C or 55C with and... | place: Denmark: Kongens Lyngby | collected 2014
ACATAATGGGACGCTCAGCATGACAATGGCATAAAAAAAATCCGCTGACGCGGACTTTTTTTATGAAAGCTGGTACTTCACTATCCGGGAGATAATAAGCTTGTCGCCGGATGCTAAGTCATCGGGCTGTTCTATATCGTTTACCTTTACAAGCTCCTCTATGGTGGTGTTAAACCGTTTGGCTATGTTCCACAGATTGTCGCCGGGCTGAATAAAGTACACCACTATACTGGCTTCCGTTTGTCTTCCAGCCTCTTCTGCTTCCTCGACATCCATCAGCACTTCCTTTTCGAAGGTCCTGCTTATGCCGATATCCGCCCTTATTCTACCCCTTGCCTCGAACAGATCGGCGTCCAATACGCGGTACTGCAGGTCCTCCAGGTACAGGTCAACGTCCAGGTCTACCCCTTCTCCCCCTTCGGGAAGCGGCGCACTATGCCGGAAGGGTATCTCATCCTCATAGAGATGTATTGCCTCGGCGTAATCCCGGGTTAAATAGAGCACCTGGATGGCAAGCACCCCTTCCACCACCGCCTGGTCCTCGTATACGCCAAAATCGGTAAGCACCGGCTTTGCCTTTATGTCGCATATACTCTCAATGTGCGGGAAGTCAGCCGGAAGGTCCATTTCTTCCTTGACGGCTATGTCCTCGCTTAGCCTATCAAGGGTCTTTTTGAACCGTATATTGGCTTTAACCGCCTCAAGGTTTACCGAGGGCGAATAGGCGTCCACCAGTACCTCCATAGGCTGGATGGTCTCAACCCTGCCTTCGGCGTTTACCACCACTTCGTATTCAACTGCTCTTCTCAGGCCCTCTTCGTTCTCCTTGACTGTGGAATAAAAGTCCTCCACATAGCAGCGCACCCTTTCCCTCATCCCGGGCATGGCTCCGGCAATTTCTATATAATGGCTGAAGGGCAGTTGATACCTTATGTCGTTAATGGACCCTGTTTCGTCGTCCCCGATGTACAGCGTAGTAATCTTTAATACGCCCTGAAGCGAAATCCTGTTTTCAGATATGCTACTATCCCGCTCCCCTATGGTAACGTCGGTATAAAGTATCTCCCTTATGAGGGGCTTATCCGCCGGAATGTCAAAGTCCTGCCGCACCGTTAACCTGGATGCGTTTTCCCCGGTGGTATCACTTACCTCTAGATGGTCCCTCAGCGCCTGGATATCCTGGACGCCTTTAATATCCTTTATTACGTCTATCTGGGACCTTTCCACAACCTTGCCGGTGAGGCCCAGCACGCATTTAATGTTAAGCTTCCTGCTGTTAACCATGCTGCTGTCTATGTGTTCTATAGCGGCCTTAATCTCCGCCTCCATCCGGTTGTTTGCGCCGGGCAGGTCTATCTGCTGGGCAAACCCGAAGCTGCCCTCCATGTGGTGCAGGGGCTGCTCACCCTCCTGGGAGATGTACAACGACTTAACGTTAACTACTCCTTCAACTATAACTTTATCCTCAACAATCTCCTTATCGGTTATTACCACCCAACCGTTTATGCTGAGGATTCTATCTACATCCGGCTTGCTATCCGGGACAACAACGTCTCCCTCCACCACTGCCTGGGTCATTTCCTCCCCGATAACCTGATCCACCCTTATCAGGTCCCTTACCAGTTCAAGAGTCATCCTTATTCCTCCTCTCCTTTTCTTTCTTAATACAACCTATTAGAATAATATTACCCTGTGTCCGAAAATATGTTAGGGCCTTTAAAAAACAAGCAAAAAAGCCCCGTAAAGGGGTAAGGGATGTTGGCTTTGGAAGAGTGTATCTGATAAAATATAGAGTTAACAGGGTTCTTAAATAATATTACATTCCTTTATCTGTCATTCTTAAGAAGCAAAGCCTGGAGAATCCGACTTTGTCGTTCTGAGGACGAAGTCCGAAGAATCTTCTAGGGGATAGGTCCTTCGCTTCGCTCAGGATGACAGCTGTGTAAAGTCTTTATAACGTTATATATAGCATTGCGTCTTTTGCAATGCGTAGAAATATACGGAAAGCCTTAGCAGCGATTAGCCATTAGGTAAATAGGAGAAAGGAGAGGAAATGCAGTGGATGTGTTGCAGGCAATATTAACTCGTAGAAGCATACGAAGATTCACCGGACAGCCGGTCTCGGAGGGAGACCTTGAGACTCTGCTTAGGGCAGCGTCCCAGGCGCCGTCGGCCCATAACCGCCAGCCGTGGCATTTTATAGTAGTGAGGGATAAAAAAAGCCTAGAGAGCATAGCAGAGTTTCACCCCTACGCAAAAATGCTGCCCCGGGCAGGGTGCGGCATTGTCGTATGCGGCGACAGCGTACTGCAAAAGTGCACAGGTTTTCTGGTTGCGGACTGTTCCGCAGCTATACAGAACATACTGCTGGCCGCCCACGGTATAGGCTTGGGCGCGGTATGGTGCGGCCTGTATCCAAGAGAGGGACTGACCCGGCCCATATCCGAGCTTTTTGGGCTGCCGGAAAACATTATCCCGGTAGGCGTGGTAGCGGTGGGGCATGGGGATGAACAGAAAGACCCGGCGGATAGATACGACAAGTCCAAAATACATACTGAACGCTGGTAACCTATATTGTGATTATCCTGTCAAGGGGGTATCAAAATGGACAGACCGGTACATAGACCCGAATACATGAAGCGAATAGACCGGCTTAAGAAAAGGGTCCTTGCCACCCGGCCGGAGATAGACCTTGAGAACGCAAAAATCCTTACCGAGGGTTTCAGACAGTCCGAAGGCCTGCCGCTGGTGGTAAGAAAGGCTATCGCCTTCAGGAAGCAGTGCATGGAAAAGACAGTAACCATATGGGACGACGAGCTCATTGTGGGCTGCTCGGGCAGCAAAATCCGGGGCGGTATTCTGTGCGCTGACACCTGCTGGTCGGTGCTTGACGACGAGTTGGATACCATTAGTTCAAGACCCTACGACCCTTTTTACCTAGGGCTGGAGGACAAAAAGGCCTTTGAGGAGGAAATACGTCCCTACTGGAAGGGACGGTCAAACTACGAGGAATGGCTTGCTCAGATTCCCGAGGACACAAGGGTGCTACGGGATAACGGGGTTATATATATAAACCGCAAGGCGGTCCGCGGCTGGGGTGAAACCACCGCCGGGTATGAGTGGCTTATCCGGGAGGGCATATCCGGCATAATGTCTGTGATAGAAAAAAGAAGGTCGGAGCTGGACCTTACCAAGCCGGGCGATTATGAAAAGGATTATTACCTGAAGTCACTGAAGATAGCGGCGGAGGGGATTATTGCCCTTGCACGGCGCTATGCCGCCGAGGCGGAGCGGCTGGCCGGTATGGAGAACGACGTCAAAAGGAAGCAGGAGCTCCTTGAAATAGCAAAGGTTTGCCAGCGCGTGCCGGAGCACCCGGCCCGGACCTTCCGGGAGGCGCTGCAGTCGCTGTACTTTTACCATACCTGCATATTCATGGAGCAGAACGCCGCCAGCTACAACCCGGGACGCATGGACCAGTACCTGTGGCCCTATTACAAGTCGGACCTTGATGCGGGTCGCATTACGCTGGATAAGGCCCAGGAGCTGCTGGATTGCCTGTGGGTTAAGTTTTCCGAGCCCTGCCTGTTCCAGGACGCGGTCACGGCGGAGTTTGCCGCCGGGTACCCCATGTTCCAGAATGTATGCGTGGGGGGTGTGGACGATAGGGGGCAGGACGCGGTAAACGACCTTTCATACATGATACTTCAGGCCACCATGGACGTACAGCTTTACCAGCCCTCGCTGTCGGTGCGCTACAATCTGGCCAAAAACCCCAACTCCTTCCTGAGGAAGGTGGTGGAGCTTATAAGCCTGGGTACCGGGTTCCCGGCCTTCCACAACGACGAGGTGGGCATAAGGATGGTAATGAACAAGGGTGTACCCCTTAGGGAGGCCTACGACTGGAACCCCTGCGGCTGCGTGGAAACCAACCTGTCGGGACGGATGCGGCAGTACACTGCCCTTGCGGATATAAACTTAGGCAGCGTGGTTGAGTTTGCCCTGCTGGACGGCAGAAACAGAAAGAGCGGGAAGTACATTTCCGCACGGACGGGCAATCCGCTGGAGTTTCAGACCTACGAGCATTTCCTGGAAGCGGTTAAGGAACAGGTAAGGTATATAACCCGGGCGGTTGTCAAAGGGAGCCACGTAATAGACGAGATATGCATGAATCGTCCGGTGCCGGCCCTGTCCCTTACCTTCAGGGAATGCATCCAAAACGCAAAGGACTACGCCTGGGGCGGTGCCAAGTACAATGTGGGCAACGGCATAATACTCATCGGGGTGGCAGACCTAATAAACAGCATAGCCGCGGTGCGCCATATTGTATACCAGACCAAACAGGCCACCATGGAAGAACTTCTGGACGCCCTTGACAGGGATTTCGAGGGCCGTGAAAGGATACACAAATTGTGCCTTGAAGCACCCAAATACGGTAACGATGACCCGATGGTTGACGATATAGCCGCTGAAATGTTTACCTTTATCGCGGACGAGATAGAAAAATACAGCGGCAAGTTCGGGCCCATGACCCCGGGGATTCTGCCGGTATCCGGGAATACGCCCTTCGGCCTGGAGGTGGGAGCGCTGCCCTCCGGCCGCCGTGCATGGAAGCCGCTGGCGGACGGTGTCAGTCCAAGCGGAGGTACCGACCTTAACGGGCCAAGCGCGGTGCTTAAATCGGTGGCAAACATTCCCCATGCGCGGTTTGTACAGGGCACGCTGCTAAACATGAAAGTAGAGCCGGATATGCTGGCCACCGACAATGGAATAACCCAGATGATGGCCCTTCTAAAAAGCATGTGCAGCCTTGGGGTCTTTCACGTGCAGTTTAACGTAATAGACGGGAAAAAGCTACTGGCGGCCCAAAAGAACCCGGAGGAGTACAAGGGCCTTCTTATAAGGGTGGCCGGTTATACCGCCTATTTCGTAGAGCTTGGCAAAGACGTCCAGGATGAAATAATAGGGCGTACTACACAAAGAAGCATAATTACAGGGTGAGCGCCATGACAAAAACCACACAGCTTAACGGGACGGTGCTGAGAATAGAAAGGTCGTCCATACACGACGGGCAGGGGCTGCGTACAGTGCTTTTTCTTAAAGGGTGTCCCCTAAGATGCGCCTGGTGCTCAACGCCGGAATCCCAAAGGCCGGTTCTTGAAAAAGGCCACGCGAAAGAACGATGCAGAAGGTGCGGTTTGTGCGTAGAGGTATGCCCCGCCGGGGCCCTTTCCCTTGACCGGGAAGGCGACGGGCTGCGGATTGACAGTAATAAATGCCGTAGCTGCTTTGTCTGTGTTGACAAATGCCCCACCGGCGCGTTAAGGAAATACGGGTACCCCATGTCGGTGGAGCAAGCGGCTGCGGAGATTGCAAAGGACGAGATTTTCTTTTTCCACTCGGGCGGGGGAGTTACCATAAGCGGCGGCGAGCCCTTAAGCCAGGCCCGGTTTACCGAGGCGGTACTTAAGGATTGCAACAGACTGGGGATTCACACGGCAATAGAAACCTGCCTTTTTGCGCCCTGGGGGGATGTAGAAATGGTGCTGCCCTGGCTGGACGTGATGTACAGCGATATTAAGATTATTGACGGCGCCCTTCATAAAAAACTGACCGGGGCCGACAACGGGCTCATCCTTGAAAACCTGCGCAGGATTGATGCTTCGCCCTATAATATCGAAATAATTGCACGAGTTCCGATGATACCGGGCATAACGGATACCGATGAAAACCTTTCGGAGACGGTGCGGTTTTTAAGCTCCATAAACAAGCTTAAGGGTATTGAACTTTTACCCTATCACCGCCTTGGAACGGATACTTACAGGCACCTGGGAAGGGAGTATGGCCTTAAAGGCCTTGTCCCGCCGACCCGACAAAGGGTGTCGGAAAGGCGAAAATACCTTACACAGTTAATGAAGAAATACGGCATGGGTGGGTAGTTGGTAGTTGTAAGGGGACGCATCGCTTGATGCGTCCCCTTATTATTTACTGCGTTATTAAGGTACCGGTTTTGCCCTCCAGTGCCTCTAACGCCTTTTCAAGGGAGGATATTATCGCTTTTCGCCCCTTTTTGGATTGTGCAAAGGCCATGGCGGCCTTTACCTTGGGCAGCATGGACCCCGGCGCAAAGTAGCCCTCCTCGATGTGTTTCCTGGCCTCCCTTACGGTAAGGACGTCAAGGTCCCTCTGGTCCGGTCTGCCAAAATTTATTGATACCTTTTCAACGGCGGTGAGGATAACAAGCCCGTCGGCGTCTATATCCTCCGCCAGCCTTTCGGATGCATAATCCTTGTCTATAACGGCGGCTACACCTTCAAGGCTTCCGTCCGCCTTCCTTATGACCGGGATACCCCCTCCACCGGCCGCTATCACCACAACACCGGCCTCCACCAGTGCCTTTACAGCCGGAAGTTCCACTATTTCCACCGGTTCCGGCGATGCCACAACCCTTCTCCAGCCCCTGCCGGAGTCCTCTTTCATGATATAACCCTTCTCCTTTTCCAGCTTTCCGGCCTCGTCGGCGGTATAAAAAGGGCCTATAGGTTTTGTCGGGTTTTGAAACCCCGGGTCGTCTTTGTCCACAACCACCTGGGTTACCAGCGTGACAACCGGCCTGTCCATTCCCTTGCGCCGCAACTCGTCTCCCATTGCCTGCTGTATATGGTAACCAATCATCCCCTGGCTCATCGCCCCGCATACGTCAAAGGGCATTGCCGGGGTTATATGGGATGCCCATTCGTTCTGCAGTACCAGCCGACCTACCTGCGGGCCGTTACCGTGAGCTATTATTAGCTGGTACCCCTTTTCCATAATATCCGCAAGATAGGATGCGGTTGACCTTACAACTTCCAGCTGCGCCTCGGAGGTTGCCGGCCCATCGCCCTGCTGAAGGGCATTGCCCCCCAGCGCTACCACAAGTCTTCCCACTAGTCCTTTCCCCCTTCGCAGGTCAAATGCAAAAAACCAATCAGGGCCCTAGGCTAAAGGGTTGCCACCATCACAGCCTTTATGGTATGAACCCTATTTTCCGCCTCATCAAATACAGCTGAGTGCTTGCTCCTGAATACCTCGTCACTCACTTCCATTTCCTTAAGACCGTATTTCTCGAATACCTCCATTCCCAAGGCTGTATTAGTATCGTGGAATGCAGGCAGACAGTGGAGAAATATACAATCTTCCTTTCCGGTGGCCCTTATCATATCCATATTGACCTGGTAGTCCTTCAAAAGATTTATCCTCTCTTCAAAAAACTCCTCCTCGCCCATGGACACCCACACGTCGGTGTAAAGCACGTCGCAGCCCTTGATGCCTGACCCCATATCATCAGTGATGGTTACCGATGCGCCGGTTGCGGCAGCCTCGTTGCGGCAGTAGGCCACCAGCTCCTCCGAAGGGAATAATTCCTTTGGCGAAACGATCCTGAAGTCAAGGCCCATCTTTGCACTGCCTATCATAAGAGAATTGGCAACGTTATTCCTGCCGTCACCCACGTATGCAAAGGAAATACCCTTTAGGTATCCTTTGCGCTCCTTTATTGTAAGGAAGTCCGCCAGCACCTGGGTTGGATGATAAAGATCTGTAAGGCCGTTCCATACCGGTACTCCGGAGTGCTGTGCCAGTATTTCCACGGTGCTGTGTTCAAAGCCCCTAAACTCTATACCGTCAAACATCCTGCCCAGTACCTTGGCGGTGTCCTCGACGGATTCCTTTTTTCCAAGCTGTATGTCCCCCTTGCCCAGGTACTCGGCATGGGCACCCTGGTCGTTGCACGCCACCATAAAGGCGCAGCGGGTCCTGGTGGAGGGTTTTTCAAAAATAAGGGCGATATTTTTGCCTTGAAGGTTTTTGGTCTCGGTTCCTATGTATTTGGCTTTCTTAAGCTCCGCGGACAAATCCAGCAGGTAGCCTATCTCCTGCGGGGTATAGTCCTTTAGGGTTAAAAAACTCCTTCCCTTAAGATTAAACGGCATAATTCCATCTCCCCCTTTACTTAGATTACACAATACAATCTCAGGTGCAACAACCGTCCCTTGTCCATCCAGCAGTCTCGGAAGAAGGTTCCCGTGACAAACCACAGGAATCGTCCCCATGGTTTACCGTCGTTTTATAGTTCTTCGCGCAGCAAGGGCATGCTCATGCACCTTGGGCCTCCCCGGCCCCTTACCAGCTCCTGCCCGTCTATCTCTACCACCTCGATGCCATTTTTGCGCAACACCTCGTTGGAAGCCTCGTTCCGGTTGTAGGTTATCACCACGCCGGGGGCTATGGCCAGCGTATTTGTGCTGTCGTTCCACTGCTCCCTTGCGGCGGTGACCTCATCTCCTCCTCCACTCCTGATAAGCTTGACGGCGGGTAGCTTAAGAGATTTTTTAAGTGCCGTAGTCAGGTTATCCTCGGATTGGACGTGCAGGCTGTAGGGCTTGCTGTTCCTTGTAACCTTAAACACCTTTACACGTTCCTCCACGCCGGGATATATTGTGAATTTATCATGGTCCACCATTGTGAACACGGTATCAAGATGCATAAAAGCCCTTACGTGGGGTATAAGCACAACCAGTATATGGTCAAGGGCCTCCAGCCCCTCGAAGAGATTCCTGCACAAAAGCTCTATCCCCTCGGCGGTGGTCCTCTCGCTGCAGCCTATTGCAAGGACCTCCCTGCTCAGTACAAGGATATCCCCTCCCTCCAGGCTGTGTTTATTATTATAATTATACCAAAGGGGAGTGGGCGTGGCATTAAAAATCGGATGGTATTTATAGAAATATTTCAGCAGAAGCCCTTCTCTTTTCCGGGCTTTAACCTTCATCGTGTTTATGGATATGCCGTTGCCTATTACCGATGCCGGGTCTCTGGTAAAATAGAAATTAGGCAATGGATTGATATAATAGGGATAATCTTCGTTTATATAGTCCACCAAGCTAAGATGCCTCTCCATGTCTGTTATATCGGATTTTGGAAGCCCTGCTATCAGTTTTTCCGCTAATCCCTGGGTGGTAAGCTGCTGTAGGTAGTCTGTTATTGCCTCTCTGAGGTCGGGATTCTCAATGCCGCTTAAGTCCAGCGTCTCCCGTATCATTTTGGGCTTTACACCGTCCATTTCTAAAACGTCTTCCAACATCTCTTTCATATAGTATACGTGGGCGCCCCTGGACCTTAGTGCGTCTGCAAAGCCATCGTGTTCCTCGGTCATCTTTTTGAGCCACGGAATATCATCAAAAAGCATCTCCGCAAGATATTCCGGCGTAAGTCTTTCAAGTTCGTCGCCCGGTCTGTGCAATATTACCGCTTTAAGTTTGCCGATTTCGGAGTTTACTAAAATACCATTTTTACTAGGCATTAATCATCACCCCTTCTTAAAAGATTAACAACCATAGATAGTGTTTTCTGTTATTGCCGACAATATTAGTATACAACGCATTTAAAACTGGTGTCATCCTGAGCGAAGCGAAGGACCTTAAGATTCTTCACTGCGTTCAGAACGGCAAAGCCGGATCCTTCAGGCTTCGCCCTCTTAAGTGACATATAAAGGTACGTAATACTATTATTGCTTTATATATAGTATATTATCTTTATTTTTTAATACAAGAAGGGTGGTTTTACACGTATTTACTCAGTTTGCAATTATTGTATATCCGGTGAATATTAATTCATCCGGGCCCAAGGACCCTTTGCAGCAACGTAAAAAGCCCGGGCTACTTTTCCAGCGCCTGGGCGGAGGTACGGCAGATACCCCCTGGCCGTCCTGTGACCGTATTAACGATGCACACTAAATTATATGCCGGGTTTATGTATAAAAAATTTTGTTACCGAAAAAATCAAAAGCGGCTCCTAGCCGCCTTTTATCACCGTTAACTGCATTTAATTTTTCGATTATCACTGCAGATGGTAAGCTCCACCGTCTCGGTAAGAATATCGGAATAGCTATAGGAAACCCGTCTTATGGAATCCTGGTCAGTGTTAATCTTCACTACGAATATGCAGGGATAGGTGGATTCGAGTATCCCTTCCCTGATAAAGGTCTTTTTCCTGCCCTTATTGGCCTTCAGCCTGACCTTTTCCCCGACACATGTTTCAACATCCTTTTTTATCCTATCCAGCGAATCGTTCACCCGCACCTGGTATCACCTCTTTTGTCTGCCTGTATATATATATTTTACCACATATCTGAGCGACAGACAAACATTTAATTTTACCAATGTGTACACACCTTGTCAACATAATTTTTTCAAAATCCCCAAAGGCAGCGAAAGGAACCATTACCTTTGCTTTGGGGCACTGTACCTGTAATAGGACATTATCCCGTTTGAAACCGCCCTTGCCACCCTTTCCCTGAATCCGCTGTCCTCAAGCCTTTTTTCCTCCCTGGGGTTTGTAATATAGAAAAGCTCCAGCTGCAGCGAGCTTACCTTTGCCTCCCTAAGAACAAAAAAGTTTGCCGTTTTCACCCCTTTGTCGAGGGCGCCGGCTTCCTCGACCAGCCGTTCCATTATACACCGGCCCATCCTTTCTCCTTCGGCATCCCCGTTATAGTAATATATTTCAGTACCCGAAACGACGGGGTTGAAAAAACCGTTCTGGTGTATGCTAATAAAAAAGTGGGGCCTGGTTTTGTTAGCCATGTCCGTCCTGTCCGAAAGCAGTACCCCGGTGTCTTTCCGTCGGGTCAAAAAAACCTTTGCCCCGGCTTCCTCCAGCATTTTCTCCAACCTGAGGGCAATGTCCAGGTTGACATCCTTTTCCTTAAGACCTCCGGGACCGGTATTGTCACCATCGTCCCCACCGTGGCCGGGGTCGAGGACAAAGACTTTCCCGGCCAGCGGGGTGCCGCTACCTCCCTTTACGGCGGTTATATCCACCCCGGTGAAGTAATAATTTATAATATCTCTATAGCTGCTTCCCTCCCGCGCCATAGCGGCTGCGCCGTACTGGCACATTCCCAGACCATGGCCCTTTCCGCCGCTTATAAACCTTAAGGTCACCGGTCTCCAGCCAAAGCGGGTGGAGGTAAGTCCTAAAAGGTCCTTTGCATCGGTGCCCTTAAAATATTTTCCGCCAATCCTAATGCTCCTTATCCTACCTTCACTGTCGCGGTCAATATCCTCTATGAAACCCTCAATGGGGGAACCCTTTGTCGCAACAAAGCCGTCCGCCCTTATATCCAGCCTCTCCTCTATTTCCTCCAGTGAAAGGTCCCTTTCATTTTCCCAGGCTGCGGAATCTTTGCAGTAGTCGCACAACACCTTCCTTAAATAAACCATCCTGTTGCCGGTGATATTCTCGGAGTTTTCAGTAGCCCCACCACAGCACTCATGGAAGTACGCTATTACCGGCCTGTCCTTTACCACTATAATTTCTCCTCGGGTACTGTCCACCGCCCTTATTATTCTTTCCCAGTTTTGGCCCTTTTTATCCCCTTCGACCTTTTCCTGCCGGATACGGGACATCCATCTAAGGCAGTGACCGGTATCGCATATATCGGCTCCCGGATGCACATCGCAGCCCCTGCCGTTATAAACCGGTAGCTGTCTGGCTATATTGGTCCGCATAACAACCGCCTGAGCCCTGAGAGCTTCACCTTCAAATTCTGCGGGTATTGAGGAAGGCAGTATTTCCGCCACCAGGGTTTCCAAGGACAAAACAGCACACTCTTTTTCACTTTCCCTATACACCCTCACGCATATATCATCGTATGCTTTCAACCCCTTACCTCCTTTACCCCATGGTGCCGCCCGGTCCCGGCATGCCTTCCCTGTACTTACCCCTTGTCTGCAGTCCCCCGATACCCTCAATGCCGGTTATGGTTTTGGAAAGCAGTTCCTGCACCGGTACTATGCTGTCAACGCTTGTACAGGCAACCTTTTGGCATACAAAAACAGGGTCAAGAGCGTGTATAAGCACCCTTTTGGGGGAACTGGCGTAGTTGGCCCCTGCCTCAAGTATGGCCTCGAAATGGGATTGGCAGGCGCCGGCAAAAATGACAAGGTCGTCGTAGGAGGGCTCAAATTTCCTGGCTTCCCGGACGGCGTCAACATAGTACTTGGAATTCCTGTAGTTGCTAATATTGTTTTTATCCCTTCCCTTATCAAGCGCATCGTGACCGGTAAGCACCAGTATATCCGGAAGGTAGGTCCTTAGCATCTCCCCCACCCTTTGGGGCTGCTGATTTTCTGGCATGTATTTGCCCTCCACGTTAAGACCCATCTCCCTATAGGCATCCATGCACATTTCCAGGTAGTCCCTGTCGCCGTCCAGGTGCAGTATTTTTCCCGACCTGCCAAAGGGTTTTTCACTCCTATATAAAAAAACCTTTTTTATCCCTCTTTTTCCCGCCTTTGTCCTTCTTTTGTCGGCAATACCTCCCATGCTCCTTACAATGGCGTCACGATTGCTCTTTTCAAACCTTTTGACATCCCCGTCGGTCTGCAGCTTAAGGTCCTCGGCGGGGGCATCCGCCATAATCCGCATATTTACCCCCTTCAATATATAAACCGTTCCTCTGCCGGATTGGTTGATTTTCTCTATAACCTTAAAAAGGATATCACAGTTATACGATTTTCGTGCAACCAGGTCTCCGATATTTATTTCTCTCACAGCCATCCCTCCCGGCATAATACTTAATAGATTGTTTAGTATATATTATGAAGGGGCATTAAGGTGTGTGCCCTTTGCCCGGTAACGTTTATTCTCCGCCTTACAGAACACAGGCATGACAATGGCAGCCTCATCGTAAAAAAATAATGGCAATATACCGAAATGTTATATATAATAGAATAGTAGATGAATATTTCGTTAGGTGAGGCTCCTGTACAGATATACGCTGCTACCCGGAAATGTCGAGAGACGCCAACGGGTCAACAGATATTACCGGAATAAGGTCCTATCTAATGCAGCTGGTAAATCCAAAGCTGTGCAGTGCCAAAACTCAACGAGGGGAAGCCTTGTTTTTTGAGCTTCTTCCCTGTTGGAGAAGTTTTATTTTTCCGCAAAAGACATTTTATCGGGGGCAAAGCACGGGGACTTTGCCAGAAAAGCCCTTACGCTGGAAGGGAGGTCGTACGCGATGCAGGATTTGAGGGAATTGTATAGACAGAAAAAATTCAAAGAACTTGTGGAGCAGCTCAACAGCTGGCACGAGGCGGACCTGGCCGAGTATTTTAAAGAGCTGGACAGGGAAGAACGCATTATTCTTTTTAGATTTTTGAAAAAGGACCTGGCCTCGGACGTGTTTTCGTATATGGACAAAGACGAGCAAGTGGACCTTATCAATGCAATAACCGACCACAGTCTGCGGGACCTTCTGTCGGGGCTTGCCTTTGACGACAAGGTGGACCTTCTGGAGGAAATGCCCGCCAACGTGGCAAAAAAAGTGCTTCAGAACGTATCCAAGGAAGAAAGAAGGATAATAAACCAATTTCTTAAATTTCCCGAAAACTCAGCAGGCTCCATAATGACCATCGAGTACGTGGACCTAAAGGAGCATTACACCGTTTCTTACGCGCTGGCGCATATTAGGAAAACCGGCGTAAATAAGGAAACCATATATACCTGCTACGTGATTGACAGCAAAAGGCACTTAAGAGGTACCATCTCACTGAAGGATATTATAATGGCAGAAGAAGACGCAGTGGTGGGCGACCTTATGGAGGAAAACCCTATATCAGCGCAGACTACCGACGACCAGGAGGAGGTGGCGGCCCTTTTCAAAAAGTACGACCTGCTGTCGGTGCCGGTCATAGACCACGAAAACAGGCTTATAGGAATAATAACTATAGATGACATAATAGACGTAATAGAGGAGGAGGGTACCGAGGACTTCTACAGGATGGCCGCCATTGAAACTACCGAAGATGATTACCTTTCCACCGGAGCATTCAGCCTGGCAAGGAAAAGAATAGTATGGCTCATGGTGCTTATGGTTTCGGCCACCATTACCGGTAATATAATAGGTCATTTCCAGGCGGTGCTGCATTCGACGATAGGCCTTACGGTTTTTATACCCATGCTGATGGGTACCGGGGGCAATGCGGGGGCGCAGTCCTCTACGCTGATAATAAGAGGAATGGCGGTGGGGGAACTAAAACGCAGAGATACCTTTAGGATTCTGTTCAAGGAGCTGAGGGTATCGCTGGTGGTGGGCGCTGCGCTGGGCTTTACCAACTTTGTCAGGATAATACTATTTGAAGGGGAGAGCATATCAATTGCCCTTATAGTATCCATAACGGTGTTTTTAACTATTGTACTGGCCAAGCTTACCGGTTCGTTGCTCCCAATAATCGCCCGGTCGGTGGGCTTGGACCCGGCGCTTATAGCAGCGCCTTTGCTGACCACCATTATAGATGTCCTGGCCCTCCTGGTGTATTTCAATATTGCCCTGCTTATACTGGGACCCACAATGGCTACCGGCTGATATAAATACAACGCGCCAATAGTATTACATCCCTTTAAATGTCGCTTAAGAGGACAAAGTCCGAAGAATCTAACACACTATGTCATTCTGAGGATGAAGCCTGAAGAATCCGGCTTTGTCATTCTGAACGCAGTGAAGAATCTTTTGGAGACAGGCATAAAGTCCTTCGCTTCGCTCAGGATGACAATGGTCACGTTCAGCATGACAACCGCTGCGCTCAGCATGACACCAATTTTAATGCGTTATATATGGATAAAGAGATTACAGAGACTATATTAGTACCCCCTATGCAAAAGGTTTTTCCTTTATGCTTAGGGGGTATTATTTATGCCCCCGATGGGTTTTAGAACACAAAATGTACAGTAACTAAAGGTATTTTACAGCAAATGTAGAAATAAGTAATAAAATGCCGTATGGAGGTGTGGTTATGGGAAAGTATGGCCTGGCATCTGACCCATGGTTGATGGCGCTTTTTGGTGCTATGATTTTGATTACCCTTTGCTGTATACTGACTGTCCATTCCAGGGGCAGAGCCATAAAAAGAATTAAGGAAAGCCTCCGCCAGATTGAAGAGGGGGATGCGCTGAAGAAACTGCCGGAGGACCTGAAGGGGGACTATGGGGAAGTATCCACTTCGATGAACAGGATACTTTTCACAAACAAAAAGCTCATGGGAAGCGTCCTTACCTCCTCCGAAAAGACCAAGAACTACGTCCAAAGCCTGCTCACCAATGTGGATGACACCAACCGTTCTGCCGAGGAAATAGCCGTAAATGTATCAGAAATAGCCAAAGGCATAGAAACCATATCAGCATCCGCTACCCATACAATAGACAGCGTAAGGGAAATGGCCGATTCTTCCGGACAGATTGAAGAGTTTGCCCAAAGGACTCTGGAGGAATCCGTTATGCTGCAACAGACCATCGGCGACAGCGTTAAAAGGCTCGCTGAATTAGTGGACAGGATTCGCGCCAACTCGGATATAAACGATAATCTGGCCCGGGAAGTGGCCAAACTGGAGGAGCACGCCAAGCAAATATCCGGAATAACCATGGAAGTTACGGATATTAGCGAGCAGACAAACCTGCTGGCGCTAAACGCCGCCATAGAAGCGGCCAGGGCGGGCGAGCAGGGCAGAGGCTTTGCAGTGGTGGCCGATGAGGTAAGAAAACTTGCCGAGCAGTCCACCGCCTCCGCCGTAAGAATAGATAAATTGCTGGACACCATCTCCAAGCAGGTAGCCCTGGTATCCGAAACGATGAAAGGTCAGGCGGCCAAAGCCCGGGAGGACGTAAACCTTGCGAACATGTCCAGGGAGGACTTTGGCAAGGTAAACGAGGTAACCAGTTCCACCGTACTGTCCTTCCGGGAGGTGCAAAACCTCACCGGGCAGCAAAAACAAAGAGCGGAGGAAATAGGGTCGCTCATAGAAGATATTGTAGCTTCGGTTCAGCAGTCCTCGGCGGGAGCCCAGCAGGCCGCAGCGGGGGCCCAGCAGCAGTCGGCTGCAATGGAACAGGTGTTTGATCTTATTAAAAATCTGGATGAAATGGCAAGGGGGCTTAACAACAGCTTTATTGATTACAGAAAGGGCTTAAAACTGCAGGGGGAGCATAAAGCAAGGGTGGAAGAAGCCAAGGAACTGGTGGCCCGGCTTATAGAAGCTCAACCCTTCGTAAACGAGCACCTGGAAAGTATCGAGGCCCTGCTTAAAGAGAGAATGGCCGAAAACAAATATATAGAATTGCTTGCCTATATAGACGCCGAGGGAGTACCCAGGGCAGCGACCCTGGATGCAATAAAGAGCTACGATGTGGCCCACAGGAATTACTTCAGGGAAACCATGAAGGGTAGCACTTACCTGTCCGAGCCCTATATATCCTCGGCAACCGATGACTTTTGCATATCCGTTTCCATGCCGGTAAGAAACACTTCCGGAGGTATTACCGGCATACTGCTGGCGGATGTAAATATCTCAAAATAAACAGAAGGATTTTATCCTCCTTATAGATCAGGATTTGCAAGGACTCCGGTCCTTGAATCAACAAAAGCCAACCAGTAACCGCAGTCCCCGGACCTGTTACCCTCCCCCTTTTGGGGACGCCACTTGCAGAAGCCGTAGGCCTCCATCTGCATGTGAGCCTGGGTGTTATAGACACCGGGTATGCCGTATATATAATACCTTGCAGCACCGCTATCGTCGTACATGATGCCGAACAGATAGTTGTAGCGATTTATGCGCCACCATCGACAGTTGGAGCCCGGCTGCCCGGGCTCCTCCGGAAATGCCTGCATTTTTTCCGCCACGTCCGGGGAGGCCTTTGCATATCCTATTGGAGGTTGCTCCGGGGGTTCTACGGGGCCTTTCGGCGCTTCTGCGGGCTCCTTCGTTACCACAGTCTCCCATTGGTCTGTTTTTTCCTGTGCTACCGCCTCAGCTTCGGTGTATTCGTCATCCTTTGCCCCTTTTTTATTGAACAGTGCCTTCCAGTCCTGTGCCAGCTTACCCGTATGCCCCATCAGCGGACAAACCGTATTCTTTTTGCTATTCCCAAACACCATTACCCCAAAAACATTGAAGCTGTCAATTCCATATCCGGTCCCGGCTACGTCCTCCGGGTCAAACCTCCATCTGCTTTCCCCCCGTCCCCTGCCGTCAACGGGTATGGTGCCTATATTCACAAGCACCGAAGCGCCAGTGGAGCCAATAAAACCCTTGTATACCAATCCCTCTTCCCTTAGGTCTCTAAGGTTCTGCACAAGGGAAGTCAGAAGCCCGGTACTCCCTTTTATCTCAAGCTTTAAAAACCCTGCGGGCTTTTTGCCGTTATCCGTTCCAAACCCCGGGTCCCCCTGGTAAAGCATATATAGCTGCCTTCTATAATTCCTTGCCGCTACCACTAACAGTAGACCTCCCCCACACAAAAGTGCTATGCTATCATTATATTCGGCAGTGGGGGATTGGTTACATGGTTTTTTCGTATATGCAATCTGCCAGGAGGCAGAACTCTTCTATTGAAAGGGTCTCTCCCCGCCGGCGGGGATCTATTCCACAGCCCTCCAGAATCTTCGCAAGGTCCTTCCTGTCCACTTCGGGAAACCCGCTGCCCAGGGCGTTCATTAGAGTTTTTCGCCTCTGGCCGAAGGCAGCCCTCACCAGCCGGAACAGTAGCCTCTCGTCCTTAACAGCGTACCGTACACCGGTTTCCTGCACATCCAGCCTTATTATTGCCGAGGCCACCTTGGGAGTCGGTACGAATACCGTGGGCGGTATTTCGGCGATAACGCTTGGCCGGGTACGGTATTGTACGGCTATGCTTAATGCCCCGTAGTCCTTGCCCCCGGGACCGGCGTTCATCCTTTGGGCCACTTCCTTCTGAACCATAACAACAATCCTATCCAGCGGAACGTTTTCCTCAAGCAGTTTCATAATTATGGGTGAAGTAACGTAATAGGGCAGGTTAGCTACCACCTTAACCCTGCCGGTAAAATGGCCCTTCCAAAGGGATCCAAGGTCAAGGGTAAGAATGTCGGCGTTTATCACCTCGACGTTATCGCAGTGTTTTAGCGTATGCCCGAGTACCGGCACCAGGCGCCTGTCTATCTCCACTGCCACCACTTTCCCGGCCCTTGCCGCCAGCGTGCGGGTAAGGGTCCCTATTCCCGGTCCTATTTCCAGCACCTGGTCGTGTCTGCTTAGTTCCGCCGCGGCCACCATTTTGGCCAGTATGTTTTTATCGGTAAGGAAGTTCTGCCCCAGGCCCTTGCTGGGCTTTATACCGAATTCTTTCAATATCTCCCTTGTCTCGCTTAGCGTGTAACCGTCCGACATGAATTCTCTCCCGTCCTTCGTTTTCATCCCAATATGTATCCTTCTGCCGCTTACCCTTGGAAAACAACCAATAATGAGGCTTCATGGAGCCGTAGATTATTTATTGATAACCTGTTGCCGTCTTTCGGCGGGTTTTAAGCAAAAAAAGGGACATAGAACCGTCCCTTGTCCCTTTTTGGTTTTTTACTCAAGTATATAGACCAGCACGTTTCTTCTGCCGTATTTCCTTACGTCCTCCGGCGACTCGTAATACAAATCAATCTTGTTGCCTTTAATGGCCCCGCCGGTATCCTCGGCACTGGCGAACCCGTAGTCGGGGGTGCTGTCCAGGGATTTGACATACAGCTTTGCACCCAGCGGTATAACCTTCGGGTCCACCGCCACCACCCCCGGCCTTACCCTTGTACCGCTCCGGGTTATCCCGTACTGCGGATGGTCAGGGGTTTTTCCGGTGCTTTCAAAGGTGGCGTCATAGGCGGTTGAACTCATTTTTAACGCCCTTTTAAAACGCACGGTGCCCCTGGAGGTTTCAAGGGTATCCATAGTGCCCCGGGATACAACACGACTGACCGGCTCCTTCAGCAGTTCTTCCTTTACTTCCCGACGGCTTACCTCTTCCCCGTCGTGGAATGCAACTACTACCTCTTCCCTGACTATGCCGTTTTCTCCCTTTGCCAGTACCTCTTCGGTGCCTTTGTACATTTTGTCATCGTACTGAATAACCGTCTCAAAGGGGACCTCCTTTTCAACGGCAAATATTTCATGGGTTACCCTAACCACCCTTATATCCATACCTGTTTCAACCGGGCTATCCATACCCGGCTCCACAATATCTTCGGCTTCTATTTTCAGCCCTGCGTCCTCTAATGCCTCACCAACGGTATGTGCAGCCGTCTTGATGGTTTTTACTTCTCTGTCAACGGTCACCGAAACGGGCACCGCCCTTTTTATTGTTATTTCCAGACCATCCTGCAAAAGGGTCCCGGGTTCCGGAACTACGCGGTCCCCATCCTCAAGTACTATCTCCCGTTTCCCCAAAAGGTCCTCCACCGTGCCGCCAAAACAAACCGCCCGTACCACCTCTTCTCCGTCTATTATGGCAACCTGTTTAGCAAGCAAGTCGTACAGCGAAGCCAAGACGAGCACAATGCCCAGCGAAACCAGGATAATTACATTTTTCCTTTTCACGGTTTTGCCTCCCTTTCCTGACAGCCTATGATATATTATCTGTTTTCGGTAATATATGTATTCCTTCGGGTTTTATTATGCCACTGCAATGGTAATTATACCAGAAAACCGTCCCCGTTTCCCTGGAATAATTATACACATGTCCTGCGTTTTAGTCTACCGCACAACGCAAAAAGAATCCCGGATGTTGGAATCCGGGATTCTTTTGTATTATCTACTCCTATTGAATTAGTCGGTGTTTGGTAACGAGGGTGCATTCTGCCCCCAGCCATACCCCGCTACTGGCCCTATTTCGTACCCGCCTACCGACCCGTAGCCCGCCATCGGCTCCTCATAGGGCTTGTGGTCCATGTAACCTTGCATGCAACGATGGATACAGCGCAGTATGGCCATACAATCCATATCCTTTTTGGGCGGCATCCACGGCTCATACCCGTCCCAGGGACAGGGTCCGGGGCCTGGGCCGGGACCATATCCGTGGCCAGGCCCATATCCGGGCAAATCTCCCGGCATATACCCGTTCATGCCTCCGCTGTTCATAGCATTATAAGGCCAGCCCGCCATGTTGTTCCACATATTATCCAATTAATAATCCCCCCAATCACCTTTACTTCATTACCATTATATGTTTTGCGTGAAAGGTAGTGACGGGAATTTATTTGTACGGGCACGCCGAAAGCCTCTTGTGCTTGAAGGAAGAACCTAAGATTCTTCACTGCGTTCAGAATGATATTTAAAGGAGTTAATATTATTAGCGTGTTATATCTATTCCAAACAGTTTTATTGTATTGTCAACAACCGTCTCCAGCAGCCGCTCCCTTTCCAGATTCTTTATCCTGCATATCTCCTCCACCACAAATTTTACGTTGCCCGGATAGTTCCTCCTGCCCCTTAAAGGAACGGGGGTAAGATAGGGACAGTCGGTCTCGGTAAGCAACCTGTCAACGGGAACATAGGATGCAACCTCCTTAGCCCTCTTTGCATTATCAAAGGTAACCGGTCCTGCAAAGGATATGAAGAAGTCCATATCCATGCATTCCTTAGCCGTTTCCTTGCTGCCGGAGAAGCAATGCATCACTCCGCCCACCTCTACAGCCCTTTCTTCCTTGAGTATCTTAAGTATATCGCCATGGGCCTCCCTGTCGTGTACCACTATAGGCAGCTTCAACTCCCTGGCAAGTCCTATCTGCTCCCTGAAAACCTGCTGCTGTTTGTCTCGGGGCGAGAAGTCATAGTGATAATCCAATCCTATTTCCCCTATGGCCACCACCTTGTCCTTGCCGGCAAGAGAGCGAAGCAGCTCTGTGGTATAGCCGTCGGCGGTCTTTGCGTCGTGGGGATGTATCCCCACCGTCGCATATATGATGGAGTGCTCCGCCGCCAGGGATACCGCCTTAATGCTGGAGGACAGGCTGGAGCCGGCGTTTATTATGCACACCACGCCCTCCTCCACGCACCTTTTTATTACCTCTTCCCGGTCATTGTCGAACCTTTTGTCGTCCAGATGGGCATGGGTGTCTACAAGCACCGTTTGCACCTCCTAGGTTATCTTTGAGCCGTTAGCTATTCTTTCAAGCAGCGTTACTACCGTAAGCTCCTCATCGCCGGGGGTGGACGCCGCGAGAATCATGCCCTGGGATTCAATGCCCATAAGCTTGGCCGGCTTAAGGTTGGCCACAATTACCACCTGTTTTCCTACCAGGTCTTCGGGACTGTAAAACTCTGAAATCCCGGATACCACCTGCCTTGTCTCTTCCCCCAGGTCAAGTTTAAGCTTAAGAAGTTTTTTGGACTTTTCCACCTTTTCACATTCCAATACCGTGGCAACCCTTAGGTCCACCTTTGCAAAGTCGTCGATGGATATGAATTTTTCCTCCACCTTGGCCTCTCCCTCCTCTTCCTTCGTGTTTTGCCGCTGCGGCCTATCCTGTTCAATCCTTGGGAAAATTATCTCACCCTTCCTTACCTTCATTCCGGTAGGGAGTTTCCCAAATTCCTTTATATCCTCCCATCCGGTACCCTGGCCGTGGTCCATCCCCAGCTGCGTCCATATAAGCGCAGGAGTATTCGGCATGAAGGGGCTAATAAGCACCGATATTATCCTTATGCAGTCCGCCAGATTGTATATGACGGTAGCCAGCCGGTCTTTTTTGCTCTCATCCCTTGCCAGCACCCAGGGCATGGTCAGGTCTATATATTTGTTTGTGCTGCCAATCAGTTTCCATATCTCGGTCAGGGCACTGCTGAACTGGAGTTTATCCATGTATTCCTCAACTACGCGTGGGGTGGACACCGCCAGTTCCTTAAGCTCGGCGTCGTGCTCCCCTTCGGTGGATGGTTTTGGTATTATGCCGCTAAAGTACTTATCCACCATCGCAACCGTCCTGCTCACCAGGTTGCCCAAATCATTGGCAAGGTCAGCGTTAATCCTGCCAATCAGCGCCTCGTTGGAGAACACACCGTCGGCACCGAAGGGCATCTCCCTCATAAGGAAATACCTAATGGCGTCCACACCGTAACGATCGGCCAGCACCACCGGGTCCACCACGTTGCCCTTGGACTTGGACATTTTGCCACCCTCCAGGATAAGCCAACCGTGGCCGAACACTTTTTTGGGCAGCGGCTCGCCAAGGGCCATCAACATTGCAGGCCATATTATTGTATGGAACCGCACTATCTCCTTGCCCACCAGGTGCACATCGGCGGGCCAGTATTTCTCGTACTTTGACGTGTCCTCTGAAAGATATCCCAGCGCGGTTATATAGTTGGATAGCGCATCCACCCAGACGTATACCACGTGTCCCTCGTCAAAGTCCACCGGAACTCCCCAGTCAAAGGAGGTCCGGGACACACACAGGTCCTCTAGGCCGGGCTTTAGGAAATTGTTTAGCATCTCGTTTTTCCTGGACTCCGGCTGAATAAAGTCGCTTTCCTCTATGAATTTTATCAGCCTGTCCTGGTATGCAGAAAGCCGGAAAAAGTAAGCCTCCTCGCGGGTTAGCTCCACTTCCCTGCCGCAGTCGGGGC
>LSQX01214458.1_pt1 | contig 22452 bp, 22 predicted proteins | sample 654561 | NCBI WGS metagenome assembly LSQX01 (sample SAMN04489861, study PRJNA283612) | anaerobic digester metagenome | isolation source: 4 biogas reactors fed with cattle manure at either 37C or 55C with and... | place: Denmark: Kongens Lyngby | collected 2014
GTCTGCAGCAGGTAATGCGCCCTGCCGGCCAGGACTTCATACACTTCGGGGTAGGTGGTATCCGTCCCCGGCTTGACCGGGTGGTAGTGGCCGGCGGTCTTGATGTATTCCCGGCCGATCCGCCCGGGGCGGATGACAGTCACGTCATAGCGGAGACCGTGCGCGGCCAAAAGTTCCCTGTCTTCCTCCCGCGAGACTCCCCGGTACATATAATAAAGCTCCCCCGGTCCCGCCGCCGTCGCATCCAGCAGGACATCTTCCATTTCTTTTTTCGAGCGGACATCGGGTTTTACTGCGGGAAGTCCCGCGCCGAATACCAGGCGGCCGTCCCTGTCCGCGGCGAGGGGCAGGCCGCTTGTTCCCTGCAAATCGGTCATCACTCTATTCCTCCTTTGCCTGCGCGTATAAAATCTTTTTCACTTCCTGCTGTATTCGCTTTTTCTCCTCCACGGAACCCGCCTCCGTATAAATCCGGAAAACAGGTTCCGTCCCGGAAGGCCGCACCAGGCACCAGCTGCCGTTCTCCAGAATTACTTTCAAGCCGTCAATCCTGTTTGTCGATACAACAGGAATGCCCGCCAGTGTTTGCGGCTGCCATTTTTGCATGGTCGCCACAATGATCTTTTTTGTTTCCTGGGTAGTGTGCAAATCCAGTCGCTCGCTGTAGAGAGGGCCGAAACGTTCATTGATTTCCGCCAGCAGCTCGGAGGCTGTTTTGCCTGTCTTCGCCAGCATCTCCACAAAGAGCAGGCCGGAAAAAATACCGTCTTTTTCGGGGATATGGCCGCGGATGCTGACGCCNNAGACGGTCGGCATCGCCGTCCAGGGCAAGACCGATCTGGGCTCCCGTCTCTTTTACTTTCTGCCGCAATTCCGCCAGGTGCTGCGCCGTCGGTTCCGGCAGCGCTCCGCCAAAGAGCGGGTCGCGCCAGTTGTGGATGGCCTCCACCCGGCAGCCGTATTTTTCCAGGAAGCTTTCCAGGCAGCCCATGCCGGCACCATACATGGGGTCCACCACCACTTTCATCCGCGCGCCGGCAATGGCGGCAAAATTAATCAGTTTTTCCACGTGCTCCCGGTAAGCGGGAAGCGGTTCAATGTATTCAATAAGACCTTTTTCAAAGCCTTTGATAAAGGCCAGTTTATCCACCGTGCCGGATTTCTGGATTTCACAGATACAAGAAACAATGGGGTCAATATCGGCCGGCAAGGCCGGCCCGGCATAGGCGGGGATAAATTTGATCCCCAGGTACTCGGCCTGGTTGTGGCTGGCGGTCAGCATGACGGCACCGCCCGCCCGCAAATCTACTACCGCATGGGCAACCACCGGCGTGGGGGAAAATTTTTTACAGAGGTAGGCTTTAATGCCGTTGCCCGCCATGACCTCGGCCACCACCCGGGCAAACTGTTCCGCCAGAAAACGCGTATCATAACCGACAACAACGCCGCGTTCCGCCAGTCCCTGATTGCGCAAGTGCTGCGCGATGGCCTGCGTCACACAGCGCACATTGGCAAAAGTAAAGTCATCCGCAATGACGGCCCTCCAACCGTCCGTCCCGAATGTAATCTCCGTCATCTAATCCCTCCCGGGGAAAATTTGCGTCAAAAAGCAAAAAACTGTTTCCTTGCATTACCAGTATAATTCAGCCCGGCCGGACATATTCCTGCCGCACAGCCGTCCCGCCTGTCAGAACCCCTGCTCCGCTACGTAGCGGGCCAGGTCGGCAACGCGGTGGGAATAGCCCCATTCGTTGTCATACCAGGCAACCACCCGCACCAAGCGGTCACCAATGGTTTGTGTCAGGAGACTGTCCACCGTACTGGAATGGGTGTTCCCTTTGTAATCAACGGAAACAAGAGGTTTGTCGCTGTAGCCCAGGATGCCGCGCAGCTGCTCGCTTGCGGCCGCCGCCTGCAGGGCGGCATTAATTTCTTCCCTGCCGGCCGGCTTTTTCAGCTGGGCTACAAAATCCACCAGGGAAACGGTGGGCGTAGGGACGCGCACGGCAAAGCCGTCAATTTTGCCTTCCAGTTCGGGGATAATGCGGCCGATAATGCTGGCGGCCCCCGTACTGGTGGGGATCATGGAAAGCTGGGCCGCCCGCGCCCTTCTTAAATCCTTGTGGGGCAGATCAAGCAGCCGCTGGTCATTGGTATAAGCATGAGTAGTATTCATCAGACCGCGCTCAATGCCAAACTGTTCGTGCAGCACCTTCACCACCGGTGCCAGCGCATTGGTGGTGCAGGACGCATTGGAGAGGATAGCATGTCTTGCCGGCTCATAGCGGTCATGGTTTATCCCCATCACCACGATCAGGTCAGCGTCATTTACCGGCGTGGTGACAATCACTTTTTTGGCCCCGGCCGCCAGGTGCCGGCCCGCGCTTTCCCGGGTCCGGAAACGTCCCGTGGCTTCAATAACAATCTCGACACCCAGCTCGCCCCACGGCAGTTTCTCCGGCTGTGCCTCGGACAAAATTTTTATTTCCTTCCCGTCAACAGTCAAATTGTCGCCGTGCAGGGCCACCTCCCCCGGAAAGGGGCCGTAGAGGGAGTCATAAAGCAAAAGATGAGCCAGTGTGGCGTTGTCAGTCAAGTCATTGACGGCCACCACCTGCAGCTTGCCACTGTTATGCAGGGCACGGAAAGTGTTGCGGCCGATGCGGCCGAAGCCGTTAATCCCGATTTTCACTGTCATGCGTCAGCCTCCTTAGAGTTTGAAAATCACGCCCGGCAGGGAAAAGAGCAATGTATATTTTTAGCATTCCCTGCGGCAATTAATACATGCAGGTTCTCTTGACAAGCGGCGGGGAATGTAAGAAAATTCTAATAACCGGATTGGATGCCAAGGAGGTTTACCCCCATGACAATTAGAGTAGCCGTCAGCGGCGCGCTGGGAAAAATGGGCAGAACAGTGGTGGCGGCTGTGTCGGCCGACCCTGAACTGCAACTGGTTGCCGCTGTTGATATCGCTAAAAACAAAAGCGACACTAACCTTACCGTGCCGGTAGTGCCTGCTCTCAGCATCTCCCGGGAGCTGGAGCCTGCGCTGCAGGCAAGCAGGCCGGACGTCCTCATTGATTTTACCTCACCTTTTACGGTGATGGAAAATATTGAAATTGCCCTGAAAAACCGTGTCCGCCCGGTGGTGGGCACCACGGGCATTACCGCCGCTGACCTGGAGAAAATCCGTTCCTGGTCTGAGGCTTACGGGACAAGTGCCTTCATCGCCCCCAACTTCGCCCTCGGGGCGGTGCTGATGATGCATTTTGCCCAACTGGCGGCTCGCTACCTGCCGGAAGCGGAAATCATCGAACTGCATCATGACCAAAAAATAGATGCTCCTTCAGGAACGGCCATTAAAACTGCAGAAATGATTGCCGCCGCCCGCAGCCGGGAAGTGCGGCGGGAGATTGAAGAGCTGGAAAAGGTGGAAGGAGCCCGCGGTGGCAATCTGTCCGGAATCCGGATCCACAGTATACGCCTGCCGGGCTTTGTGGCCCACCAGGAAGTGATTTTCGGCGGCATGGGTCAGACGCTGACTATCCGCCACGACAGTACGGACAGGACATCTTTTATGCCCGGCGTCCTTTTGGCCGTAAAAGAAATTATGAAGCGCGAAGGCGTTATTTACGGCCTGGAAAATATCCTCGACCTGTAGTCGCTCCCGGACAGGCACGAACCCCCTTTACACTGCATATATATTACTGCACTGTGAAGGGGGAACTTTTATGCGCTTGCAAGGAAAACAAATCGGCTTCGCTTTGCCTGAAGGTCACTTCTCCCTGCCCGCCGTTCTGGAGGAAATCCGCAAGCTGGTGGCGGCGGGAGCAGAAATCTACCCCCTGTTTCTGGCAACATCAGACAACCCGGAAACGGATGAACAATACCTGGAAACAAAAAAACTGCTGGAGGAAATTACCGGCCGGGAACTGGTGGCCACCACCCTGGCGGATGAAGCTGCCGGCGACAGCCAGGCTCCTTTTGACCTGCTGGTTGTTGCCCCCTGCCCGGGCAACTTTCTGGCCAAACTGGTCAATGCCCGCACTACCTCCGTCTCCCTCAGCAAACCGGTCAAGCACTTGCAGAGCGGCCGGCCTGTTGTGCTGGCCCTGGTGGCCAACGGCGATTCAGAGAACCTCCTGCAGAATGTACAGCAGATCCTAAGCCTGAAAAGTATTTTTCTTGTCCCGTTCGGCCCGGCCTTGCACGGCGGCAAGCAGATTTATCTTTCCCGGCTTGATTTGCTTGTAGAAACTGTTGTCCATGCCATAGAAGAAAAACAACTGGAACCTGTCTTTATTGAATCCTGTTGGCTGCCCAGTTAAAGGGCGGTTTTTTTCAGTATACAGCATACCGGGCTGGAGGGCAATTATTACCATTTAATATTTGCATACATAATAATACGGTTTCCGGTTAAGCTACACACTGCAGGGTTCGTAACGGCCGAGCCAAGATCGTTACGGGGCTTGACGGTTCCGTAACGGTCGGCCGAAGGTCGCCGGCGGGTCCGGGAGGTTCGCCTGCGGCCGGAGGGAAGATCTGCAGGCGTCTCCGCCTATCCGCCGGACAGGCAGGGAAGCCTGTCCCATAACGGCCGGGGATGTCTGCAGGTCGAGCGCAGACAGTCACATGTGCCGAAATCCTGCATACTGCTTATGCAGGAGCCTTAAGCAGCCGCTTGCAGGCTGTACAAGGCAAGTAGGTATGTGTGCCTGTCGGGCAAAGGTTGACAGGTGTTCCTGCCGCAAGGCTGCCTTGAACAGGCAGGGATGTTTGTCAGCCGGCGCGAAGGTCGTTGCGGGCTCTGCAGGCGGGTTACCCGGACGGCTGCCGGAAAAGCGGAAAAAAGAGAAAACAGACAGCTTTTTTTGCCGGTCACTGTCATGAACCGGAAAATACTGCCCCTGCGGCAGTTTTTTTGTGTCCCTGCCGCGGTTTTTGCCGCCGCCTGCCGCCAGTTTTCTTGGGACTTCGCAGGAGCAGTTTTATATAATGACCCGTAGTGCAGAAAGCGAGGCATAAATATGTTCAGGTGGACCGCACCCGATCCGGGGGAAAAACCTGCCCGGCGGACAGGCAGCTTGGCCCTGGCCATTGCCGCCCTGTGCCTGGCCGCCCTCTTCTTCCATTTTTTCTGCTGGTGGCAATTCTACTTATTTATTGTCCGCTACAGGGAGCCGCTTTTGCTCTGGTGCCTGCCATGATGCTTTCCCGGCGTCTTGCCCGTACCCTTTGCCTGATACTTGCGGCCTTTTTCGGGCTGTGTCTTCTGGTGCAGGGCGGCCTGGCCCTGCGGGATTTATTTTCCCGCTACAAGCTTTTTTGTGTTGTCTCCGGCAGCATGGAACCGGCGCTCCCCGTCGGCTGCATCATTGTCATCGACACGGATAAAAGCAGGCTTTACGTCCCCGGTGACATTATCACCTACCAACTGGGGGACGAGTATATTACCCACCGCGTAACGGAGCTGGGGTATGACGGCAGCTTTTTCTACCGGACACGGGGCGATGCCAACGTCTTTGCGGACAGCGACCCGGTTGCCCACACGGCGGTAGTGGGCCGGGTGGCTTTTGCCCTGCCGCTTTCGCCCTCTTCCGTCCTGCAGCGCCTGCGCACTGCTTGCATCACCTTTGCGGCAGTAGCGGCAGCCGTCTTTTTTTCCCGGCGGCTTGGCCGCCGCAGGCGGGCGGGACGGGCGGCGGTCAGCCGCCGGGTGGCACGTTTCCCCCGCGCAAAACACTAAAACGGCTTTCAGGCACCGGCCTGAAAGCCGTTCTTTTATTGTTTTCTATCCGCCCCGGGAACATCCTTGCCCGTAAGCCATTTATAAGACTGCTGCAGCAACTGCACTGCATAGGTGGGGTTATGGATGCCCAGGCTGCCGTCCGACGATACCAAGAGGTAGTTGTAGGCCGCCTGGTAAATTTCATCCGGGATTTCCTCCATTTCTTCACCGTTGGCGTTAGTGATAACAACAGAGCCGTGAGCGGAGGAAATCTCCCCGCCACCTGTTTTCTCTTTTACCGCCTCGGCCACCAGGGAAAGCAACCCTTCCACTTCCGACTGCAAGCCTTCCTTGTCGCCGTCGCCGTCATAGTCGCCGCCAGCCGCCAGATTGGTTTCCGTAATGCCCTGGTGGCACTGGCCGCAGGCCGCTTGCACGCTCTCCACCTTGAAGGTGTGGGAAGCAAAGCCCTCCTTTGTCTCCGCCAGGTGGCAGCCCACGCAGCTGTTTTCTATACCTGCGTGCGCCCCCGTACTGCCATAATTGAAATCTTCCGCCCTGATCCCGCCCGTGGCGGTAAAAACATCTGCCTGGCTGCTGTAATGCGGCGCAGAACGCTCGGCGTCCTTCACATCACCAACGCGGCGAGAATTGTGGCACGACATGCACAAGGCGCCTGTCCCGCCTTTCACATTGTCCGCCGAGGGGATATCCACCGTTCCCGTTTCCATTAAATCGACGCCCCGGCCCGTATGGCAGGCCCGGCAGTCAATGCTGACGTTAAAATCACGGTCCAACTCCCCGATTTCAGACTGATTGGCGGCAAAAGCACCACCGTCATGGCAGAGGACGCAATCGTCACGCTGGGCGGGTGAAAGCAGAATATTGCTGTGGCTCGATTCCGCCCATTGCGCCGTCAGGGCGTTAATGTCCAGTGCTTCCGTTTCCCTTTCGGCAAGCGGTACCTTTTGCGGTCCGTTTTTTCCCTTTTCAAGCTTGCCGCCGGCGCAGCCGGCCAAAAACATTAGGAAAAACGACAAGACAAGGCCAAAGGCGACCAGCTTCCTCCCGTTCATCAAGACACTCCTTTCAGCGTCGTTCCTTGCCTATAGCATTGCCTGCACGGCAACAAATATGTAAAGTACGTGATAAAAGCATGAAAAATGCCAAAAAAAAAGCTTGCCCGTCTGGGAGCAAGCCTGCCGGTCGTCTCAACCCCGGCCGAGGCGGCGCTTAAGCATCGAGAGCGCCACATCCAATTCCCTGATTTTCAGAAAATAAGCCAGAAGAAAATAAACCAGTGCACCCAACACAATCACCATGCCCAGCCGCACCGCTTGCAGCAGGAACCCGCCCCCCGCAAGGAAAGGCAGGGTGAACCAAACCGCCGCCCCCATGAGCAGAGAAGCGAGACCCGCTTTCCAGAGGGTATCCAAAATCCGCGACACGCCAAAAGAACCAACCTTCCTGTGCAGGGCGGCCGCCATGGCAACCGCCCCGATGTAAAGGGAAAGGGAAGTTCCCAGGGCCAAACCGCCGTACGCCAGCGGCTTCATTAAAAGCCAGTTTAAGAACACATTAAGCAGTGTGGTAAGAAAAGAGAAATACATGGGCGTTTTCGTGTCTTTGGTGGAATAAAAGGCCCGGTTGAACAAAAGCATGACCCCGGAAGGCAAAAGCCCCAGGCTGTAAAAAATAAGGGCATAAGCCGTGTTGCGCGTTGCCTGGGCGTCAAAAGCCGCCCTTTCATAAATCAGGCGCACAATGGGGGTGCTGAGCACCATCATGCCCACCATAATGGGAAACATAAGCACAATCATCAGCCCGGTACCCTGGCGGACAGTTTCCTTAAACTCTTTCATTTTCCGCTGGTAATAAAGCTCCACCATGGTAGGGTAAAGCACCGTCAGCAGGGCCAGGACAAGAATGCCGCCCGGCAGGGAATAAATCTTGGCGGCATAGTTCAAATAAGAAATACTTTGTTCCGCCAGAAAACTGCCGAATATTTTGTCTGTCAGCGTTTTTAATTCTACGGTGGCGCTTCCGATCAGCACCGGCAGCAGCAAGATCACCATGCGTTTAATGGCCGGGTGATGCCAGGCCACGCTTTGTGCCGCAAAGATGCCGTGCCGTGCCACGGCAGGCACCTGGATTAAAAACTGCAGGGCAAAACCGACCGCAGTGGCCCAGACCAGGGCCATAATGCCAAAGCGTTTACCCACAAGCAAGACGGTCGCGATGATCACCAGATTATTGGGAAAGGCGGTCAAGGAAGGGATAATAAAATTCTTCTTTATATGCAGAACGCCGCTGCAGAGGCCGGCCAAGCCTAAAAACAAAAGGCCCGGCAGCATGATCCTGGCCATGGTCACAGACAGGTCATACTGGGTGCCGGAATAACCGGGCACAACCAGCCGCATGACCTGGGGTGCAAAAATCACCAGCAGAATACTGGCCGCAAGCAAAATGCCTCCCAAAAGCAAAAAGACGGCCAGGGCAAGGGAATTGCCTTCCTCTTTATCATGGTAATCCCCATAGACCGGGATAAAGGCCGTTTTTATCGCATCATTAAAAGCTAAAAAAAGAATGCTCGGGACACTGGCCGCCGCAAAATAAGTATCCGTCAACCAGCTTGTTCCGTAGCGGGCGGCAATTGCTGCTTCCCGGGCAAAACCGAACAGGCGGGACAAAAAAAGCAGCACTGTCACGATGCCGGCAGATTTAATCATTGACCGTCCAGTCATAATACTCTTCCTCTGTTTCTTAAATGTAAATAGTATGCCCGTTTCAGCCCAGGCTAAACCCGGTAATGAACCACGTCATGGCAAGCATAATAAACCCTGCCGCCAGCACACCCAGGCTGATAATGACAAAAGCCTGCCTTGATGGGATGCGGAAAAAACGGGCGGCCACGCAGGCCGTCCAGGCTCCTGTTGAAGGCAGCGGCACCGCCACAAAAAGAAAAAGGGCGTATTTGCCGTAGCGGGCGAATAATTTTTTATTCTTAATGGCTTTACGCAGCATCATTTGATAAAACGGGGCTGTTACCCTGTTTTTTGCTATTAAATCTTCCAGCCGCTCCAGCAGCCATAAAAGCGGAGGAATAATGGCAATATTGCCCAGGTAGCTGCAGAGAAACGCTTCCCACTCTGCAAGCCCCAGTGAAATGCCAAGGGGCAGGCCTCCTCGCAGTTCCACCACAGGCAGTGCCGACATGACAAATACTTTCAGATACTCCATAGAAGATACCCTCCGCAACCTAGCATACCATATTTACTGCAAGATTTGTAAATCTTTAGCCAGGACAGGGGGTAAAACTTCATTTACGGGGAAAAAGCTCCGCAAGCGGAGCTTTTTAACGCACCACCTGAATCCAGGTAGTGCCGGCACGCAGATCAACTTCCGTACCGTCGGCAAAACGGTAGATCGTTTTGCCGCCCGTTTTCTCCCAGGTCAAATCATGTTTTTGTCCCTGCTCATACAACACGGCAGTGCCGGAACCGCCGAGGTCAATATTAAGCAAACCGTTCTCCACATCGGTATGACGATTTTTGCGTACTATCACCCGGGCAGCCCGGTATTGCTCTCCCGTTTCCCGGTCGCTATGGGGCGTGCTGCCGTGGAAGCGGAGGTAGCTTTTGCTCTCCTCATCGTATGTATAGCGGACGACAGTGTCTTTGCTGTAGACTACTTCCAACTCCCTGCCTTCTTCACCGGCAGGCAGTTCGGCCGGCAAAAACTTTACTATTTCCACATCCGACGGTCCCAGGCCGTCATACAGCTTCCCCAGGTCGGTATAAAGGTTGTGGGGTGCTTTGCGGCCTTTGTCCCGCCAGAAATACTTGTCGGCAATAATCTTTTTCAGGGGCATTTTGGCAATCAGCTGCTCCGTCCGAAAGGACATGCCGGAAAACATTACCGCCCCGCCATATTCTAAAGCCGTCTCGGCAAAGTAAGGGCGCAGGCTGCGGACAGGCCCGATGACAAGGCTCTCATCCAGCACCCTGTCAAAAACAGCCATCAGGCGCGAAATCCCGCCTTCCGCCAGGAATTCATAAACAATGGTGGCTTCCTGCAAACCAGACTGGGGCCGGGCGGCGGCATGGTTGTCAATGACCACGCAGGCCGGGGCTACCTTTTCCAGGGTTATTTCAGGATCTTCCACAGGTTCTTCCGGGTCCGGCTCCGGTTCCGGCTGCTCTTCTACCGGGTTAATCACCGGGGGCTCGTCCGTTTTTTTACCACAGCCGTGCAGCAATAAAATGCATAAAAATAAAACTGCCAAGATCTGCAACCGTCTTTTTTGCATCTTCTCTTCCTCCTGCAGCCTGCCGAATTGTTCTTTAAGCTGATAATATTCGACTTAAGAGCTCCTTTTCCTTGTAAAAATTTATCTGACTTTTACGCCTCACCGCAAGAAGGCACCGCACGGTCGCCGGCCCGCTCCAGGTGCCGCATTTCCGCCACAATGAAGACAGCCGTCACCATAAAGGACAGGAAATCGGCCACCGGCTGGGCAGCCCAGACACCGGCAAGCTTGAAAAAGCGCGGCAGGACCATAATGGCCGGCAGCAGGAAAATGGCCTGGCGCGCCAGGTTAAGAAAGATAGACTGCCGCGGCCTGCCTATGGCCTGGTAGTAATTGGCGCCAATGGTCTGGAAGCCGAGGACGGGAATCATAAAGAGGAAAATCCGGAGTCCCCATGATCCCACCGCAATTAGCTCCTTTTCCGAGGTAAAAAGGCGGACAAAGAAACCGGGCGCCAGCATCATGGCCAGGTAAATGACGGTCATGACGGCCGTAGCTACTGCCACGGCATAAAAAAAGGTCCGCCTTACCCGCCTGTACTGGCGTGCCCCGTAATTAAAGCCGATAATGGGCTGGGCACCGTTGCTTAAACCCATCAGCGGCATAAGCAGCAGGGAGTCGATACTGAAAATAATGCCCATGGCCGACACGGCCAGATCACCGCCGTATTTCTGCAGGCTGTTGTTGAGCATAACCACTACCAGGCTGTTGACCACATGGCGCAAAGCCTGCGGTGTGCCGATGACAAGGATGGCCGGCACCAGCTTGCGGGACAGCAGCAGATTGGCAGCGGAAAGCTTGAGCACACTGCGGCCGCGTAAAAAATAAGACAGGACATAACAGGTGGAGAGGGCTTGTGAAATGGCCGTGGCCACGGCCGCTCCCGTTACACCCATCCCAAACGCAAAAATAAAAAGAGCATCCAGGACTATATTGAGCCCCGCACCGATAAAATTAGTAAACATGGCCACCCGGGGGTTGCCTTCCGCCCGGATCATACTGTTGGCACCAATGAGATGAAATACGTTGCCCACCAGGACGGGGCGCATATATTTTACGGCATACGGCATGATGGCGTCACTGGCCCCGAAGAGGCGCAACAGCGGTTCGAGAAAAATAAAAGACACCAGGGAAGCAAGAAGTGCCAGCCCGAAAGTAAGGGTAAGTGCATTGCCCAGGATTTTTTCCGCCTCGGCAAATTTACCCTCGCCCATGCGGAGGGAGATGAGGGTGGCCGCGCCCCAGCCTACCAGCATGCCCATGGCTCCCTTGATCATCATCAGCGGGTGCGCCACAGCCAGGGCGGCGATCCCGAGGGAGCCCACACTGTGACCGATAAAAATACGGTCCACAATATTGTAAATGGACATCATCATCATGCCGACAGTTGCCGGCCCGGAAAAACGCAGGATCAGACGCAACGGATGCTCTTCCCGCAGCTCGCTTACAGAAACCATAGTGCCTCCTCTAAATTGTCCTCAAAGCACCCACCGCAGTCTGCATCTTCAGACACGGACAAGTGGTTAGATTTCTTACCATTACCAGCGTAACAGTTTTTCCCCCTCCCGTCAAGGCACCGGCTGCAGCGGATTGCGCAGCGGCAGATCCTTTATGTAGGCTGCCAGGCTGGCCATAAAAAGTTCGCGCGGGCGTTTTGCCCCTGCCCGGAAGCAATGGAATTCCGCAGCCGTCAACCGGCATGCGACGGGCCTTTAAGGCAGGTCGATCCCGGCCTTGTGAGCCTGGGCATGCTGCAGCCGGCGCGGGATGCGGTAAATCCTGCCGTCCTTGCGGAATAACGCCCCCGTCTGCTTGAAATAAAAAGGGACGCCTGCCCGGCGGCACTGCTCACGGAGCATAACGACCCACTCATAATCACAGACCCGGGCATTGCTGCCCGATTCCCCTCCCGCCACCACCAGCCCGATTTCCGGGGTCAGGTAAGGCGTCAGGTCCACCGCTTCCAAAAGCGGTTCACAAATAATTTCTTTCTTCCTGGCAGGCAGGGACAAAAGCAGCGGCAGCCGAAAGTCTGCCCGGTCCTGGTTTTCAGCCGTGGCACAGATGGTGACATTCTCATAGCCGCTGCCCCAGTCTGCCGGCAAAGCGACAAAAAAACGCTCAATGCGTTTAGTGATAATCAGAAAATGCAAATCCTGCCGCAGGCGGATCATCTGCCAGGCTTCAGCCCGCCAGCCGTCGGCCTCGGGCAGGAAAAAATCCGAGGTTAGACAAGTGTATACCGTCTCGCCGCCCCGCAGTTTATACCCGCCGCCCCGGCCGCGCTTCAGCGGCAGGTTGAAATTTGCCGTTTTCTGCACTTTGGTGCTGTCCCTGTCAAATCGGGCATCAATGCGGTAAACATAACAGTTTTGACAGCCGGCACTGATCTTCTGACAGCCATGCCAGGGATTCCAGGTAACCACTGTCGCTTCTCCTTTCCTGCGCTCTACCGCCTCGGCGGATATCCCGCCGTCTCCTCAGCCCAATCCCGTCGTATTTTACAGTATTCTACCATAGGGCTGCCGCCTTGTCACCGCGCCCCGCGGCAGCACATAGACACAGCATATATCCGGCCTGAGAAGCATGCTCCCCTGCACAGGCGCACCCGCCGCCGCCTGCCATTGCAGAGACCGGCAAAAAAGCTCCCCGCAGGGAGCTTTGCAAGCAGCGTCGGCGCGGCAGGGAATAGCCGCCGTCGATATAAGTATAACCGTGAGCAGTGGCGTTTACACTGCCTTTCCCTCTCTTATTCCGGTACCGGCCGCCAGGTCGGTGAAAAATTTTTGCAGGAAACCGGCACTAAAACGCAAAACATGGGGTATGATCAGCGGAGCTACCTCTCGGGATGTTTCTTCCGTAAAGCCTCCTTTGGCAAAGTAGTGCTCAAACCAGGGGAAAGAAAGATGGCCGCCCAGGTCTATCCAATCATAGAAACTTTGGCTTTTCAGCCTGTGGCAGGTCCCGTCCTCCCGGCAGAATTCCCGGGACCAACTGTAGTGGCCGCCGCTTTTCACCCTGTACTTTTGCCAATTGTTTGTCAGCCATTTTTCCAGCGCGGCATGACCCTTGAGTCCCGTCAAAGCACTGTGCTGCGGGATAAAAATATCCTGCAAAAGATGCAGGGCGCGGCCCAGCTGCCAGGCAGCCCTGCCTACCTCGCCCGCCTGCCACAGTTTTTGCGTCCTGGCACAAAGGCCGGCGAAAACATCCGCCGAGCTTTTCCCGCAAAGATACCCGCGGTGCGACCAGGGGTGGTGGAAATGCCACAGCGTCAGGATATAACCTCCGGAATAAGGCAGGTCCGCATCCCGCGAACCGCGGGCCACAAGCTCCGCCAGCACAGCACCCGTTTGCGGGTCTTTGCTGAAAAGTCTTTGGTAAGCGGCGGTTTTGCCGTCCCCAAGCAGTACCTCGGCTGTTGCTTCCACCAGCTCCATATGGCCGGCAATCTGAAATCGCGGTTGGAAGATGATAAATCTTTTCATGCTGCAGTATATGCAACTTAGCCCGTCATGGACAGCCGGAAAAAAACAGCCGGGGGAAAAAATAACTGTCAAGATAGCAGTCTGCTGTGGCAAAGCAAGTAGCGGGGAAATATGCTGGTACTGTAAACTATTCACTGGAGGGATGAGCATGGCCGCACCGCTTTCTACGGGCGACCCCGAGCTGGACTTGGCCATTGCCGCCGCCGGCTACCGGTATGACCCCGGGCAGAATATTTTTTTCTCCCGTCTCAATGCCTGGCAGCGCAATTTCGGCTATTTCCGCCTTTATGACGAACTGCTGGCCCCGCTGCACATGATCCTGGACTGCGAACCCATTTATTTTCAATACGCGGGCAAACGCTGGCTGATTGAATTTTGGAAGGGCCAGTATGCCATGGTGCTGGGCTGTGAAATCGGTGTCTACAACACTGACAGGGAGGATATTGAAATACCTGGCATTTACAGCGGCCCCTTTTTTGACTGCGCCGGCGACCAGGATTTGCTGGAGATGGCCTGCACCCTTTATCATCATGACAAGCCGCTCTTTACGCGGCGCGACAGGCACTGGTGGCTGACTGGCTTCATCCTGGGCGGCTTTGCCAACCCGGAGGAACTGACCATGGAAATTTGCCTCACCCTGAAGGACGGGCGGATGCTGGCCGGATTCAGCCGCGGCCTGGAAGAAGCAGGCTACGACAGGCAGGAATACAGCATCAGCGGCACCGGCGTCTCGCTGTGCTTTGACATTCCGCGTACCCCCCAGCCCGGCACGCGGAACCCTGACACGGACCGTATGATCCAGTGGAAAAACAAGATGCTCTGCGATTTATTTGTCAGCCTGACAAAAGACAAGGAAACAATGGCTGAAAAAATTAACACAATCCTGCGGCTGGCTCCCGGACTCTATGAACACATCCTGGAGTTGGGCAAAAACAAGCAGCTTTTCGGCCAGTTCGGCCGGCCGCTGACCATCATGCGGCAGCAAAAATAACGCCGGCAGGAAGTCCGCATCGAGAATCCTGCCGGCGTTTTTCATCAAAAGGCATGTACACCTTACGTTGCCTATCCCGGCACAAGGGCGGTACAAAGCCGCAAACCGGCGGGTCAAATGCCTGAGGCGGGCGATTTTTTATGACAGCTTCTGCAGCACCCGCTCGCCGGTGACGGTGAGGCTGTTGTACAGGAAAAGCACTTCCGCAATCTTGTTTTCCTGCAGGTAAGCCGAGACCGGGCGGTGGTAGTAGCGCAGGTCCAGGACATGAATTTCGGCAAAATGCAGCGCCAGAAAAGGCAGCAGGGAGTTGGCAAAAGAATCTTTTACCACCAGCAGGCGGCGCCCGGGGACGCCATCAGTCCGGATTATCACCTGCGGGTGGTCTCCGTCCAGAAAAACGGCATACTGGTCAAAAGTCTCCAGCCGATCCAGGGCGTAAAAGCCGTCCGCCACTTTCCCCGCCTGGACATATTCCACCTCGACTTTGGGCGCTGTTGCGGGCAGCCAGAGCTCAATTCTGTCAGGCGCCACATCCCGCCTGCCGCTTCTGGCCGCAAGGGTCCCGTAAAAGCCGGTGGCGGCCACTTCCTTGCGGAAGGCGGACGGCGCAAGCCCCTGATACCCCAGGGCCTCCCCTGCCGCCACGTAGGCATAATAGGCTCCCCTTGTCGTCCAGTGGTGGTCCGTACGGTAAAACAAGCCTTCACCTTTTTTGGCCAAAAAGAGCGGCAGCGGGTCAATCAATGTTACCTCCCGCGCCAAGCCTTTTTTCACTGCCGCCGGCAGCCCCTCAAGCTCATTTGGGGCATAGGGCGGCAGCTTGTCTGCATACACCTGCATAGAAACGGGGGCCAGAAGAAAATAGCATTCTGCTTCCGTTGCACGGGCAAATTCATTCAGCGCCGCCAGGTTGGCGGCCAGGATTTCAGTGTCCGCACCGTTTGCTTTCTGCAAAAGGTACCCGTCCCGGCCGAAATAGACATCATGCTGTTCCTTTTTCCCACACGCCTTTTCCACCGCCGTCTTCAGGCGCAGCCACAGCTCCCGCAGGGGGAAATGATCGGCCAGATACTTCTCCGCCGCCTCTCCGAAGCGGCCGGAAACAAGATTTGCCCTGCTCAACACAGGTTTTTCCGCCAGCTGTCTTCTTTCTGCCGCGGAAAAAGTGTCGTCCGGCAAAAGCAGGCCCAGGCAGGCAAAAAAAGCAAGAAATGCGGCTAAAAGGACTGCGGAAAACTTGTTGTAGCTATGCACGGCGGCCTCCTAAAAGCGGAAATACAAAAAAGGATTAAAAGTGGCGTCAACCAGGTAGGCGGTAGCGACAAAAAGCAGCGCGGCATACAACGCTCCCGCCAGGGGCAGGTAAAAGCGCCGGAGGGGCCCGGCCTGCACAGCACGAGCGACACGCCTAAGCGGCAGGCAGCAAATAAGCGCCGCCGCCAGCTGGATGCCGTAATTGCCGAGGAAGTAAAGGGCTTGCGTATCGGCCCAAGGACTGCCTCCCAGCATGGCCTGCAGGTAGGCAAAAGCTGCCGGCAAATCCGTTATGGCAAAAAAGACCCACCCCAAAAGGACCAAAAAGAGCGTATACAGGTGACGCACAAACTGCGGCACCTGCTCGAGGCGGCACAAAAGAAAAAGCTTTTCCACAACAAGCAGGACACCGTAATACAAGCCCCAGAGAAGGAAATTCCAGCTGGCTCCGTGCCACAAGCCTGTCAACGCCCAGACCAAAAGCAGGTTGCGCACCAGTCGCAGCCGCCCTGCCCGGCTCCCCCCCAGCGGCACATAAACATACTCGCGGAACCAGGTGCCCAGGGTCATGTGCCAGCGCCGCCAGAAATCCGTAATACTGGCGGACAGGTAGGGGGCGTTGAAATTCTCCGGGAAAGTAAAGCCGAACATCTTGCCGAGACCGATGGCCATGTCGGAGTAGCCGCTGAAATCGAAATAAATCTGCAGGGCAAAGGCAACAATGCCAAGCCAGGCCGCAAGCACGGTCAGCTCGGCGGGAGCCAGGCACTGCACATCCTCCCACAGCATGCCGACATTGTTGGCCAAAAGCACCTTCTTCCCCAGCCCCAGGATGAAGCGGCGCGCCCCGGCACCGAAGCTGTCTATATTCTCCCGGCGGCCGTGCAACTGCTCCGCCACCTCCCGGTAGCGGACGATGGGGCCGGCTATCAGCTGCGGGAAAAGGGACACATAGGTGCCAAAGGCCACAAAGTCCCGCTGTGCCGGAATCTGGCCGCGGTAAACGTCAATGGTGTAGGACATGGTCTGGAAAGTGTAAAAAGATATTCCTACAGGCAACGGCACCTCCGGTACGGCAAAGGAACTCCCCAGGATGCTGTTTGCCGCCTGCACGACAAAACCAGCATATTTGAAAAACCCCAGAAGCCCCAGGTTGACTATGATGGAGGCGAGCAGGACCAGGCGGGCCCGTCCCTTCCGCTCCCCGCACCGGGCCAAAAGCAGCCCGCAGGTATAGTCCACCAGGGTGGAAAAAAGCATGAGCACTATGTAAACAGGCTCGCCCCAGGCATAAAAAAGGAGGCTTGCCAGAAAAAGCACCAGGTTGCGCAAACGCCGCGGCACCAAATAATAAAGGGCAAGCACGGCCGGCAGGAAGGCAAAAAGAAAAATCAGGCTGCTGAATACCATCGCTCTGTCCTTACCGCTTCAGCTGCGCAGCCACAACTTTCCTGGCGGCTTCGTTATGCCCGGAGACGCACAGAATGACATAGCGGCCCGTCACCTGCAGAAACGGGTCTTCCAGCTTGGGCACCTCGGCCGGCAGGTAGTCGGCAAAGGCCGCCCGCTGCTCCGATATACGCTCTTCCACCGCCGCTTTGACGCGTTTGGCTGCTTCCGGCCCGGTTGTTTCAAAAACGGCAATTTCTTCCGCCGTTGCCCCGCTGCTGACATAGACCTGCCGCTTAACCACATCGCCTTCCTCCAGCCGGTAAAGCACATCCACCATGTTGTCGCTTAAAAGCTCCAGTTCATCGCTGAAAGGGACTTCCTCCCGTAGGGCCGCCGCACAGGCAGCCACATCCAGCACCGCTTCCCCGCCGCGGCTGCAGCCGGCGGCGGCCGCCGCCAAAAGCACCGCCGCGAGCAGCAGGCAAAGCTTTTTGCTCATGCTGCATCCTCCTTCGCGACAATAAAATGTTTCTGCAAGTACTCCGCCCACCGCCGGCAGTATTCCGCCTTCAGGTGGATGCCGTCAGTGGCCGCTCCGGCAGGAAGATTGCCTTCCTCGTCGGTAAAGCAGGAAGCCACATCCAGAAAGTATAGCTTTTCTTTTGCCGCCAGTTCCCGGAGCAGTTCATTATACAGGCGGATTTTTTTATTGTTGTAAATATCGTCTTCCCCGTCGCGCTCCGCGGATACGGGCAAGAGCGACTGGATATAAAGCAGGGCATGGGGATTGATCTCCAGGATGGCCTGCGTCAGTTCCGCATATTTCTCGATAAAAATTTCCGGGTATGCCCAGCCCAGTTCATTGATGCCCAGCATGATATAAACTTTGCCAAAAGGCCTGCTGCGCAGGGCTTCCATGACAGTCACCTTCTTCTCTCCCAACGGGATCACCTCTTTGGTGAACACCGTATTGACGTTAAGCCCTGTGGCCGCGTAAAAAACTGCTTCCAAATCGCCAAACAGCTCAAGCCCCCTGGTGCGGGAGTCACCGATAAACACGGCATCGTCAAAATAACCTTCCGGCAGCTCTGCTTCCGCCTCCGGCACGGGCCGGCTGTAATCGTAGGCTGGCGGCAAAGGCGAAGGCGGCGGTTCTGCAGGCTCGTCCACGGGCGGAGGAGGAGGTGAAGAAGGAGACTGGGACGGGGACACCGGGGGGGCCTCCTGCTGCGGCTCCTGTGCGCTGCCTGGCCGGGTAAACCGGACCCCCAGAGCAGTTGCTACAAGCAGTGCACCAAGAAAGACAAAAAGCAATAGGTGGCGAATCTTCTTCATGACGCGTCAGCCCTCCCGGAAATTCTTCTTGCTTCTATTGTAGCGGCTTTTCTTCGACAGTAAATTACGAAGTCTTTGAAGATTGTTTACGAAAAAGTTACAGTTTTCCGGGCAGTTTCACTCTGTAAACGCCCCGCCTGCTGTAGTACAATGGAGAAAGGAAGCAGAAGCATTAAAGAGAGGAGCAGGAGAATGTCCGCCGCCAAGACCAAAGTGCTCGTTGTGGAAGATGAGGTCTCCATCCGCAAATTTATTGCCATCAACCTGCAGCGCAATGATTTTGAAGTGCTGGAAGCCGGGGACGGTGAAACGGCCCTGGCCATCACCAGGATGCACTCCCCGGCCGTGGTGGTGCTGGATGTGATGCTGCCCGGCATGGACGGCTTTGAAACCTGCATGCACCTGCGCAAGCTCCGCCCGGAGCTGATTATCATTATGCTGACGGCCCGCGGTGAAGACATGGATAAAATCATGGGTCTGGACCTGGGCGCCGACGATTATATGGTCAAGCCTTTCAACCCCCTGGAACTGATTGCCCGCATCCGGGCACACCTGCGCAAGCTGGCTTTCTTTCCGCAACTGCACAGCAAGGAACTCGTTTTCCGCGACCTGCGCCTTGACATCACGGGACAGCGCTTTTACCGCGGCGGCACAGCCATAGACCTTACTCCCACCGAATTTGCCATCATGAAACTCTTCCTGCATAACCCGAACAAGGCTTTCAGCCGCCATGAAATCCTGCAGGCCGTCTGGGGTCCCCATTATTTCGGCGATTTAAAAACGGTGGACGTCCACATCCGCCGCATCAGGGAAAAACTGGAGGACAACCCCTCAGCCCCCCGCTACCTGGAAACCGTCTGGGGGCTGGGGTACCGCCTGCGGGGGGAAAGCAGCCATGCATAGCATCAAACACCGGATGGTAGCCTATTTTCTCTTTATCATCATTATCACCGTCGGTATCCTGGAGCTTTTCCTCATTTCAGGCATCAGCCGCAACTACTATAAAAGCCTGGAAGATTCCCTCAGGCAGCAGCTGCAGACGGCTGCCGAGCTTTATGGCCGTTATTTTGCCGACGCCACCCTGGAGGAAAACATCATTAACAATGTGGACCTGTTTTGGAAGCAGGCTACCGCCCGTGTGGAAATTATCGACATGGACGGCCGTGTGCTCCTCAATTCGCACGGCGCCATTACCGGCAATGCGGCCCCCGATATCTCCGCCGCCCTGACGGGACGGGAAGCCGTCTGGACCGGCCGCCTGGGCAAGGAAAGGGTCATGGCCGCCTCCCGCCCGCTCATGTCCGGCGATACCCAAGTGGGGGTGCTCCGCTTTGTGGCCTCCCTGGAAGAAGTGCATGCGGAAATCAGGGCAGTGGCTGTCCGCTACTTGTCTTTTGGCGGCCTTGTCATCCTGCTAACCGCCTTTGTCAGTATCCTGCTGGCCAATACCATTACCGAGCCGCTGAAAAAAGTCACCCGCGCGGCCGAAGAAATGGCAGCCGGTAATTTTTCCGCCCAGAGTACATACAGCTCCCGGGATGAAATCGGCAGGCTCTCGGCAACGCTTAACTACCTGGCCAGCGAGATCGTAAAAAAAGAACAGCTGAAAAACGAATTCATTACTTCCATTTCCCACGAACTGCGCACACCGCTTACTTCCATCAAGGGCTGGGCCGTTACCCTGAAAGAATATGAAAACCAGGAGTTCCTGCAGGACGGCCTCAATATCATTGAAGCGGAAAGCGACCGCCTCACCCGGATGGTCAGTGAACTTTTGGATTTTTCCCGTTTTATCTCCGGCAAAATCACCCTGGCCAAGGAGCAGGTGCACCTACCCACCCTGCTGGAACAGCTGCGCATCCAGCTTGCCCCGCGGGCACAGCGCCAGCAGCTTGCCTTTACGGTGGACGCAGGCGACACAGGCACCATTGTCAGTGATGCAAACCGCCTGAAGCAGGTTTTTATCAATCTCCTGGACAATGCTTTCAAATTTACCCCGCCCGGCGGCTCCGTCTCCCTTACCGCCGCCACGGCAGGGGACAAGATTGTCTTTACGGTGCGAGACGCGGGCAGCGGCATCCCGCCGGAGGAACTGCCCCGGGTCAAAGAAAAATTCTACAAAGGCAAATCAAGCAAATCCCACAGCGGCATCGGCCTCTCCCTCTGTGATGAAATTGTCCGCCTCATGCAGGGGACCATGGAACTGCAGAGCACTGTGGGCGAGGGGACAGTGGTGACAGTAACCCTGCCGCACAAGGATGTGAAGACATCGTGAGCAAAAAACTGCTTTCACTTTTGTGCCTGCTGCTTATGCTTACCACAGGCTGCATGGGGCCCAGTCCCGGCTTTACGCTCCGCATCACCCCGCCCAAAAGCGAGCTTCCCCTCTCCGGCACCTGGGAAATTACCGCTTTACTGGGTGAAAACGAAGCAACGCAGCCTGCCGCAGCGGAATGGGTGGGAAGCAGGCTGTATTTTACCGCCGATTATGCCCTCCTGGGCACCTACCTGCTGCCCCGCCCCCGCTACCAGGTAAAAAGGGTGGACAGCGACACTTACCTGGCACACAACCCCGCCTTTCCCGCCGCCGTCCCCCTGCCGCCTGAAATGACCATCATTACCCTGACCGACAACCGCTTTTTTGCCTGCGAACTCTTTCCTGCCGGCACAGAAGAGCTGCTCCTGCAGCTTTTCGGCAACAGCTACACCGCCCGCCGGCTTTCCCCCGCCGTGAACCCTTCCGTGCTGAACACACCGGGCATTGCCGACATTACTTCCCTGGAAGATGATGCCCCGCAAAGCAACAAGCGTTCCGGCATCCTGCTGGGACTGCGCGCCGCGGACGGCGGCTGCCGCACACTGTGGCTGGCAGCGGAAGGTCTGCAGCTAGCCCCGCTGCTTGAAGCTGAAGGCATTATTTTCCCCCGGCGCAGCGGCTTTTACCGCCTGGAAACGGTCATCGTCCAGGCAGGCAATAACAGCGAGGAACTGCTTTTTGCCACCCCCCTCTTCTCCTCGCAAAAAGAGCGGGAAGAAAGCCCTGAAATACAGGCTGCGGCAGTGCAAAGCGGCACAGTGACACGCAGCGTTACCTACATCGGCAACGACTATGTTTCCGTGCTGGAGCAAAGAAAAACGTCCCCGGGGGGAGACGTAAAAGAAGAATACTTCCGTATTTTTGCCGTGGATGCCCTGCCGGCCGCCAAGGCGGTTACTCTTCCCGACCTGATGGACAGCCCCGACGGCACCCTGCCTGTATCCGCAGCGGGAAGCGGCCGCCAGGAAAATCTTTTTGCGGAAGGGGACAATGTAGGCCTGGCAAGGAACAAGGGCTACTGGGTCTTCCAGGGGCGCACCGCGTCAGGGGAAACCTATCCCCTCGGGCTGATTCCCCCGGATCACGTGGTTTTTTACAACAAGCTGTCCGTTCCCTGGCCGCGCATTAAAAATAAAGTCCCCCGGGCAACGGACGCCCTTGCTTCCCCCAATGACGACCTGGCACTGGTTTTCACCCCCTGCGAAATCCTGGTCTTTGCCGTCAGCGACCGGTCTCTTGCCGGTTCCCCGCTGCAAAAAATCCCCCTGCAGCCCGGGGAGGAAATCATCATGGCGGAATGGGCTCTGGGGCATTATGTGGCAAACTGGACGGAAACGCTGCAGAGCATTGTCAACCCGGAAACACCCCACAGTATGGCAAATGAGGAGGTGCAGCCATGAGCAAGCCGCTTATCGGTATTCCCCTGGGCGACCCGGCCGGCATCGGACCGGAGATTGTGGTCAAGGCCCTGCTCAACCCAAAAATTTATACTTGCGCCCGGCCCGTCGTCATCGGCAGCGCCGCAGTGCTCCGGCAGACGGCGGAAATACTGCGGGCGGACATTAAAATCAACACAATTGCCGCGCCTAAGGAAGGCAATTTTGCCCCCGGCATTGTCAACCTGATCGACCTGGC
>LSQX01269666.1_pt1 | contig 22449 bp, 21 predicted proteins | sample 654561 | NCBI WGS metagenome assembly LSQX01 (sample SAMN04489861, study PRJNA283612) | anaerobic digester metagenome | isolation source: 4 biogas reactors fed with cattle manure at either 37C or 55C with and... | place: Denmark: Kongens Lyngby | collected 2014
CCGACCTGGGTTGGTGAATACGTCACCCTTGGTTGGATCTACAACGTCGCGGTATCAGGCAACTACGCTTATGTGCCTGACGGGGGTGCTGGGTTGCAGATAATAGACGTCTCCAACCCTGCTAACCCGACCTGGGTTGGCGAATACGGCACCCCAGGCTATGCCTACGACATTACGGTGTCAGACAACTACGCTTATGTGGCGGATTGGAACGGCTTACAGATAATAGACATCTCCAACCCTGCCAATCCGACCCGGGTTGGCGGATGCGAAACTCCTGGCTGTGCATGCGGCGTCGCGGTGTCAGGTAACTACGCTTATGTGGCTGATGAATCTGGCGGTCTTGTAATACTTCGAGTTGATTTGCCTGAGATTGTGTCTGCGACCGTTGGTTCCGCCAAGCTCTTGCAGGATGACGCTGCAGTCGAAATCACCGGAGCCGTGGTCTCCGCCGTGTGGGAGGATTACTTCTATATAGAGGACGAAAAGCGGATCAGCGGGGTTAGAGTTGAGAAGAAGTCGCACGGCCTTGCTAAAGGCGTTAAAGTCGATGTGGTCGGCTTGTTGTTTACAAATGAAGACGGAGAACGTTATCTTGACGCTACATCGTTATCTACCGCAGGAACCGGTACTGTTAAACCCCTTGGAATGACGAATCGGTCGCTGGGAGGAAGCAACTTAGGGAATCCGGCTGCAGGCGAAGGTCAGAGGGGCGTTACCGGCGGCGTAGGACTGAACAACATCGGTCTTCTGGTGAGGACCACCGGAGCGGTGACATACATTGACGCCCACACATTCACCTTAGACGATGGTTCGGGCGTCAACATCAGGTGCGAAACCGCGCCCACTATTCTTGTGAGCACCACCTGGCAGCACATAGCAGTAACTGGTATCAGTTCTATTAAAAAGGTCGGTAATGAATACGAGCGGCTTCTAAGAATCACAGAGGTTCAACCTCTAATTACGGGCCAGGTTGAAGGCGTCACGGGACGCTGGGAGGCCACCCTTACAGGAGGCGACATATCGGGTGTTCTTGGTATGCTTCTTACACAGCAGGGAAACACCGTCACCGGCTCAGTTCGAAGCAGCCGCCCAGGCAAGTGTTGCCTAACAAAGTACCCGTACAACCGGGTACAGGTCAGTTCCATCTCGCTTCCTTTTTGAGATGGGTGTTTTGGATGATTGGGTGTGCAGACTGAGCGTTGCTTAGTCAATTACGGATGTGTACCAGCGGAGGATTAGAATGGCAGATCAGTTATTACGTGTCTTCTGGAATAGCAGTGAGCGAGGAATGCTGGAACTTGGGGTTATTGACCGAGGGCCACTGCGTATTATGACGCAAGCTGAGTGGGAAGTGCATTGCGCATGCCCTAGAAAGGCAGAACTATTCACAAAGCAGGAGTATGAGGAGCTTTGTAAGCGCTTCGATAGCGAGGGTTTCGATAGCACAGAACTGCTTCCAGAGAGTGATCTGTCAGTTCTTGAGCCATTCGAAGATAAACTCAGCGATGGTGATGTGGTCGTGAGGATTCGCGCTGGCGATCTCAACATTGTGGCTGTTCGGACAGTATACTATCTTTAAGCCGCAAACGATAGTGCCACGTCTTTCTAGGATGGGGGGTGCACAGGGCAACGGTTGGTTAGCGTCGGTAATCTGCAGTTTCGTTGTTTCGGGAAACCTTGAAGCTGTCCCAAAAATATTATGTGCACAGGCATGAATTCGTGGGCTTGGTGTCGGACTATTTTATGGAGGTGACTGCAATGCCGCGATTCAAGGATATGCCGCAAGATCCAGACCAGATATGGCTGATGCCGCCGAGCCTGGATGAGATGGTACCAAGAGATAGCGAAGTGCGTTTGCTGTGTGAGGTGATGGATCAGCTGGACTGGAGCATTCCGCTGGTTCGGGTAAAGGGTTTCCCGAAAGAACTAAAATATGTTTTGGGAGAGTAAAGATGCTAGTGGATTCGAGATGGCGAATACTTGGCGAGAATATGGTGATAGCACTATCACTGATCGCACTTTATTACGCGCTGGCCAGCGTGTCGTGCGCGTGGTTCCGATTTCTTGGTGGCACACTCGTGGCTATCGGATGTATGCTATTAGAGAAAACTCTCTGCAAGCGTCGCGGGGGGCACGCCCTCTCGGATAAGCCAGCCGTTGCGAAAGCAGCAGCACTTGCTTTCAGCGCCGCTCTTTGTTTCGGAGGCGCAATTGCCTTGGTACCCCTGCGGCTAGGAGTCGTGCTACTTGTGATTACAATAGTGCTTCACGATCGTGCAGGCAGGCTTTACTATCCTGAATGGCCTCAATGTATTATGAGATGTTTGAATTCTCCTCAATAGGTGAGGAGACATCATTCGTTGTTACGGCGTGGGATGGTCGTGATGTTTGTGGTCTCAAGGTCTATTACTGTGAGCCAGGAGAATAGCAAGTATGAATACAGATAGAGATCCAACCAAACGGTCGTTTCCTGTGACACTCATGATGCTGTCGGTCTTTGTTGTGTACTGGTTGCTTCCGTACTTCTACGCGATACCTGGCCTAAGGTCAGCAGATAGGATCACGTTCACGTTGATAGGGCTAATGCTGTACTACGTGATGGCTGCGGTCGTCCAGACTCTAGGAAGATGTCAGAACTGCCGCTTCTTTTGGGAGGTCGGAGTCGTTCTGGCATTACTACTCATTGTCACCACCCCAGCACGCGTCATTCTTCAGGCATCAGGCGTCATGATCGGCTACTGGGTCGCCGCTGCCGCTTTCGGATTCATCGCCTACAGGAGGTGCAATAATTCATGAGAGTCTCGAGATGTTCCGTTGTTTGGGAAAAGGATTGCCTGATACGCAAATTCGACCTCGTCCGCAGCGGGCGAGATCGACTGTGTTTCGGATCAAATTGCGTTGGTCGGGGAGACAGGATTCGAACCTGCGACCCCCTGAACCCCATTCAGGTGCGCTACCAAACTGCGCTACTCCCCGATTCCAACACCGGAAGTATACCGCATTTGACTTGCCCTCGTCAATGGGTTTGTCATAGCAGCGCTCAACGAGACCCACAATATCATTGCAAAGCAAACGACACGGCCAAAAATAATCCCTCCGAAAAAGCTCCCGGAGGGATTGTCGGCCTTTTTTATTCAGATAAACATTACTTTACATAAGGGCATCTGGCAGCGTTTGCTCCCATGCCCATACCCTTGCCGCCGCAAGGTCCCGCGCATTTACCCTGGCCCATTCCAACTCCCATACCGCAGCCGGGGCCACATCCGATGCCGCATCCCGCGCCGAGACACAGACCCGGATTATTACAGGCCAATGATTTTACTTTGGCCTTCTGGTCATCGTTGAGCACATTGAGAGCCGCCAATGCATGATCAATCCCGATATTGCGAACTTGGGCGCGCGCATTATCAATCTGAGCGGCCACATCTTTGATGGCTGCCGGATTGACATCATCGGCTTTCCACAGATCAGCCAACTGCTTTGTGAGCGTCTTGATGTCGGCGCGCAGAGCCTGAGTTGAATCGGCGAAATCCTTGCGAATAGCCAAAATCTGCTCGGTCTGTGCCGGGGTCAAATTAAGCTCAGTTTTGAGCCTCTCACATATCACATCTATGCCAAAACCGGCGCCTGGGGCTCCCATCTGCGGACAAGCCGCCGGATTACCGGCCTTCGGCCCGCCACGCTGCGCCATTGCCGATGCGGCACACAACGCCAAAGCTAGAAACACGATCAATACTACTAATCTCGACCTCATATTTCCGTCCTCCCGGTGTCTATGACACCACATGATAATTGATTCCTTAATTTCAAATAGACTAAACAGCCTATTGGCGATTTTCTCGCCAGCCTTCTCCATCGCAGCATCCGGGATCCGGATTGCCGCGTCTGCCTCTTCCCAAACCAAGGCCCAATCCGCGTCCCTGGCCCGGCCCGTGGCATAATCCGCCGGTCAATGCGCACATCCCCCTGCCTACCAGACCGGCCAATTTGTCCTTTTGATCGGCATTTAGATGTCCGCGAAGCGCCACCATATACTCGACTGTATTAACCTGCAGGGCCTCCTGTGCTTTGCAAAACCGCTTTGTAGCCGCCAGAGCCTGTTGGGGCGTGGAATCGGGATTCTGCAACGCCGCAAGCAAATCGTCTCTCGCGTCGAGCACCTCTGTTGCAAGCTTTGGCCGAACCCGGGAAAATTGAACGTCAATTCCCTGCATCGCACCGCGCTGATCAGGAGTCATCTCCAGATAATCCTGCAACGCCTGGAATGAGAGGTGCGCTTCGGATACAGCCGGCTGGCTCTGAAGAGTCAATCTGGTGGCTGCAAACGAACCAACCCCAAGCACAATCAACACGCCAATCAGAATCAGTGTGTTCCTGCTCATAGGTCTATCTCCTTGCCGTTCTGAACCCCAACAGTCGAATCGGGATCATAATGGATGGCGCTCTCTATCATGTCTCCGAATGTATGCAGCCCAATCGCACTTGCCAGTTCATTCTCGCTCGGAACAGGTTGCTCGACGGGATAGGCGGTCAAAAATCCAAGCCCAATCCCGCATACTATACTGGCAGTAGCCAAACCGCCCGCAAGCCATCTGCGAAACGCAGGCTTTTGCCGACGCACCTGATCGCGCTGCACGCGTTGAAGAAATGATGCATAGTTGCGAGTGGGCTGCGGCGTCTGCCACGCATCAAGCAGTCCCATCGTTTGAGTCACAGCATCCCGTTCGGCTATGCACTCGGCGCATTGGGACAGATGGCCATTCAGCGCATCGGAATCAATCTCCGACAGAGCTGAATCCTGTGCACGCCACATCAATTTTCTCGCATCTGCACATCGCATAGTGATTTGATCCTCATATACTGTAACAATCGACTCCTGTAAAACCTGCTGTCTATTTGCAATTATTCGACAACATGTCTGAGTTTCTTGCGCAAATTTTCTTTTGCTCTATGCAGGAGCGATTCCAGCGCTTTCAGAGATATATTCATAACTTCCGCCGACTCAGCATAGCTCATGTGTTCATATCTTGTGAGAGCCAGAGCCATTCTCTGGTTCGGCGGCAACGATAGGACCGCCGCCCGCACCTCGTCGCATAGCTCTTTGCGCTGTGCAGTGGCGGCAGGGTCGGAGTCACGCGCAGCGCTTTGGCTTTCGTCAAGCGTCTCGAAGGTGACAATCCGGCGGCGTTTAGCAGCGTTCATACATAAGTTTACGATAACGCGGAACAGAAACGTGGTGAATCTGGCAGTGGGCGCATACGATCTCCTGGCCTCATATATGCGTGCGAATCCTTCCATAGCGATATCTTCCGCAGCATCCAGATCACCAAGAGAGCGGTAGGCGATAGCCACAGCGCGGTCGTAGTGTCGGTCGAATAGGTCCTGAAAGTGAGACTCATCCCCTTCAGCAACACGCTGCATCAACTCGGCATCGTTGTCCAGTTGCATAACCTCTCAATTATACATGAACAACGCAAACGGCCGTAACCTGCGGCAGTAACCCAATTTCGATGGGAATTATAATGCTGCGTAAAATAGAGACGGCAAATAATCAACCTGACCCATCGCGCAGGCCGCTAAACGCCGCGTTTGGCAGTTTTATGTGGACAAATATCAGGATCGCTTTGCCGCGACAAGGCTTCGTGCATAGAATGCATCTGAGAGCTTATCAACAGCCACGCCCTTGTGAGTCGATGAGCAGTGGACGAAATATCCGTCTCCGGCATATATCCCGCAGTGATCCGGGTAGGTGTTTTTGCACGCAAAATACAGGCGGTCTCCCGGCTGGAGCTGATCCCACGGCACGCTTGACCCGACCTGAGCCTGTTCGCGAGCCGTGCGCGGCAGGCTGACTCCGTATTGAGAGAAAACCGATCGAACAAACGCGGAGCAGTCCATGCCGGAAGTCGGGGAGACTCCTCCGTAAACATACGGCACGCCGGCATATCCCATAGCAGTGCGAATGATATCGCTTTCCGGGAGTGAGCCGCGTTGAGGCGCGGTGCCGCGAGATGGCTGCGTCGAACGATTCGGTTCGGGTTTATTGGCGACAAGGTCGTAGCCGATTAGCTTTACTGAACTGGCTCGTATCCAACCAGTCGCGCCATTTACCATAAGCACGCCAAGCCATTTGTCCTCCTCGCGCACGATGGCAAGGGGAGTCTCGGCCTTGACCTTTGCATAGACCTGACTGGAATCCGACTTGGACTTGTGAATCGATGCAACCGACTTGCTCACCAAGCCTACCCGCCCTACCTTCACGGTTTGGGTTTTCGTGGTCGGCGTTTTGTCTGGAGTCGACTTGGCAGGCGGGCTGGATGCAGATGGAGCGCTCAGCGAAGGCGTCTCAAGACTGAGTGTAAGCGTCTGCGAGGCAAAAGCGGCAGAACATATAAAAACCGAGATTATAATTAGAAACAAACAGCGAATCAATGTATCTGTCCCCCATGCTATGCGGTTACTTTCCGCACCATACATGTTATCGGTAATCTACACACAGCTTGTTAGACCATAGAGACAGCCGCATGGTTTCAGGTTGCTACAGTCGAGATTGTTCGAAACAATTGCCTGATTGTACTACCCAACACCTAGAAAAGCAAGAAAATAACTCCCTTGCAAGATTGCGATAGCGCGGCGTCCGATAGATATTATGACCCTGACACTAATTTTCTCAGTTGCTGCGCCTCGCACTCAGCGGCAGGCTTGAAGTTCGACCCGGTCGCATATTTGATCAAACGGTCAACAAAATAGCCTGCGGCAGGGTCTGATTTTTCCAGCGCGCCCTGCACATTCATCGCGGCCACAAGCAGCCTGCCCTTGCCTACATTTGCCTCGAACAAATATGCCTTTGACCTGAGCTGCGAGGGCAGATCGAGACATCGTATGATCGGCGCGATCCCACTTGCAAGAGCAGTGAGATTGACCGCCCTGGAATCGGTAAGGAGGTTGTAATACATCAAATCGCACCAATCCTGCGCGGGCATTTCCTGCATGGCAGGGTGTGCGGTGTCGATGATTGTGCCCGCGTTGCTGTCCTTATCCGCGTTTCCCGACCCGATATACGGCACGTAACTTGAGGGCAATACTGGCAGAGAGGCGGCAGGGCCAAGCAACAGAACACTGCCTCCCTTTTCAAGATAATCCAGCGCAGCCGCAGAAAGTTCGCTGGCGATCAACAGGCTGCAGTCGATTGAATCTGAATTTGCATCCATCGCTTTTGCATCCGGGTACATCTCGCTCAACAACGGAATGCCCGCGATGCATACGCTGCTGTCGATTTTTGCATAATCGGCAGGCAAAACCCAAAAGTTCCATGAATTATCTACCGAACTGCCGCCGCCCTCCAACTCTGCGACCAAAGTGAGCTTGCGCGCTGCTGTCTGCGCAGGCATTTTGACATCGACTCGAGTCAGGGTCTGAAGGCCTTCGGAGTCGACTTTGAGGTTCTTTATTTCGCCGGAGGCAATGGTTATCTCTCCATCCAACAACTTCCACGCAAGCACGGCATCGGACAGCGGCGCATCTTCATAACGCGACACATAAATAGATGCCTCTGCGGTTTCTCCCGCTCGATAGCTGCGCCTGTCGGTTTCCATCAACAGAACGCTTGCGGCATTGAACTTCGAGAACTCATCCGCTGCCGCTCCCTTGGCTCGGAAGAATGCATCCAATACGCCATAGGATTCAGCCCATCGATCCTGCAACGAACTCAGGGCGTATCCGCGAATATCACCTGCCAGCCTGGCCGATTCAATTTCGGATTTTAAGGCGGCAGCGTGCAGCTTATTTGAGCACTCAACCCATTTATCAAGCTGGTCTGCAATGCCGTTGTGATCGGCAATCGCCTGCTGACTGAACAGCCAATATGGCCGCACTCCACGGGAAAAGAGTTTTCTCTGGTCGAGGTTTGGCAGCGTTCCGAATCGCCCAAGTTCGTTTATTATCACCGGTTTGGCGGGTCGCCATCCTCCCAGGTCATATTTCTTTCCGCCCAAACCAATCTCAGGTCGGTCGCTGAATTTCACGGGCAAAAAGTCCAATGTGACGCCGGGCTTGTCTTCTGCTTTGGGCAGCGGATTGTTATTGTTATCGACCAGAAGCCTTGCCGAATCGATTCTTTTGGCGGTGGCATACATTTCGCTGAACAAAGACCTGTTTGCCGGCCCATCGTCGAACATGCTCCAGGCTATTATTGACGGGTGGCTGCGACGGGGCTTGATCATATTCTGCCACTGATCCTGATAGTATTGGTCAAGCTCAGGGGAGGGATTTGCCCTGGATGAGCGCGGCTGACTTGTCGGCAGGTCGATTTGCACCAGAATGCCGACCTCATCCGCCGCATCCAGATACTCCTTGGGCGGCGCCCAACTGCGGCATCTGACAAAGTTGAACCCATAGTCCTTTGCTATTTTGAAGCGCTCTTTGAAAACATTTTTATCGACAGGAGGAGCTATGGTATTGGGGAATATGCAATCGTCGATGTATCCCCTGAGAAACACGGGCTTGCCGTTGAGGAAAAACTTGTCCCCTTCGGCGGCAAAATCCCTAATGCCGAATTTGGTGGTATAGTAATCGAGTTCCACATCCTCTTTGTATAGGCGCACATCGAGTGAGTAGAGATAAGGGGATTGGGGAGACCATCGCGTGGGATTTTCGATGTCCACCATAATGAAATCGGGCAGCATCGCGGGCAGCATTTTGTATGACACGTTGCTGCCGACGTGCTTGCCGGCGTGATCATATATATCCGCCTGCAGGATAAACTCCGGCTGCTGCTCGGCTGATCCGCCATACAGGATACGGCTCCCCGTCTCCACAATGACTTCCAGGACATCGCTGCCGGTGCGCGTCTTGACATAGGCATTTTCAATCCAGCTTTTCTCGGTAGTCTCAAGCCAGACCCTGCCGGTTATCCCGCCCCACTCCGCACTCGACAAACCGATTAGATCCATCGCGCCATATAAACGATCCGAGTCCGGGCTGCGGCGGCCATCGACTCGGATAACAATATCAATTGTCCAATTCTTAATGATTAGGTATGCGATCTCAACGCGAAACTGCGTCAAGTAGTCGGTATGCGTGCCGAGATGCTCTCCGTTGACCCATATATCTGCGGATTTGTAGACGCCATCGAGGCAAAGATACATCTCCTTGCCCTGCCAGCTTTGCGGAACGGAGACCTGCCTGCGATACCATCCCGGCCCGGCAAACCCGGAAAATAACGATTCAGAAGGCTCGCCTATCCCCTGCGTATTCCACGCCCCGGGCACGGTAATCTTTTTGTCGAATTCAACTTCCGGCTTGAACCACTCCTCGGCCTTGCCGACATCCTTTGCATCGGCGGCAAACTCCCACTGGCCGGATAAGTCGATCATATCCCTGGCCGCGCAGGGAATTGGTGCAATCAGACCCAAAATAAGAAATAAACCGATGAGACGAACCATATTTATCCCTCTGCTTTAATGCGTAATAACTCTCTTTGACCGTCAGCCCGCAGATACCTTCGACAGAAGCGCCCGAAAGAGGCAAAATAGATAATATCGTCATAATACCAGGCGCGCCGACACGATTTTTGGTCGGTTTGGCAGGAGTCTGGGGATCAGTAGCTCAAGCCCCAGTCGTAGTTATACGATGAGCCGGGGATGTTGACCGGCAGTTTGGCCGTTGGATTGTAGTCGCCGAATATTACGTCCGCGGCTGCAGCAAAACCGCAGTTGCGGTAGTTGTATATCGCGAGATAGGCATCCGGCTCCGTCAGGCTTGCAAGCTCATAAGGCTCGCGCATGCCCACGCAAATCACCGGCTTGCCCAGCGCGCACAAGCTGTTTATCATCGCCAACTGCCCGGAATACACATTGGCCCTTGAAGTGCCGACGATGATCACATCGGCCGAGATCGCGGCATTGCGTATTGTATTTCTCTGCGAAGTAGTCGGATTTTCCACCACCGACATCGATGTTGTATTTGCGTGCTTGGGAACTATAAACGACGCAAAACTCGATGCTGCATTTGAACTTGTTTCGCCGGAGGACTGAACGGTTACCAGTAATACTTTTTGGCTTGCCTCAAGGCTCAACGGGAGTACGTTGTTTTTGTTGCGAGCCATTGTGACGGCGGCGCGCGCGACATCGTATTCTGCCGCGGTGTGCTCCGCACAGCCCACAATTTGCGATGCCGCCGCAACATCTACATAGGGATTGACGAAAAGGCCGTACTTTCGCTTCAGTTTCAAGATACGAGTCACTGCCTCATCGATCCGCGACATCGGTATTTCCCCGCTAATTGCAGCCGCTTTGACCGCCGCAATCGCCGTGGTCAGGTTTGGCGAAAGTGAGAGCAGATCTACTCCGGCCTGGATTGCCATAACGGCGGCCTGGCCTGTTGAATAGCCCGCCGTGATGCCCGCCATGCCCATTGAGTCTGTCATTACCACGCCATCGAAGCCGATATTTTCGCGCAGATATCCCTGCATCACCAACGGCGACAGGGTAGCAGGTCTGGCAGAATCGATGCAGGAGACCACAATATGCGCGCTCATCACGCAGTCCATTCCGTTCTCGACCGCTTCCCTGAAAGGCCGCCCATGCATAGCGTCGAAAGCTGCGAAATCATAGTTGCTGATGACAGGCAGCCCGGAGTGAGAATCGACATTTGTATCGCCATGACCTGGGAAATGCTTGCCTGTCGCGATGATATCCGCGCTGTGCAGCCCGGCAACATAGGCTTGACCCATAGCCGAGGCCAGTTCCGGACGCTCGCCAAATGAGCGGACCCCGATAACCGGATTTGCCGGGTTATTGTTGACATCAAGATCGGGAGCAAGGTTCATATTCCCGCCCAATGCCCTTATTTCTTTGCCGAACAGGCTGCCCATTGTATAAGCGGCTTGTGGAGAGCGCGACGCGCCAATCCCCATATTGCCCGGTCCTTCGACTCCTCCGGTTATTCGAATTACCCGACCGCCTTCCTGATCCATAGAGATGAGCAGCGGAATGCCGGAACCGTCCGCGCGCATCGCCGCCGCTTGCATATCATTGCTGAACTTGGCCGTGCGCGCAGGATTGTCGAGGTTGCCGTTATACTGGAAGTATATGACACCGCCTATGTGCTGATTGGTGATCGTCTGGCGCATTGCGGTTGTGAAAGTGTCGCCGTCGAAGCGCACCTGAAACAACTGGCCGATCTTCTCGTCAAGGGTCATAGAAGCCAGTCTTTGCGCAACCCATGATTTGTGATTCGTCACATCGTCAGCCTGACGGATTTTCAGCACGCGGGTCATTTGATCCCCCACCTTTTCGATAGAACATATTCCCGTCGCCGATACAAAAGACCAGTCGGCATCCAGCTTTGTGCCGTTAGGAGCGACGATTTTTATATGTGAGCCGCCCGCGTCGGTAATTGTGAGCCATTTTGGATTCGAAGAATAATCGAAATCGATGACACGTCCCCATACGCGCGCCAGCAATCCAACCGTGTTCAGGTTATCGTCGCCGGGGATTCCTTTTTCGAAATTGCCGGAATCTCCTCCGACAAACGCCATATTGGACATCCCAAGGGGTTTGATGGAGTATTTTTCACCTGTTAGCTGTGGAGGCTGGAAGCGGCAGTCGATAAACCGCTCCAGATTGGTATCGATCTCTATGGCAGCTTCGATGTCAAGCACATCGCCGACTTCGAAACTCTCTGTCGTATCGACTCGAATCCCGGAACTGCGGTCCTTCTCTTCGACGTAGATGCTCCCCGGAAAGACGGCAGTAACCGCCACTCCCTGCAAAGAGATGGGTTTGCCGTGATCCGTATCACGCTTCCACATACCTATAGGGTTGGCCCAACAAGCGTGGCAACATACAACAAATGCTAAAACCTGGAGTATTAAACGAACTTTCTTCATTACATGCATTGTAACTCCAGTAGGACAAATGTCAATGCCAGATTTTTATGCTGCTCCACGAACGCCGGCCAAAATGTCAGGCTCTACCACTCCAGAACTTCATTGGGCGCGAGGCCGAGATTCGGCGCATGCCAGTTGGCCTGAAGCTCCTCAGGCGTGAAACTTGTTGTGATGCCAAGGCATTTCATCCCTGCCGCCTTTGCCGCAGTCGTGCCGTTGACCGCATCCTCACATACCAGGCAATGCGCAGGCTCCACTCCCATTCGACTGGCCGCCGCCAAAAATATCTCAGGGTCCGGCTTTTTTCGAGCGACATCGGAGCCGGTGACAAGCGCGTCGAACATATCCGGCGTAAACCCTATTTCAGTTAGATTGATCTCGACTTTCACTCTGTCCGCCGCGCTTGCGACTGCCAGCTTAAGACCCTTGCTGCGTGCTTTGTCGATAAATTCGTGCACTCCGCAAAGCGGCTGCAGGTTTCCCCGCACAAGTTCGCCGTATAGCTCGTAGGTTCTGTCTTTGTCGCGCTTGAGATCGAGTTCGAAGTCGTAGAGGTCAGCTACGCCGCCGATGAACCTGTCCTCCCCTGCGCCCGTAAACGGCACAAAATCCTCCGGCTGCACCACCAGGCCGCGCTCGGCAAACATTCGCACCGACGCCTCCCGAATGAATGGCTCGGAGTCAATAAGCACTCCATCCATATCGAAAATAACGGCTTTAATCACAGTTCCACTCCATATTTCACTCGCATAGTTCTGGTCTGACCGGGCAAGATCACGGGAGCTATATCCCCGCTCTCCCAACCCGGCTTATCGAGATAACAAAACGCGCCAAGTCCCCTGCTCCACGGCTCGATACACACGAAGTCCGCTCCATCCGGCGCATATACGGTCAAAAGTTCGAATTTTTCGTCAAAATCCACGTGTATGGTAGATCCGGCTCCGGCATCAATAAGGGACATTCTGCTGCCGTTGACACCGGCGAACACGTGGTCATAGTATATATCAGGCTCGAATTTCAATACGCTGCCCGCCGGCTCGGAATCGCCGTTGAACAATACCGTATCCGGATTTGTCTTGAGCCATTTGGTTACCGGCAAATGCAACTCTACGCCCTCGCGTTCGGCGTTGGATATGCGGAAGTAGGGATGATGTCCGAAAGCGACGGGAGCCGGGGTTGATCCCTGGTTGATGAGTATCGTTTCGAACTCTATCGACGAATCACATAAAGTAAAGCGTTGCTGATAGGACACGTCAAACGGGTAGTTTTCTTCGTGAACCTTTTGAGGCGTATTAAGCTGATATAGTGCGGAAATGCGATCCGTCCCCTCATCGAGTTCGACCCTCTCGAATCGGCTGAGATAGACTATGCCGTGCGAAGGCATAAAGTATGTCTTGTCAGAGCCGTAAATCCTGTAGTTGCCGGGCACAGGCGGATCGACAGAAAGATCCCAGGTTCGTCCTATTGCCGGAAACAACAGCGGACTCCCTCCTCCGGTGACCTTCGTCGCTTGCGCGGGAAGTTCCGGCGGACAATACATAAGCTCCCTGCCGTCCACAATCCAGGAGTAGGCATTGCATCCCCACTCGACCGCAATCGAACAGGTCGCGCCACTTGCGAGTTCATAACGATCTATCATCTGTGCACCTCATTTAGCTCATCCGGGCTTATTCTACAACAAAAGACAGTTGACGTGAACCACCGCTGAGTTTAACATTAAGACAACAATGCGCCTGGAGACAAATATGATAACCATCGACTTTCCCGATGATCGATTAAAAGTGCACGGTTTGTACTGGTTTGACGAAGACAAACCCGTAGTGCGGAGACTGCCGCAGAGACTTAAGGACACCTTTAGAGAGGTCGTTTGGAACCTAGCACAGGATCCCGCCGGCGGCAGGATACGATTTTCTACGGATTCGGAGATTGTGGGCATTCGCGCAAAAGTGCCGGATTTCGCGGTGATGAACCACATAACCCGTATCGGCCAGAGCGGGTTTGACATATATGTGGACGGCTATTTTGCCGGCAGCGTATCCCCAAATGACAAGGGCGACATATCAACTGACTGGAGAATCGGCTCAGAAAAGAAGATGCGCAGCATCGAGATTTCCATGCCTCTATACAAGTCGGTTACGATCCACTCGGTCGTTTTGGACGATGGCGCAGATATCCAGCCTCCCCCTGCGTATAAAATACCCAAGCCGATCGTATACTATGGAACCAGCATAACACAGGGCGGATGCGCATCGACTCCCGGAACCACCTATCAATCGTTTGTGAGCCGATGGCTGGATGCCGACTTCGTCAATCTCGGATTCTCCGGAAACGGGTGGGGAGAACCGGAGCTTGCGGCGGCGATCAGCGAGATAGATGCGTCCTGCTTTGTTGTGGACTTTTGGGCGAATGTGGGAGGAGACGACTATGGCAAAAAGCTGCCGGGCTTTGTCGGGCCGATTCGCGAAAATTATCCGAACACGCCGATTGTGGTTATGCAGCCGTTCTATTTCGCATACGATACCGTTGACTGTTCGAGACATACGATCCAGCGCAGAGACTCCGAGGCTTTTGTAAAACAACATCAGGAGCAAGGGGATAAGAATATATACGTCTTTGATGGATATAAGATGATTTCAAGGGAGGAGACATACGGGCTGGTGGATGGCGTGCATTGCAATTCACTGGGATTCTACCTGATGGCAAAGGGACTGACTCCTTTTTTGAAGAGCGTGTTGGATAAATAGAATCCGATCGTTGAGGGTTGGGGGCGGCTGATCGTTATGAGAGGCATTACAAATATAAGCGGATCGGCAACTCGGTTATGGCGCGTGTTTTTGCCCGCTGTCTTGATGGCAATGATGGCAGCGACCGCATTTGCCGCGCCGAGTTTTCGGGGTTATACGGGACTGGTTCTAATCCCCACCGCCCGCGTTCTGGATGTTGGTGACTATGACTTCGGGGTAACGTCCGAGGACAGAGAAGGCTCGCAGTTAAATAATATATTTGTAACCTTCAGCCCTAAAAAGAACCTTGAACTGGGAGCCAATGCGTTTAGAGCCCCGGGCAGCGACTCCCGCAAATTATTGGTCAACGCGAAATATCAGCTCGCATCCGAAACCGAGGAAGCTGCCAGCATTGCGATCGGGATTATCGACCTGTGCAACGAGATCGACGCCACGCCGTATGCGGTCGCAAGTAAATCGATCGTGCGTCACGCCAGACTCTTCAAGAATCAGCGTTTCAGCATTCGAGGGCACGCAGGCATCGGGTTCGGCGATATGGATGCGCTCTTCGTTGGGCTGGCCGCTTATGCGGGAAACAGGATAATGCTCTCGGTTGAGTGGGACTCGCACGACGTCAACTTCGGATTCCGCTTCACTCCGGTCAAAGGACTCCGGCTTCACACCGCCATTTTGGGATCATCTGACACGGATCACGTCGGACTCGGAGTTTCTTATACAAAAAGATATTAGAAATTGTGTAAGAAGGCTGAGGTCAGGCGGGGATTGCAGCCGGATGGTTGCACGAAAGGCGTCAATGCGCATATAATAGATAAGCTGGATAAGCGCTCCGGGGTCGTCCAATGGCAGGACAACGGCCTTTGGCGCCGTTGATCGGGGTTCGAATCCCTGCCCCGGAACCAAATTGCGTCTCGTCAAATATGGCGGGACGCTTTTTATTATCAGAAGCGGCAGCTAGGTCTTTGTAGGCGGAGCTTCCTGCGGAATATCGAGCCTGACCACAACAACCGCGGCGTCGTCCTGCAGTTTGCCGCCGGCGTGGTTTATCGCCGCCCTGAGCAGCCCGGATGCGGTGGCCTGAGGGGAAATATCCGAACTGTTGGCCAGGTAATGTATCATTCCCTTCTTCTCGAAGAACTTGTCAACGCCCGCCCGCGCCTCGGTGATTCCATCTGTGACGAGCACAATTGTATCCTTATGTGCAAGCTGTATGGCATCCTCGTGATACTCGCTTTGCATTGAAACGCCCAAAGGCAGGCCGCCTATAGGCAGTTCTTCTATCTCACCGGATGCGCGACAAATTACCGGCGGCTCATGTCCCGCGCAAGAATATGTTATCAGATCGTTTGAGGTGTCGATAACGGCAAAAAAGGCCGTTAGAATGCCCGCTTCGTAGTCGCCGTCCATGCACAACGCCCTGTTGGCCAGTTTCATTACCGTGGCCGGATGCGGCTCTATGACGGCGTAGCTTCGCAGCGCATACCGGGCTGCGGCAACTCGGATGGCCGCCTCCAGACCCTTGCCTGCAACGTCACCGATCAATATCCCTACCCTGTTTTGACCGATGTCGAATACGTCATAGAAGTCCCCGCCAATCTCCGCTTCCTTTAAGGCAGGCTGGTAGCGAACTCCGATTCGAAAACCTGCGACTTTGGTGGGCACTCGCGGAGGAATCAGGGCTTGCTGGAGCACCTGAGCTATATGATGCTCGCGCTTGTAGATTTCCTCCAGTCGGCGCTCATATTCGATCTGGTCGGACGTATCGTGAACAGAGAGAGTGCCGCCGAGAATCTTACCCTGCGCATCTCGCACCGGGGATCCGCTCACACTGACAATCGACTCGTTCCACGGTGATATGATTCTGAACCGAACGTCTCTGGTATCCATGCCGCGGAGCGCTCGACGTGAAGGATAATCGTCTTTAGCAACCGGTGAGTCATCCAGCCAATACAGCTTCCACTCGTTCATCCGCAGCCCTGATGGGCCATCTGATGGAGCGCCGACCAGCTTCCTCAGCGCTTCGTTTGCCATCAGCACCGTATGATTGGTGTCGAACAAAACCAAACCATCGTGCATGCTCGATATCAGGGATTCGAGCTGTGCGGCGCGATGCTCCGACTCCTCCCTTGCCCGGGCAGCCTCGAACTCCGCTCGCTTGCGTTGAGTTACATCCTTGGTAACTCCGAGCGCCTCAACTGCTCCATTAATCTCATTCAGATAGTATCTGGTCACTACCTCGGTGGTGATCACGGTTCCATCGCGGCAGCACATTTCGAAGTAGTCCGTATAGTAGGCTTGCTTGAGTTTGTTTAGCGAAAATGCCTCCGTTCGCATTTGCATAAGAGACTGCATAGATTTGGCGGATTCAGGAGTAAGAAACTGCCATATCGGAGCGGCAAGCACTTCATCTACGGTGTATCCGCAAAGACGTTCGACCGACTGACTCACGTAACGATAGCGCATCGTGTGCACATCAGCTATCCATATAACATCCTGCATATTCTCGGCCAGGAAGCGATATCGCCGTTCGCTGTGGCTCAGCGATTCCATCAGTGCATTTCGTTCGGTAAGCGACCGGGCCAGCTTTATGTTGCCGTAACTAAGCTGAGATATCACCCCGGCGAACTCCATAAAGAAGGCCATTCCCGCGTTCAGCGTATCTTTGTTCACCCGTGGGACTCTGCTAAGAGCTTCCATATAGTCCTGCTCGTTGAAGCCGCAGATTTTTGCCTGCCGCCTAAACAGTTCGAGATCCAGCACCTCATCGCGAAACAAAAATTGTCCAATAAACAGGTTCCCAAGGTGTCTGCCGCCGATCATAATCGGCGTTGCCAAGTCCCAAAGGTTGTTCTTGCATTTGTATAGCTTGGCTTCACCTTCTTTTATGTCCGCAGAAAGTTCTACATCGCTTTCCAGGCAGTGGTTCAGCGTGATCGGGTGTGTTCTGTGGAAGTTCGTGCATATCTCCTGCCACCCCACTTTGACAAGCACCCTGCCTTCGGGATCGATTATCGCCATCGGGATGCGGATCAGCTTATAGAAGCTGTTCATAAGGGACTGCACCAACTCGATATCGAGAATATCGGAAAGCTCCAGATCGCCTATATCACCTTCCGGTGAGAGTATGCTTTCCAGCTTGGCCTTTACCCTCTGTTCGCTTTCCTGCAGAGCTTTTGTAGCTTTGATTCGTTCCTGGCGCATTCTGATCGCTGATATGCCATAGCTGAGATCTTCAGCCAGGTTCGTAAGGAGTTGAATCTCATCTTTTGTAAATGCGTCCGGCTCGGAGCTATATATCGCCATAGCTCCCATCACCTGTCCGTCAATTCTTAGCGGGAGTGCAACCGATGATGCGTAACCGCGTTTCAGCGCCAACTCCCGCCAAGGCTCAAAATTGGGGTCTGTATGCATGTTTTTGCACAGGCTGACTTCCCCGGTTCGGATTGCCGTTCCGGATGGCCCCTGGCCTCGCGGCGTGTCCGCCCACGAGACATCCAGTTTTTCCAGATAGCTTTCATCAAATCCGTATTGAGCGACTGTTCGAACCGACTTTGCATTATCGTGCTGGGCGTATCCAATCCACACCATCTGATGTCCGCAGTCCTCGACTACGATGCGGCAAGCCTCGTTTAGATAGGCAAGCTCGTCCTGAGCGTACATCATTGCCCGGCTGCTGTTTATATGGGCAGTGAGGGTGCGGTTCAGCTTCTGCAGGGCCTGTTTGGACTGCTGCACGGTGGAGCTTTCGATTCGCATCCACTTACCGTCCCTCTTCATCAGGGCATATTCGTGGTTGGATATTACATCGGCTACCTCCGCGGCTCCGCATTTATTAAGAGAATAAGTGCACATCGCGATCATACGATTATCGCGGATAGTGGTATCTATGACTTCCTCGTATGCGGTGAAGTCCTGCCAGTAGTTTTGTTCGAGCCAGAACGTATCTGCGGAGAGCCTGAGGCCTTCATATCCTCTGTTAAGGGCGTAGTCCAGCTTTGCTATCCAGGCATCCAAAACCCTTTGCTGACTGAACTTGCCGTTGAGGATATACCATTGGTTGTAGGAGAGTATTTCAATCTGCCCGGCGTGCAGACGGTCGTCGATATCGGGCAGGGATTTTTTAAGCGCGGATATCGCTGTTTCTGCATTAAGCTGATCTGACGTAATCCACATACAGAACTCATTGGCCTGAAGTCCGCTGACGATATATGGGACAACGGTGTCGATGAGGTCCTGTGGTGTCTGGTAGAACTGACAGAAATGCGTACCCCAGGGAACCTCGCCAACAGTCTCTATGCCGGATTTCCGCAAGCCTTCACTAGAGCTTTGGGACATCGGGATCACCACCTGTCAAAATGCAGTGCTGACAACCATGCGCCATTGTAGCACAATTTTTTGAATTACGCTCGTATTGTCGTCGGTAAATTTAGCACGCGAGGCATTTTAGAGGTTAGAGGTTGGAGGTTAGAGGTTAGAATGATTATTGAGAGGGTTTGCGGTTTCCCGTATCGGACATCTGACCTCGAACTTCGGACATCGAAAAAGACGGTATCTCACTGCGTTCGAAATGACATAGTTTGTGTGGCTGGGACAGAGGCAGGTCACTATGTTCAGATGCGCCAACTAAATTGTCATTCCGAGGCGAATGCCGAGGTTTAGAGGTTAGAGGTTGGAGGTTAGAAGTTAGAAGGGTTATTGAGAGGGTTTGCGGTTTCCCGTATCGGACATCTGACCTCGAACTTCGGACATCGAAAAAGACGGTATCTCACTGCGTTCGAAATGACTTACAGGAGCGATGATGACTCTCGCCGCTGCAGCATTCGCGCCAGTTTCTGGAGCAATTTGGCCCTGTTAGTCAATGCCCGCTTGCGCATCACCTGCATTTCAAGCTCGATATCAGCTTTTTGGGTCTCCTCGGCTATCACTTCGAGCATCGCTTCCACGGTTTTTGATGAAGGCTGGGAGCCATCTTTTTTCTTCAGTCGAGTGTATTCGTAGATAGCCCGCAGAGTAGGTTCGGCAAGGCCAAGTTCCTCGATTTCCTGCGGGGAAAATCCCCAATCCACCAGACGCTTCGCCGATTCGACCCTCCACAATGGGTCAGCATCCGCGCCGCTTCTCGAAGCACGCTTGTTTTTGGGGATGTTATTCACCACACACGACATATTGTTGTCCTCACGGATGCCCAAAGCCTACCTCCAAACCTTACTGCAATCAATCTTGATTATCAGTTAAAACCCTGCCGGGCTGGAGGGATATTGAAGCATAAGCAGACATCAATCTGCGGAGTTTTTGATGGCGGATTGCCGGAGTGCGTGCGGTTGTTACCTTGAATGCTTTTCGGCTTCTTTCACGGTTTCACGAAAGCCCGGGTTTTTGATCTCGAACTTCCCATCCCCTAAAACGCGCAGTCTGCTGTTCGGCATATCTTTTTTGAGCCTGTGCCTGTCGCATTCAATCATAACCTGCCCGCCTTTGGCTTTTGGATTATATGTATAGCTCGAAGTCTTATCGGAAGTTTTATCCAGCGGGCATTTCAGCACCGATTTATCGCTCAGATACTGTCCGGCCAAATCCTTGAGCTTTTCGGGTCGGCTCCCTGTAACATCCTCATAGCGCGAGACGGCCGCCGCGAGTTCCTGTAGGTTGTATTTGCAGGTTCCAATGGCGTGCACGCTCGGCATTCGGGAGAAATGAATCAATGCGACAAGAAATAACGCCATGACAATGGCGCTGACTATGAGACAGCCCTTCAGCGGAGCGCTGCAGCCGATTACGTTTTGGTTGTTATTATTTGTTGCCATCGGGACTGCACACAATATAATCGATTTGGAGTGCGGCGTCAATGCGCGCAGCGTTGACATGACAATTGATGCGTCGTAACATAGGAACCTTGCTGATATGAGTTATCATTAACACTTTGCGACTGCCGGAGGATGTCGATGAGCGCACAAATTGAGATTCGATCTTTTGAACCGATGGACGTGGAGAACGTGGTCACGCTTCTTAATCGAAACCTGACCGCAGACCCGATGACAACGGAGTTATTTCAACGAAAGGCGCTGCTGGACCAGAACTATGATCCTCGTGGGTCTCTGGTGGCGACAGTTGATGGCGAAATAGTCGGCTACGCGCTTGGGATGGTGCGCAGGTTTCCATTGGAGGACGCCGCGCCGGACTTCGAGCGCTCTTGGATAACTCTTTTTGCAGTAGATGCCGAGTTCAGGCGCAGGGGAATAGGAACCAGGCTCGCCGAGGGTCTGGAGGGCTACTTCAAGGAGCGAGGCTGCAACGTGACGATGATATCCGGCTATGCGCCCAACTATTTTATGCCGGGCATCGACCCGGTCACGTATCCTGATGCCCTCGAGTTTTTCAAAAAGATTGGATTTAACGAAGTCTACCGTCCCCTTTCTATGGATGCCGACCTGCTTAAGCTCACTACTCCGGAATGGGTTTTGGCCAAAGAACGGGGATTGCTTGATGCCGGAGTCGCGTTCGATGCATATAAACCGGAGCTGATATTGCCGCTGCTGGACTTTATGAAAGTCGAGTTTCCAGGAGACTGGCAGAGGTTTTTGCGCGATGCGATGACCAGAATAACAACAGGGGAATATCACCCTGACAATTTATGGATTGCGCACGTAGACGGCAAAGTCCTAGGATTTGCCATGCACGACAACAATTGCCGCTTTGGCCCGTTTGGAGTCGCTGCCAAAGAGCGCGGACGAGGGCTGGGAGTGGTGCTGCTGCTTAGAATTCTCTATAGCATGAAAGCGAAAGGTCTGCATAATGCGTGGTTTTTGTGGACCGATGAAGCCGCAGCGAGAGTGTATGACGTAGGCGGATTCAAGGAATCCCGACGCTTCGCCTACATGAAAAAGGTTCTCTGATGCCGAAAAATGCAGGCCGTAAAAAACATAATTTTGCTGCCAAAAGAGGTTTATAACGCTGGAGATCTGTCAATAAATACTTTGGCAGTAAGTTATGAGCAAAACCAAACACCTGTAGATACTCTGATTTAACATCGAGTCTGCTTTGGCAGCGGACAAGATGATTACATACAAGAAACGGGTCTTGCATGTTGATTTGCAAGGCCCGTTTGTTATTTATGCTTTATGTGTGTGTCTACATGCCAGCCGGTTCATCGCCATATGGGTTCTGCTGGTGACGCTGGCCTCTGTCCTGAGATGGTCTGGCGGGAACAGGCCGACTCGGAGGACGAGCGACGGGAAGATTGACCTTGGGATTGGCGACAGTGACCGGCTGATTGACAGGAACCGCATTTTGCGGCTGTCGTGCAAAAACCAGCCAGTAAGCAATTCCAAGCAGCAGGATTACGGCGGCCGATATAACGGCGATAGATATTTTGCGCTCCCTGGCGCGTGTGACGACCCTGCGATCCTGTTCCCTGTCCGCCGCTTTACGCTGCTTGACCTCTTTGGCGGCTTGTTCTACATCCTTGAGAAAGTCTTTGGAAACCTTTTCAAGGTCTGAACTCAAATCTAGTCTGTTATCTTCGGACATTTAAGCGCCTCTCATCGAACACGGTGATATGGTAAGACCGCAATTAATTGTATCTCAGTTAGCAGGACAAACTCAAGGCTTTCGGCAGTAGCAGGACATATCCGAACGCTCGCCCATTTGTTTGACGACAAGCGCGCCGCAGAAGTTCGCCGGGGTAACAACTCACTCTTTGTGGTTGTAGTGACTAGCCTCTGTCCCAGCCACACACACTATGTCATTTCGAACGAAGTGAGAAATCTGCTTTTCCGTAAATCGCGAAAGCACGAAAGAAACGAAACCCGGAAAAGA
>LSQX01253794.1_pt3 | contig 22445 bp, 16 predicted proteins | sample 654561 | NCBI WGS metagenome assembly LSQX01 (sample SAMN04489861, study PRJNA283612) | anaerobic digester metagenome | isolation source: 4 biogas reactors fed with cattle manure at either 37C or 55C with and... | place: Denmark: Kongens Lyngby | collected 2014
CCCGCCAAATACTTTATCGACACTCTGTATCCCCGAAAGGGGGTTTTGTTATGTTTGCACACAATTTTTTCCTCCAATTCTTCCATAAGATTTCTTGAAAATATGTTTGACACAAGAACAAATGTTTGATACTATAATAAACGAACATTTGTCTTGGAGCTGAATAATGGAAAGGCATATTATACACTCGGATTTTAATTCGTTCTTTGCCTCGGTAGAATGCTATAAAAACCCATCGCTTGCGAATAAACCCGTTGCGGTAGCAGGCGACCCCGAAAGGCGGCATGGCATAATATTAGCTAAGAACGACCATGCGAAGAAGTTTGGCATTAAAACCGCCGAGCCTATTTGGCAAGCACAAATGAAATGCAAAAACTTAGTTCTTGTAGAGCCTCACTACGACGAGTACATGGAGTTCTCAAAAAAAGCCTACAAAATCTATTCCGATTATACCCCTCGTGTAGAAGCATTCGGCATAGATGAATGTTGGTTAGACATTTCATATCCCAATCAAACAATGGAGCAGGCGGAAAAAATCGCAGACGAAATTCGAAACAAGATAAGAAACGAGTTGGGAATCACCGTTTCGGTTGGCTTAGCGAACAACAAGGTATTTGCTAAGTTAGCAAGCGACTTGAAAAAGCCCGATGCGCTAAGCGTTATTACGGAAAGCAACTACAAAAAAGTGGTATGGGATTTGCCTGCAAATATGCTACTATACATAGGTGAGGCTACCTATTCAAAACTAAGAAAATTTGGAATTTTTTCTATAGGCGACTTGGCAAAAACGAGTCCATATCTTCTAAAAAGCACTTTTGGCAAAAACGGTCTAAGTATGTATAATTATGCCAATGGCTTAGACGACAGCGAAGTTTTGCCCTTAGACTATAAGGTTATTCCAAAAAGCGTAGGCAATAGCTTTACATTGATACGAGATTTAACAACAGCCGATGAAGTTTTTGCAACATTTATGCGCCTTGCCGACAAAGTGGGCGGCAGATTGCGTGAGCAGGGGCTATGCTGTCGTGTAGTTCAAATATATGTGCGGGATTTTGAATTAAACTCTGCCGAACGTCAAATGCAAATGCCTTTTCCTACCGATATAACTGATGAAATCGCACATGCGGCAATGGATTTGTTTATGAAGCATAATGCATTGGGATTTCGCCCCATTCGAAGCCTTGGGGTTAGGGGAACCCAGTTAGTTAGCGGACATACCCCAGTTCAGATGACGCTTTTTGATGATTTGGCACGCAGGGAAAGACACAGGTCATTAGACAGGGCTTGCGATGAAATCAGAAAAAAGTTCGGAAACGATATAATTCAAAGAAGTTCGACAAAAGGGCTATTGTAAACTTTCAAAATATGGCTTGACAAACCTTTTAAGTCGGTGTACTATGCACAATAGAGCACTTAGAAGGGTTATTATATAATAAATCGGGGGCGATAAATAAATGAAACTTTTGGAAATCTTAAAGGTACTTTTTGTAATATTGAGTATTGCAAGCACGGCTATACTATCGTATCAGCTGTTTCTTGTGCTTTCAACATTCCTGAAAAAAGAAAAAAAGAAGCAAAGGATAGAAATCACCAAGTATAACAAGTTCGCAATCATAATCTGCGCAAGAAACGAAGAAATGGTTATCGGCAATCTTATAGACAGTCTAATGCAGCAAAACTACCCAAAAGAGCTGTTCGATGTAATAGTAATCGCTGATAATTGCACAGATAAAACTGCAATAGTTGCAGAAAATCATGGTGCACACGCATTAGAGCGTGAAAACTTGGTTGAAAAGGGCAAGGGCTATGCACTGAATTGGTTCTTCAAAATTTTAGGAAAAGAAGGCATTAAGCACTATGACGCTTTTTGCGTATTCGATGCGGACAACCTCGTTGATGAGGAATATCTATCTGCAATGAACTACCACATGAATGCTGGCGATAAGATTATCCAAGGCAACAGGGAAACCATGAACCCAAGCGATACATGGGTATCAGGTAGCTATGCAATTTATTTCTGGACAATCATAAAAATATTCATGAAAGCACGAAAGAAATTAAGTCTCTCGGGAACGGTAGGCGGTACAGGCTTTGCTTTTACATCAGACCTTATTCAAGAAAGCGGTTGGCATACAACAACGCTCACCGAGGACATAGAGTTCTCATTGCAGCAAATCATAAAGGGCTTTGAGGTAGTGCCTGCATACGATGCAGTTTTCTACGACGAGCAACCCACAACCTTCAAGCAAAGTGTTCGCCAAAGATACAGATGGACATTAGGCTCTATTCAGTGCATGGAAAAGTTTATGGTTCCATACTTCAAAGGTATTTTCAAAGGAAACCTAAAGCGTAGATTTATATGCTTCGACCAAGTTTTATCGCTTTTTTCTGTGCCATGCACCGCTGTTTTCGCCGTAAATACAGTTATAGGCGTTACGATTCAATCTTTCGGAAAAATTGCGTGGTACAACCTACTGGTTCACGAAATCTTAGCGGTAATCGGAACATTTGCGTTCGTATTTATTTCGGGGCTAATCATAGTGCTTTTGTGCAATAAACCAATAAAGCCTTTAATTAAGGGTTTGTTCGGCTTCCCGTTGTTTATGATGTCATGGTTGTATATCAACTTAGCAGCAATTTTCTATCGCAACAACACTTGGAAGCCCATAGAGCATACAAACAGGGCAACATTGCATGAGCTAAAAAAGCAATTAGCAACTAAGCCAATAGAATAAGGAAATATGGTAGTAGTAAACATAAGACAAGTAAAAAGATGTGCGTTTTGCAAATATTGGTACGACCCTACGAATAGTGCCATAGCACCGCAGTCGCCGGTTATAGGCTTATGGAAAATTCATGACCCACATGAGAAAAAACTCTGCCAAAAAAAGAATATTCCTATGCCTGCTACGGGGTACTGCAATCAGCATTATTCGTGTTAAATTGCTGATTGAGGATTTATGTTGCAAATAGTCAATCAAAAGTAAATTTTTGCTTGCATCGAAAAAAATAGCATGTTATAATTAGTCGCTAACGTCCTTCTTGCTCCGACAAAAATATCGGGGCCAATAGACCATGAGGAGGTGAAAAAGGAATGAACAAGTACGAAAGTGTTTATGTAATCAATGCATCCATAGGTGATGAGGCGATAAACGGCAAAGTTGCAAAGTTTAACGAGCTTATCGCTACAAACGGTGGCAATGTTACTAAGGTTGATGAATGGGGAAAGCGTCGTTTAGCATACCCAATCGACTATGTAACCGAAGGTTACTATGTACTTATCAATTTCGAAGGTGATTCAGAGCTTCCAAAAGAGCTTGAACGTAACTTCAGAATTGACGAAAGTGTCATACGATTCGTTGTTATTCGTGTTGATGAATAAGCAATAATTCGAAAGGATAAATGTTATGAATAAGATTATGCTCATCGGAAACTTAACAAGAGACCCAGAACTTCGCACTACGCCAAATGGCGTTTCGGTATGCTCGATAACTATTGCAGTTAATAGGCGTTTTGCAAAAGACGAAAAGGGCGAAGCTGTTACCGACTTTTTTAGGGTTACTGCTTGGAGAGGCTTAGGCGAAAACTGCGCAAAATATCTTTCAAAGGGTAAAAAAATAGCAGTCATCGGCGAGGTTTCTATACGCACCTACGAAACGAAAGACGGTAAAACCGGCGCTTCTTTAGAAGTGCAAGCCGAAGATATTGAGTTTCTCACTCCACGTTCACAAGGTGAGCATGGCGATTCAGGCGCAAGATATTCACCTCAAGACCAATCCGAGTATAAGGCTCCAGATGGTTTTGTAGATATTGAAGATGATGAGTTGCCTTTTTGATAGGCATGAAAGGAGATAATAATGGAAGAACGCAAGTTTAGACCACGCCAGCATAAAGCAAGGCGTAAGGTATGCACATTCTGCGTTGAAAAAGTAGAAGCTATAGACTATAAAGACTATACAAAGCTTCGTGGCCATATAACCGAGCGTGGCAAGATAAAGCCTCGTAGAATGTCGGGAGTATGCGCAAAACACCAGCGTGAATTGGCAATCGCTATAAAGCGTGCTCGCATATTGGCTTTGCTACCCTATGTAGCAGAATAAAAAATTTTTTCTGGATAGTTAGCAATACCCCTTGCAAAGCAGGGGGTTTTTTGTTTATAATAGAAAAGAAATGCGAATCTTGCATTATTTGTTTTTTTGGCAAGAATCATTCAAATATAATACTAAGGTGGAGTAGTCGATGTTAACTATTATCTTAATAATTATAGGTATTGTTGCTATTGTTTCCTTATTCAATTTCATAATGGAAATTTTACCTTATATTCTTGCCGCTGCTGCGATTGCTGGGCTTATCTATTGTTTTATCAAGTTTCATATTGTTAGGGTAATTGTTTTAGGTATTATTGCGCTAGTTATTGGTATTATTGTACTTGTCTTGTTGTTTAAACTATTAGCTTGGTTGTTAAAATCCGCTGTATTTTGGGGGATGGTGTTTTTTGCTGGCATAGGATGTGTGATATATTTAGCGGTTACTTCGCCTACTTTCCGCACATGGGGGTTACCAGCAATTATTGGGATTACCTCGTTTATTGTAATGGTATCTTTGATAAACGCGGTATCAAAGGGCATTAAGAAAAGAAAAGCTATTAAAGCGTGGATGTCAACTGGAAGAGGATTAGAACCATGCGGTTTTGATGATGTAGATAGTTCGGTTGCTCTTCTTGTAAGCGGAGTTAGCCCCTTTGATGAAACAAATAGTGATTATAAATTTGATTCGAAAAACATACCATATGGGCGAGTAAATGCTTTTCTAAATTTTCATGAATCTACAATAAATGAAGACGAGGCATTCTACTTCTCTGTTGCTAAGTCAAAATCGTATGAAACTATGAGAGAATTTGGTATGCTCATTGGTCGAAAAGGCATTTATGTTTCTAAAGAACAGGAAAACGAACAGCATATTTTTATACCATTTAAAGGTCTCTATGGTTGTGAGGTCAATTACGAAAAAATAGATGGTGAGTCCGTACCAACCGGGTTGAACCTATGCTACATGAACATTAACACTGAGGATTTTGAATATAAGCTTCAAAAAGAGTTTTTTACAAAAATCCCAATTGAAAAGTGGAATAATTTTTTCAACCAAATTTCTAAAACCCACATACCCAAACGCTTTGCTTTTAACAAGTTTTATGATTCAAATGATTGTTTTGAAAGCACAAAAACTACTACTAAAAAAGAAGCAAATTATGATTCTAACTCTTACTCTGATAGTTTGAGCATTGCTAAAAAATCGCTTTTAACATCGGGAGTAGTTGCTGCGAAACCTGAAATGAATCAAATTTTTGGCGAGAACAGAAATTACATGAATAGCTTACAGGGTGGGGGATATGCGGCTGAATACGGAAACATAACCATGGATAGGATTACGGGGAAAAACGTAATTAACGAGGCGCAAAACCTCGACCCTGTAACTGGAAAACAACAAAAGTTCGGTGCCGATAAGATAGTTGATGGGGAAAGCATACAAACAAAATATTATAGAACAGCATCTGATACCATTGGTTCTGCTTTCAAAGACGGCACTTCAATTTACAACAACCCTAATGGCACAATGATGCGTATTGAGGTTCCGCGCGATCAATATGTAGATTCGCTAGAATTGATGCAAAAGCGTATTGATAGTGGGCAAGTAGCTGGAGCTAAACCAGGAGATAGTGCGACAAATTATGTTAGAAAGGGCTACTTCACATACGTTCAGGCTAATAACATAGCAATCTCTGGTACTGTCGAATCGGTAACTATTGATGTGGCAAGTGGTGCGGTTGCTTGTTCAAATGCTGCTGGAATAACGGCAGTATTATCATTTGCATTGACCTTATGGAATGGTGGTTCTGTTAAGGAGGCTGCGTGCGCTGCAATAGCGACAGGCATTAAGGTTATGGGCAAAGGTGTTTTTATATATGCCTTAACAATGCAGTTAACCAGAGATAAAATTATTAACCCATTTGCAACGAAACTTTTAACCAGTGCAGGTGCAGTCAAAAGCGTTGCATTTGTTACTAACCCTGTTTTTGCTGCTTCTGAAAAATTAGCTACTTCAATCAGCACTTCCGCTATAGCAAATACATCTATGGGTAAAGCAATAGGACTAAATAACGTTAGCGGCAAAGGAATTATATGTGGAACGGTTACTGTGGCTGTCGTATTCGGCCCTGCGCTTCTCGGTTTATTATCGGGCGATTTGTCGGGCGAAGAGTTTATTGCTGCCGCTGGCACAGGCGCAATGACACTTGGCGGTTCAGCTGTTGGACAAGTACTTATCCCCATTCCAATCGTTGGTGCACTCGTTGGCGGTTTTATTGGAGGGCTACTTGGCGAAGCGGTTTTTGGTAACAGCAGTAGTAGAAAGAAAAAACCAGAACCCATACCATACGAAATGTTTTATATCCTAAAAGAAGAATTTATCGATGTAGTTATGATTAGCAACTTATCACAAGAAGAGTTTAACTTAGTTGTTGCACGAACTATATCCAGCAAAGGGGTAGTGGACATCCTTAGAAAAATGAAAAAGCATTCTGACCAAGAGCAACAGATAAGGAGTTACGCTCGAGCAAAAGTCATACAGCCTGAGGTAATTGATGTGCTGACTAAGCGACCACTGGTGTTAGATTCATCAATGAGCGAAGGGCTTGAGCAAATGCTTGCATAAGGGGTATTTTTTTGCCGTTAATGCCATTATATACACTTTCACCATAAAAACTGCTTGCATTATTTCCATAGCCATTGTATAATATCCTTCGTGCTGATGTAGCTCAGTCGGTAGAGCACCTCATTGGTAATGAGGAGGTAGGCAGTTCGAATCTGCTCATCAGCTCCACAAAAGGCGATTTAGTTCTCGCCTTTTTTATTTTCTCATGGGCGGTGTTAAGTGAACAAAACAACTAAAATTATATTCTTAGACTTAGACGGTACGCTATTAACAAGCGAAAAAACAATATCAAAATACACGCTATCGGTATTAGAGGAATGCAAACGCAAAGGCATATTGCTTGTTTTCGCAACCGCAAGGTCGGAAGCCTCTTCGAAGCGCTTTGTGAAAATTGTAAAACCAAACGGCTTAATTTCAAACGGCGGCTCTTTAGTGCGCTTTGGAGATGAGATAATCCATAAATGCACATTAGACAAAATTACCTCTGATGCACTTATAATCGAGCTTTTAACTCGCCCCGAATTGCGAATGTTAACCGTTGAAACCGATACAGGCTATTACATATCCCATATCGGAAACTATTCCTCTGATTATGGACATGCTGTTTACTATGATTTTGCTACACCATTGTTTCAAGATACGTATAAGGTTACCATAGATGTAGCGACACATAAGGTGGTTCAAGAAATTGCAAACAAATTTCCGAATGTAAGCGTAACTCCTTTTTCGGGCGAAACTTGGTACAGGCTTGCGCATATTGAGTCAAGTAAAAAGAATGCAGCACAGAAAGTAATTGACTTCCTAGGCTTAAATGTAGCACAAACAACAGCATTCGGTGATGACTACAACGACATTGAGATACTAAAATTATGCGGAATAGGTGTTGCTATGGGAAATGCAGCAGACAAAGTGAAAGCTATTTCCGACTATATTTGCGAAATAAATGATAATGACGGCGTTGCAAAGTGGCTTGAGAAGTATGTACTTTAACTGATTAAAGACGTATTGCTGTCCACTTACAGCTTCTAAACCTAATAATATTCAATATAAGCCTTGAAAGCTGGTCGAAGTACAATCCTATCCATGCACCGAACAAGCCCCAACCTATCGTATAGCAAAGGAAATACGATAAAGCAGGGCGAATAAGTCCTATGCTTAAAAATGAGGTCAATGCGACATATCCAGAGTCCCCCGCACCACGCAAGCAACCAGAAATTACAACCTGTGAGGGCTGTATCTGGCACACCAACGCCAAAATAAACATGATTTTAGCACCCAATGTTATTACATCTACATCGTTCGAAAACAAACGTAACAAAGGTACACGCAGAAATACAAATAGAATACTCAAAAGTATTCCCATAACCATTGCCATGCGTTGACCGACCTTTGCATACATTATTGCTAAGTCAGAACGTTTTGCACCGAGATTTTGCCCAACCAAGCTCGTAGAGGCTACACTAAACCCATCTCCCAAAGCAAAGGAAATGTTAATAATATGCATACAAATTTGATGCGTTGCAAATTCGGTCGTTCCTAAAGATGCAACCATTTTAGCATACAAGAAAAAGCCCAATCTAATAAAAATCTGTTCAACAAAACCACCACCCCAAACCTTTCCAATGCTATTAATAGTGTATTTATCGAACTTGATTTTCAAATCCCTTATAGCTAATGGCACATCTCGCCTTGTAATAGAGCGTACAGCGATTAAAAATGCAACGAAATTGCCTATGCTCGTTGCAATGGCAGCGCCCATTACTTCAAGCCTTGGGAAAATCCAAATTCCGTTTATCAATAGCCAGTTGAAGAGAATGTTTACAAGGTTGGCGGTTGTATTTGTAATCATTGATATTCGGGTGTTCCCAAAACCACGCTGAGCCGCTGTCATTGTCAAAGACAAGCAGGAAAAGAAGTTTCCTATAAGAATTATTCTAAAATAAGTAACAGCCTCGTTAATATAATCTGAATTTGCACCTGCCAAAATTAGCAATTCCCGTGCAAAAACTTCACCTATTATAGTTATGATAATCGAAAGCACAAAGGAAATCGCTAAAGCCTGCTTCAATGCGCTAACTGCACCTTGAATATCGTTTTGACCTTTCCTTCGTGCCACAACTGCGGTTACACCCATATTAAGTGTTAAAACTACAGCGAGCAAAATAAAACGGGGTTGAGTACAAATACCCACCGCCGCTATAGCTGACGAGCCTAAACCGCCCACCATCATAATATCAAAAGAGGAAATAAGGGCGACTAAAAGTGCCTCAATAGCACTTGGCCAAGCCATACTAAGACTTGTTTTATATGCTTGCTTGAAGCTGGGTATCTCCCCAAGGCGCATGGAGGGTTTAACCATATACTCTGGCAAGAATAAATTCCGCAAAAACATACACTTATTATAGTGCATTTATGCGGAATAAGCAAATGTTGTACTTACATCTATTTATTGCAGATTTAACAAAGTAACCCAAAAAACATTTTTAGACTACTTCTCTTTTGGCCTTTGGTGTTTTTCTAAGAACCTATCCCAATCCCTTTCCATATATCTGTTGATAGGGTAGGGTGTACCAACGAAATTTTGTTCAAGAGAATCATTTTGTAAGAAGTCATTCAAAATTTTAGGTTCTCCAACAGTATAGACAATAGGAATATTAACTTCCTGTGAAACTGCTTTTACAACATCAAATCCTTCCAATAGAGTATAAACAGTCGTTTCATTTGAAAGGTTTGTGTTGTTTACAAGCCCGGTAATTTTTAGTCTGCTCGCAGCCTCAATCCTTTGAATGAACGAAATATTGTCCTCAACGGTAGAGGTTGATAATCTCTTGGTGTTTATAACGAACAAAACCTCAAGGTTATCCAACATATCGAAATAGCGCTTATATTGACCCAAGGCAATAGCGCCTGTCATATCTCCGCCCACATCGAATATAACCGTTTCATGTGAATCGATAAACACCGAGTAAATATCGGCAGGCAAACTAAGGCTTTCTACACCTGTGCCAGCAAAATTAGGCTTTATCATATCGATTCCCTGCTCTTTTAACTCATTCTCTATATCAGATGAACGAAAATACGGATTCACAATGTCTAAATCAACCAATATGGTGGAATTAGTTTTTGCGGATTCAAGTGCAAGGTTAATGGCAAGCTCGGATTTTCCGCTTCCATAGTGTCCTATCAAAACAATAGTATGCTTATTCATAGCAAATTCGTTATTCATGATGCTCCTTACTTATCGCTTATTATCACGGTTACAGTCGGATTATCCAATGAAACTGTAATCTCGTCTAATAGGCTGTCGCTACCGAAATCAACATTTATGGGCATATCGCCATTAAACGGTGCTTTTAGTCCCTTCAAATCTATATACAATTCAATGTCCCCGCGCTTAATTCTGTTTATAACAGAAATCTTGCCAGAAATAGTTATGGTTGCCGCAGTTCTAATCAGCGTGCAATCGAAATCCCTACCCAAATTTCTGACGGTAATGGGGATAATCTCGAAGGTTTTTTCCAGTATCTTTTCACGAATATTCACATAGGCAATAACGCTTGTTATATCGCCCAAAACGGTAACTCCCTCGGGAATTACTATCTTTAGCTCACGCTCTAAATTCTTGCTTGCACCAGCAATATCCCAACGCTCAAGCTGTAGCTTATTTATGTCCGCTAAAGTGGCTGTCTCTCCTATTATTGTAACCGTTGCAGGAGAAGTTATTATTTCGTAAATCTCATAGTTGTTCTTCAAGTTGTCGTTTCCGATTAAAGAGCCCAACACATCGAGTGAAACAACTTTTTGAGGGAATATTGTTAGCGCAACCGTAACGGATGGCAAATCGCCGTAAAGCAGATTAGAGTTCACAATAAAGCCGTTCGAATCAACTAATATAAGCGAAATCGAGTTCGAAAAGCTTTCTGTGCGTGAAGCTAAAGGCACCTTGCATATTGCACTTGCAATTGATGATAGAATCGAGTATGCGCCTGAAATCTCAACCTCGGTTTTCGACAACACAGGTTCGCCATGCCAATAGTTTGCCGATAAATCACCCTCATAGTCCACTTCGATAGGAACCCTTTTGGTTGTTAGCTTATCAATTTGAACAGTAACGCTGGAGGGCGAAATCCGCAACACGCTTCCGTTTGAGGTTGTAGCACGAATATCCAAAGTATGCGAACCCTCTCCGGTAATGGAACGCAAGCTAACCGTTGCAGTAATATTTGTGTTTGATAAAGCTGTATAATGCAACAAATCCGTACTCACCGATACAGTAACATCAGGCAGTACAGTTGCTCTGTCGCCTACGATAACAAGACTTCTTGCAATCAAATCCGCTTCGCCTTCAAATGTAACCTTTACGCCTGTTAGGTTCTTTGTTCTATCAGGATTTTGGTTAGCCAATACAAAGCCCCAAAGCACAAATGCAGTAATAAAAGCTATTATGAGAATAACTGTGTTGTTTTTGAAAAAAAAGGATATTTTATTTTGAATGTTTTGCTTCGCTTGCGAGGTCATGAGTCATTCTCCTTCCGAAATAGTTTTTCGAAAAAGTTTGATTCCGAATTATTTGCACCGTCTGAGAACAATTCGGTCAACAAGTCCATAAGAGATTGAGTGTCGAGTTCCCTGTGCAAAATTCCGTCTTTTGCGTATGAAATCTTGCCTGTTTCCTCGCTAACAACCAATGAAACGCAATCGCTAATAAGTGTCGCACTAACGGCGGCACGATGGCGTGTACCCAATTCCCTGTCTATATCTACATCGTTTGTAAGCGGGATAAAGCAGGCGGCAGCAGCGATTTTCGAATCGGAAATAATGATTGCACCATCATGCAGTGGGGTATTAGGCTCGAAAATACTTTCTACAAGCTCGGCGGAAATAATCGCATCCAACCTCGTTCCTGTATCCAATATATCCCCAAGTGGCGTTTTCTTTTCGAATATGATTAAAGCGCCAACCTTTCTTCTTGACAGCTTTGCGATTACTCTCGCAAGGCTTTCTCGTGGACTTGTAAGCGATTTTTTATCGAAAAGTTTACTGCCTCGCCCGATATGCTCGAATGCTCTGCGAAGTTCGGGTTGAAAAATAATGGCGATGAAAACAACACTCGAAAGCAATACGGTATCTAAGAACCAGCTTAGAGTAGTAAGACCTAAAACTTGGCTGAAAATAAGCACAACAAAAGCGATTGCAACGCCACGCAATAACTGATAAGCACGCGTTTTGCGTGTTAATCGCACAACCCAAAATATAAGTAGTGCGATAATCAGAATATCTATAACATCTACAAATCTGAAATTTGAAAAACCTGTTTTTACTGCATTTAATATGTCGCTAAATGTCATCAAATTCCCGCCCCTCTATAACTTTATACTATTATACTACATAGAGCGGCTTTTAGCAATAAAAAAAGCCGTAGAATATATTTTATCCCCCTGTACGACTTCGATTAAATATATTTATTGACTCATATTGATTGTATGTTATAATATTTTTTGAGAGAGAGGGGTCTTAAAATGAGTACAAAGCAGCAACAGCCACTTTGGACTAAAAACTATACGATAATAACATTAGGCACTGTCGTATCTATGTTGGGGAACGCAATTTCTGGGTTTGCGTTGGGCTTGATAATCCTTGATTACACAGGGTCAACGTTTCTTTATGCAATTTCTGCGGTTGTAACAAACCTTCCAAAGATAATAATGCCCAGTTTAGTAGGCCCTTATATCGACCGTTTTTCTCGCAAAAGGGTTATATATACACTCGATTTTACATCGGCATTTTTGTTCCTTATAATATTTTTCACGTTACATTTTCAAGTTAATACCTACGCAATTATGCTTTTGTTTGCTGCAATTATCGGAACGATAGACAGCGTTTATTCGGTTGCATACGAAAGTCTGTACCCCATGCTAATCAGCAAGGGCAACTTCCAAAAAGCATATTCCATTGCGAGTATGATATATCCGATAGCTGCCTTTATGACACCCATTGCAGCGTATATCTATGATGTTGTTCCAAATGGGGCAGGGCTTAAATACCTGCTGTTGTTCAACTCGTTTTCCTTTGTTTTTGCGGCGGTTTTCGAAACTCAAATAAAGGTTGAAGAAAAGCACGCAGAAAAAACAAAAACCATGGGCTACAACATCAAAAAGTATTTTGACGACTTCAAAGAGGGATTAAAATACCTTAAAGGCGAGTTAGGCTTGCTAACGGTTACTGCCTATTTCACCATAAATACGTTCACGAACAGCGCAGCAGGCATCTTGCTATTGCCATACTTCAAGGCGCAAGACGGCTTAGGAGTAATGACGTACACATTCGTAACAGGAGCTAACCTTTTAGGCAGACTGGTAGGCGGGATTTTCCACTACAAAAAGACTTTTCCGCAAGACCGCAAATTCACAATAGCAATGTTCGTTTATATCACCTCAAACATTATAGGATGCGCATACCTGTTTACGCCCATATTTGCCATGCTTCTGTTGCAGTTCTTTTCGGGGCTTATATGCGTTACCTCGTACAACATACGCATATCGTCAACACAAAACTACTTGCCTGATAGTGTTAGAGGCAGGTTCAACGGCACTTTCCAAATGCTTACCATGTTAGGAGCAGTGTTGGGGCAGGTGTTAGGCGGTGCTTTGGGCGACACAGGATTATCCATACGAGCAATCGTTATAGCTTTCAGTGCATTGGATATCATAGCCGCTATGCTCGTTATGTATCGTGGCAGAGAGCATGTAAAAAAGATTTACAACGTAACCATTTAGCTAATAAATATTGAAATTGAAAAGGCACGAGAACCGAGCCTTTCAGACTGTCGATAAAGTGTCAGCGGGCGAACACACAGGTTCGCCCCTACATTTTCTGGTTATGGGGGGAATGTTGTTTTTTATGCTTCTCCAAAGAGAAATGGATATTGCTTTCTCAAATCTCAATTATCAAAGGAATAATCAAAGGCATACGCTTTGTTTGCTCGTGCAAAAAGTTTTTCAAAGTTGTTCTAACATTTGATTTTGCGTTTGCCCAATCATGCCTTGGTGTTTCGGCGAACTTCTGTGCCGCTTTTTTCAGAGCTTCCTTTGCGTTTGATATAAGTTGTTCTGATTCCTTTATATAAACAAATCCACGTGTTATCAACTCAGGCTCGGTAAGCAATGCGCCCGTTGACTTAGAAATAGTGATAACCGCAACCACAACGCCCTCTTGAGAAAGAATTCGCCTGTCCTTTAGTACGGTGTTTCCAATATCGCCAATGCCTAATCCGTCAACCAAAATACCACCGCTTTGAACGGTTTGTGTGATAATTGCACTTTCGTCTGAAAACTCAAGAACATCGCCCAAGTTCAAAATAAAGATTTTTTCGGGGTCAATTCCCATATCCCTTGCTAAATCGGCGTGGTGATACAGATGCTTGAACTCGCCATGCACAGGCACGAAATACTCTGGTCTTGTAACAGCTAACATTATGCTTAGCTCGCCCTTATGAGCGTGTCCCGAAACGTGAACATCGGCCATTTTGTCGTAAATTACCTCTGCGCCCTTTTGGTATAGCTGGTTTATGACTTTAGCCACTCCAACCTCATTGCCGGGTATTGCCGAAGCCGAAATTATTATCGTATCGCCATATCCAACATTTAGCTTGTGCGAAGAGTTAGCCATTCTGAAAAGTCCGCTCATAGGCTCGCCCTGACTGCCCGTTGTGATTACGCAAATCCTATCATCTGGGTAGTCTTTAAGGCTTTCAACATCAACGATATGCTCATCGGGTATATCAAGGTAGCCGAGTTTCTTTGCAATCGAGCATATACTCAACATACTTCTGCCTTGAAGGCATATTACTCTGCCATGCGCTATTGCAACCTCTGCCACCTGCTGAATACGATAAATATTAGAAGCGAATGAAGCGACTATCACTCTGCCCTTTGCCCTATCAAAATAATGCTCGAATGTCTTGCCTATTTCCATCTCGCTTTGAGTATAGCCTTGTGATTCAGCATTTGTGCTATCGGATAATAGCGCCAATACTCCACAACTTCCATAATCCGCTAATCTTGCTATGTCTATGGGTTCGCCGTCCATGGGTGTAAAGTCCATTTTGAAGTCTCCTGTATGAATTATTACACCAACGGGAGTAGTGATTGCCAATGCCACAGCACCGGGTATTGAATGGCTTGTTTTTATGAATTCAACGCTCATACAGCCTAACTCGATTATATCGCTTGGTTGAATAGTTTTTAGCTTTGCATGAGTTATATTGTGCTCATCTAACTTGTTCTGTATCAAAGCGATTGCCAAATCAGTTCCGAACACAGGCACATCGAGTTTTTTCAAAGCGTAGGGTAGTGCGCCTATGTGGTCCTCATGCCCATGCGTTATTAAAAAGCCACGAAGCTTTTCTATGTTAGCTTCCAAGTATGCCATATCGGGGATTACCAAGTCTATTCCCAACATATCCTCATCGGGGAAGCTTAGTCCGCAATCAATCACGACAATATCATTGCCATATTCGATAACGGTCATGTTTTTGCCTATTTCACCTATACCCCCTAAGGGGATTATTTTTAGTTTATCCAATTTTTTCTCCTTGAATTATTATTTTATTATGCCTCTGCGGCAAAATTTCCTATCCTTGCAGAAACCACCTTTGAAACTCCCTTTTCCTGTTGGGAGATTCCATAAAGTGCATTGCAAGCCTCCATGCTGCCTTTTCTATGAGTTATCAGAATGAACTGCGTCTTTTTAGCGTAGGATTGCAAGTAATCCGTAAAGCGTGTAACATTCGACTCGTCTAACGATGCGTCTATCTCATCTAACAAGCAGAATGCCGTTGGCTTCAAGCCTAAAATAGCAAACTGCAAAGCTATGGCGGTTAGCGCACGCTCTCCACCTGATAATGGGGCAAGCCCTTGTAGCTTTTTGCCGGGTATTTGCGCTAATATTTCTATATCACAATTCAAAACATCGTCCTCGTTTGCCAAAGCTAAATCAGCACTGCCGCCTTGGAAAAGCTCAACAAAAACAAGCTTGAAGTTCTCACGAATAAGCTCAAACTTCTCCTTGAAATTTTCCTCCATGGTGCTTGTTAACTCTTCGATTAGCTTCATCAAATCGATTTCAGCTCGCCTCAAATCCTCATATTGTGAGTTCAATGTGCTATAACGCTCGGACAAATCACGATAATCCTCGATTGCATTCACGTTTATATCGCCCAACTCACGAATTGCGCGCCTTAGCTCGTCTGCCTGTTGGTGCGAAGAGGTAACTGCAATCTGCCTACGGAAAGCAAGCGCATTTTCGTAGGTAAGCTCGTAATCCTGCCAAATTTTGTCCTGCATTGAGGTTAAATCAACCTCGCATTTATTCTGGGCAACCTCTTGTTTGTATAGCTTTTCTCGCTTATCGTTAAGCGCTTCACTATAGCTTTCTCGCTCGTTGCGGTACTTGCTAAGCGTATTGTTCATAGCTTCCCTTGCTTTTTCAAGCTCGGAATATTGCGTTTGAATATCGTCATTTATAGTCTTACGATTACCCAACTCCGCAACCTTTTGTGCCTTTGATTCGATTAACTGCTGCTTCTCGATTTCAAGCTGCGATACTGCCTTTTCGTCAATGTCCAACATGGCAATAGTAGCGCTCAAATCCTTAGCCAATCGCTTCTGCTCGTTTAGTTGAGAATCTGAATCCTTTTCCAGCGAAACAACCCTTATCTTTAATTCGGTATGCTTCTCGTTTAGTTGGGTAAGCGTATTTCGCATTCTGTTAAGAACCGCCTGCTCTTTGCCTACATCCTCTTGAGTTATATTCCTATTAGAGTCAAACTCCTCTTGCGATTCGTAGCCTAACTTTATCTGCGCTTCTATGTCTATTATGCTATCCGAAATGCGTTGCAATTCAATTTCCGAATGCTCAACCTGTTCGTTTTGCTTATCAAGCTGTTGTGAAATAATATCAACCTTGTCAACCTGTTGAGCGTTTTTGATTTCGGTTGCATGGCGATTTCTCACACATTCAGAAACCATTAAATTCGCCTTTTCAAGCTGTTTGACTATATCCTCTCTTGCAACCTTTTGAGAATTAAGCTGTTTTCGCTTTTCATCTAAAAGCCCCAACAAATCGATACATTCACGCTCTCTACCTAAAAGGCTGAATTCTTTTTTCGTGTTGCTACCACCTGTCATAGAACCGCCAGGGCTTATAATATCTCCGTCAGTGGTTGCTATTTTCAAGGTTTGTCCGACCCTTTTGTTAATCAGAATACCAACATCTAAATCTGAAACGATAATCGTTCTGCCCAAAAGATTTTCTACAACATTCTTGTATTTCGGATCGTAATCTATTAGTTCGGAAGCAACGCCATAGCAGCCATCAACATTTATTGCGTTGCGCTCTTCCCTCGTAAGCGTTTTAGGACGCATAGAGGTAATTGGCAAAAATGTTGCTCTGCCGTAGTTTTTCTCTCTCAAATAGTGAATCAAGGTTTTAGCCGATTGCTCCGTAGGCGTTACAATGTTTTGCAATGCAGAGGAAAGCGAGTTCTCGATAGCGTTCTCATAGATTTCAGGAACGCTGATAAGCTCTGCAACAACCCCCTCGATATTATCAGAAAGCGCAGAATTTCGCTCTGCATCCTGCATCAGCTTTTTAATGCTAAGGTAATAGCCCTCATGCGCGCGCTTCATCTCGGTTAAAACATTGATTCTCGAACGCATACCCTCGATTGTTTGCTCTAAAGCCTTTATATCATCGTTCTTCTTATTTAGATTGTAATTGCACTCGTTTACAGCCTTTGAAGCCAAATCAAGCGCCTTTGAATCGTTTTCAAGTTCGTTTTTCAGCTCGCCTAACTCATTTTGGGCTTGCTTCAGCTCCTCTGTAAGCTCAATAGCCTTTAAGGCATAGGATTCATTAGAATTTTTAATCTCGTCTTTTCTTTCTAATAGCGACTCCTTGTTTGCGTTAAGCCTTGAAATATTGCTTTTTGCATCGCTTATTCGGTTCATGGCATCGATAATTGAATTCTTTAAGTCCTCAACCGCCTGCTCTTTTTCCATAACCTCGATATTTAGCTTTACAATCTCTTTTTGAATATTGTCCCGCTCCTCACGCAAAGCATTCAAAACTTCTTCACGCTCAACAGATGAACCATCATGCGTTGAAAGCATCTCGCTTAATGTCGCCTTATGCTCGGTATTCTGCTTAATACGTTCAAGTAGCTTTTCACGCTCTTTTTCAGAGTTCAAAATGCGCTCATCTAAAATATTGATTTCGCCAAGCTGTTTCTCTACACCTGCGGTCATCAACATAAGCTCGCTGTGTAAGGCTGAAAGTTTTTCGGAGATTTCCTTCTCTTCTCTTTCAATCTTTTCGCAATCCGTATTTGTGATTAGTCTTTGTTCCTCAATCTCTGCGATTTCGCCTTTAAGCTGTGCAATAGTTTCGTTTATATTCTTGCTGCGCTCGATAATTTTGTCGTGCTGATATAGAAACAGATTGATTTCAAGCTCTTTCAATTCATCACGCAAACGCAAATACTCGGCGGCAGTTTCGCTTTGCTCTTTCAATGGCTCTAAGCGTACTTCGATTTCAAAAAGAATATCGCTTAACCTCGTTAAGTTGGTTTGTGTGTTCTCTAAATTTCTGCAAGCCTCTTCTTTTCTGACCCTATATTTCATAATGCCAGCAGCTTCCTCAAAAGCCTTCCGGCGCTCGCTCGATTTGTTTGAAAGAATCTCCTCAACTTTGCCTTGCCCAACGATAGAATAGCCTTCCTTGCCTAAGCCGGTATCCCTCAAAAGCTCGTGAATATCCTTTAGTCTGCAGTTTGTGTTGTTAATGCAATATTCGCTTTCACCCGAACGAAAAACCCTGCGTGTAAGCGAAACCTCTGTAAAATCTATTGGTAATTTGCCGTCGGTATTATCAAAAACAAGGGTTACCTCGCAATAGCCCTGTTGCTTGCGTGTGGCTGTACCTGCAAAAATAACATCCTCCATGCGTGCGCCTCTAAGCGTTTTTGCGCTTTGCTCTCCCAAAACCCAGCGAATCGCATCGGCTACATTGCTTTTTCCACAGCCATTAGGACCTACTATAGCGGTAATTCCTTGGTCGAATATTATTTCGGTTTTTTTCGCAAACGATTTGAAACCGTTAAGCTCTAATTTTACAAGTCGCATTTGCTATTTAGCACCCTTCAACATTTCAATCGTTTTTTTTGCGGCATTTTGTCCCGCTTCGAGCTTGCTGTTTCCTTTGCCTGTTCCGTAGGGCTTATTCGCAATAATAACCCTTAATGTGAATTCGAGTTTATGAACGGGGCCTGTAGTTTCCACAACCTCGTATCGAATTTCACCCATGTGCTTTTCTTGAACAAACTCCTGCAAAAAGGTTTTGTAATCCTTGTTATCGGCATTCACAAGCGCCTCTTCGATATTAAAGAACTTAGTAATAAAGTCCTTAGCACCATCAAGGTTGCTATCAAGAAAAATTGCGCCAATAATTGCTTCAAGTGCATTAGAAAGTATTGAAGGTTTGTCCCTGCCGCCTGTCGATTCTTCGCCCGGGCTCATAAAAAGAAACTCTCCAACACCAATACGCTTTGCAATCTCATATAGAGTTGACTCTCGCACAATCTTAGCACGTGCCCTTGTCAAAGCGCCCTCGTCAACATTGCTAAAACGCTTGTAAAGAATTTCGCTCATGCAAAGCTCTAGAACTGAATCGCCCAAAAACTCTAACCTTTCGTTGTTGGGTATGCTTTGATTTTTTAGAGTATAGGAACTATGCGTAAGGGCAGTTTGAAGAAGCGCCTTATCTGAGAAAGAAAAGCCGATTAAACTTTCAAATCTTTCTATTTGAAGCACAATTAACCTTTCAGCTCGTCAATAGCAGAAACTATCTCGCCTACTGTGAGAGCTTTCATATTGCTAAGCATCTCCTCGGGAATCTCAACCGAGTATTTTTCCTCGATAACTGATGCAATCTCTATCATATTGATTGAGTCTGCGCCTAAATCGCCTATAACCTTAGATTCCAATGTGATTTTGCTTTCGGGAATTCCCAATTCCTCAGAAAATAACTTTCTTATCGCTTCAAAACTTGTCATATCTATCCTACCTTTAGTTGTTAATTAGCCATAAAAGCAAAAAGTTCCCTTTTAATTAGCATATTAAGTATAAACCAACTGTGATGAATTGTCAATTCACAAGGGGGATAGAAATAAGTTGAATTATGTCGCAAAAACAAAAAAACGGGAGCTTACGCCCCCGTTTTTTTTACTCTGCTTTTACGCAACACATTTTACAAGTATAAGCGTTGCATCACCGGTGTTCACCTTGCCATCGAGGTTGAAGTCTGCAGCATAAAAGCTATTGCCCTGCAATGACATCATTCCAGCAGCGTGTTTCAAAATCAATACTGCATCGCCTGTGTTTACAAGGTTATCGCAGTTCGCATCGCCTAAAATGTATGTAGGCATTTCGTCTGTGCTTGTTTTATAGCCGTTCCAAGTAGGCGAAGTCCAACCCACTTTTGCTTTATCATAATAGATAGTAAACATGGGTGAGCATCCGTCAAACACCTTAGTGCCAAAGCTATTTGGTGCATCGCCTAAGAACTGTGCGCCACGCAATAATGAACTTGCATTGAAAGCATAATTCTTAATTGTGGTTACGTTTTCGGGAATCTCAATGATTTGCATACTCGTGCATTTATTAAACGCATACGCTCCGATTTCATCTAAAGCCTTAGGAAGCTCAATGCTTTGCAGGCTTGTACAATTCGTGAAAAGATAATCAGATATCTTTGTTAGGTTTTCGGGTAGGGTAGCGCTTGTAGCAGAACTGCAATCACGGAAAGCGTTTGCACCTATCGTTGTAACAGAATCGGGAACTGCGATTTCCTCAAGTGCAATACAGTTTCTGAATGCCGAATCGCCAATGGTTTTCAATCCGCTAAGCAACTCTAACTCTACAAGCCCTTTGCAGTTGAAAAATGCGTTTGCCTCAATCGTTTGAACTGATAGCGTAATTTTAGCAACGCCTAAGCAATTTTTGAATGCCGAAGAACCTATAGTCATGGTTTCGGGCGCAACTGAAAATTCGCCTGTAAAGCCGGCAGGGCAAATCAATAGCGTTGTGCGGTTCTTGTTATAAACCGAACCCAAATGCGTGCTGAAGTTAGGGTTGTTCGCATCAACATTTATTGCTGTAAGGTTTACGCAATCCGAAAAAGCTGAACTATCGATTGAAGTTACAGACTTAGGAATTTGAATTGATTTTAGCCCAACACAAGCGGCAAATGCGCTTGCGCCAATAGTTTTTATGCTATCGGGAATCATTACTTCGGTAATCGCTGAACAACCGCTAAATGCTGATGAAGCAATCGCAGTAACGGGGTAGCCCTGAACGGTATTGGGAATAGTGATAACACCCTCTGCATTCTTTGAGCAATTTGTAATCGTAGCAGCACCGCCTGTGATTCTGTATGAAAGATACCTCGCAGAAGGATTGCTTATATAGGTAGGAATGCTATACAAGCCATTAACCTCGCCTATGCTGCTTCTTATTATGAACGCAAAGCCGTTATCGGTGTTTAGAATAGCAAGCAAGCCCTTGCCCTGTGCAGATGAACTCGCCAAGTACAAAATGCCATTATCGTGGTCGTAGTTCATTGATTGAGTATAGGCAATCGTCAATTCTGTGTTTCCGATTTTAGTAGCTTTTCCTGTGCCTTTGTTAATCTCGCACAAAACGCCATTGCCCGATTCGCTTGTAAGCACATATAGCTTGCCGTTGCTGTCAAAGGTAATAGAAATTGGTGTACCAGTGGAATCGATTTCTTTTAAAAGAGTAAGTGCGCAAGTCTCAAGGTTCATCGAGTACAATCCATGCTTAGATGTACCAACCTTGCCCAAGACATACATAGTATTCGAGCTGTAATCATAGCTCATATCGTAAACCTCAACGCTCTTATCAAAGAAAGTTGGTTGCATATCGAGATGATGCATTATGAAAGCCTTATCGAGTGTAAAACCATAAACATAATCGTTGTAAATCTCTGATGCAATAACCTTTTTGTCGCTGAATGCTGTAGCAAGCCTATTTTCAACCTTGCCATTATCGGGATTGATAGTAACCCAATCTTCACCGCTAAAGCCGAAAAGTGTATTGCTCATCTCAACATTTTTATACTTGATACAATATGCCACAAAGCTATCGCTTGTGGTGTAAAGTGATGGGTCGTAGATTCCGTCTGTAGGTTTAATAGTTACCGCACCGCCAACTGCTGCCGAAATAGTTGGTCTGGTGGTAAGCATAGGCATAAGAGTTGAATAGGCATTGTCATCATGGAAGCCATACAAACCGAATGCCGACTTGAAGTTTAGTGCAATTCTAAAGCTCGCATTTATCTCCGTTGCGCGCATACCGTCAAAAACAGTTCCTGCTGCTCCGCTTTCAATAGCAAGGTTAGCGGTTGGGCCTTGAGCGCTCTGATAATAATCGAGTATATGCGAGAAAATCGTATAATCTCCCGTTTGCAGCCTGAGATACTGACCGTATAAGGCGGATAAAGCATAAGAGCCTAAAATGCCAGATGCGGATGAATCCCAGTTGCTGATTGCTCTGCCGTAATTCCAGAAGGAAGCTCCGAAATTGCGCCAATCTGATATTCTCCAATGAATAGTTGAGCCTGGATAAATCATTTCCTCTGCATTCATAGCCATACAT
>LSQX01308405.1_pt1 | contig 22436 bp, 20 predicted proteins | sample 654561 | NCBI WGS metagenome assembly LSQX01 (sample SAMN04489861, study PRJNA283612) | anaerobic digester metagenome | isolation source: 4 biogas reactors fed with cattle manure at either 37C or 55C with and... | place: Denmark: Kongens Lyngby | collected 2014
AGTGCCGCCCACCAGGCGACTTCACCGAACATCGGGTAGCCCGAGAAGAACACCGGGGTCCACGCGAAATTGAGCAGCAACTGCACTACATACAGCCACAGAGTGCCTCGGGCGCGGTTGGCATGGCCGACGCCAATGTGCCCCGATCTCCAGATGAGAAAGCCCGCCACGGCAATCAATACGTACAGCAGACTCCATGCGGGGCCAAACACTGCGTTCGGTGGGCTCCACGGCACCTTCTCGACGTCTTGATACCAGCCCTCAGTGTGCTGCATGGTTGAGAGCGAGCCAAGGACCGCTATCGCCGCGACTGTGATGAGTAAGGCGACCAATACGACAACCTGGCGAGCCAGAGCGGGGCGTTGACGGTGCGGGTCTGTCGCGCCGCGCGCGAGCGTCTTGCTAGATTCAGCCGGGGAGCTGTGCGTGGTGACGGCGTCCTGCAGGTCTGCGCCGTAGTCAGTGGCAGGAGGCCTAGAACCCGCGGTCGTATGCGGCGTTAAGGCACCCGAGTCGTCGGCAGTGCCACCTACGTCACCGCCAGGTCCGTTCGTCTCGTGTTGATTGTTTGACTGCATGTGAGTTGTTCACCCCGGTAGTTCTCTTGTCACCTCTAGTGGTGCGTACTGTTCAGGTTCCGTGAACGTACCGAGATGAGGTCTGCCATCGATAGGGGGTTGCGCGGCTCACCCTGGCCAGCTATGCGGGCTGTCGCACTTATTCCGTGAGGGATGTGCTGATCCCGCTAGATGCGATCTTTCGGCGCACGGGTGTCGTCCTACCTCACAGGCGCTCGTGACTGCCAAGATACAACCATGCACACTCCGNNACCATGCACACTTCACGCACGCCACTCGCCATTGTTACCGGCCTCGCCCTGATACTTGCGCCGCTCATCGGCTGGGCGTTCAAGCTCATCTCAATCGGCTGGTTTGTCGTCATCGTGATGTTTGGCCCGATTGTCTTGCTTGTGGCCGGCTACATCGTGCAGATCATCATTGCTTCGCAAGGTTTTCTCTCACGCCGCCCGCTATTCGGTGCCAGGCAACGACTGGCCACAATTGCGGCGTGGCTCACCTCGGTTGCGGTGGTGCTGCTTGGCATTGTGATGCCCGACGGCGGCGACGCCTATTACGGGTCGACCCTGCAACTGTGGTTGGGCGCCTATGGGCCGAACGGCGATGCCGTGCATCAGGCAACGACAGGTCTCAACGACACCCTCTTTGTGATCTGCACGCTGGTCTGGTTGGGTGGCTTCGTCTGGCTAGTGGTCGAGTGGGTGATTGCGCTTGTGCGACGCTCACGCGAACGCAAAGCAGCGGCCTGACACCTGAGGTCTCCCGCGCGCCTGAAGCCTGGCTAGTGGCGCCCGCGCGCCTCGCCGCGACACATCAGCTAGACGCTCGGGTAGAGGGGGTTGTGCCCGCTTGCGATGCGTTCGGTCTCGCGCACCGGCGGCGGGGGAGTGCCATCGCCGAACGGCTCACCACCCAGCCGTTCGCGACCGTGCGGTTCGAGCCACCCATCGAGATTCGGGCCGGCGGGCACGACGCGGGTCGGGTTGATGTCTTCGTGCGTGATGTAGTAGTGCTGTTTGATTTGCACAAAGTCGATCGTGTCGCCAAACCCGGGCGTCTGAAAAAGGTCTCTCGCATAGCCCCACAGGTGCGGCATATCGGTGAGCCGGTTGCGGTTCGTTTTGAAATGGCCGTGGTAGACGGGGTCGAATCGGGCCAGTGTAGTGAACAGCCTGACGTCAGCTTCAGTAATCGTGCCACCCATCAAATACCGTGTACCTGAGAGTCGATCTTCGAGCCAGTCGAGTGCGGCCCAGAGCCTCGCATAGGCTGCATCGTACGCGGCTTGAGAACCAGCAAAGCCACACCGGTACACCCCGTTATTGACCTCAGTGAATACGCGCTCGATCACCGGCCACATTGCTTCGAGCTTGTCTGTGGGCAAGAGATTTGGGGCGCCGCCTCGGTGAAACTCTCGCCACTCGGTCGAGAAGTCGAGCGTGATCTGCGGGTAGTCGTTTGTCACCACCGCCCCGCTGCGATATCGACAATGGCAGGGACAGTGATGCCTCGCGGGTAGCCGGCGAAGCGCTTGAAATAGTTTTCTTGCAGTCGCTCAGTGCCAAGCACCGGGTCACGGTGACTCGGGTCAAGATCAAATGTCCAGGATCGCGCGTCGTGAGTAGGCCCAGGCCGTCCAAGGCTGATGGCGTCTTCGAGTCCCAGCAGTCTGCGCACAATCACGGTACGGTTCGCCCACGGGCACGCATTGGCTGCAATGAGACGGTACCTACCCGGTTCGACCGGCCACGCGGTGGCACCCTGGCTGATGCCCTGCCCGAGAACCCCTACTTTTGACGGTGGCGGGGCAGACAGCGCGGTGGTGGCGACGGTGTCCCGCACAATTCGGTCTTCAATGTAGTTGGTATCGCGATCGAACTCAGCGCCACTGGTGACGTAGGCACCTCGCGTTGAAAACTGGTCTGGGCGCTCATCGCTGCGTGACATAGGTGCCTCCGAGGTAGTTGCTGCTTTGATTCTAAGCGCAGCTTGGCACAACACAACTGCGGGCGTCGTCGAGCAGAGCGCCCCGAGCGAACACACATATTTGCACGGTTTGCGGACGGTAACGTAGACGTGTGAGCCATGTAGAAGAAGTTGCCGAGCGGTTTAAAGACGCGTTTCGAGAGCACCCGGCAGGCATTGCCTTGATTACAGCAAACACCGATGAGGGGCCAATTGGGTTGACCGCATCGAGCGTCGCCTCGGTGGGCCTTGACCCCGTGGCGTTGACGTTTTCGGTGACTCGAGCGACCGGCAGCGCCGGGGGTCTGTTGAGCGCCGACACTATGTTGGTGCACCTGCTCGACGCCCGTCACGTTGAGGTAGCAAAGCAGTTCTCGTTCACGGGCGGCGAGCGGTTTACCGAGCGCCAAGGGTGGCAGACTCTCGACACCGGCGAGCCGTACCTGCCAGGAGTGCGTGCCGCGTTACGGTGCCGGGCGTTGCAGGTCACCCCTGTCGGTGCGTCGTCGGCAGTGATCGCCGAGGTGCTTGATGTGGTCAGCGGCGAGAGCGGCGATGCGCTCGTCTATCTTGATCGACAGTTTCGTGGGTTAGGCCCAACGCACTAGCTTGCCCTACTCGGCGCGTGCGCACGCCGATCGCAGCGGTCAACTGATGCGTCGCTCGGCCTCGCGATAGTAGCCCATGCTGGTTGGCTCTTGTCAACGGGGTCGCACAGGTATTCACGGGTGAATACAGTCGGCGGCATGACTTCGCTTTGGCAGCTGACTTCGCCGCACATTGCTTCAGACAAGTTCGATGGCAGGCGACGCGATGTCGTGGTCGCGGGGGCCGGTCTGACCGGGCTATTAACTGCAGTGTTGCTTGCGCGCAGCGGCACGAGTGTCACGGTGCTCGAAGCTCGGCAGGTAGGTGCTGTCACGACGGGCAACACTACCGGCAAGCTCAGCCTCTTACAGGGCACCACTCTCTCAACGCTGCGCGAGTACACCGACGATGACATTCTGCGGGCATACGTGACTGCGAACCGTGAGGGCCAGCAACTCGTGGTCGATCAGATTGAGAACTCCCTTGAGCCGGTAGATCGTCGCACCGCCTACACGTACGCATCGACACCCGCGCAGCGCGAACTGCTCGAACGTGAACTTGACGCCTGCCACGTCGCGGGGGTTGAAGCTGTCGCCGCTGCCGAATCTGGTTTGCCGTACGAGACCTTCGGAGTGTTGCGGCTCGACCAGCAGGTGCAATTCCATCCCATGCGGGTGTTGGCACTGCTTGCGAGCGAACTCCGTCGCTTAGGTGCCACCCTCGTCGAGCACTGCCGCGTGCGTGACGTCGAACAAGAACAAGCCGCCCTGCGTGTGGTTACCGACCAGGGCGACATTACTGCAGACACGTGCGTGCTGGCCATGGGAACACCAATTCTCGACAGGGGAATGTTCTTTGTGAAGCTTCGGCCCACACGTTCATATGTGAACGCGTTTCGGGTGTCGTCGGACACTTTGCCTGAGGGCATGTATGTGTCGGTGGGTGAGCCCACGCGATCACTCAGAACAGCTGAAGATGGCGAGGGTGAACGCCTACTCGTAGTCGGCGGTGAGGCAAAACCAGTCGGTCGGGCTGACAGCACCTCAGCAGAAATTGAACGGCTCGACACGTGGGCCGACCTGCACTTCACCGGTGCGCAACGCGTGTGTTGGTGGGCTGCGCAAGACTATCGAACACATTCGAGGCTACCCTTCGCCGGCGCGCTGCCACGCGGGGGCGGCCGCATATTTACTGCCACCGGCTTCAATAAATGGGGCATGACTAACGGTGCAGCTGCGGCGAAGGCACTTTGCGCAGAAATACTCGGCCAGCCCCTTGACTGGGCAACCCAGCTGAACGATCACTGTGTGAGGCTGCTCGAAGCACGAGACGCATTCGGAGTGAACGCCGCGGTGGCCGGCAAACTTGTCTCAGGCTGGGCTGCCGCAGAGTTGCGTTCAGCCCAAAGCGTGGGCGAACCCTCAGAAGGCGAGGGCGTGGTTGCGCGGCAGGGCACCTCACCTGTTGCAATCTCACGTACCAACGGCAAACTGTGCCGGGTATCTGGAGTGTGTACCCACCTCGGCGGCATTCTGCGATGGAACGACGCTGAACGCACATGGGACTGCCCCCTGCACGGATCACGCTTCGACGCTACGGGCAGCCTGCTTGAAGGGCCCGCAGTTCGAGATCTCGACAGAGCCCCGAGCCCACACATCGAAGACACAGGCCCCGCCCACACACCTCACGAATGACCCTGCACACTCAGTGCCGAACACGAGACTGAAAGGTTGACACCATGCCAACATCACAACTGAAAGACGAAGAACTGTACGAAAAATTGCGCGACGAAGGCGCTTCGAAAGAGAAGGCTGCCCGAATCTCGAATGCTGCAGCGAAAGAAGGTCGAGAGACTGTCGGCAGACGAGGCGGCAATGCCGAGAACTATGAAGATCGTACCGTTGCTGAGCTGCGTGACCGCGCCAAAGAACTCGGGCTCAGCGGCTATTCGCATCTGCGTAAACACGACCTCATTCAGAAAATTCGACACCACTAACGCCATGAACGCCAATGTTGATCCTCGTTACAAATACCCTCGACCGCCGATGCCTTTTCAGCAACAACCTGATCAGCCGGGCGCAACCGAGCCAATGCATCCCACTCCAGACCACGGTGAAAAGAGCTATGTCGGGCATGCCCGACTTAGCGGGCAACGCGCATTCGTTACCGGGGGAGACTCCGGAATCGGTCGAGCTGTCGCGATCGCCTATTCCCGCGAAGGGGCTGATGTAGCAATCTCGTACCTACCCTCAGAACACAGTGACGCGGCAGAAACCGAACACTGGGTGCATAAGGCTGGCCGCAAGTGCGTGCTGCTGCCGGGCGATCTACGCGAAGAAGCAGTGTGTGTCGAGGTCGTCGAGCGAGCCAACGACGAACTCGGTGGTCTAGACATCGTCGTGCTCAATGCTGGAGTGCAGCACAATCGCGGCCCAGACGCAGACATCGAACGCAGCCAAATTATGGAGGTCTTTGAAACTAACCTGGTTGCACCGTTGCTCATCATGCGTCAAGCAGCGTCTAAGCTGCAGCCCGGTGCCTCGGTCATCGTGACTGCCTCCATTCAATCATTCGACCCGAGTCCTGATCTGCTTGATTACGCGATGACGAAGGCGGCACTCGTCGGGTTTACTCGTGCGCTTGCCGAAGAACAGGGGCCTAAAGGGGTGCGGGTGAACGCAGTAGCACCAGGCCCCATTTGGACCCCACTGATCGCAGCAACCGGTTGGCATGAGAAGCTTCGCCACTTCGGCGAAAACACCCCGCTCGGTAGACCGGGTCAACCGGCCGAGCTTGCGGGCGCATTCGTCTATCTTGCTTCAGAAGACGCTTCGTACGTGTCAGGCGCGGTATTGCCCGTGACCGGAGGGCGGCACCTGTAACAGAAAATGAGAAGAGTCAAGATTCTCCGACTCGCACGCCCCTCGTTCGGCAGCGTGCTCTTGGCTAGCCCTGAGGTTCTTCGATGAGCCGCAGACCCGCAGGGGAATTCGCGAGGGACAATAGCTGCTCTACCCATTCAGGGTTCAGTTCGGGGGTCGCTGCTGATTCGAATTCGAAATGCAGCGGAATTGTTGGGTGCAACCAGAGCGTCTGTTGGCGTCCTTCTTCGAGCCAGGTGAACACCAGGCTCTCTTGTAAATTGAGTTTGCCTAAGATGACGGTGCGCAGGTGGGTGAGCGAGCGGTCATCGAAGGCGAAACTGCGCGATTCTCCGTAGTGCAGAAAACCCATGATGTTATGCCTTCTTCTTTCTCCGTGACGCAGTGGTTGTGGTATCAGAGATATTTGGTGTTTTCGAACGAGGTATTGGCGAGACCTTCTCGGCACCCACTTCATTGCCCATGGGCTGCTTCGACTGCGCCACCTGCGCGTGCCTTTCGGCTTCCTGCTCGGTGACCACGATCAACCCACGTGGAGTGTGCGAGAGCTCGTTCAGCACATCAAGCCAAGCCTTGCTGAGTTGCGGTGCTCGGCTGCCAGCAAATCTGAAAGTCAGCGGAACATTAGGGGTCAGCCAGATAGAGACGCGTCCGCCTCCGCGCTCGGCCGGCGTCGTCCAGCTCATGAGAAAACTCTCTTGGCGCCGAAACTTTATGGTGATCGCCACCTTGAGGTGGGCGAGCGTGCGGTCTTCGAACTCGTACTCCTGCGTACCGCCGTAGATAAGAAAGCCCATGCGCCTATGGTGTCAGCTTTCGACGCAAAGTTGTAGGTTGTGAGTGATTACAGTCACTCGTCTGAAAAATATTAGTCCTGTCTGAAGCCTTGGTGTTGCGATTACGGTGCCGCGTCACAAATCGACGATCTGCACGGATGGCTGCTGTTGGGTAATGCAGTGAATGCCGCCGCCGCGCGCAAACAGCGGACGCGCATCGATCGCAACAATCTCACGACCGGCATACTGATCACGCAAAATACCGACTGCCCGATCGTCCGCGGGATCACCAAACGCACACGCGAGCACTGCGCCATTGATCACCACGTGGTTGATGTAGCTGTAATCGACGAACCCCTCGGCGTCGCGCAGTGTCTCGGGCGCCGGCATATCAACGATCTCGACACTCGCCGATTGCTCACTCAAGTATCGTTCAGCGGTTTCGCGGTTGTACCTTGCAATTGCGTGATCTGGGTGTGAAGCCGAGTCTTGGTGGTGCATGAGCAAGACACTTGGGCTCGTAAACGCGGCAAGTATGTCACTATGCCCACGCGTGCCAAACGTGTCATGGTCCCGGGTGAGCCCACGAGGCAGCCAGAGGGCGCTGGTGGCACCGATCGTTCGGGCGAGCTCTGTCTCAACCTGCTGCTTCGTGTAACCAGGGTTGCGACCAGGGTCGAGCTGCACCGTCTCAGTCAGTACGACGCGACCCGTACCGTCGACCTGAATACCGCCTCCCTCATTCACGAGCTCACTATCGATGAGGGTGGCCCCGGCGGCTTCAGCGACAACACGGCCAATGTGTTGGTCTTTGTCCCATCTTGCCCAGGACTGCGCGCCCCAGCCGTTGAAGACAAAGTTCACTGCGCCGAGCGAGCCATCATCACCAATGACAAAACTCGGGCCAATGTCGCGCATCCAGGCATCGTTGAGCGGTGCGGTGAGCAGTGAAATCGCGCTCGAAAGGTAGCGCTTTGCGATTGGCTCGTCGCCTGGATTCACGACGACAAAGACTTGTTGAAACTCACTCGCCGCATTTGCGACAGCTGCCCAGGTGTTGCGGGCCTCGTCAGCCTCGCTCTCAGTAGCACCGAGCGTGTACCCCGTGGTGGGCCAGGCGAGCCAGAGACATTCTTGTTGCGACCCCTCGTGGGGCATGAGCCACTTGGTCATGCGCACAGCCTTTCTGCAAGTGAGCCCCACGAGCTGGCAGGCTGGTGGGGCTCACGACGACACTAGTCGAAAGACGGTGCGAACGAAAGGACGCTGTTAGTCAAATGACAGTGCCGCCCGAATCAAGTGCTCTTGCTCGACTGCGTGCACCTTGGCTGAACCGGTTGAGGGTGCTGCAGATGCCTTACGGGTGACTGCGCGCACAGCGCCAGCGCTGATGTTCTTGGCGAATGCGTGCGACAAGAATGGCCAGGCGCCTTGGTTTTCTGGCTCATCTTGCACCCATACGAGCTCGGCACCCGGGTACGACTCGAGAATCTGCGTGAGTTCGAGAATCGGGGTCGGGTAGTACTGCTCGATGCGAACCAGTGCGACCCGTGAATCGGGCTGCTTCTCGAGCGCGCTGCGAAGATCGTAGTAGACCTTGCCAGAGGTGAGAATCACCCGGGTGACCTCAGGTTTGTTGGCCGCGGCATCGTCGATCACTGGCTGGAAACCACTGGTCGTGAAATCTTCGACGGCAGAGGTTGCCCCGCGCAGCCGCAGCATCGACTTGGGCGTGAACACGATCAGCGGCTTGCGCGGCCGCTGGTAGGCCTGCCTGCGTAACAGGTGGAAGTAGTTCGCGGGAGTAGACGGGCGTGCCACGATCATGTTGTCTTCTGCACACAGCTGCAAATAGCGTTCGATGCGTGCCGAGGAGTGGTCTGGGCCCTGACCTTCATAGCCGTGCGGCAGCAGCATGACGACCGAAGACTGCTGGCCCCACTTCTGCTCTGCGGCGGCAACATATTCGTCGATGACGCTTTGCGCGCCATTCGCAAAGTCGCCGAACTGCGCCTCCCACAGCACGAGCGCGTCTTCCCGCTGCAGCGAATACCCATATTCGTAGGCGAGAGCCGCATATTCCGATAAGAACGAGTCATAGATCCAGAACCGACCCTGGTTTTCTGACAGGTTCAGCAGTGGCAGCCATTCTTGACCGTTTGCGCGATCGTGGAACACCGCGTGGCGTTGAGTAAAGGTGCCGCGTCGTGCGTCTTGTCCTGCGAAACGCACCGAAGTGCCCTCCATCAGCAGCGAGCCGAGCGCGAGCAACTCGCCATAGCCCCAATCGATGCCGCCATTCTGGCTCATCTCGACACGCTTCTTCAGCAGCTGCTGCAACTTCGGGTGCACCGTGAAACCCTCGGGTGGGGTGCCGTGTGCTTCACCAATGCGTTCGATGACTGAGCGGTCGACCGCGGTATCGACGGTAGAAATCACGGGAATCGGTGCCGTAGCAGGGCCAATTCCGCTCTGATCGATGACTGGCACAGAGCCGGTCTGCGCGGCATGCGTCTCCATGAACGCCTGCTCAAGACGGCTCTGAAAGTCTGCCTTTGCCTTCTCGTACTCTTCTTCGGTGAGATCCCCGCGTCCAACAAGCGCCTCAGTGTAGAGGCGACGCGTCGAGCGCTTTGCCTCAATGAGGTCGTACATAAGTGGCTGCGTCATCGACGGGTCGTCGCCCTCATTATGGCCGCGGCGGCGGTAACACACGAGGTCGATGATGACGTCGCGGTGGAATTTCTGACGGAATTCGTACGCCAATTGTGCGACACGCACCACCGACTCGGGGTCGTCGCCATTCACATGCAAGATGGGGGCCTGTACGACCTTGCCGACGTCGGTCGAGTAGACGGCCGAACGCGAGTCTTGTGGCAACGTGGTGAAGCCCACCTGGTTGTTGATCACAATGTGAATCGTGCCGCCAGTGCGGTAGCCGCGCAGTTGCGACATCTGCAGCGTTTCGTAGACCACTCCCTGGCCTGCCATTGCGGCGTCACCGTGAATCAAGATCGGCAGAGTGGTGAACGAACCAATCGGCTTCAAGTCTTGCTTGGCACGCACGATGCCTTCGAGCACACCGTTGACGGTCTCGAGGTGAGAGGGGTTCGCCGCGAGGTGAATGGGCACCTGGGTGCCGTTGGGTGCGGTGAATACACCGGTTGTGCCCAAGTGATATTTCACATCACCAGAACCGGTCGCAGCAGCGGTGCCTTCGAACTCACGGAAGATCTGGCCGTACGTCTTGCCAGCGATGTTCGACAGCACGTTGAGTCGGCCACGGTGCGCCATGCCGATGTCGACGCTGTCGACGCCGTCTTCAGCTGCTTCGATGAGCATTGCATCGAGCAACGGAATGACTGACTCGCCGCCCTCAAGGCTGAACCGCTTTTGGCCAACGTACTTCGTCTGCAGGAAGGTCTCAAACGCCTCGGCCTCGTTGAGCTTCTCGAGAATGCGCAGCTGCTCGTCACGATCGGGCTTCGCATAGGGAACCTCGACGCGCTCGCGAATCCACATGCGCTGCTCGGGGTCTTGAATGTGCATGTATTCGATGCCGATTTTGCGGCAGTATGAATCGCGCAGCACGCCAAGAATGTCACGCAGCAGCATGGTTCGTTCACCGCCGATGCCGCCGGTAACGAACTCACGATCGAGATCCCAAAAAGTCAGGCCGTGATTTTCAATCTCGAGGTCTGGGTGCGTGCGCTGCACATATTCGAGCGGGTCGATGTCGGCCATGAGGTGACCGCGCACCCGAAACGAATTGATGAGCTCTTGTACGCGAGCAGACTTGTCAACCGCATCGCTCGCATCGACGTGAATGTCGGCGGCCCACTGAATCGGCTTGTACGGAATGCGCAGCGCAGCAAAGACCTCTTCGTAGAAGCCGTGTGCGCCAGCGAGGCGTTCGTGCACTTTCTTCAAGAACTCGCCCGAGCCTGCACCCTGAATAACGCGGTGGTCATAGGTGCTGGTCAGCGTGATGGTCTTGGAAATGCCGAGACGGTTCAGCGTTTCGAGGGCAGCGCCCTGAAACTCTGCCGGGTATTCAAGTGCGCCCACACCGATGATCGAGCCCTGGCCTCGCATAAGACGCGGCACTGAATGCACGGTGCCGATGCCGCCGGGGTTGGTCAACGAAATGGTGCCACCCTGGAAATCGCCGGGAGTGAGCTTGCCGTCACGGGCACGCTTGACCAGGTCTTCGTATGCCGCGAGGTATTCGTTGAAATCAAGTGTGTCGGCACGCTTGATGACAGGTACTAGCAGTGAGCGGGTGCCATCAGGCTTGGGCAGGTCGATTGCTATGCCAAGACCAATGTGGGCGGGCATGACGAGTGATGGTTTGCCGTCGACTTCTGCGTATGAAACGTTCTGGCTTGGAAAATCTTTCAGTGCGTGGATCAACGCCCAGCCAATGAGGTGGGTGAATGATACCTTGCCGCCGCGGCTACGTCGCAGGTTGCTGTTGATAACCGTGCGGTTATCAATGAGCAGCTTTGCAGGCACGGTGCGCACGCTGGTGGCTGTCGGCACGGTGAGACTCTCGTCCATGTTCTTGGCGAGTGTCTTCGGCAGACCGCGCAGCGGCATGACTTGATCTTCGTCGTCCGCCCCGTGCTCGACCGTTGCCACAGGCGCGGTCTTTGGCGCCTCGGCCGGAATCGGAGCCTGTCGAGGCGCCGTGTTCGTTGTCCGAGCTGCCGGCGCTGCGGCTTCTGGCGCAGACGAGGTCGGTGCAATTGTGGTCGGCGAGGGCGCCGAACCAACGCCGTCAGACTGCACCACCGGTGCAGCTGCAGCGGGGGTACTTGCCGAAGTTGTGCTGTTACTTGCTGCAGCGCCCGCGCTTGACGCGGCATAGCGTTCAAGCGTCGGCCACCAGGCCTGATCGACCGAGTTCTTATCGACGATGTACTGCTTGTACATTTCGTCGACTAACCAGGCGTTAGCACCAAAATCTTCTGCGGAGCCTCCGTTACCAGGGGCGTTTGTCCGCTCAGCCAAGGCGATTCCTCTCATCGTGACCAACTACCGCAGGCCAGCCGCGAACGCGGCGGGCCATTGCGCGCACTGCCCTCTAGCCTACGCCCTCTTGCCGCTTGGTAGTGCATCGTGTGAAGATTTCGCTTACTGAGTATTTACCGAACCACTTGGCTGGTGAAAACCTCCAGTTTTCAACGAACGCCCGGTTGCTGCTGCTATCGTTAGCAAGATCATGGACGGATGCAGTCGAACATCTTCGGAGCCCCCGAGTACCAGCCGCGCTGACGCGCGGGTTCTCACAGTTGGTCTCACATGAACGAATGGTGGTTGCTCACCATTGGTGTGATTCTGACGCTTGGCACAGGTGTGTTTGTTGCCGCCGAGTTTTCTCTTGTGGCCCTTGACCGGCAAGAGCTTGAACGACGTCGAGCGGGCGGAGCGAAGGGTCTTGACGTCGTCATCAGAGGTTTGCGCATCACCTCGACGCATCTCTCGAGCGCACAACTCGGCATCACGCTCACAACGTTGCTCGCAGGCTACACGCTCGAGCCTGCGCTGAGTCACTGGATCGCGCCGCTCCTGCAGGCGATTGGTGTGCCCGAGGGCGCGCAGCGTGCGATCAGTGTGCCGCTTGCGGTCATCATCGCCACAATTTTGTCGATGCTGATCGGCGAGCTGATTCCTAAAAACTTCGCAATTGCGCGCCCGCTGCAAACGGCCAAGATTGTGATGCCGTTGCAGGCAGCATTCACGACCATCTTCAAACCGGCCGTGCTTATGCTCAACGGCAGTGCGAACAAGATGCTTCGCGCGATCGGCATCGAGCCAAAAGAAGAGCTCTCGGGAGCGCGCAGTGCTGAAGAGCTGAGCGCGCTAGTGAGACACTCTGCAGAAGCGGGCTCGCTTGAACACGGCACGGCGACCTTGCTCGATCGCACCTTGCGTTTTAGCGAGCACACGGCTGTCGACGTGATGACCCCTCGCACGCGATTTGAAAGCATTCACCGCTTAGAATCGTCGCAAGCGCTGCTCGAACTTGCGGGCCGCACCGGCTTCTCGCGATTTCCGGTCATCGACGAAGACCGCGATGACATCGTCGGCGTGGTGCACGTCAAACAGGCCGTCGCAGTACCGAGACCGAAGCGACTTGAGGTGCCGGTGGCAGCGCTGGTCGAAGACGTGGTGCGCGTGCCAGAGACGATGCGTCTCGATCAGTTGCTTGAGGCGCTGCGCTCGCAGGGCTTTCAACTTGCGATTGTCGTGGATGAATATGGCGGCACAGCAGGGCTTGTCACGCTTGAAGACTTGGTTGAAGAGATCGTTGGCGAGGTTGCTGACGAGCACGACCGGGCCCCGGCAGACGTCATGGGCACCGCGGCTGAAATGGTGCTGCCAGCCGATCTGCGACCCGACGAAGTGCGCGAGCGCACGGGCGTCGAGATTCCCGACAGCGACGACTACGAGACCATCGCAGGGTTTGTGCTGCGGGAGCTCGGCCGAATTCCTGAACAGGGTGATGCCGTTGCCCTCGACGACGGTGCGGTGCTGAGCGTTGAGCGCATGGAGGGGCGGCGCATTTCGCGCCTACGTTATGTCGAAGCGCAAATTACTCCAGAGCTCTCACCTGACGACGCGTCAGATGCAGATGCAACAACCATGCGAACCGAACCCACCTACGACGGCGGCACGCAGTGGCCAGCCGGTGCTCAGGTGCACGAGGACCAGCCTGACACAAAGCGGGGTGCCCGATGAGTGACTGGTTAGGCATTGTTTGGCTTGTAGTGTTGTTGGTGGTCAACGCTTTCTTCGTCGGCGCTGAGTTTGCAGTGATCTCTGCCCGCCGCTCACAGATCGAGCCCCTCGCAGAGGCAGGCTCGAAGCGCGCAAAGACTGCACTGTGGGCCATGGAGCACGCGACGCTGATGCTGGCTACAAGTCAGCTCGGCATCACGGTGTGTTCGCTCTTGATCTTGAACGTGTCTGAGCCCGCCATTCACCACCTGCTTGAGGGCCCGCTCGCCTGGACTGGGCTGTCAAGTGAGCTTGTCTCGATTGTTGCGTTCATCATCACGCTCGTCATCGTCTCGTACTTGCATGTGGTGTTCGGTGAGATGATGCCAAAGAACGCGGCGTTCTCAATGCCAGATCAAGCCGTGCTTTTGCTCGCGCCCCCGCTGGTGTGGATCTCTCGCGTGTTTCGGCACATCATCGCGGGACTGAACGCGATCGCAAACGGGGCGGTGCGATTGTTCGGGGTTGAACCGAAGAACGAGACCACGAGCACCTACACCCTCGAAGAAGTAGCGGGCATCGTCAGCCACTCCACACGAGAGGGGCTGCTCGAAGATCGCAGCGGCGCATTGAGCGCCGCATTCGAGTTCACTGAAAAGCGGGCGGCAGATGTGCTGGTGCCCGCCGATCGTCTCGTGACCATGCAGGCGAACTCGACCCCGGGTGACGTCGAACTGGCGGTGGCAAAGCACGGGTTCTCGCGCTATCCAATGCGTGGGGCGAACGACGAGCTCACCGGCTACGTGCACATCAAAGATCTGCTACGTCTGGGCGAACACCGCATCACCGAGCCGATCGCGCCCAAGCGCGTGCGCGACATGCTGACGCTTCGAGCAGACACCGAGCTCGAAGACGTGCTCGCACGCATGCAGGCGCGAGGCGTGCATCTGTCACGGGTCGTGAACCCGCAGGGCGACGAACTCGGTGTGGTGTTCCTTGAAGACGTCATCGAAGAATTGGTCGGCGAGGTGCATGACGCTACGAAGCGTCAACGTTTCGAACAATAGGGGGATGAGGCGAGGATCAGCACCCGCTGTCGCTCGCCCGTGACCCGCAACGCTTACGCCGAGGTGGCGAGCAGCCGTTCGAGTTGTGCACCGACCTCTTCGAACTCGATTAAGAACGAATCATGCCCGAACGGTGAATCGAGGCGTGTGGCTGCGCCACCATCGAGACTGCCAGGAGTGTGCTGAGCGATCTCATCTTGCCCATCAATGGTGAAGAGCCGGTCACTCGGAATACCGATGATGAGGGTTGGGATATCTATCGTTGACAGTGCGGCGCGCACGCCACCGCGACCACGACCCACGTCATGCGAGTTCATCGCCTGCACGAGGGTGAGATATGAGTTGGCATCGAAGCGGCGGGTAAACTTGTTGCCGTGAAAATCGAGGTAGCTCTCAACCGCGAAGCGCCCGCCACCACCGAGTGGGCTCACCGCAGACTGCCAGGCGCGGCCAAACCGCTCGTCGAGCTCGGTGTTGCTACGGTAGTTCAGCAGCGCGAGGCGCCGTGCCGTCGCGAGCCCGTGGTGTGGGCCGACTCCGTCGGGTGCGTCATAGTAATTGCCGCCGCGCCAAGCTGGGTCTGAGCGAATCGCTTCGAGCTGCACCAGGTTGAGGCCGATCTGATCGGCCGTGGTAACCGGCGGGGCTGCGATGACCGCGAGGCGGTGCGCGCGACCGGGGTACATGAGCTGCCATTCGAGCGCATGCATGCCGCCCATCGAACCGCCAATGACCGCCACGAACCGTTCAATGTTGAGCAGATCTGCGAGCGCCGCGGTCGCAGTCACCTGGTCACGAATCGTCAGGTAAGGAAACCTCGAGCCCCACTCTTGACCCTCTGGGTCGAGGCTTGACGGGCCGGTCGATCCTTGGCACCCCCCAAGCACATTGGGTGCGATGATGCAGTAACGGTTCGTGTCGAGAGCTTTGCCCGGGCCGACAATTTCACCCCACCAGCCGTCAGTTGGGTGGCCGGGGCCTGCGCCGCCGGCGAGGTGGCTGTCGCCGGTGAGCGCGTGAAAGACGAGAATGACGTTGTCGCGCTGCTCATTCAACTCACCAAAGGTTTCATACGCGAGCCGCACATGCGGAATGTGTTCACCTGACTCAGTCTCTACCGTGCCGATGCGCGCGAACTGACGGTCACCCACAGGGTCACCGTCGCGCCACGCGCCGCTGATCGGCGGGCGACCAATGATCGCTCGCAGCTGCGCATCAGTGATGAAGTCAGTCGGAAACGAGTCTTCGGGAGTCTGCCAGTCCATAATGGTCAATTCTCTCGTATGGTGACGCTGTCGAGACACCAAAGTGGGCGGCCCCAGTCGGGCCGCCCACTGTCGTGAAGGGATGTGAAGGGATTTAGGCGTCTGCGTTCGCCGCGACCACGGCGCGGGCGGCAGCAAAGCCGAGTTCGATGTCGGCGCGAATGTCGTCGAGGTGCTCGAGACCGACCGACAGGCGAATGAGGCCGGGGGTCACGCCGGCGGTGAGCTGCTGTTCGGGCGTCAACTGCGAGTGCGTCGTCGAAGCCGGGTGAATGACGAGCGAGCGCACATCGCCAATGTTTGCCACGTGGCTAAACAGTTGCAGGCTATCGACGAATGCGCGGCCAGCGTCAACGCCGCCCTTCAACTCAAATGACAGCACGGCACCGACGCCCTTCGGTGCATACTTGTTCGCGGTTGCATACCACGGCGAAGACGGCAGACCCGAGTAGTAGACGGTTGCGACGTCGTCGTGATTTTCGAGCCACTCGGCGATGTGCTGTGCATTGAGCACGTGGCGCTCGATGCGCAACGAGAGGGTTTCGATGCCCTGCAGCAGGTTCCAGGCGCTCTGCGGAGCGATTGCTGAACCCAGGTCACGCAGCAACTGCACGCGCGCCTTGATGATGAAAGCGATTGCGTCACCCACGGCCTGTGTGTAGACCACACCGTTATAGGAATCGTCAGGGGTGTTCAGGCCAGGAAAGCGATCGGCGTGCTCTGACCACGCAAACTTGCCGCCGTCGACGATCACGCCGCCCAGCGTCGTGCCGTGGCCACCCAAGAACTTGGTGGCCGAGTGCAACACGATGTCTGCACCGTGCTCGAGCGGGCGAACCAGGTACGGGCTGGCGACCGTGTTATCGATGATCAGCGGCACACCGTTCTCGTGTGCGACATCGGCAACAGCCTGGATGTCGAGCACGTTCGAACGGGGATTGGCGATCGACTCGGCAAAGAACAGCTTGGTGTTCGGACGCACTGCCCGCTGCCACTCAGCGATGTCGTCTTGATCCTCGACAAACGTCACCTCGATGCCGAGCTTGGCGAGCGAATACTTGAACAGGTTGTAGGTGCCGCCGTAGATCGACGACGACGACACGATGTGGTCGCCTGAATTGGCGATGTTGAGCACCGAGTAGGTGGTGGCTGCCTGACCGCTAGACAGCAGCAGGGCCGCGACGCCGCCCTCAAGCGCAGCGATGCGATTCTCGGCAACCTCTTGCGTCGGGTTCGTAATGCGCGTGTAGATCGGGCCGAGCTCTGCGAGCGCGAAGCGGTTCGCGGCCTGCTCAGTGTTCTCGAAAACGTACGCAGTCGTCTGGTGAATCGGCAGGGCGCGCGAACCGGTGACCGGGTCGGGCTGTTGGCCTGCGTGAATCTGCTTGGTCTCAAAGTTCCAAGTGTTCTGGTCTGACATGATGGCCTCTCTCAGGATAAACGAATGAAAATCTCAGCGAAATGATCGGGTATGCGCGCTCGTGGTGATTGCTCGCTTCGAGCCTACGAACCTGCTGAGGCCGTGGCAACCCACGAAGACACAAGGCGTCACAATTGGGCGCCCCTCTCGCCGGGTACCAACACACAATATTCAACAGAAGGACATTTCGGCGTGCAAATTCGCCTGTGTGTAGATCGGACGAGGTTATAAGCTGAACCGAAGACGCAGACGACTGTCTGACTCTTACCGACTCAATAGGAGTGCCAATGTCTTTCTGGACTGTCATTTGGGACACGATCTGGTGGTTTTTGCTGATCTTCGTGTTCATCGCCTATCTGATGGCGTTGTTCTCGATCATCGGAGATCTGTTTCGCGACCACAAGATGAACGGTTGGGTGAAGGCCATCTGGTTCCTCTTCCTGATCTTCTTGCCCTTCTTGACCGCGCTCGTGTATCTCATCGCTCGTGGCAAGGGCATGGCTGAACGCGCAAATGCGGCGGTACAAGAAGTGCAGACCGCCCAAGAGCAGTACATTCGTCAGGTCGCCGGCGGTGCGACGGCCGAGATTGCAGAAGCCAAGAAACTGCTCGACTCAGGTGCAATCAACGAAGCTGAGTTTGCAGCGCTCAAGGCGAAAGCTCTCGCCTAAACGCCCATCTCTCAGCAACGCAAGACCGTGAACACGAAGGGTCGGCCCCAGCACGGGGCCGACCCTTCGTGTTCGGTATGGAAGAATCGCTGACATGCGAAAACGAGTTGTAGTGACAGGTGCAAGTTCAGGGATCGGCGCCGCAACCGTGCGCCGCTTCACCGAGGCGGGGTGGCACACAGTGGCCGTTGCCAGGCGTGAGGAGCGGCTCACCGCGCTCGCCGCAGAAACCGGGGCGCACCCGATTGTGTGTGACGTGACCGACGAAGCCCAGGTCGCGGCGATGGCTCGCGAGGTCGCTGAGACGGGCGGGGCGAGCGGGCTCGTCAATAACGCTGGCGGCGCCCTTGGCACCGATTCAGTGGAGCACGCCTCAAATGAAGACTGGCGGCAGATGTTCGAAGTGAACGTCATTGGGCTGCGCAATGTCACTGCCGCACTGCTGCCCGTGCTGCGACAGGCAGTGAGAGGCTCGAATACCGCTGACGCATGCGCATCGATTCTGAACCTCACTTCTACAGCGGGGCTTGATGTGTATGCGGGTGGCGGCGGGTATAACGCAGCAAAGTTCGCGGCACACGCCGTGACCGGTGTGCTGCGTCTCGAACTCGCTGGCGAACCGATTCGGGTGATGGAGGTTGCGCCCGGGCTCGTGCACACCGAAGAATTCACGTTGAACCGTTTGCGGGGCGATGCAGAAGCGGCGAAACGTCCGTATGCCGATATCGTGCCGCTGACCGCCGCAGACGTGGCAGCCGTGATGGTCGCAGCGTTTGAGCAGCCCCCGCACGTCAACCAAGACCTGATTGTCTTGCGCCCCATAGCCCAGTCGAGTGTGTTTCACACCCATCGCGGCCCCCTCACACCACGCGAGTGAGCCCCAGGTGGGAGTGAATCTTCGGCAGCTCGAGGCCGCAGGCGAGATTGCTGCAGACTGGGCAGTGGCGCTCGCGCCCGTGGCAGAAAGGCTCAGCGCCCTCGACCGGTTCCTGAGTGCTGAACGCGAGCTCGGCCATGAGGTGCTGCCCGCGAACGATCGCATCATGTCTGCCTTTGCACGGCCGCTTGCTGACGTGCGAGTGCTCGTGATCGGGCAAGACCCATACCCCACGCCAGGCCACCCGATCGGCCTCTCGTTTGCAACCGCGCCAGCGGTGCGGCCGATTCCGCGCAGTCTTGCCAACATCTACCGCGAGCTGCGCGATGATCTCGGAATCGCGCCTGCCGAGCACGGCGATCTCACTGCATGGGCAGACCGCGGCGTCATGCTGCTCAATCGGGTGCTCACGGTTCGTGCAGGCGAGGCCGGCTCGCATCGGCGCAGGGGATGGGAGGCGGTCACCGAGTGTGCGATTCACTCGCTCGTGACTCGCGGGGGCCCGCTGGTTGCCGTGCTGTGGGGCAACGATGCACGCGCGCTTGCGCCGATGCTTGGCGACGTGCCGCGCATCGAGAGCGCGCACCCCTCACCGCTTTCGGCCTCGCGCGGGTTCTTCGGCTCTCGGCCGTTCAGTCGTGTAAACGCCGCGCTTGCTGCGCAGGGGGCTGAGCCACTTGACTGGCAGCTGCCCGCGCAGTGACCAGCGGTTGTCGTTTACGCGACCCGCGATCCTCTCGCAAGCTTTGCGGTCGGTGTCTTCAGCCGTCGGTATGCGCCAGCGAGGATGCCCGCGGCCAACACAATTTGCAGGCCGAGGCCGATCCACCAGGCTGCAACCGTGTCCGTTAAGTCATCGTAGGGCGAAGCTGAAGCGAGATACGGGGGAGAGGTCGGGCAGTCGGTCCAATAGTCTGTGGTGTCAGTTTCGATCTGCAGCCCGCGCACTGCCGCCGACACCAGACCGAACATGTCGTTCGAGTAGCTGTCTGTGTTGAGCGGGCCCGCCACCATGTCACCGACGATGACATAGGGGTTCATTGCGAGGATCCACCAGATCTTGTCAGTCGGAGATACCGACGTGGTGACCTGACGCGTCACGCACTCGACCGGCACGGCCTCATAGCAGGCAGTGTCACCGTCGCTGCACTGCCAATACTCTTGCCAATACGCATCGCTAAAGGTGCGAAACTCCACCTCGACATAGCGAGTGTTCACTCCGACCGCCAGCGAGAAGGCGATCAGCGTGCCGATCGAAAGCAGCGCGACGATGAGGTAGGCCGTCACGATAGCAAACAACGACGACGAGATCAGCGCAGACAGGCCCACACCAATGGCGGTGAACAACGCGATCTGCAGCGCGAGCGCGACGAATGCGAGCAGCAACTGCAACGGCTGTGCCTTCGCTAGCGCGAGACTCAGCACCACGAAGGGCAGTGCCACCACCAAGAACGCGAGCCCGGTCAAGAACGCGGCTAGAGCTTTGCCGACCAGCAGTGACCACGTGCTGATGAGTGTGACCTGTGTCGTCGCGAGGGTACCGCCAGCGCGCTCTGAACTGATCGACCCCGCAGAGATCGCGGGTGCCACGAGTGTGCCGAACAGCAGCACGAAGTAGACGATCACCGAGAAGAGCGGAAAGGCATCGAAATCTTGGTCGTATGCCGAAGCATTGAGCGACAGAATGAACCACATTGCGCCGGTCACAATGCCGATGATGCAAAACCACACGATGGCGAGCACCCAGAGCGTCTTTGACCGGAACCGTTGCTTCAACTCGAGCGCGGCTATCTGCCACATGCCGTCGAAGAATCCTGGTGCGCAAACCGGCAGTGGTGACCGTGCAGGTGCGTCGCTCATGGTCATGAGGTCACTCCGTTCGTCTCAAACCCACCTGCGGCAGCGGTCGAACCAGACAATCTCGAAAACGCCTGCTCGAGCGTGCTCGACGCCGGCCCGAACTCGACCACCTGCACGCCGGCCCGAACAATCGATGCGAGCAGCGCTGCCGCTGCAGCATCAGACTCGGCTGTCACCAGGTGGGCACTGCCGCCGAGCACCTGCTGCCGCGACCAGGCCACACCTGCCGTGTCGAGGGCGCTTTCGAGCGCGGCCTGGTCGAGCGATCGAATGCGCCAGTTGCTGCCGCGGTGTAGTGCCGCTTGCACGGCCTCGGCAGCCTCTGTGCGGCCATCGCGCAAGAACACGACACTCGTTGCGAGTTCGTCAAGCTCATCGAGCACATGGCTGGTCACGAGTATCGCCACGCCCTCGGCCGCGAGTGCAGTCAGCATGCGGCGCTGCGTCGCGCGGGCGTCTGGGTCGAGGCCCGAAGCTGGTTCGTCGAGCAACAGCACGCTGGGCTGGTGGGCGATGGCGCGGGCAAGGCTGAGGCGTTGTTTCTGGCCACGCGACAGCGTGTTCGTGCGCTGCCCTGCCAGCGCCTCGAGACCAGCATGGGCAAGCAGTCGCGACGTGCGTTGCTGTGCCACGGCACCCGTCAGGCCGTACATGGCACACACGGCCATGAGGGTCTCGTGCACCGTGAGTTGCGGCCACGAGCCGAGCGCATCTGGCATCCACCCAAGGCACGTGCGTGCGCGAAGAGTGTCGGTGACCGTGTCAAAGCCCCCGATGTGTGCGCTGCCGGCGTCAGGCTTCAGCAGGGTCGCAAGCATCAGCATCAGTGTGGTTTTGCCGCTGCCGTTCGGGCCCACGAGGGCAGTGATCTCACCCGGTGCGACTGAGAACGTCGCGTCGTGCACGATCGTTGTGCTGCCGAACGACCGAGACAGGTGCTGCGCGGAGATGGCGGGCGTCATGTGGCAAGCATAGCTGGGTCGCTGACTCCAGCCAGAGAATAGAAAAGGATCCCGGGGCGCGGGCGCCCCGGGATCCGATCCTCGTAGAAAATTACAGCGTTTCGCCGAGCTTGAAGCCCTTTACATCGTCACCCTCGCGAGTGTACGAGAAACCGTCAGCGCCGATCGTCACTGCCATTTCGCTGGCGTCGGTGCGAGCCACTACCGGCTGTGGGTTGCCATCGAGATCGAGCACGAGCGAAGCGTCGGTGTACCACGACGGAACAACGGGGTTGCCCCACCAGTCGCGACGCTGGTTGTCGTGCACGTCCCAGGTAACCACAGGGTTGTCGGGGTCGCCAGTGTAGTAGTCCTGCGTGTAGATCTCGACGCGGTGGCCATCGGGGTCGCGCAGGTAGAGGTAGAACGCGTTCGACACACCGTGACGGCCGGGGCCGCGCTCAATGTGATCGCTCAACCGCAGTGCGCCGAGCTTGTCGCAGATCGCGAGAATGTTGTGCTTCTCGTGCGTGGCGAAAGCAACGTGGTGCATGCGCGGGCCATCGCCGCCAGTCGCAGCGGTGTCGTGCACGGTCGGCTTGCGGCGCAACCATGCCGCGTACACGGTGCCCTCGTTATCTTGAATGTCTTCGGTCACACGGAAGCCGAGGTCTTGGTAGTGACGCACTGCGCGCGGCACGTCAGGGGTGACCTGGTTGAAGTGATCGAGACGCACGAGTTCGCCAGGAATGTGCAGATCGTAACGCCATGCGAGACGCTCTTGGTGCTCAGTCTGGAAGAAGAACTCGTAGGGGAAGCCGAG
>LSQX01094796.1_pt1 | contig 22432 bp, 24 predicted proteins | sample 654561 | NCBI WGS metagenome assembly LSQX01 (sample SAMN04489861, study PRJNA283612) | anaerobic digester metagenome | isolation source: 4 biogas reactors fed with cattle manure at either 37C or 55C with and... | place: Denmark: Kongens Lyngby | collected 2014
TCAAGATGGAAGAGGAAGTCGGTTACCCGAACCTGATGCCCGATGTCGATCCGTCGAGCATGCCGAACAACCTGCTGTTCTTCAAACAGCGGGTGAACGCCCCGGCCCGTCTGGCGGGTAACGTACTGCTGGTACACGACACCCTGGACCAGTTGAAGGAACCGCGCATGGCCTGGGTATACAACGCCGGTCAGCGTCGTGTACGTCGCGCCCCGCAGGTTGCCTATGACGGTCCGGGTACCGCCTCCGATGGTATGCGTACTTCCGACAACTTCTCCATGTACAACGGTGCACCCGACCGTTACGACTGGAAGCTGGTTGGCAAGAAAGAAGTCTACCTGCCGTACAACGCCGGTCAGCTGTCCGAGCCGGGGCTGAAGTACGCCGACGTGCTGAAAGCCGGTCACGTCAACCCGGAGCACACCCGCTTCGAACTGCACCGGGTCTGGGAAGTCCAGGGCAACGTGAAGCAGGGTCAGCGCCACATCTACGCCCAGCGTAACTTCTTCGTCGACGAGGATTCCTGGATGATCGCGCTGGCCGACCACTATGACGGGCGCGGCACCCTGTGGCGGGTGGGCGAAGGGCATATTGCCTTCAACTACCAGCAGAAGATCCCCGGCTACACCCTGGAGACCCTGTATGACCTGCTGGCAGGTCGTTACATCGCCCTGGGCATGTATACCGAAGAGCCTTCCGCTCCCCAGTACGGCGGCACCCCGCCAACCTACAACCAGTTCACCCCGGCAGCCTTGAGGGCCGCTGGGGTGCGCTAGGGTCAGCGCCGGAGAGCGCAGCAAAGAGTTGTTCCGTGGGTTTGGGATGTCCGCCAGGACATCCCTTTTTTATGCCTGGGTGAACCGCTGGGGTGCCGGACGGTACAGCAGCATGGCACCCTGGCTGGCCAGTACCAGCAGGATCAGCGGCAGTATTTCCATGGTGCAGACGTAGTGCAGCATACCGACCCAGCCGGGCAGTTTGGCGTTGGTCAGACCGAGCAACTGGTGATGATGCAGGCGGTTCCATTCCTGCTCGTTGCCTGTTCCGGCAGCGCCATCCACCTGCAGCAATGCACTCTTGTAGTGGCGGAAGCGCCAGACGGTGAGTCCCAGCGTCATAAGGCCAGCGATGAACAGCGGCAGGCCAACACTCTGGTAGGCACCGCCATCACGGTCATGGAAGAACCAGACCACCGCAATCGGCAGAATCAGCGCGGCCAGCGACTGCATCCGCCAGTTGCGGCGCATGGCCTGCCAGTGGATCAGGGTATCCATCATTCCGCCTCGGCCTGGTGGATGGTGCCCAGCAGGTGGCCGAGCTTGCCCGCCTTGGTGGCCAGGTAGTTGCGGTTGAAGGGGTTAAGCCCGGTCTTCAGCGGGATGCGTTCGGCTACCGTGATGCCGAAGTCTTCCAGCGCCTTGACCTTGCGCGGGTTGTTGGTCAGCAGCTTGAGGCTGGTGATGCCCAGATGGGCCAGCATGGGTTTGCAGATGCCGTAGTCACGCTGGTCGGCGCCGAAGCCGAGCAGCTCGTTGGCCTCGACCGTATCCGCGCCGCCATCCTGCAGGTTATAGGCGCGGATCTTGTTCATCAGGCCGATGCCGCGACCTTCCTGACGCAGGTACAGCAGCGCGCCGCGGCCCTCGTCGGCAATCGCCTTGAGCGCGGCTTCCAGCTGGAAGCCGCAGTCGCAGCGCAGGCTGAACAGGGCATCCCCGGTCAGACATTCTGAGTGCAGCCGCCCCAGTACCGGCTGGCCATCGCCCACATCGCCCATGGTCAACACCACATGTTCCTTGCCGGTTCCGGGTTCGAGGAAGCCGTGCATGGTGAAGGTGCCCCACTTGGTGGGCAGTTGGGATGACGCAACAAAGGTGACTGACACGCTGTCTCCTGAATACCACGCTGGATAAAAGGGTGGTTATGCTAGCAGAACATGACCCCGCCAGTCAGCGCCGATCTGCCCGGACGGTAACAAAACGGCAAATCACAGCAGCAACCACTCGGCACCCAGCAGCACCAGCAGCGCCATGAACCCGGCGAGGATATCATCCAGCATGATGCCCAGGCCGCCACCGACGCGGCGATCGGCCCAGCTGATCGGCCAGGGCTTCCAGATATCGAACAGGCGGAACAGCAGAAAACCGGCCAGCAGCCACAGCCAGCCGGGGGGCGCCAGCCACAGCGCGATCCATACCCCGACGAACTCGTCCCAGACGATGCCGCCGTGGTCATGTACGCCCAGATCGGCAGCAGTGCGGTGGCACAGCCAGATGCCCAGCAGGGTGCTCAGCAGCAGTACCAGACTGTAGCCACCCGGCGGCAGTTGCTGCCAGAGCAGCACAAAGGGCAGCCCCACCAGGGTGCCCCAGGTGCCGGGAGCCTTCGGCATGGCACCGCTGCCAAAGCCGAAGGCCAGAAAATGAACAGGGTTGCGCCACACCGAGGCCGGGGTGGGGGTACGGGGTTCAGCCATCGGCGGACTCCTTGAAGTGTTGATAGCCGCCATCACCGGCGACCGCTTGCCCATCCAGCCAGACCCCGCTGCCCTGCTCCACCTGGCCGATCAGGCTGACCGGCCAGCCACGCTGCTGCCAGTCCTGCAGCAGCACCCCGTGCTCCGGCGGCAGACTGAACAGCAGTACATAGTCATCGCCGCCGCGCAGCATCCAATCCAGTTGCTGTGCGGGGGGCCAGCAACGCAGGGCCGGGGACGACGGCAGCTCGGCGCTGCGGATATGCAGGGCGACACCACTGGCGGCGGCCAGATGCCCGGCATCCTGCAGCAGCCCGTCGGAGATATCCATACCGCCACTGGCAATGCCGCTCAGTGCCAGACCCAGCTCGCATTGGGCACGGGGCCGCCAGAAGCGGGCATGCAGATAGTCCTTCCCCGCAGACTGCAGAGCGTCGGGCAGTGGTTGGCCGAGCACCACCGCCAGTCCGGCGGCACCATCACCCAACGGCCCGCCGACGCACAGCAGATCACCCGGTCGGGCACCGCTGCGGCGCAGGGCACGGCCCCGGGTTACCTCACCATGCACGCTGATGCCGATATTGAGCGGACCACGGGTGGTATCGCCGCCGATCAGGCTGATGCGGTGATCAACAGCGCAGCGGGCCAGCCCCTCGGAAAAGGCCGACAGCCAGGACTCATCGATGACCGGGAGGGTCAGGGCCAGGGTAAAGCCCAGCGGACGGGCGGCCATGGCGGCCAGATCACTGACGGCCACCGCCAGCGCGCGGTAGCCCAGATCATCCGGGGAATACTGTTCAGGGAAGTGGACACCCTGCACCAGACTGTCAGTGGATATGACCCACTGGCAGCCCGGGCTGGGTTCGAGCAGGGCGGCATCGTCGCCGATGCCGAGCACCACGGCGTCGTGGCCCCCGGCCTGTTGCAGCACTGCACGCTGGAAGTAACGGCCAATCAGTCCGAATTCATCCAGCGACATGCGGCAACCTCCGAGGCTCAGCGCCCCCGGCGGGACGCATTGACCTCGACACTGCGCAGGCGCGGGGCCAGCTTGTCGAGGATGCCGTTGACGTACTTGTGCCCATCGGTGGCCCCGAAGATCTTGGCCATCTCGATGCCTTCGTTGATCACTACCTTGTAGGGCACATCAACCCGCTGGGTCATCTCGAACACGCCGATGCGCAGGATCGCCAGTTCGATGGGATCGACCTCGGCCACCGCACGGTCGAGCACCAGCTTGAGCTGCTCGTCGATCTCGTCGAGATGCGCCGGTACACCGCGCAGCAGCTCACGGAAATAGGCTCCGTCAGCGCTGTCGAAGTCGTACTCGGGATCGCTGCGCAGCTGCGCCTCGATATCACTCAGCGGTTGCCCGGCCATCTGCCAGGAATACAGCGCCTGCAGCGCCAGACTGCGGGCCTTGCGGCGCATGGCGCTGCGTGATTGCCCGCCGGAGCGCTTGGGTTTTGCGTCGTGATCAGCCACTCAGGCCTCCAGCTGCTTGATCACGCTGACCATTTCGATTGCCGAGAGGGCGGCTTCCGCGCCCTTGTTACCTGCCTTGGTACCCGAGCGCTCGATGGCCTGCTCGATGCTGTCTACGGTCAGTACGCCGAATGCCACCGGGATGCCCGCATCCAGGGATACGGTCGCGGTGCCCTTGACGCACTCACCCGCCACATATTCGAAGTGCGGGGTGCCGCCACGGATGACTGCGCCCAGGGTGATGATGGCGTCGTATTGCTTGAGATCGGCAACCTTGCGCACCATCAGCGGGATCTCAAAGGCACCGGGCACACGGATGATGGTGATGTCGGATTCCTTGACACCGTGACGCTTGAGGGTATCTACAGCGCCGTCTACCAGGCTTTCAACCACAAAGCTGTTGAAACGGCCGACGACCAGGGCGTAGCGACCCTGTGCAGCGACAAAGTCGCCTTCGATGGTACGGATAGCAGTCATATCACTCTCTCTTAAAGAACCGGCGGCACTCAGAGGCACCGCCGTCAATCCCAGGCGTTTATTCGCAGGGCAGGTATTCTACTACTTCCAGGTCAAAGCCGGATATGGCATTGAACCTCATTGGCATCGACAACAGGCGCATCTTGCGCACACCCAGATCGCGCAGGATCTGTGAACCGGCACCTACGGTATTGTAGGTGGTGGGACGGCGCGCTGCCTCCTCACCGGCATTCTGCTGTACGTGGCGCAGCAGCTCGTCGCCTTCCATCTGGTTGCCCAGCAGCAACACCACGCCGTTGCCCTGCTCGGCCAGCTTGGCCATGGCCGCGCGCAGGCTCCAGCGGCCCGGTTGCTTGACCATGAACAGGTCGCGCAGCGGGTCCATGTTGTGTACCCGCACCAGAGTCGGCTCCTCCGGCTCGATCTCACCCAGAGTCAGGGCCAGGTGCACGGCACCTTCCAGACTGTCCTTGTAGGTCACCAGATTGAAGGTGCCCAGTTCGGTATCCAGCGGCTGCTCGGAGACACGCTGCACGGTGCGCTCGTTGAGCAGGCGGTAGTGGATCAGGTCGGCGATGGTGCCGATCTTCAGCCCATGCTGCTTGGCGAACTCTTCCAGTTCCGGACGACGGGCCATGCTGCCGTCCTCGTTCATGATCTCGCAGATCACCCCGGACTCGCCGAAGCCACCCATGCGCGCCAGATCACAGGCCGCCTCGGTATGACCGGCCCGGGCCAGTACGCCGCCGGGCTGGGCCATCAGCGGGAAGATGTGGCCGGGGCTGACGATATCCTCGGCTACCGCATTCTCAGCTGCAGCCGCCTGCACGGTACGCGCGCGGTCGGCAGCGGAGATACCGGTGGAGACGCCCTCGGCCGCCTCGATGGAGACGGTGAACTTGGTACCGAAGCCCGAGCCGTTGCGCTGCACCATCAGCGGCAGTTTCAGCCGCTCGCAGCGCTCCAGACTCATCGGCATGCAGATCAGACCACGGCCATAGCGGGCCATGAAGTTGATATCCTCGGCGCGGCAGGCCTCGGCGGCCATGATCAGGTCGCCCTCGTTCTCGCGATCCTCGTCATCCATGAGGATGACCATCTTGCCCGCGCGGATATCTTCAACCAGTTCTTCAACAGTATTCAGTTTCATACGGCCCTCCCGGGCGCGCTTCAGGATTTCAGAAAGCCGTTTTCGGCGAGGAATGCCATGCTGATGCCACTGCTGGTACCGGACTCGGCGGCCCGCTCGCCCAGCAGCAGGCGCTCCAGATAACGGGCGATCACATCAACTTCCAGGTTCACCAGACTACCCGACTGGTAGTCGTCCATGATGGTTTCCTGCAGGGTATGCGGCACTATGTTCAGATCGAATACCGCCCCATCCACGCCATTGACGGTCAGGCTGATGCCATCGACCGTGATCGAGCCCTTCTGGGCAATGTACTTGGCCAGCTCCGCCGGGGCCTCGATGCGAAAGCGCACCGAACGGGCTTCCTCGTTGCGTGACAGCACGGTACCCACACCATCCACGTGGCCGCTGACCAGATGTCCGCCCAGCCTGGTGGTCGCGGTCAGCGCCTTTTCCAGATTGACCCGGCTGCCGACCTTGAGATTGACAAAGGCGCTGCGGCGCATGGTTTCCTGACTGACATCGGCCCAGAAGCCGTCGCCCGGCAGTTCCACCACGGTCAGGCAGACACCATTGACGGCAATGCTGTCGCCCAGTTTGACGTCGCCCAGATACAGCTTGCCGGTTCTTACCTGAACCCGCACATCACCGCCACGCGGCTGCAGACTGGCGATCTGTCCTATTGCTTCGATTATTCCGGTAAACATCCTGGCCTCGGTTAGCTGTGCATTTCCAGCGGCTCGGCGGCATTCGAGCGCCGCCGACATGGAGAAGGGATCCGGCCAATTATAAGCGGGTCAGACCGATACCGACAGCCCGACGCCGCTCAATCCGCCGGACGTGCGGTGATGCGCCAGTCGTTGCCCAGCGCCCGCATGTCGACAATCTGCAGATCCTGGGCCTGACTCATGGCATCGAAGGGCAATTGCAGCAGCGGCCTGGCGTTGCTGCCAAGCAGTCGCGGGGCCATATAGATGATCAGTTCATCCACCAGCCCGGCCTGCCAGAAGGCCCCGGCCAGCGCCGCGCCGGACTCCACCAGCACCTCATTGCAACCGCGTTGGGCCAGCTCCGCCAGCAGCTGCGGCAGATCTACCTGCCCGGCGTTACCAGGCAGTGCCAGCAACTCCAGCTGCTGCGCCTGGTAGTCCGCTTCACGCCCCCGGGCATCAGCACAGGCCACCAGCACCGGGCCCGGCTCGCGGAACAGGCGGCGCTGCAGCGGCACCCGCAGGCGACCATCGACCAGCACCCGCAGCGGTTGGCGCTGGACCACCAGCGCCGCCAGCTCCGGCTCCAGTCCCAGTTCCGCAGCCCGTACTGTCAGCGCCGAGTCATCCAGCAGCACACTGTCGGCACCACTGATCACCGCACCGCTGCGCGCCCGCAGACGCTGCACATCGGCGCGCGCCTGCGGCCCGGTAATCCATTGACTCTCACCACTGGCCATGGCGGTGCGGCCATCCAGACTCATGGCCAGCTTCAGCCGCACCCAGGGCAGACCCTGCTGCATGCGCTTGATGAATCCGCGGTTGAGCTGGCCAGCCTCGGCTTCCAGCAGCCCGCACTCCACCTCGATACCGGCATCCCGCAGACGCTGCAGGCCGCGACCGGCCACCTGCGGGTTGGGATCCTGCATGGCTGCCACCACCCGACTGACCCCGGCATTGACCAGTGCATCGGCACAGGGCGGCGTCTTGCCGAAATGACTGCAGGGCTCCAGAGTGACATAGGCCGTGGCACCCCGGGCGCGCGCTCCGGCCTGCGCCAGCGCATTGACCTCAGCGTGGCCTTCACCGGCACGCACATGCCAGCCTTCGCCGACCACCTCGCCGTCATGCGCCAGCACGCAACCGACCCGGGGGTTGGGTCCGGTGGTGTACAGGCCACGCTCGGCCAGCTGGATGGCCCTGGCCATCAACTGGCGGTCGCTCAGGCGCTCAGCCATCCGCCTGCTCACCCCGGGACAGGCGGTCGATCTCCTCGCGGAACTGGTTCAGATCCTGGAAGCGCCGGTACACCGAGGCAAAGCGGATATAGGCCACCTCATCCAGCTCCTTGAGCTCGGCCATGACCATCTCGCCGACTACCATGGCCTTGACCTCACGCTCACCGGTGGCACGCAACTTGTGCTTGATACGGCCCAACGCCGCCTCGATCTGCTCAACGCTGACCGGGCGCTTTTCCAGTGCACGCAACAGCCCGGCGCGCAGCTTGTCTTCATCAAAGGGCTGGCGGCGTCCGTCCTGTTTGATCAGGCGCGGCAATACCAACTCGGCGGTTTCAAAGGTGGTGAAACGTTCCTGGCAGGCCAGGCACTCCCGGCGACGACGCACCTGACCACCGTCGGCTACCAGTCGGGAGTCGATCACTTTGGTGTCATTGGCGCTGCAAAATGGACAGTACATGGCAGGATTCCTGTTGGACGGGCGGCAGACATCTTACCCCGGATGCCTGCTGCGGTTAAATGACCCGGCTACCCCCGCCACTCAGGGCTGAACAGGCATGGCACTGTAGCTGTCCTGCAACCTGCGCTTGGCCACCTTGCCATTGTCATCCCGTGGCAGTTGCTCGACGAAGCGCACTTCCCGCGGCGTCTTGTAGCCCGCCATGCGTTCGCACACGTAGCTGCGCACCGCCTCGGCATCCAGTTGCGGATCGCTGCTGGCCACCACCGCCACCAACGCCTCGCCATATTCCGCATCCGGCACGCCGAACACCGCGCAATCGACGATACCAGGCATGCCGATCAGCACATGCTCGATCTCCGCCGGATAGATATTCACCCCGCCGGAGATGACCATGTCCGAGGCGCGGTCGCAGACAAACAGATAGCCGTCCCCATCCAGATAGCCGATATCCCCGACACTGACCAGATCACCCAGCCCGGCCCTGGCCCGCGCCTGCGGATTGTTGGCATAGGTGAAGTCGGTCACCGCGGGCTGACGCACATAGATCTGGCCCGGCTCGCCGGTGGCGCAGTCATTGCCCTGGGCATCGATGATGCGGATGCGCGTCTCGCCGATCGGCCGTCCGACGCTGCCGGGCTTGAGCCGGGCATCCTCCGGGGTCTGGATGGTGATCATGCCGGTTTCGCTGGAGGCATAGGTCTCATGGATCACCGGCCCCCACCAATCGAGCATCGCCTGCTTAACGTCCGGAGCACAGGGCGCGCCGGTACAGGCGACAAAACGCACCGAGGACAGGTCGTAACGTGCCTTCACGTCCTCGGGCAACCGCAGCAGGCGCACGTACATGATGGGCACCAGGAACACCGTATCTATTCGGTGCTGCTGGATCAGCTGCAGAGTCTGTTCGGCATCGAAACGCGGCATCAGCACCAGCGTCTGCCCCTGCTGCAGGGCCTGCTGGGTAAAGGAGCCGGGGGCGCTGTGGTACAAGGGCGCGGAAACCAGTGCGCGCACGCCGGGCCGGATGCCCCAGGCCGCCTCGACCATTTCGGCCATCCGCTGGCGGGCCTGATCGGCCTCCTCCGGCGCTGGCGGCAGCCGCTTGACGCCCTTGGGCAGACCGGTGGTTCCTGAGGTATAGGCCATCTGCATGCGCGGCGTACGCGGCGGGCCGGCATAGGCCGCCTGTTCCGCCAGCCAGTGCTGATAATCCAGCTCGCCCTCGCGCAACCCGCCCGGCTCAGCGCCCACCACCAGCACAACCACCTGCGCGGGAATGACCTCACGCACCTGTTCCAGCAGATCCGCCTCGATCAGCAGTACCCTGGCGCCGGAGTCTCGCAGGATGTGCCCCACCTCCTGCGCCTTGAAATGCCAGTTGATCGGACAGTAGTAACAGCCCGCAATCTGCCCGGCCTGAATGGCATCGACAAAGGGCACGCTGTTGCGCAACATCAGCGCCAGCACATCACCTTCCTCGACACCGATCCGCGCCAGCCCCCCAGACAATTTCCAGCCCCGCTGTTCCACCTCATCCGGGCTGAGGCGGGTACCGGAAAAAAACAGTTCTGCAGTCATTGTTATTCTCTCTCTGGCTTTCACTGAAACCGGGACCAACGACTATAGCCAGCGCCAGGATGACCGACAATGAACTGCGCCGGCCCGAATGATCCCAGATCAATCAGGCTACAATGCCAGCCCCTGAACCGACCGGAGCCGACATGCCGCTCGAGCAACTGCACCAGCATCTGCACCGCGTACTGCCCGACGCCCGCCTGCAGCCGGCCACCCTGCCCGGCCTGCCGGAACTGCAGTTGTGGCTGCTGGATCCAGCCAACCTGGATCGCGCCTTCAGCAGCGATGAAACCCGTCGCCTGCTGGAGCAACCGCCCTATTGGGGTTTCTGCTGGGGCAGCGGACTGGCCCTGGCGCGCTGGATTCTCGATCACCCCGAGCAGGTGCGCGGCAAGCGCGTGCTGGATTTCGGCAGCGGTTCCGGCGTGGTCGCGCTGGCCTGCAGTGCAGCCGGTGCCGCCTGCAGCATTGCCTGCGATCTGGATCAGGCCGCACAACTGGCCTGTACAATGAATGCACAGATCAACAACCTGCCGCTGGAGCTGTCAGCGGATTACTTTGCGGTGGACGGTGAGCTGGATCTGATCGTCGCCGCCGATGTGCTCTACGACCGGGCCAACCATGAGTTTCTCGATCACTTCCATGGCCGCGCCAGCCAGGTATTGCTGGCCGACTCCCGGGTACGCGACCTGCAGCACCCGCACTATCGACGACTGGCGACCCTGCCGGGCCAGACCTGGCCGGAGCTGGGCGAGCCGCTGGAGTTCCGCCAGGTCGCCCTGTATCAGGCCGAGGGTTGATAACCGCCCGGTCACCCCCAGATATCATCAAGAAGCTTCTTTCATTCAGGATTCCGCATGAGCCAGTCACCCCACATCTTTGACGTTACCAGCGACACCTTCGATCAGCTGGTAATAGAGAACTCCCATCACAAACCGGTGCTGGTGGATTTCTGGGCCGAGTGGTGCGCCCCCTGCAAGGCACTGATGCCGATGCTGGCGAACATCACCGAAAGCCTGGGCGGCGAGCTGCTGCTGGCCAAGGTCAACTGCGATGACGAAGTGTTTCTCACCGAACGCTTCGGCATCCGCAGCCTGCCCACAGTAGTGCTGTTCAAGGATGGCCAGCCGGTGGACGGCTTTGCCGGTATCCAGCCGGAAAGCGCCATCCGCGCCATGCTCGAGCCCCATGTCAGCATCCCCGACGACACCGGGAACAGCGACGACAGTGCCGAGGATGTGGAAGCCAGCGTCAGCGCCCTGCTTGAAGCCGGTCAGCCGGAGCAGGCAATCAGCCTGCTGCAGCAGGCCATGGCCGAGGAAACCAGCGACCCTTTGCTGTTGCTGCTGGCCCGGGCGCTGGTCGATACCCGTCAATATGACGATGCCGAAACGGTACTGAACTCCATCCAGGACCAGGACAGCCACAAGCAGGCCATTGCCGGACTGCGCGCCGGACTGGGCTTCGCCCGGCAGACCGTCGACCTGCCCGAGGTTGCCGAACTGCAGCAGCGGCTGGCGAGCAACCCCGCTGACAGCGAAGCCCGTTACCAGCTGGCCATCCGGCAACTGGCCCGGGGGCAGCACGAAGCCGCACTGCAAGGACTGCTGCAGCTGATGCAGAGCGACCGCAGCTACGCCGACAACAGCCCCCAGCGCACCCTGCTGCAGGCCTTCGAGGTGCTGGGCAACGATCATCCACTGAGTATCGGCTACCGACGCCGTTTGTATCAGTTGCTGTATTGAAGCCACCCAGACAGGTAGACCAGGGGAACTTTGCCGCCTGCCATCGGTCTCCTGTCGGTTCGCCCGATCTCTGCCGTGATGGCAGATCGGGCTTAACCACTGGAGATACGAAGACCTTCCCATGCCCTCACACTGCCGTACCCCTCGACCCACCCCACTGCGCACCCCACTGCGCACCGCCCTGCTCGGCATCTGTCTGCTGTCCATGACCCTGTCGGTACAGGCCGAAGAAACACCAGACAATACCCGCTGGGTCAGCGACAACCTCAGCAGCTATGTCCGCAGCGGTCCGACCGACGGTTACCGCATCGTCGGCACCCTGAACTCCGGCCAGCAGGTGCAACTGCTGGCGACCCAGGGCAACTACAGCCAGGTACGCAGCGCCAATGGCAATGCCGTATGGATCCCCAGCAGCGACCTGCAGAGCGTACCCGGCCACGCCGAGCGAGTGCCGCAACTGGAACAACAGGTAGCCCAACTGTCCGAGGAACTGGCCGACATCAACGGCACCTGGGAAGCACGCGTGCAGGGCATGCAGGAAACCCTGGACGCCCGCAAGACACTGATCGATGAACTGCAGGCCGCACGCAGCGCAGTGGACGCCGAACTGACCAGCGCCCACTCGCAACTGCGCGAGGCCCAGGCACAGCTGGGCGCAGAGCAGCAAGAGGTACTGATGCGCTATATGGTCTACGGCGGCGGCATAGCCGGTGTCGGCCTGCTGCTGGGCCTGGTCCTGCCGCCGATGCTGCGTTCAGGGCGCAAACGCAATGATGGATGGGCCTGAACAGGCGTCATTCCATATCAGACAACACGCCGGCGGGCGCGGGACGGCAATGAGCGATAACCCAGGCTTTCGCTTCAAAGGTTCCACTGCGACGAGGAAAACCTGGGAGCAGCTCAACAACCAGGGCTTCAAAGGCAAGTCGTTGCTACAGCCCTGAATTTCCCCGGCAAAGCCGGGGAATACTTCTGCTCAAATCCGCCTACTCGATGAAATCAATGCAAGACGTCGCTTGAACGGCGCATGCCCAGGCTCTTGAAGAGCATGCGAATGGCTGGCTCCAGGCATCTCGCATTTTCCGTCTTCCGCCGCCCTCCGACTCGCCTTTTGCACTCCTGCAAGACACCCATGAAATAGAGCAAACATGCGCTCTAGAGGCACTCGTGCGCCTGCCGGAAAATATGACTGACAATATTGCAATTAAAGATTTGACCACTTGGGAAAATTAGGTCTATTCTGTTTTTACCGTTTGGTAAAACGGACATGATTAAGACTCCACAAAAAAAATAACGGAGGCAATGGTCATTATGTTGACCCGTCCACAGGCACTCGCGCTTGAAAAGGCGTCTGACAGCGAAATCATAGAGCTGGCTCGCCAAGCTGCTGGCATTCGAGATACGCACTGGGGTAAGGCTCTGAGCTACTCACGAGCTGTTTTCGTTCCCCTTACCAACATGTGCCGTGATGACTGCGGTTATTGCACCTTCGTTCAAAAACCGGGCTCCCCCAATGCACGGCTGATGACGCCTGCAGACGTCATGCAGGTTGTTCGCGACGGCGAGCGCATGGGCTGTAAGGAAGTACTTTTCAGTCTTGGAGAAAAGCCCGAGTTACGCTATCCGGAGGCCCGCGCGGCGCTGGCCGGCCAGGGACATAGCAGCATGATCAGCTACCTGGCAGAAGTTTGCGCCATGGTGCTGAATGAAAGCAGCATGCTGCCCCATGTGAATGCTGGCACTCTTTCGGAAGCCGATATCAGGCTGCTCAAACCCCACTGCGTGAGCATGGGAATGATGTTGGAAAATGTCAGTCGCCGTTTGATTGCCAAGGGCGGAGCCCATTACGCCTGTCCCGACAAAGTCCCCGTGCAGCGTATCCGTACCCTGGATCGGGCTGGTCGCCTCGGTGTTCCCTTCACCACCGGCATCCTGATCGGGATCGGCGAGACCTGGGCCGAACGCGTGGATAGCCTTCTAACCATCAACAACCTGCATCTTGAGCATGGGCACATCCAAGAAGTCATAGTGCAGAACTTCCGGGCCAAACCCGGGACTGCCATGGCTAACCATCCGGAGCCAAGCCTGAACGACATGGTTCGCACGCTGGTGCTGGCCCGGCTACTGCTGGACCCATCCATCAGTTTGCAAGCGCCGCCGAACCTGGAAACCCGGTTTCCCTCTTACGTCGCTGCCGGAATCAACGACTGGGGCGGTATTTCGCCGCTGACAATCGCTCACATCAATCCCGATCGTGCCTGGCCACAAATAGAGGCGCTTCGCCAGGCTACCGCTGCCTGCGGCTACGGACTTGAAGAGCGCCTCGCGGTATATCCCAGCTACCTTGAACGCCCCGATCATTTCTTTGCTGGTGAGATTGCTCCCCGGCTATCCACTCTCGCTCGCGCTGACGGCTTGGCGTTACAGCAGTGCCTGTCATGAGGAGTTCCGTAATGAATGCACAAGTGCCAGGAAGTATCGCCTTACCTACCTCGGTAAAAGAACTCTACCAGCCCGGAGTAAGTACAACAGTACGGCGCATTCTGGAAAACGTATTAGCGGGCCAGGAACTTAATGAAGCGGACGCCATCCTTTTATTCAGCACCGAGGGTGCCGAGCTGGATGCATTAACTGCCTGCGCTGATCATTTGAGGTACGCCAGTGTCGGCGACGCGGTGACCTTCGTAATCAACCGCAATATAAATTACACCAATGTCTGCTACATGGGTTGCCGCTTCTGCAGTTTTGCCAAGCGTAAAGATGACCCTGACGCCGAATTCTTCGACCTGGAAGAGATCGTTTCCCGGGCCGAAGAGGCATGGGCACGCGGTGCAACCGAAGTCTGTATCCAAGGCGGCTTGCACCCAGGCATTCCCGGGCACTTCTATCGAGACATACTCAAGGCGATCAAGGCCAAGCTGCCGGATATGCATATCCATGCATTTTCACCTTTCGAAATCTGGTTTGGCGCACGCAAGAGCAAAATGTCCTATGCCGAATTTATCCAGGACCTGATTGATCACGGCTTGGGCTCCATGCCCGGTACAGCGGCGGAAATTCTCGACACGACCATCCGCAAACAGCTGACCCGCGACAAACTGACCACCGAAGAATGGGTGGAGATCGTCAAGACGGCTCACAGGCTGGGCCTGCCAACCACCTCCACCATCATGTACGGCCATATTGACGGGCCAGAACATTGGGCTGCTCATCTGGCGTTGCTGCGTGACATTCAGAAAGAGACCGGCGGCTTCACCGAGTTCGTCCCCCTGGGGTTCATCCATCATAAAACCCCGTTGTATCTGGAACAGGACGGCGTCAGGCCGGGCCCCACCCGGCTGGAGCATATTCGCATGCATGCTGTCGCCCGCCTCATGCTCAACGGCTGGATCGACAACATTCAGGCGTCCTGGGTGAAACTGGGACCAGAACTGGCTCAGCAAATGCTTTCCGCCGGAGTGAATGATCTGGGTGGCACGCTGATGAACGAGAGTATCTCCCGGGCGGCAGGGGCTGAGCACGGTCAGGAAATGCACCCGGACAGTTTCATTCAGATCATGCGCAACATGGGCCGTCAGCCGGTCCGGCGCAATACGCTGTACCGTCACGTTACCGTTTATGACAGTCCCGACATCGTGCCTGTCGTGCAACTACCCCAGGTTGCCGGGGGGCTACGATGAACAGACACCAACCACGCATCACCCTGCTCGCCGGCGGGGTTGGCGGGGCCAAGCTCGCGGCTGGCCTGGCAGCCATCTGCGAGCCCGGCCAGCTCAGCATTATCGGCAATGTCGCGGATGATCAGGAGTTCCATGGCCTATGGGTATCCCCGGATATCGATACCCTGACTTATACCCTGGCTGGCCGGATCGACAGTGACAAAGGCTGGGGGCTGGCGAATGAAAGCAACCGCGTACTCGACGGCCTGAAACGCCTGGGCTGCGACAGCTGGATGTACCTGGGCGACCAGGACCTGGCTACCCACATCATGCGTAGCCATTTGCGCCAGCAGGGTGTTCGACCCAGCGTTATCACCCAGCGGATTGCCGAGTCCTTCCGCGTACAGAGCAATATCGTTCTGCCCACCGATGACCGCTTGCAAACCCGGGTCAGGACCCCTCAGGGCTGGCTGTCATTCCAGGAATATTTTGTCCGCGAGCAATGTCAGCCCGAGATTCTGGAGATCCAGCTGGATGGCCTTGAACACGCCACGGTAACGCCGGAAGCCCTTGCTGCCATCCGCGAGGCGGACCTGTTGGTCATCGCGCCAAGCAATCCGATTGTCAGTATCGGACCGATCCTGGCGGTGCCCGGCCTGGGGCAGGCCTTTGCCCTGTCCAACGCCGTCAAGATCGCCGTCTCCCCGTTGATTGGTGGCGCCACCGTGAAAGGTCCGGCCGACCGCATGCTGAGCGCCTGTGGTTACAGCTGCGACAACGTCGGGATCGCTGATTGCTATACCGACCTGATTGACGGACTGATCATCGATCATCAGGACCAGTCCGAGACCAGCGACCTTGAAGAACGCGGTCTCAACGTCTTGGTCACCCATACCTTGATGCAGCATACCGCCGACAAGGCACGCCTGGCCCGGGAGCTGCTGCAGTTCGCGCAAGAGCTGGTTACCGTGGAGAAGCTGGCATGCTGATGAAAACCCTGGTGGTGATTCCGGTGCGGGACTTCGCTGACGCCAAGTCCCGGCTGGAGCCCTTGCTCGAACCCAGCCGGCGTGAAGGGCTGGCCCGCTGGTTATGTGAGCGAACCCTGATGTTCTTCCGTGACCGGATGCCCGAGCAGGATGTACTGGTCGTCACGGCGTGCGAAACCATTGCCCAGCTGGCCAGCAGCTATGGCGCTGCGGTATTGCGTGAACCCTATGCCAGCGGCATGTCAGCCGCTGCGCAACTGGCCGCCGAGTGGAGTTGTGCGCACGGCTATGATTCACAATTGTTGATCCCCGCCGATATAGCCCAGCTGGATGAGGTCGAGCTACGCACCCTGATCAATCACCCGCGGCCAGTCCCCTCGGTATTGATCAGCCCGGCACATGATCGTGGCACCAATGCTCTACTGACTACGCCACCGAACGTCCTGCCGTTTCATTTCGGTCCTTATTCCAGTGACCAGCACCGCAATGCCGCGCAGCAAAGAGGAATCACCTGCAGCCTGGTACATCTGCCCAAGCTGCGTTTTGATATCGACACCCCGGATGATCTTGCCCATCTGGCCAGTCAATCCAACGAGCCGGCTCATCAATCCGAAGCTGCATGCGGTGACCTGCCATCACCAGCGCCGCAGCCAGGCGCAGCGAGCGCCCCTGCGCCGAGTCGACCGCAGGGGCTGAGCATGCTTGCCCTGGCGGGTATCGGGGATATCCGGCCTGGCGACGATCTGGCCGATATCCTGGTCAAGGCGATTCAAGGTAATGATGTTCAGTTGAAGGATGGCGACATCCTGGTCATTGCCCACAAGGTCGTTTCCAAGGCAGAGGGCCAGGTGGTTTCGCTGGAAACCATAAAACCAGGTGAAGAGGCCCGGCAACTAGCGACCCAGTTGAACAAGGACCCACGCAAGGTCGAAGTCATTCTGCGTGAATCCCGCCGGGTGGTGCGGTCTTTCAAACATCCACAACAGGCCGAGGGCGTGTTGATCGCTGAACACCGGCTGGGCTTTATCTGCGCCAACGCGGCGGTGGATGAGTCCAACGTGGGCGAGGAAAACACCGTCATCCTGCTGCCCAGGGACCCCGACAACAGTGCCAGAAGACTCTGCGCTGCCCTCGAAGAAACCTTTGCCGTACGTCTTGGCGTAGTGATCACCGATACCTTCGGCCGCCCCTGGCGGATGGGATTGGTCAATGTCGCCATAGGCTTGGCCAATGTGCCCGCCCAGGTCAGCCTGGTCGGTGACCAGGATGCCTTTGGCCGGGAACTGGCCGTCACCATCCCAGCCCTGGCCGATGAAATAGCTGCCGCTTCCGGCTTGCTGATGAGCAAGAACGGCAAAACACCCGCGATTCTTTTCCAGGGCGTGGACTGGGAGCCCGCCCACAGCTCGGCAACTGACCTGATAAGACCACAAAAAGAGGACCTTTTCCGATGACTATTGCAATTCTAGGTGGTACCGGCCCGCAGGGCCGGGGACTGGCTTTACGCTGGGCACGTGCCGGTGTGCCGGTGGCGATCGGCTCCCGCGATGCCGAACGGGCCAACACCACAGCCCGGGAACTCCAGGCCTTGCTGCCTGCCTCGGCTGCCGCTATTCGGGGCATGGATATCCGCGACGCCGTCGGCGCAGCCGATGAGATAGTGGTACTGGCCGTACCCTATGCCGCCCATGACGCCACCCTCGAATCGATTGGCGAACTGCTGCAGAACAAGATTCTGGTCGATATCGTGGTCCCGCTGGCGGAGGGTAATCCCCGTGCCGTGGCCATGCCAGCTGCCGGCTCGGCTACCGAGGCTGCCCAGCAGTTGCTGGGTGAGGCGATTCCCGTTGTTGGCGCGCTGCATAACGTATCCGCGGCCACCCTGAACAATCTGGACCACGCCATCAACTGCGATGTACTGGTCTGCGGCGACACCCTGGCCGCCAAGGACAAGGTCATTGAGTTGATCAACAAAATGGACATCGCCGCCTACGATTGCGGCCCGGCCAGCAGTGCCCGCTGTATCGAGGCCATTACGCCGATTCTGATACGCCTGAATATTTCCAAGAAAGTCCCTTTCACCCACGCAGGAATCCGCATCTGGGCGCCCAGCGCCTGAGCAATTGAGAAGTACCTACCGACACAGGAGAATAACAATGGAATTCGGTATCTGCTTTAAAGGTTTTGTCAGCCCCGAACGGGCCCGCAGCTTGGTCAAACAGGCCGAAGCAGCCGGCTTCGCTTATTGCTGGTTCTATGACTCGCATATTCTATGGCGCGAGTGTTATCCCGCGATTGCCATGTGCATGGAACACACCACCAAGATGCGCTTTGCGCCCTGCGTCACCAACCCCAATGCCCGCGACTGGTCTCTGGCCGCCAGCCTGTTTGGCAGTCTCGCCAAGCAAAGCGGCGGTCGCTTCGATATCGGCCTTGGCCGTGGTGACAGCTCGGTACGAGTGATGGGCAAGAAACCCGCTTCGCTGGCGCGGGTAGCCGAATTCACCACCAAGGTAAAAGCCATGATCCGTGGCGAAGAAGTGACCTACGGTGAATGCGCCGAGCCCGTCAAATTCCCCTGGTCCGATGGCTACGAGTTGCCGGTTCATATCGGTGCTTATGGCCCCATGGCGCTGAAAACCGCAGGGGAAGTGGGCGATGGCGTCATTCTGCAGATCGGCGAGCCGAGCATCGTCAAATGGCTGGCCGAGCAGAGCATCACTGCCGGCAAGGAAGCAGGCCGCAATATGGACAATTACAAGGTGATCGTCGCCGCTCCCGCCTATTTTGGCAGCCGGGATCAGTGCATCGAAGCCACCAAGTGGTTCCCGGCCATGGTCGGCAACCACGTCGCCGATATCGTTGAGAAATACGGCAGTGACAGCGGCACCGTGCCTTCCAGCCTGACCGACTATATCGAGAAGCGTAAGGGCTACGATTATTCCAAGCATGGTCAGAGCGATAACCCCTACCTGGACTTCATTACCCCGGACATCGTTGAAAGCTTCTGCGTGCTGGGGGAAGCTGAGCAGCATGTCAGCAAGCTCAACGAGCTCAAGGCGGCTGGCGCCACCCAGTTCAATATCTACCTCGATAATGGCGATGAGGAAAACATCATTGCCCAGTATGGCGAGCACATCATTCCCCGATTCCAGGCCTGAGCTGGCACCGGTGGCGTCTACGCCACCGGTCTGCAAGAACAACAATGACCGAATGAGGCAAAGACAATGCAGAAAACCATGATCAACCAGCAACGGCTGTGGCAAAGCCTGATGGACATGGGCGAGATTGGCGGAACGGAAAAAGGCGGCGTGTGTCGACTGGCCTTGACCGATCTGGACAAGCAGGCACGTGATCTATTTGTTCAATGGTGCAAAGACGCAGGCTGCACCATTCGCATCGACAAGATGGGCAATATTTTCGCTCACCGCGCCGGGCTGGATGACTCCCTGCCACCCGTGGTGATGGGCAGCCATCTGGATACCCAGCCTACCGGCGGCAAGTTCGACGGTATCTACGGCGTGCTGGCCGGCCTGGAAGTGATTCGTACCCTGAATGACAAGGGCATGGACACCCGCGCACCCATTGAAGCCTCGGTGTGGACCAATGAGGAAGGCTCGCGCTTCCCTCCCGCCATGGTGGCATCCGGCGTGTTTGCCGGCGTGTTTGAGCTGGATTACGGCCTGAGCCGCGCTGATCTGGATGGCAAGACCATGGGTGAGGAGCTGGCACGCATCGGCTATAACGGCCCGGATGATGTCGGAGGCCGTCCATTCAAGGCGTTTTTTGAAGCGCATATCGAGCAGGGCCCCATCCTCGAGGATGAGAAGAAACAGATTGGCGTGGTCACCGATGCGCAAGGCCAGCGCTGGTATGAAATCACCCTGACCGGACAGGAATCCCATGCCGGCCCCACCCCGATGAGCCGTCGTCGTGATGCCTTGGTCGGTGCCGCCCGCCTGATCGACCAGGTCAACAGGATCGGCCTCGCCCATCAACCTAACGCCTGCGCCACCGTCGGCCTGCTACAGGTCTTCCCCAATTCACGTAACGTGATTCCCGGCCAGGTGTTCTTTACCGTTGATTTTCGCCACCCCGATGCCGATGTGCTGGCAAAAATGGATCAGGCCCTGCGTGAAACAGCCGACTCGGTCTCCACCGAACTGGGACTGGAAATGGCTTTTGAACAGATCTGGTATTCCCCGCCAGTGCCCTTTGACGCCGACTGTGTTGCCCTGGTACGCCAGGCTGCAGAGGACTTTGGCTACAGCCACCGGGACATCGTCAGCGGTGCCGGGCATGACGCCTGCTATATCTCCCGTGTAGCGCCTACAGCCATGGTCTTTGTGCCCTGTGAAAATGGCATCAGCCATAACGAGGCCGAGAATGCGACACCGGAAGATCTCGCTGCCGGCTGCAATGTACTTTTTCAGGCTGTGGTTGAACGCGCCAATAGTTGAGCTCACTGATGCTGCTGCCCTGATAGAGCAGGCAGCTCTTTCAGGGCAGCCAAAGCGGGAGGTTATCTGGTAAGCCCGGTGCCCTTGAGAATGATGTGGGTGAGAAAATCCCCGGCATCCTCGAAATCGCGCGTATCCAGACTGTCCTTATGCAGTACCAGGGCGATCTGGGTAGAAAAGTCAGCATAGGTCTGGGTCGCGGCCCAGATGGAGAAGAACAGGTGGTAAGGGTCGACAGGATCCATCACGCCATCAGCGATCCATTTTCTGATCAGGGCAATATCGGTATCGAGCTTGGGCAAAAGCTTTTGCAGCAGATAGTCCTTGATGTAAGGCGCACCATTGATGATCTCGTTGGCGAATATCTTGGAACCATTGGGGCGTAGATGTGACAGCTCCAGTTTGCCGAGAATATAGCTACGCAACTTGCTGGCGGGATCATCACCTGTCTGCTCGAACAGCGTCATTTTCTCGACCCAGAGATCGAGGACGTTCTTCAACACATGGTGATAGAGGTTTTCCTTGGAGGGGAAGTAATAAAGCATGTTCTGTTTGGACAGGCCGGCCTGCTCGGCAATCGCCTCGATAGAAGCGCCGTTATAGCCATATTGCGCGAATAGCGTTTCAGCCGCCTCCAGGATGCGGGATTCCTGGGCTTTCCTGGCGCTTGAGCGTTTGCGGGGTTTGGCCGCGTCGCCATTTGAATGGGTGTTCTCAGCCAAATGGTAGGGGGGTTGGTCCAAGGGATTACCTCTTGGTTGCAGTCATAAAATGCGGCAAGCGCACCAGCCGTGGTGCTCGGGCCTCGCAATCATACATGCAGCCAGTGCAGCCGGGCTCGTAAGGCGCACGATTATACACCCTGGTCACCCCGGCAACTAGCGAGCCAGACCGCCAGGGGTGTCCAGACAAGAGGGCGGCACCACTAGCAGAAAAACATCCACCAGAAGGTGGCGGCTGCGATAACCAGCCCAGCGTTTCCCTTGAAACAATAAAAAAACGAACAACCGCGCACTGTGTTGCGCTCGTGAGGAAACAATGAAAGTGTTGATCCTTGGCAGTGGAGTACTTGGCGTAACCAGCGCCTGGTACTTGGCTAAAGCAGGCCATGAAGTAACCGTGGTGGATCGTCAGCCTGGCCCGGGCCTGGAGACCAGCTTCGGCAATGCCGGCATGATTTCTCCCGGTTACTCCGCCCCCTGGGCGGCTCCCGGCGTTCCGCTCAAGGCGATCAAGTGGTTGATGTCCGAGCATGCTCCCCTGGCCATTCGGCCAACCTCCGATCCACAGCAATATCGCTGGATGATGCAGATGCTCTGCAACTGCACCGAGGGCCGCTACGCCGTCAACAAAGAGCGCATGATGCGCCTGGCAGAATACAGCCGCGACTGCCTGATCCAGCTGCGCTCGGATAGCGGCGTGAACTATGAACACCGCGAGCTCGGCACCTTGCAACTGCTGCGTACACAGAAACAACTGGATGCCGCAGCCAGCGACATCGCCGTACTGCAACGCTGCGGCGTGCCATACCAGTTGCTCGATCAGGCGGGCTGCATACACTATGAGCCCGGCCTGGCACCCAGCAAGGACAAGTTCGTCGGCGGCCTGCGTCTGCCCAATGATGAAACCGGCGACTGCCATCTGTTCACTACCCAGCTGGCAGCCAAATGCGTAGAGATGGGCGTCACCTTCCTGTTTGACCGTACGATCACCAGCCTGCTGGCAAATGATAATCGGATTCAAGCCGTCAAACTTGCCAATGATGACATCCTGACTGCGGATTGTTATGTGCTCGCGCTGGGCAGCTATTCACCGCAACTGGTAAAACCTTTGGGTATCAGCCTGCCAATCTATCCGGTCAAAGGCTATTCGCTGACCCTCCCCGTTGCCGACCCCTTGATGGCCCCGGTTTCAACCGTAATGGATGAAACCTACAAGGTGGCCATTACCCGTTTCGATAATCGCATCCGCGTCGGTGGCATGGCGGAAATCCGCGGCTACGACCTGAAGATCGACCCGCGCAAGG
>LSQX01059161.1_pt1 | contig 22429 bp, 20 predicted proteins | sample 654561 | NCBI WGS metagenome assembly LSQX01 (sample SAMN04489861, study PRJNA283612) | anaerobic digester metagenome | isolation source: 4 biogas reactors fed with cattle manure at either 37C or 55C with and... | place: Denmark: Kongens Lyngby | collected 2014
GACAGGCCGACCGGCGACAGGCACAGCTCGCCCATGTTGTGGATCAGATAGAGCAGGTAAATGAAGATCACTGGCGCCGCGCCGGGGCCCGACGCCCTTGCGCCCCAGACCAGGACCAGGAAGCCCAGGCCCACCAGGACCACGCCCAGGGCGAACTTCGCCGGCGCCGACGGCTCCCAGCCGAGCCTGGCCAGCCACAGCCAGAACATCGCGAACAGCGGCGCAAGCATGATGATGTACATCGAATTGAGCGACTGGAACATCGATGCCGGCACTTCCCAGCCGAGGATCGAGCGGTCCACGGAGCGGTCGGTGAAGAGGTTCAGCGAGGCGCCGGCCTGCTCGAACAGCGCCCAGAACAGGATCGAACCGACGATCAGGTAGAGCGCGGCGATGATCCGGTTGCGCTCTTCGCGGCTCAGCTTGACCACCGCGACCACCATCACGTAGGCCAGCAGCGCCAGCCCGGCGCCACCAAGCAGGAAGCCGACCAGCTTCTGGTGCTGGATCATGAACCAGACCAGGCCGACCGAAAGGAAGGCCAGCGCGTACAGCACCCATTCGAAGGTGATGCCGCCCAGCACCGGCCGGGCCAGTCGCGCTGGCACGCGCGATTCGCCGCGGCCCATCAGCAGCGGCTTTCCGGCGACGAACACCACCAGGCCCAGCAGCATGCCGATGCCGGCGGCGCCGAAGCCGTACTTCCAGCCATAGGTCTGCCCGAGGTAGCCGGCGATGATCGAGCCCAGCATCGCGCCCAGGTTGATGCCCATGTAGAAGATCGTGTACGCGGGGTCGCGGCGGATGTCGGTGCGCGGGTACAGCTGGCCCACCATGACCGAGATGTTGGCCTTCAGGAAGCCCGAGCCGACGATGATGAAGGACAGCGCCAGCCAGAAGACGTCGATCTCCGGCGCGTCCTGGCCGCCGGTGCCCTCGAAGGCCATCAGGAAGTGGCCGAAGGTCAGCAGGACCGCGCCGAAGAGCACCGCCTTGCGCTGCCCGAGGTAGCGGTCGGCGAGATAGCCGCCGACGACCGGTGCGATGTACACCAGCGCGGTGTACGCCCCGTAGATCACCGAGGCATCGGAGTCCGAGAACATCCAGTGCTGGACGAGGTAGAAGATCAGCAGCGCGCGCATGCCGTAGTAGGAAAACCGCTCCCACATCTCGGCGAAGAACAGCACGAACAGCCCGCGCGGATGACCCAGCAGGGTCTTCTGCGCCTCGATGGCGTGGTCTGGATGGGACACTCGTCAACTCCGCGATTGCGCCCGCCTTTCGCGGGCCGAATCCGCGAAGTTAACCCGCGCACGCATCGCGAGGGAAGCTGAACGGGCGCCTGGAACGCGAACGGCGGCCCGTGGGCCGCCGTCGCGTGGAGCGTGGAGCGCGCTGCGCCCGCGCCTACTTCACGCCGTGCATCAACCTCTGGATCAGCGGCGCGATCAGGAACAGCAGCACGCCGGCGCCGAGCAGTGCCCAGAAGCCGAAGGTGTAGCCGGCATGCGCGGATTCCACCGTCATGCCGCCCTCGCCGCTGACGCTGGAGGCGAAGATGCCGGAGAGGTTGTTCCCGATCGCGATCGACAGGAACCAGCCGCCCATCGCCAGGCCGGTCAGCTTCGCCGGCGCCAGCTTGGTGGTCATCGACAGGCCGATCGGGGACAGGCAGAGCTCGCCGACCGACTGGATGACGTAGACCATGAACAGGGTCCAGAACGGGATCTTCAGCGTGGCCGGATCGACGAGGCTGGAGAGCGCGAACATCAGCAGCAGGAAGGCCAGTCCGTTGAAGATCAGGCCCAGGCCGAACTTGCGCGGGATCGACGGATTGGCGCGGCCCATCGCCACCCACAGCCAGGCCATGACCGGGGCCAGGGTGATGATCGCGACGGAGTTCACCGACTGGAACCAGCCCACCGGGAAGATCCAGCCGCCGAAGTCGCGGTTGACGATGTTCTGCGCGAGGAAGTTGAACGAGCTTCCGGCCTGCTCGAAGAACATCCAGAACAGCACGTTGAAGCCGAAGATGATCAGCATCGCGATCACCATGTCGCGCTGCCGCGAACCTTCGCGCACGCCCTCCACCAGCAGCATGATCGCCGGCACCACGAACAGGGCGAGCAGGATCCAGTTGAGCACGCCCGCCTCGATGGTCAGCAGCGCATAGAAGACGGGGATCGCCACCAGCGCGCCGACCGTGACCGCGAGCACGCGGCCCATGCCCTGCGCTTCCGCCGGCGCGGCGCCGATGCCCTTGAGCTGGGCGCGGCCGAACCAGAACCACAGCAGGCTGGCGATCATGCCGATGCCCGAGGCGATGAACACCACCTTGTACGCCGGCATGCCGTCGCTGCCGAAGACCTTCTCGGCCAGCCAGCCGGTCAGGATGGGCGCGATGAAGGCACCCATGTTGATGCCCATGTAGAAGATCGTGAAGCCCGAGTCGCGGCGCTCGTCGCCGGTGGCGTAGAGCTTGCCCACCATGGTCGAGATGATCGGCTTGAACAGGCCGTTGCCGACGATCACCGTCGCCAGCCCCAGCTTCAGCCACTGCTCGCTCGGCATGGTGATCAGGAACAGGCCCAGGGCCATGAACACCGCGCCCAGCAGGATCGCGCGCTGGTAGCCGATCAGCTTGTCGGCGACGTAGCCGCCGAAGATGGCCGCGGCGTAGACCAGCGCGAGGTAGGCGCCGTACAGCTCGCTGGCCGGGGCCTCGCCGGAGGCGTCGCCGCCGTGGAACTGGGCCACGATGTACAGCACCAGCGCCCAGCGCATGCCGTAGAAGGCGAAGCGCTCCCAGAACTCGGTCATGAACAGCATCCACAGCGGACGCGGATGGCCCATGACCTGCGCGAACTCCGGAATGCCGGCGTTTCCGGCAGGCTTCTCCATGCCCGGACCGGCGGGCTCGACTCGATTCGAATTCATCAAAAGGGACTCCCCGAGGGTGGAACGCTGTCGCTGCGCGCGCAACGGTATCGCGCCGGGGGTGTCTTTGGGAATCCGCGTTGCAGCATGGCCGCGCGCGCCCCGGAGCCCGCTACATCGGGCGCTCGGGGCCCAGGTAGGTGCGGTCGTCGAAGCTGCTGCACCAGTGCGGCCGGTAGACCACGACCAGCGCCATCACGCCGCCGGTGAAGAAGGCCTCGCCGGACATCAGCAGCGGCGTCGCCATCGCATAGGCGGCGGCGGGCCCGCCGAGCGCCGCCGCGACCGCGGCCTTCGCCAGGGTCGAGGCCGCGATCGAGACCGCCGCGGTCGCGAACGCGTTGACCATCACGTAGGTGAAGATGTTGGCCGGAACCCAGCGCATCGCGGCGAATCCGGCCGCCACCGCCACGGCCACCGGCAGCGCGCCGGTGACCAGGAAGTCCAGCGCCCAGCCCTGCCAGGCGGCGCCCAGGAGCACGCCGGCGAGGCTGGCCAGGGCCATCATCCAGCAGGCGAGCCGGCCCCCGAACATCAGGACCGCGATCGTGGCGCCGAGGAAATGGAGCACGACGCCCTGCAGGGCCGCGGTGTTGAACCAGCGCAGCGCCATGAGCGCCACGGTGGCCGCGAGCAGCACGCGCCGCGCACCGGGATCGTCCCGGTAGCGCTCCAGCGGCAGGCCCGGCGCGGCCACCGCCAGGACCGCCAGCGCCAGGACCCAGGCCAGCGCACCCGCCCAGACGGGCATGGCGGCGCCGGGGCCGCCCACGGCCTCAGTACGCGGCGTCGGCGGCGGTGCCGCCGATGCGGGTGCGGACCTCGAACAGCTCCGGGAAGAAGGTCAGGTCCAGCGCCTGCTTCAGGAAGCCGACCCCGCTCGAACCCCCGGTCCCGCGCTTGAAGCCGATGATGCGCATCACGGTGCGCATGTGGCGGAAACGCCAGAGCTGGAACTCGGTCTCCAGGTCGACGAGGTCCTCGCACAGGTGGTAGGCGTCCCAGTGCGAGCCGGTGTCGCCGTAGATGCGCTCGAACACGGGCACCAGGCCGGGGTCCATCACGTGCGGGCGGGTCCAGTCCCGCTCCAGGTGGTGGCCGGGCACCGGATGGCCGCGGCGGGCCAGGAAGCGCAGCGCCTCGTCGTAAAGGCTGGGGGCCTCGAGCGCGTCGCGAAGCATGGCCTGCGCCCCGGGGTCGTGGGCGAAGACCTTGAGCATGCCGGCGTTCTTGTTGCCAAGCAGGAATTCCACCGTGCGGTACTGCGCCGACTGGAAGCCGGACGAAGGCCCGAGCAGCTCCCGGAACTGGGCGTACTCGGAGGGCGTCAGCGTCTCCAGCACGCTCCACATCGAGGTCAGCTGCCGGAGCACGCCCTTGCAGCGCGCGAAGATCTTCTGGCAGGGGTCGATCCGGTCCTCGCGCAGGTGGCCCACGGCCGCCCGCAGTTCATGCACCAGCAGCTTCAGCCACAGCTCCGAGACCTGGTGCTGGATGATGAACAGCATCTCGTCGTGGTGCGGCGGATCGGACACCGGCTGCTGCGCCGACAGCAGGCGCTCCAGCTGGAGGTAGCCGCCGTAGGTCATGCGGCCGGACAGCTCGGTGTGGATGCCGGCCTCGAGGGCGCGCTCGTTGCGATCGATGCTCATCCGCGAAGGGTAGCGCAGGCCGGCGGCGCCGCGGATGACGGCGGCGCCGGGCGGGCCCGGGACGCCGTCACCCGCCTGCGGAACGTCTGGGGCACAATCGGCGGGTCGCGGCGGGGGCCGCGGCCCAGATCACTCCAGGGGAACCACGACATGCAAGCGCTTCCATACCGCCTGGCGCTCGTCCTCGCGCTGGCCGTTCCAGCCGCGGCCCATGCCGACGACACGCCACAGACCCTGCCCTTCGCGCAGGACTGGTCCGACACCGGCCTCATCACCACCAACAACGACTGGTCCGGCGTGCCCGGCATCGTGGGCTACCGCGGGGACGGCCTGGCGGGCGGCACCGGGGTCGACCCGCAGACGATCCTGGTCGCGAACGACGGCGGCGTGGTCAGCGTGCTTGCCAACCAGGCCAACCCGAACACGGTGAACACCGGTGCGGTCGGCGAGTTCCACATCGCCAACCCGGTGGTCGCCATGCAGGGCAGCGGCACCGCCCGCGCGCCCTACCTGAAGCTCCACCTCGACACCCGCGGCGCGAGCGGCATCCAGGTGTCCTACGTGCTGCGCGACATCGACAGCAACAGCGACAATTCGGTGCAGCCCGTGGCGCTGCACTACCGCGTCGGCGGGGCCGGCGCCTTCACCAACGTCCCCGAGGCCTTCGTCGCCGACGCCAGCGCCGGGCCCGGCCTGACCCTGGACACGCCGGTCTCGGTCCTGCTGCCGGCCGCGGTCGACAACCAGGCGCTGGTCGAACTCCGGATCATGACCACCGACGCAGTGGGCAGCGACGAGTGGATCGGCGTCGACGACATCCTCGTCAGCGCCGCCGCCACCGGCGGCGACCCGGTGATCGGCATCGGCGGCGCCAGCGTCGTCGAGGGCGACGCCGGCACCACCGAGATGTACTTCGACGTCACCCTGAGCGCACCCGCCGGGCCCGGCGGAGTGGCCTTCGACTACGCCACCGCCGACGGCACCGCGACCGCCGGCGAGGACTACGTGGCCAAGGCCGGAAGCAGCTCGATCGCCGCCGGGGAGACCTCGACGACGCTGTCGGTGACCATCCTCGGCGATACCCTGGCCGAGGCCGACGAGACCTTCACGCTCGCGCTGTCGAACGTGGACGGGGCCGCCGAGGGCACCCTGGTCGCCACCGGCACCATCGTCAACGACGACTTCACGGTGCTGCCGATCTCGCAGATCCAGGGCGCCGGCGCCACCTCGGCCCACGATGGCAGCGAGGTGGTGACCACCGGCATCGTCACCGCGCGCAAGAACAACGGCTTCTTCATCCAGACCCCCGACGGCGCCGACGACGGCGACCCGGAGACCTCCGAGGGACTGTTCGTGTTCACCGCGGGCGCGCCCGGCCCCGAGGCCGCGGTCGGCAACCTGGTGCGCGTCCAGGGCACGGTGACCGAGTTCATTCCCGCCGCCGATCCCTTCCAGCTGCCGATGACCGAGCTCACCTTCGCCACGGTCACCGCGCTGTCCACGGGCCACGACCTGCCCGCCCCGGCCGTGATCACCGCCGCGAGCGTGCTGCCCGACGGTGGCCTCGACCAGCTCGAGCGCTACGAAGGCATGCGCGTGACGGTGCCGGACGCGCTCGTGGTCGCGCCCACCCGCGGCAACGTCAACGAGACGCAGGCGACCGCCACCGGCAACGGCCAGTTCGCGGTGGTCGCCGCCGGCGTCGCGCGCCCGCTGCGCGAGCCGGGCATCCAGGTCCCCGACCCGGATCCGAGCGGCACCACGGCGACCGACATCCCGCGCTGGGACTTCAACCCCGAGGTGATCGCCGTCGACAGCGACACGATCGGCGCGCCCCAGGCCAACGTCGCCGCCGGCTGCCGCATCGTCAACGACACCCTGACCGGACCGCTCGACTACACCTTCCGGCGCTACACGGTGTACCCGGAGACGGCGCTGGACCTCGAGTGCGACGGCTTCGACCAGCCGCGCCCGGCGCAGCTGCCCACCGCCGACCACGCCACGTTCGCGACCTACAACCTGCACCGCTTCTTCGACGCCGTGAACGATCCGTCGATCGGCGAGCCGGTGCCGACGGCCGAGGCCTTCGCGCGCCGGCTGGGCAAGGCCTCGCTCGGCATCCGCGCGTACATGCATTCGCCCGACGTGATCGGCGTCAGCGAGGTCGAGAACCTGGCCGCGCTGCAGGCGCTGGCCGACCGGGTCAACGCCGACGCCGTCGCCCAGGGCGGCGAGGACCCGGGCTACGTCGCCCTCCTGGAAGAGGGCAACGACGTGGGCGGCATCGACGTCGGCTTCCTGGTCAAGGCCGGCGACGTCGCGGCGGGCCTGCCGCGGGTCGACGTGGGGTCGGTCGCGCAGGTCGGCGCCGACGTCACCTGGACCTACGACGGCGACGGCTCCGTGAGCCTCCTCAACGACCGCCCGCCGCTGGTGCTCGACGCGGTGGTGAACTTCGCCGACGGCCGCGCACTGCCGGTGACGGTGGTCACCGTCCACCAGCGCTCGCTCAACGACGTCGACAGCGAGGCGCCGCGCGGAACCGGCACCACCGGCGACCGCGTGCGCCAGAAGCGGCAGCTGCAGGCCCGCTACCTCGCCGGAATGCTGCAGGGAATGCAGCAGGCGGACCCGGAGAGGAACGTGATCGTCCTGGGCGACTTCAACGCCTTCGAGTTCAACGACGGCTATGCCGACGTCATGGGCACGGTCACCGGCCTGCCCTCGCCCGACGCGGCCACGGCGGTCAACGGCGACGGCGACGACCTGGTCGAGCCGGACATGCACAACGCGACCCTGCTCGTCGACGCGTCGGAGCGCTACTCCTACGTGTTCGAGAACAACGCCCAGTCGCTCGACCACATCCTGTTCAACGACGCCGTGCTTGCGTCGCCGCTGGTCGAGTCGGTGGCCATGAGCCACGCGCGGATCAACGCCGACTTCCCGGAAACCGCGCGCAACGACGGCGACAGCGCCGCTCGCCTGTCCGACCACGACCCGTCGCTGCTGCTGGTGCGCCTGGTGGCCGTGCAGTCGGCGGACATGCAGGCCTCGGTCACGGCCACCGCGCCGTCGGTGCCGGTCGCCGGCACCCTGGCCTGGACGGTCGAGGCCGCGAACGAGGGCCCGGACGCCGCGCAGTTCCCGGGCCTGGGCATCGCCGTGGACGCCGAGCTCCCGGACCTGGCGATCGACGCGCCCGCGGGCTGGAGCTGCGAGGCGCCGGTGGCGTCGGGCGGCGAAACCAGCGCCGCCTGCACCGCGGACGCACTGGCGGCCGCGCAGTCGGCGACGTTCGGGGTCCAGGCCACCGCGCTGCCCGCCGACGCCGGCGGCCTGGTGCGGCTGACGGCCGCGGCCACGTCTCAGACCGACGACCCGCAGCCGGACAACGACAGCGACAGCGCCACGATCGCCGTCGAGGCCAGCGCCGACCTGTCGGTGGACTTCATCGGCGGCTCGACCTACTCCAAGGGCTCGCTGGCCGTCCAGGTCATCCGCCTGCGCAACCTGGGCCCGAGCGACGCCGCCGATGGCACGCTGGGCGTGAGCACGACGACCCAGCCCGCGCGCACGGCCATCGAGGCGCCGGCCGGCTGGACCTGCGTCGAGGCCGGGGGACGGTGGTTCTCCGCGAGCTGCGCGGCGAACGACGACGTCGTCCTTGCCAGCGGCGCCGAGGCGCTGTTCACCGTGGTCGTCGACACCAGCGGCCGCTTGATGCCGCCGGCGTACACCCTCCGCGCCGGCGCCGCGTCCGCGGCGAACGATCCCGCGCCGCAGGACAACACCGCGGAGAAGACGGTCACCGGCGGGCGCTGAGCCCGGCCCGGAATCGTCCCGACGAGGGGAGCGCGGCCCGGCCGCGCTCCCCTTTTCCTTTTCCGGCCAGAGGCTTGCGGGCGGCGTGCCGCAACGCGCAACGCCCGGCGTCCGCGCACCGGGTATCATGTCCGGCTCCCGTGGATGACCGAGCACGTGACCGCATGAGCGTTGCCGCGACCTTCGAAATCGAATACCTCCAGTACCTGGGCCCCGACGGGACCCTGGTGGCCGAACTGCCGCCCGAAGCACCGTCGGCGGCCGGGATCCTGCCGCTGTTCAAGCAGATGCTGATGGTGCGTACCTTCGACGCCAAGGCCATCGCGCTGCAGCGCACCGGCAAGCTCGGCACCTATGCCGCGTGCCTCGGCCACGAGGCCACGCACATCGGCATCGGCGCCTCGATGCGCCCCGAGGACGTGTTCGCCCCCAGCTACCGCGAGTACGGCGCGCAGTTCATGCGCGGCGTGAAGCCGCGCGACGTCCTGATGTACTGGGGCGGCGACGAGCGCGGCAACGACTTCTCGGGCCCGAAGCACGACTTCCCCTGGTGCGTGCCGATCGCCACCCAGTGCCTGCACGCCGCCGGCGCGGCGCTGTCGTTCAAGCTCCGCGGAGAGGACCGCGTGGCCGTGACCTGCTGCGGCGACGGCGGCTCGTCGAAGACCGACACCTACGCCGCGATCAACTCCGCCGGCGCGTTCTCGCTGCCCTTCATCCAGTGCATCATCAACAACGGCTGGGCGATCTCGGTCCCGCGCAAGTCGCAGACCGGCGCGAAGACCCTGGCGCAGAAGGGCCTGGCCGGCGGGCTGCACTGCCTGCAGGTGGACGGCAACGACCTGTTCGCCGTGCTCGAGGGCATGCGCCGCGCCATGGAGCGCGCGCGGTCGGGCCAGGGCGGCAGCGTGATCGAGTTCATGACCTACCGCCTGCACGACCACACCACCGCCGACGACGCCCGCCGCTACCGCGACGAGGCCGAGGTCAAGGACGCCTGGAAGCGCGACCCGGTGACCCGCCTGCGCACCTGGCTCACCGCCCAGGGCGTGTGGGACGAGGCACAGGAAAACGCCTGGATCGAGGAGTCCGGGCGCATGGTCGACGAAGAGATCAACGCCTACCTGGAGAGCAAGGTGCAGCCCGTGGAAGCCATGTTCGACTACCTCTACGCCGATCCGCCGGCCGACCTGCTCGAGCAGCGCGCCGCCGCCATCGCCGCGGAGAAGCGTTCGTGAGCGCCGCGGCGAAGGACCAGGCGCCGGCCGCGATCACCCTGATCGAGGCCATCACCCAAGCGCTCGCGTACGAGATGCGCAACGACAGCTCGGTGGTGGTGCTGGGCGAGGACGTCGGCGTGAACGGCGGCGTGTTCCGCGCCACCGCCGGGCTGCACGCCGAGTTCGGCGACCTGCGCGTGATCGACACCCCGCTGGACGAGACCACCATCGCCGGCCTCACCGTCGGCATGGCCGCGCAGGGCATGAAGCCGGTGGCGGAAGCGCAGTTCGACGGCTTCGTCTACCCGATGCTCGACCACGTCATCTGCCACGCCGCGCGCTTCCGCTACCGCACCCGCGGCCGCCTGACCTGCCCGATGGTGCTGCGCGTGCCCTGGGGCGGCGGCATCCGCGCGCCGGAGCACCACTCCGAGGCCAACGAGGCGCTGTTCACCAACGTGCCGGGCCTGCGCGTCGTCCTGCCGTCGTCGCCGGCGCGCGCCTACGGCCTGCTGCTGGCCGCGATCCGCGAGCCGGACCCGGTCATCTTCATGGAGCCCAAGCGCATCTACCGCCAGTACAAGGAGCTCGTGCCCGACGACGGCGAGGCGCTGCCGCTGGACGTCTGCTTCGTGCTGCGCGACGGCACCGACGTGACCCTGGTGACCTGGGGCGCCCAGGTGAAGGAGACGCTGGAAGCGGCCGACGCGCTGGCGAAGGACGGCATCAGCGCCGAGGTCATCGACGTCGCCACGCTGACGCCGCTGGATTTCGACACCATCGCCGAGTCGGTCGCGAAGACCGGCCGCTGCGTGATCGTGCACGAGGCGCCGAAGACCGCCGGCTTCGGCGGCGAGATCGCCGCCCGCCTGGCCGAGGAGTGCATGTACGACCTGCTTGCCCCGGTCGAGCGCGTCACCGGCTACGACACCCACATCCCGCTGTTCCGGCTGGAAATGAAGTACCTGCCCAGCGTCGAGAAGATCGTCGCGGCGGCGAAGCGGACGGTGGCGGCGGGCTGAGCCCGTCGCCGCGTCCCCCCGCACCAGGCAGCCAACAGAACGCAACTGCTCCGGCAGGAGCACCAGATTCCCGAGGACACCATGGCCGACAAGAAGACCTTCCACCTCCCCGACCTCGGCGAGGGCCTGCCCGATGCGACCATCGTCGAATGGTTCGTCAAGGAGGGCGACACCATCCGCCTGGACGAGAACCTGGTGTCGATGGAGACCGCCAAGGCCGTGGTCGAGGTGCCCTCGCCGGTCTCCGGCAAGGTGCTGAGGCTGGCCGGCGGCCCCGGCGACGTGATCATCACCGGCGCGATGCTGGCCGAGTTCGAGATCGACCCGAGCCTGCCGCAGCGCGCCGAGGGCCAGGACACCGGCCACCACCACGGCGGCGGCCACGGCGTGGGCAGCCAGGACCCGGCGCCGGACGATCGCGTGGTCGCTTCCGACGAGGGCGGCGCGATCGAGGACGCGGGCGAGCCCGCGCCCAAGGCCGCGGCCGCGGGCGAGCGCGCCGACAGCGGCACCGTGGTGGGCGCGATGCAGTCCTCCGACGCCGTGCGCAGCGACCAGGTCGTGGCCGTGGGCGGCGTGCGCGCCATGCCCGCCGTGCGCGCGCAGGCCCGCAAGCTCAAGGTCGACATCACCCGGGTGCGCGGCACGGGCCCGGATGGCACCGTGACCATGGCCGACGTGAAGCGGGCCGCCGCCGACGGCAGCGCGCCGATGGGCGCCGCTGTAGGAACGGCTACAGCCGCGATCCCCACGGCCCCGGTCGCGGCTGTAGCCGCTCCCACGGGAGCTGCCGTTGCGGCGGGCCGCGCGGCGACCGACCGCACCGCGCTGTCCGCCTCCGGGCGGCCGATGCGCACCCAGCCGCCGTCGGTCACCGCCAGCGGCCAGCCCGAGCAGCTCAAGGGCGTGCGCCGCAACATGGCGCGCGTGATGGCCGCCGCGCACGCGCAGGTCGTGCCCACCACGCTCGTCGACGACGCGGACCTGCACGCCTGGGTCGGCAAGCAGGACATCACCGCCCGCCTGATCCGCGCCATCTGCGCCGCGGCGAAGGCGGTGCCGGCCCTGAACGCCTGGTTCGACGGCGAGAACCTCACCCGCACCCTGCACCCGCACGTCGACATCGGCATCGCCGTGGACACCGAGGACGGCCTGTTCGTGCCCGCCCTGCGCAACGCCGACGTGCTCGACGCGGCCGGCGTCCGCGCGGGCATCCAGCGCCTGCGCGCCCAGGTCGAGGACCGCAGCATCCCGGCCAGCGAACTCTCCGGCTACACCATCAGCCTGTCGAACTTCGGAATGTTCGCCGGCCGCTACGCCACCCCGGTGGTGGTACCGCCGTGCGTGGCCATCGTCGGCGCCGGCAAGCTGAGCCAGGACGTGGTCGCCGTGATCGGCGGCATCGAGGTGCACCGCCGCATGCCGATCTCGCTGACCTTCGACCACCGCGCCGCCACCGGCGGCGAGGCCGCGCGCTTCCTGAAGGCGATCCTGGACGACCTGGCGCTACCGCACTGAGTGCATGCGGCGGCACTTGCCGCCGCACCGCGCCCGGGCGGAGGATGGGATGCTCCGACCAGGAGCATCGCCATGGCGCATCGCAGCCGCCTCGCCGGCTTCATCATCGATTCCCGCGGCGACGACCTCGCCGCTTCCGCCGCGTTCTGGAGCCGGGCCCTGGGCCTGGCCGTCGCCGACCCCGACTCGGGCGGGACCGGCCGCTACGCGCAGCTGGGCGGAGCCCCCGGCAGGCTGCACGTCGAGGTGCAGAAAGTGGAGCATCCCTCGCGCGTGCACCTGGACATCGAGACCGATGACATCGACGCCGAGGTCGCGCGCATGGAAGCCCTGGGTGCGACCCGCGTCGCCTTCGTCCAGCGCTGGTGGGTGATGGAAGCGCCGGACGGCCAGCGCTTCTGCGTGGTGCCGATGGACGACCCGGCCGGACGCGACGAACCGAACGCCTGGGACTAGCCCGGACGGCCGTCCCGGCTGCCGGCCGTCTTCCGTTCGCGCTGCAGCCAGGCGGCGAGTCCCTGGGCGTTGAGCCTGATGTCCACCGCCAGCAACGCGGGCACCAGCCGCTCCGGATCCGCGACGCCGTGGATGCGGGCACGATCGACGTAGAGCTTTTCCAGCGCCCGCTCCAGCGCGTCGTGGAAGCCGGGGCCGCCCTCGAGGAAGCGCGCCAGCGCGACCATGGCGTCGACCTGCTCGATCAGGCGCAGCCCCAGGCGCTGCAGGTCGCCGCGCAGGGTGCCGTAGTGGGTCGCGTGGCAGGCGTCGGGCCGCATCGCGAGCAGGCGCCGGATCGAGTCCTTCATCTGGCCGGGGTCGAACTGCACCGGCGAGGTGCTCGGGATCGCGAACGGCCGCCCGCCGACGTCGAACTCGCGGTAGGAGATGCCGAAGGCGTCGCCGGTGAACCAGGCGCGGCCGCGCTCGTCCCAGACCGACAGGTGGTGCAGCGCGTGCCCCGGCGTATGCGCCAGCAGCAGCGGCCGCCCCGCGAACTCGAGGACCTGCCCGTCCGCGGCCTCGAGCACGCGCTCCGCCGGGACCGGCACCAGTCCGCCGTACTCCCGTTCGAACGCGGCGTCGCCGTACACCTGGCGCGCGCTGGCGACGAGCCTGGCCGGATCGACCAGGTGCGGAGCACCGCGCGGATGCACGACCAGCCGGGCCGAAGGCAGTTCGGCGAGGAGCGCGCCGGCGCCGCCGGCATGGTCGAGGTGGACGTGGGTGCAGACCAGGTAGTCGACGTCGCCGCGCGCCACGCCCGCCCCGTCGATCGCCGCCAGCATGGCGGGCACGCTGTGCAGCGTGCCGCAATCGACCAGCGCGGCGCGCCCGGCCTCGACCACCAGGTAGGCGGCGCAGAACGAGGGCCGGCCGCCGAAGCCGGTGTCGATGGTGGTGATGCCGCCGACCGCGTGCATGGGCGCGCTCAGCGGCGCCGGAACAGCAGCATGCGCAGCACGAAGGCCGCCAGCATCGCGCCGAGGAAGACGCCGTAGCCCAGCGCCGTGGCCAGGATCTGGCGCCACATCCGGCCATGCGCCGGATCGGCGATGTCGTGCGACCAGTACAGGCTGGCGACGAACAGCGCGAGCGAGGCCAGCACCGCGGCCAGGTCGTAGAGCCGGCGCGCGGGGCCGCGCGGCTGCCGCGGATAGATCCAGAACAGGGTCGCCAGGATCAGGAACCAGGGCAGGAACAGGATCAGGGTGAGGTTGACCTCGACCAGCGGGTTCACTCGGCCTCCCCCGCCAGGCGCGCGAGCGCGGCCAGCAGCGCGTCCGGGTCCACGCCGGCCCCGAGGCTGCCGACGGCGACATCGTCCAGCCAGGCGCGGCCGGCGCCGTCGATGCGCGGGGCGACGGTTCCCGACTTCAGCACCGCGACCGCGCGGCCGCAATCGCGCGGCGATTCGAACCCCTCGCCCTGCAGCAGCACGCGGTCGCCGTCGACGAGCTTGAAGTGGAAGCGGCCGTCGGCTTCGCGGTACTGCTTGAACACCGGCGGCGCGGGCGCGGCGCCGGCGTCGGACCGCGCGTCGCCGGCGTCGCGCAGGGACAGGTCCCGCAGCCCGACGGCGTGCCGCAGGCGGGCCAGGAAGGGACGCGCATGGACATCGCGCAGGCGCTCGCCGCCCTCCCGCAGGATGCGTTCGATGCCGCCCGGGTCGGCGACCAGCGCGTCGTAGCGCTCGCGCAGCGGGGCAAGTTCGGCGTCGATGCGTTCGAACAGGCGTTCCTTGGCCTCGCCCCAGGCGATGCCTTCCTCGAACGCGGCGCGCATGCGCCCGGTCTCCTCGGCGCCGGCGAAGGCCTGATAGAGCTGGAACAGAGCGGAGCCTTCTGTCTCCTTGGGCTCGCCCGGCGCGCGCGAATCGGTGACGATCGAGAACACCAGCCGCCGCAGCTCGGCGCGCGGTGCGAACAGCGGGATCACGTTGTCGTAACTCTTGGACATCTTGCGCCCGTCGAGGCCTGGCAGGGTGGCCACCTGTTCCTCGATCGCGGCCTCGGGCAGGGTGAAATGCTCGCCGTAGAGATGGTTGAAGCGCTGCGCGAAATCGCGGGCCATCTCGATGTGCTGCACCTGGTCGCGCCCGACCGGCACCCGGTGCGCGTTGAACAGCAGGATGTCGGCCGCCATCAGCACCGGGTACATGTACAGCCCGGCGGTGACGCCGGCATCGTCGTCGCCGCCCTCGGCGCGGTTGCGGTCGACGGCCGCCTTGTACGCGTGGGCGCGGTTGAGCAGACCCTTGCCGGCGACGCAGGACAGCAGCCACGTCAGCTCGGTGGTCTCCGGGACGTCGGACTGGCGGTAGAAGGCGACCCGCGCCGGATCGAGCCCGCAGGCCAGCCAGCTGGCGGCGATCTCGAGCGTAGAGCGCTGGACCCTTCCCGGGTCCTGGGTGCTGATCAGTGCGTGGTAGTCGGCGAGGAAGAAGAAGCTCTCCACGCCGTGGTCCGCGCTCGCCGCCACCGCCGGGCGGATGGCGCCAACGTAGTTGCCGAGGTGGGGGACGCCGGTGGGCTTGATGCCGGTAAGGACGCGCAGGCTCATTCAGTGGCCGGAAGTCGGGAAACGGCCCATTTTAGCCTGCCCTCCCGCCCCGGTCGGGGCCCGGCAAGAACGAAGGCCGGCTTGCGCCGGCCCCCGTTCGTCCAAGCTGCAACCGGACGCGCTCAGTGCAGGCCCTTCTCGAAGTCGCGGACCTCGCGCTCGGCGCGGTCGCGCTCCCAGCCGTACTGCTCCTGCAGCTTGCCGGCGAGGTATTCGCCGTTGCCCTCGGCGACGTCGAACACGTCGTCGGTCAGCTTGCCCCAGCGGGCCTGTGCCTGTCCCTTCAACTGCGTCCACTTGCCTGCGATGATGTCTTTGTTCATGGGTACCTCAAGGGGTGTGGGGGATCGATCCCTGCTTTGCAGCGGACCGGGATCGATCGTGCCGGATCGGGCATGCAGGCCGGGTCAAGATTCCGTTGCGGCGGACTTCACCTCGATGACCGCGGCTCAGCGCGGATCGGTCGCGCCGGTGTCGTCTGCGGCTTCCTCGACCTTCTCGCCGACCTTCTGCACGTCCTTGCCGGCGCCCTTCACCGTGTTGCACGCGGTCAGCATCCCGGCCAGGAACATCGAGGTCATGATGAGGATTGCAATGCGCTTCATGGGCATTCTCCAGTGTGGATGCCTCGGGCGGACTGCCCGGGTCGGGGCCATGAAACGCGGCGCGCGGTGAAGTCCGCGTTGACGCGCGCCGCGCGGGCGCGGCGTCGCGTGCGATCCATTCAGGATCGGCGCTCAGTCGCGCATCAGGGTCGACTTGCCGAACAGGCTTTCCACCAGGTCGACGGCCAGCCGCGCGGTGCGGTTGCGGGAGTCGAGCGCGGGGTTGACCTCGACCACGTCGAGCGAGTCCGCGCCACCGGCGTCGGCGATCATCTCCATCATCAGCTGCGCCTCGCGGTAGTCGAGGCCGCCCGGGACCCGGGTGCCGGTGCCGGGCGCGATGGTGGGATCGAGCACGTCGACGTCGAAGCTGACGTGGACGTGGGTGTCGGCGTCGATGCCGGCGAGCGCCTCCTCCATCACCTGGCGCATGCCGACCTCGTCGATGTAGCGCATGTCGTAGATGTCGAGCGCGTGCTCGCGCACGAGGCGCTTCTCTTCCGGATCGACCGAGCGGATGCCGACCTGGCGCACGTCGGCCGGCGCGATCATCGGCCCCGGCCCACCGAGGTCGACCAGAGCGGCGGGCCCGAGGCCGCAGAGGCAGGCGACGGGCATGCCGTGCACGTTGCCCGAGGGCGTGATCGCCGAGGTGTTGAAGTCGGCATGGGCGTCGAGCCACAGCACCCGCAGGCGCTTGCCACGCGCGCGGCAGTGCCGCGCCACCGCGCTGATGCTGCCGATGGCCAGGCAGTGGTCGCCGCCCAGCATGACCGGCATGCGGCCCGCCTCGAGCTCGGCGTGGGCCCTCTCCATCACCGCGCGGTTCCAGGCCACCACCTGGTCGAGATGGCGGTAGCCGTCCACGGGCGGCTGCCACGGGTTGCGCGGGCCCGCGACGTCGCCGCGGTCGACGACGTCGATGCCGCGGGCGGCGAGCGCTTCCACCAGGCCGGCCACGCGCAGCGCCTCCGGGCCCATCGACCCGCCGCGGGTGCCGGCGCCGACGTCGGTGGGGACGCCAAAGACGGACACGGGCTGTGACTTCAGGGGCATGCGGGGCTCCAGCTGCGTTGCGGAGCGGCCATGATCCTGCAGCGCTCCGGTGGGGTCCACCGCGCGGGCGCCCCGTGGTGCCGGCAGTCCGATTCGAACGGACGACCTACCGCTTACAAGGCGGTTGCTCTACCAGCTGAGCTATGCCGGCGTCTGCGCACGATGCGCGCGCGGCATTCTAGCGCGCGCCGGGTGCGTCCACGATTCCGGCGCAGTCCACGGCCAGCGCCTGCCCCGCCTCCGTGGCGCGGGCGGCCGCGGCGGCGTCGAAGCCGGGGCCCGCGGCGAGGTCGAGCCAGTGGCTGGTGGCGCCGCCGATGGGCTGCGCCAGGGCGGGGAAACCGGCCTCCCGCAGGGACGCCTCGCGACGGCGCGCCGACGACTCGCTGCCGTAGCGCCCAAGCGCGATGCCGTTGGCGTCCTCGCCGGAGGCAACGACCAGCAGGTCGTCGAAGCCCGCCTCCCGGATGCGCAGCGCGAGGGCATCGGCCGCGGCACGGTCGGGTCGCGGCTCGATCACGACGCGCCAGCCGCGCGGCGCTTCGACCTCGTCGCGCACGCGGACGTGGGCCGGGGCGAACGGCTGCAGCGCGGTGCGCGCGCGCGCCACCGCGGCCGCGTCGGGGTAGGGCCCGAAGCTGGTGCAGCGAAGCGCGGAGGCCGGCGAAGGCGCCGGCGCATCGCCGGACGTTCCGTCCCCGGGCGCGGCGATCACGGTGCCTTCGCCGGTCCCCGGGGGGTCCATGGGCGCATCCGCGGGCGCCGCCGACGCGTCGGCACCGGCGGGCACCGGCGGCCCTTCGCCGAGCAGCCGCAGCCGCGGCACGCCCTCGGGCTGCGACCAGGGCATCGGCGCGGGCGGAGCCGGGCGTAGCAGCCACCAGGTGGCGAGGCCGAGGTTGAGGATCACCAGGAGGACGATCAGGGCGCGCGCGGGCATGGGACGGATTCTAGCCGTCGCGCCCGGGGTACCGGGCCAGCCGCGCCAGCCCTTCCATCACCAGCGACGGAGCGTGCACCGCGTCCTCGATCCACGCCATCAGTTCCCCTGCGCCGCCGCCATGCAGGACCACCATGGGTGCCGTGCCCGACCGGGCCATCGCCTCGCGGCGGCTGCGCTCGACCAGGCCGAGCGCCGCGCCGAGGCAGCCGGCGGCCAGCGCATCGGCGGTATCGGTGGCGAATCCCCCGGCCGCGCCGCCGCTGGCGGGCAGGTGCGGGGCCCGCGCATGCAGCGCCTCGCGCATCAGCGTGGGCGAGGGGGCGATGGCGCCGCCGTGGTGCCGCCCCCCGGCATCCAGCAGGTCGACCGTCAGCGCCGTGCCGACCCCCACGACCAGCGCCCAGCCCGGCGTGCGGCCGCGCGCGCCGACCAGGGCCAGCGCGCGGTCCACCCCCAGGCGGGCGGGTTCCGGATAGCCGATGCGCACGCCGCCCATGCTGGATTCGCCGCGCACCTCCACCACGCGCGCCGCCCGCGGCACCAGCGACTGCAGCAGCGCGGCGCGCAGCGCGGCCGGTCCGACGCTGGCCACCCAGGCGACCTCGATCCTTGGCGGCAGGGCGACGGACCAGGACGGATCCAGCCCGGCCTCGCGATGCGCGAACGCCTGCACCGGTCCGGGCAACCCAGCCACCTCCAGCGGGGCCAGCTTCAGGCGGGTGTTGCCGAGGTCGAACAGCCAGTCGGTCATGGCGCCGGCCCGCCGCGCAGGCTCGCCTCGCCGGCGTGGACGTGGCGCTCGACGCCATCGACCAGGACCCGCAGCGCGCCGTCGGACGCCAGGCCCAGCGCCTCGCCGGCAAACGCGTCCTGTCCGGCGCGCACCTCGACCCGGCGGCCGGCCAGCGCGTCCAGCTCCGCGTACCGGGGCAGGAAGGGCGCGAGGCCCTCGCGATCGAAGCGGTCGAGCGCGGCCACGAGCCCGGCGACCAGCGCGGAGGCGAGCGCGGTCCGCACGGGCATCGCCGGATGACCCAGGCCCGACAGGTCGCACCAGGGCTGGTCGATCGCCCCGGCCGCGGCGCCCGGCATGCGCACGTTGAGGCCCAGGCCGACGACCGCGCGCACCGGACCGGCGTGCTCGCCGCCGCCCTCGACCAGCAGGCCGCCCAGCTTGCGAAGCCCCTGTCCCTCCGCGCCGGCCACCACGAGGTCGTTCGGCCACTTCAGGCCGACCGCCTCGAAGCCAAGTGCCCGCAGGACCTCCGCCGTGGCGACGCCGGCCACCAGCCCGAGCCCGCCCAGCCTCGCCAGGCCGCCGTCGAACGCGCGCGCCAGCGACAGGTACAGGTTGGCCGCAAGCGGCGAGGCCCAGCCGCGCCCGAGCCGCCCGCGACCCCCGGTCTGGCGCTCGGCGAGCAGCACCGCGACCCCGCGCGCCGGCGTCGGGCGCCGCAGGAGCTCGCTGTTGGTGGAATCGACCGACCAGGCCACTTCGGGCCCATGGATGCCGGCGCGCAGGGACGGCGGCAGCGCGGCGATGATCGCCCCGGCGTCGAGCAGGTCCAGCGGCGCCTCCAGCGCGTAGCCCCTCCCCGGTTCGCCGTCGATGGCGATGCCGGCGGCACGCAGCGCCTCGATCCGCTTCCACACCGCCGCACGCGTGAGCCCGGCCTCGCGGGCCAGCGCGTCGCCGGAGACCGGGCCCCGGGCGAGTCGCAGCAGCAGGGCCTTCTCCGGATTGGCGTGCGGGTCCGGCGGCGCGATGGCGGGGGCAGGGTCGGGCATGCGGCGATTATCGCCCGTCCATCGCCGCGCGCATCGCGGCCGCGTGCATGGCGCCGGCGCCGATGTATGATCCCTGGGTTGACCCGGTCACCGAACAGGCCCCCGCCATGTCCGTCCGCGCCACCCTTCCCGTGATCCTGCTGTTGCTGGCCTCCCCCGTCGCGGCCCATGAAGCACGCATGGCCGCGGGCGACGGCGACGGCACCTCCTGTTCCGCCGACTATCCGGCGAACGCCGCGGCCGAGGCCGACCCGGCGCGGGCGAAGCGCACCGAGTCCGAGAAGCCCTCGATCCCCCGCGGCGCCGAATCCGGCGCGAGCCGGCCCCCGCGCTGGCACAGCTTCCTGCCGGGGATGTTCCGCTAGGCGATGGCGTGATCAGGCGCCTCTTCCGGCGCACGCCCCCGGACGTCGCCCCGGCCACCTGGCAGGCCGTCATCGACCGCGTCCCGTGGGTCGCCGCGCTGGACCACGGGCGCCGCGAACGCCTGCGCCGGCTCTGCGCGCGCTTCCTGCGCGACAAGGAGATCACTCCGCTGGGCGGACTCGCGCTCGGCGAGGTGGAGCGCGCGATCCTGGCGGCGCTGTGCTGCCTGCCCCTGCTCGAGTTCGGCGCCGAGGGCCTGCACGGCTGGAGCCAGCTGCTGGTGTATCCGGACGCCTTCCGCGTCGACCGCAGCCACGTCGACGCCGCGGGCGTGATGCACGAATGGGAGGACGAGCTGGCCGGCGAGGCCTGGGACCGCGGGCCCCTGGTGCTGTCCTGGGCCGACGTCGGCGCCGACCTGGCCCACCCGCGGGACGGCTGCTGCGTGGCCGTGCACGAGATGGTGCACAAGCTCGACGCGCTCGACGGCGTGCTCGACGGCACGCCGCCGCTGCCGCGCGACTGGCAGCGCGCCTGGGCACGTGACTTCCAGGCGGCCTACGACGCGTTCGTCGAGCGCGTCGAGCGCCGGCGGCACGTCGACCTGGATCCCTATGCCGCCGAAGCGCCGGAAGAGTTCTTCGCGGTCTGCAGCGAGTACCACTTCAGCGACCCGGCCCTGCTCGAGCGCGAGCAGCCGCAGGTCGCCGCGCACCTGCGGCGTCTCTACGGACCCTCTCCCTTCGCCGCGGGCTGAGCGCTACAGCCCCGGCGGCAGGCGCACCAGGAAGCGCGCGCCGCCCAGCTCCGGCGAGGTCCCCACCTCGAGTTCGCCGCGGTAGCCGCGGACGATGTCCTGCACGATCGAAAGCCCGATGCCGTGCCCCTGCACGCGCTCGTCGCCGCGCACGCCGCGCTGGAGCACGTGCGCGATGCGCTCGGGGGGGATGCCCGGGCCGTCGTCGTCCACGGCGAGCAGCAGCCCGGGCCGGCGACGCGGCGCGGTGGCGCCGGCCCGGACCGTGAGCAGCACGCGCGACTCCGCCCACTTGAACGCGTTTTCCAGCAGGTTGCCGAGCAGCTCCTGCAGGTCGCCCGGCTCGCCGTGGAAGCGCGCCGCCGGCTCGATCTCGAACTCGCACACGGTGCCGCGCCCGGCGTAGATCTTCTCCAGCCCGCGCACGATCTCCTCGGCATAGGGCTCGATCTCGATGGGCGCGGAAAACAGCTGGTGGCCGGCCGAGGCGCCGCGGCCGAGCTGGTAGCTCACCAGCTCGTTCATGCGCCGCACCTGGATGGCGACCTCCTCGCGCAGCTCGGCCTCGCTGGCGTCGCTGTCCAGCCGCGTGCGCAGCACCGCCAGCGGCGTCTTCAGGCTGTGGGCGAGGTCGGCCATGGTGTTGCGCTGGTGCTCGAGGTTGCGCCGTTCGCTCTCGACCAGCGCGTTGATGCTCTCGGTAAGCGGCTCGAGCTCCCGCGGGTGCAGCTCGCTCATGCGCTCGGCCTGGCCCAGCTGCACGCGCTTGAGCTCGGCCTCGACGCGTCGCAGCGGCAGCAGGCTCCAGCGCAGCACCAGCGCCTGCAGCAGCAGCAGGACCAGCCCGGCGATGCCGAGGTAGCCCCAGAGCGCGGCGCGGAAGACGCGCACCTGCTGCGGCAGGGTGCCGGCGTCCTCCATGATGTAGATCGTGTACGGGAACTCGGCTTCCGGACGCTGCTCCAGGTCCCAGATGAAGCCCTTGCCGTAGCGCAGCACCTCGCCGTAGCTGCCGTCGGCGCGGGTGATCGGAAGCGGCCCCTCGAAGCGCTCGGTGCCGCCCTCGAGCAGGCCCGACTCGGGCAGCTCGGGGCCGCGCGCCGACTCGCTCGACCAGCCGCCGCCCGGCAGCACCACCTCGGCGTAGAGGCCGCTGCCCGGGCGGTCGAAGCGCTCGTCGGGCTGGGTGTAGGGGGGGATCAGGTTGCCGCCGCGGTCGAACTCGATGTCGCCCGCGTAGGCGGAGGCATAGCTGCGCAGGCGGTCACGCTGCAGCTGGCTGGCGACGTCGACGAAGGCGCGGTCCAGCGCATAGCCGGCCGCGGCCAGGAAGGCGACCAGGCCCAGGCTCGCGGCCCACAGCTGCCGCGCCTGCAGCGATCGCGGCCGCCAGGCCAGTCTCCGCTCGCGACGCCCCTGCCCCACGCCTGCCTCCCCTGCGCGCCGGGCGCGACCCGCGCGCCCGCCGCACTCAGCCCTCGTTGCTGCGCGGGATGGCGAAGCGGTAGCCGCGCCCGCGCACGGTCTCGATCGGCTTCAGCGTGCCCTCGGGGTCGAGCTTCTTGCGCAGCCGCCCGATGAAGACCTCGAGCACGTTGGAGTCACGGTCGAAGTCCTGCTGGTAGATGTGCTCGGTCAGGTCGGCCTTCGAGACCAGTTCGCCGGCGTGCATCATCAGGTACT
>LSQX01047170.1_pt2 | contig 22426 bp, 21 predicted proteins | sample 654561 | NCBI WGS metagenome assembly LSQX01 (sample SAMN04489861, study PRJNA283612) | anaerobic digester metagenome | isolation source: 4 biogas reactors fed with cattle manure at either 37C or 55C with and... | place: Denmark: Kongens Lyngby | collected 2014
CAAGTTTGTATATACCTACTCCGGATATTTTTAAAAGCTTCATATGTTTTTTTATATATCAACAATTATTTATTATCTGCAGATATTAATAGCTGATTATGCCAGAAATTCGTCCGGCACATTGGTAATTCTTGAAATATCAGCTAATTTTTCAGGTATGTTAAATCCTTTAATACAGGTAACTGTGCATGATGAGCAGTCAACACACGGATTTTCTGCAATGGCAAGGCCTAACAGCTCCTGTTTGGCTTTTTTTGTCTCTTCATATCCGTATGCATACATATATGCCCGCATCATATCGGGGATCGGAAGTTTTTTTCGGCACGATTCTATACATTCACGGCAGCCGTTGCAGTATATTCCCTGCTGCAGCGATGCAAAAGAGAGAAATGCTTTTTCGTCTTTCGTAAGGTTGAGGTTATTCATTACCGACATATTTTCTTCAAGTTCGTTAAAATTAGTTATACCCGGTATAATGGTATGTACATGAGGATTTTTCAGCACCCATTTGATTGCTGCCATGAAGTGCATTTTCTTGTCCTCTTTACCCAATTTTCCTCCCGCCATAGACTTCATTCCAACGATTCCGATGCCTGCCTTTGATGCTTCTTTTATCCTTTTTGTTAATAAATCTTTGTGATCCTGTTTAAAGTTATAGGCAGTTAAGATTACCTCATAAGCTTTGCTTTCAATAGCAGCTTCTATTGTTTCCGGTTCGTTGCTGTGAGTGGAATAACCGATAAATTTTGCTTTACCGAGCTTTTTTGCAGTTTGCAGTGCATCAATATTAGACTTTGACAAAACTTCTTCGCGCGATGATAAGGCATGAACATAAAGTATGTCAACATAATCCATTTTTAATCTTTCCAAGCTGGTATCCAGGTCTTTTAAAAATTTACTTTTTTCGGCAGGCCTCACTTTTGTGGCTATGGTAAAAGATTGACGGGGATAGTTCTTTAATACCTCGCCAAGCATCTTTTCATTATTGCCATTTTGATAACCGTGCGCAGTATCGAAGTGTTTAATTCCTGCACTCATGGCTGCTTTAATAAGATTGGAATTGTCGGCACGCATGACGCCAAAGCTGACAACCGGTAACTCCAATCCTGTTTTTCCAAGCTTTCTTGAGATTATGATTCCTTCATTTGACCTCTTGTCGAAGTAGCCGGAAGTATTATGCCCAACTGCCGGGTTTGTAATTAATGCTCCCGTGGCACCAAGAGCAGAGGCCTTCAGGAAAACTCTTCTGTTAAGATTTTTGTTTTTCATAAATGGTAGATTAATTTTATTTTCAGTCTTTTATCTGATATTGTTTAATTTTCTTTTTACTTCATTTACTTTTTCTTTTTGTAAAACTATCTTCTCCTGTAGCTCATTTTGTGCTTTTTCATTTTTATTTATCTTTTTTTCAAATTTAGATTGTGATTTTTGAGCTTTCTTGATATCCTTGTTTGCAGCTTTAATACTTTTTTCTATCTCCTCTCTGGAAGCTGATTTTTCATCAGCAGATAAATCGGTGTCATCTGACTTTTTTATCTCTTTCAACAGTTTTTTGTCATCTTGCAGGTCACTGCGAACGGATCTTTCCTCTTTAGCGGCTTTGTTAACTTTTTTATCGTAAGATCTGTTTTGCCTGTTCATTTTATTGTAGTCTCTTTCAAGACTCTTTAATTTGTTCTCTTCCCCTTTAAGTTCTTTGCCCACTGCTTGTTTATAAAGATCGACTGCATAATTCCTGACATATTTGGCAGCAGCTTCAGTAGCTTGGGCTGAAGACTCTGATGATCCCAAAAAGCCATCCGGGTTTTGTAAAAAGACTCTTACATAAATATTGTCAGGGAATGAAGATACCTGTGTGTATACATTGTATTGATCGGTTGATATTTCATTTAAAACAATGTTTTTTACAACCCATTCATCTTTTATACTTTCCACTTTTGGAGATTTGCCGGTTACTCCCTTTTTAGTAATTGTTTTTTTCCATAATTTGATAGCATCGTCTGCTGTGGCTTGAGGAACAATTACTTCAAATGCAGATTGTACTCCCTGGGAAGAGGGGCGGGGCTCTATTTTTACTTCGATGGATTCCTGTCCGTATGCCCTGATTACTCCTGACAGTATCAAAAAGATTATTAATTTTTTCATTTGAATATAATTTAATTAAACATTTAACAATTCAATTATTTTTATAAAGGGGTGTTACCCCTTAAACCCCACTTGTTTTTTTGTAGCTAAAAAAGCTGCCGCTGAAGAACTTTAAAATAAAGTTTCATTAATTATTTTTCTAATTTACGGAATTATCAGATAAGTTACCATATTTTTATCTGCGGGAATTTTTTGTCTGACTGCTTTTTTGCTCAGACCCGCTTCGTGTTGTGGAAGTTTGATTACTTCTTTGTGTTGACTGACGGTTTGGCACTCCGGAAGATCCGGATTTGGCAGACTTGAGAGTCTCTCTTCGGGCAGGAGATCCGCTGTCTGTTCTGCTGCTACCCGATCCGGTAGATCTTCTTGTGGCTTTTTGACTTTCGATTGCACTGCTGCCGGATGATGACTTTTTACTGATTGATGAAGGCCTTTGCTGACTCTCTTTAGCTGCTTGTGAGTTAATACTGCTCCTGCTGCTTCCGGTTGTGGATCTTCTTACAGGCTGACTTCTGCCGGAAGTTGCCGGACTTGCCGGAGAGTTTTCAGACCTTCTTACTCCGGTTCCCGAACTTATTGGCTGGCTGCTTTTTGTATTTCTGGTTGTTGTTGTGTATAATTCGGTTCCTTTGCTTCTTAAATCGGGCCGGGAATAGGTTGAGTTGTAACGCCCTGAGTTTATATTTACAATAATTGTCGGACTGTGGACTCGTACATTGCTGTAATAGTAGTCGTTGTATCTTGAATAGCGGTACAGGTAAGACTGACGGTAGTATTTATAGTAATAGTTTTGCCAATGGTAATGGTATCCGTAATATGTGTGCCAATAGTATGGCCGCCATGGATTCCAATAATTTGGACGGTAACCCCAGTACCAGGAAGAACGCCAGGTTACATAACCCGGAAGATAGATGAACCTGATCAGAGGCCAGGTACCAGATGTATATGTAATTTTATTTATTACCACGGTATTTGTTTTTGCCTTGGCTCTCCTAACGTATCCTGGATTTGGCGTTTCAGCATATATTGGCTCAATAATATAGTTTTTGCCATAAAGAGCTTCGTCTCCGACTAACTGGATCTCTACCTGACCATTTTCAAACTGTTGGACAGTAAAAACAGCTATGTCTTGGTTTTCATATTGGTTAAGTGCAACTCTTAAAACTATATTATGCACATTTCCGTCAACATAGTCCAAAACCATTATATAATCAACTATATTATCGCCATTGAGGTCAAGATTATTTATTCTTAAGTTTTCGTTATTGAGGCTTCTTTCGAAGCTTTCAAGAGTTTCTGATTCCTGGAAGAGTTTCATTACGGCGAAGAGATTAAGATTATCACCCGGCAGACCCAGGTACTCTTTTGGCCACTCTTCTGCTTTTGCTGTGATCCCTGCTACTGTCAGCAGTGCGATGATCGTTGTGATAATTAATTTTTTCATGATCTTTTTTTTTCTATGTTAGAAGAACTGTCTCTTCATAATGCACAATTCAAAATTTATGCCATCTTTTATAATATTCCGTGAATCAAATAGTTATTAGCTACAAATCAATGATTTAACAAAAAATAGTTCACTTTATGGTTAAATGCAAAAATACAGATAAGGCTTAACATAATTATAATTTTCAGTTATTAAATTTTAGATTGATGTGTTAATAGAAAATATATCACTACATTTATGAAGCAATTAAAAGTTAAAAATTATGGGCATTTTAGTTACTTTAGGTATTATATTTTTGATAGTTCTTTTGTTTACCGGTTTATATAATAAAATTATTCGTCTGAGGAACAGACGTGAAAATGCTTTTCATGATATCGATGTACAGTTAAGACAACGGCATGATCTTATTCCTCAGCTTGTTGAGACAGTAAAGGGTTATGCAAAACATGAGAGGGAGGTTCTTCAGAAGGTGACTGAGGCGCGCGCTGCTGCAATGGGAGCGGGTACCATTGATCAGAAAATTGAAGCTGAGGTGAAATTATCATCTGCTTTGCAAGGATTGAGAGTTCAGTTGGAGGCATATCCTGACCTTAAGGCTAACCGGAATTTTTTACAATTTCAGGAAGAGCTTAGCGATATTGAGAATAAACTGGCTGCAGCCCGCAGATTTTTCAATGCGGCAACAACAGAGTACAATACGGGGATTGAAACATTTCCTTCCAATATTATTGCCGGTATATTTATGTTTAAGCGTGAACCGCTGTTTGATCCGGGTGAAGAGCAAAGGGAAAAGATGGAAGAACCCCCGGCGATTAATTTTGACACTTAATGCAATATATTGGTATTCAAAAACAGATAAGCAAGAATAATATTAACTCAACTCTCTTGCTTATAGCTTTTCCGTTGATTCTCCTGGCAATGGTATACCTTTTTTTATATTTTACTGTTTCTCGTGAGAGTGGATATGATACTGTTAATGAGACATTTATTTCTGTTGCTCCGATAGTGCTGATAGCTACGGTGATTTGGTTTTTAATTGCATGGATATTTCATAGTTCGATGATTCAAATGGCTACCGGCTCAAGGCCGCTTGAGCGTAAGGAAAATAAACGTGTCTATAATCTGGTTGAGAATCTTTGTATCTCACAGGGAATGAGTATGCCCAAAATATTTTTAATTGAGGATGATTCTCTTAATGCTTTTGCCAGCGGTATTAATAACAAAAGTTATGCAATATCTCTTTCTAAGGGAATTATTGACAAACTTAACGATGATGAGTTGGAAGGGGTGATAGCACATGAACTGACTCATATAAGTAATCGTGATGTCAGGTTGCTAATAATTTCTGTAATTTTTGTGGGTATTTTTGCATTCATTGCTGAAATAGCTTTTAGGAGCTTATACCACTCAGGCAGAAGTCGTGACGGTAAAAGTTATGCTCCTGTTATTTTGCTTGCAATAATTGTTACCTCAATTGCATATCTGATCTCAATTTTATTGAGGTTTGGTATATCCCGGTCACGTGAATATCTGGCCGATGCCGGAGCTGCTGAATTAACACGTAATCCCGGAGCCCTTGCATCTGCTCTTCGAAAGATAAGCAATGATCCATGGATTGAGGCTGTTGAAAACCGGGATGTGGCGCAAATGTTTATTGATAATCCAAGGCCTTCGGTTCATGGTTTTTCATGGGATAATCTATTTTCAACCCATCCTCCGATTGAGAAAAGAATCGAACTGCTTGAGCAGTTCATCTGAAATCGGAGTGCTCATTTTAGCAATATTTACTCTTTGGTTTTCAGGGGTTCCCACAATTTGCAAATTTTAAATTCATCTATTTATTAATCTCTGATGCTTCTCTTTTAATTAAGGATTGCTAAACAATTTTATTGTTTTATTGTTTTACTATTCGAATATATTTTTCTTAGGATAACAATTAAAATAAGGAGGGATTATGAGTAATTATGCAGCTCAGGCTAAAGCCGTATTTGATTTTATGGGTACTCTGTCTAAAGAGAATCCCAAACTTGCACAGGGATTTGGAACAATGCACCATGCAACAGCAGAAGATGGTGCTTTAACTGTTAAGCAGAAAGAGTTGATTGCACTTGGTATATCGATTACAATCAGGTGTGAAGGTTGCATTGCCTGCCATGTAAAAGCTGCTATTGAGGCTGGTGCAACAAAGGAAGAGATTGTTGAAACCATTGGTGTTTCTGTGGTTATGGGGGGAGGGCCGTCAGTAGTGTATGGCGACAAAGCCTATAAGGCAATGGAAGAGATGATGTAATCAAGATATTGTGAATTGTTATTTTAAAGCCGGTTTGTAAAAGACATACCGGCTTTTTAGTATGCCTGCTGTTTGGGAAACGGTATTTATTGTGATATCTTTGAGTAAGAAAAATGAACTGCAATTCATTAGGGTCATAATTACAATATTAATTTTTAAAATTGAAGAAATGGCAACAAAGAAAAAAATTATCAAAGTTGGAGGTGACGACTCCTCCGCTGACGAAAAGGTTGTTAATTCATCCGGAACCGGAACCTTTGTAGCAAGTCCCGAAAGTAAGGCAAAAGCTAAACAGTTACGCCTTTTTGCTTTTTTAGCCTGGATTATAGCTATTGCGGGTCAAATATTTGCAATTTTAAAATTACTTCATGATGAAACTCTTGTTTATTTAATTGTTGCTATTGTTATAATTCTGGCGCTGGCTATTACGGGTTCCATGCTTTGGAAAAAGGCTAACAGGCTGGATCCTGCATCTGAAAAAGAAAAAGTTAAGTTTTTTATTCAAAATCAGCTTGGTGCAATAATGGGTGTACTTGCTTTTTTGCCCCTGGTTATTTTTATTTTCACAAATAAAAATTTGAGTAAACAGACAAAAGGTATAGCCGGGACGATTGCTGTAGTGGCTCTGCTGATAGCAGGTATAACAGGTGTTGATTTTAATCCGGCTTCTATTGAACAATATACAGAACAGACTAAAGAGGTTGAAATTTTAAATGAAGGCTTTAATAATGTGTTCTGGACTCCTTCCGGCACAAGATATCACCTTTATCAGGATTGTTCTTATATAAATACCGACAGAACCTCTGAAATATTTGAAGGAACTGTTGCCAATGCAAGAGAGCTTAAAAATATTACTGAGCTTTGCAGTCGCTGTCGTGAAAGATCAATGAAGGCGAAAGGCATTACTGAAAGTGACCTTAAGTCAAAGCTGACCGAGGAGATTTCAAAAATTATAGAGTAAAACAGTTTTTCAATCGTACCCCGGGCCTTATTTTATTGAAGAACCACTTTTAAATATACAAACTTGTTATTGTTTCTGCAGGAAATTTCAAAATCCTTTTTAATGATTTTAAATAAAATTAGTAGAAGATAAAAAGGTATTTATGTATAAATTGATTATCTTTGTATTGGAGATCAAGAAATATTAGAATTATGGAAAAAAGTGGATTATATCCGGAAGTAACTCAAAAATTAAGAGATAAAAGAGCATCACTGGCTCCGGAAATCATGAATGCATGGAGTCATTTCAGTAAAACGACTTTTGAAAAGGGAGCTCTTCCTGAGAAGACTAAACAGTTGATCGCTGTTGCAGTAGCCCATGTTACCCAATGTTCTTACTGTATTCGGTCGCATACTAAAATTGCTTTACGAAAAGGAGCAAGCAAGGAGGAGATTATGGAAGCTATCTGGGTTGCAGCAGAAATGCGTGCCGGAGGTGCATATGCTCATGCATCTATTGCTTTGGACGAGATGGAAAAACAATTTTAATTTAGAGAAAAGATGAAAGAGAGATTAAATTATGCAGAAAGTGCCCCGGGTGCATTAAAAGGGATGCTCGAACTTGAAAAGTTTGTGCATAACTCAGGGCTTGAACGGCCTCTTTATGAGTTAGTGAAAACCAGGGCTTCGCAACTAAATGGTTGTGCTTTTTGTCTTGATATGCACACCAAGGATGCAAGGAAAGCAGGAGAAACAGAACAACGCTTATATGCATTAAACGCCTGGCGTGAAACACCTTTTTATACCGGGCGTGAACGTGCTGCACTTGCCTGGACTGAAGCTTTAACTTTAATTTCCGGGAATGATGTTCCTGACTCATTGTATAAGGCAACTAAGGAATATTTTTCTGAACAGGAAATTGTTGCCCTGACAATGGCCATTATAGCCATAAATGGCTGGAACCGCCTGGCAATCAGTTTCAGAACTGTTCCGGGAAGTTATAATCCGGAATAAAAAATTAAAATGAGGGGATTTAAAATAAAAAGGATTTACGATGCCCCTTCTGATGACGACGGCTATCGTATTTTGGTTGACCGCCTTTGGCCTCGTGGTATTTCCAAAGCAGAATCAGCTCTTGATGAATGGAATAGGGAAATTGCTCCGTCGCCTGAGTTGAGAAAATGGTTTGACCATAAAAAAGAGCGTTTTGAAGAGTTTTCTTTGAGGTATCGCTTAGAGCTAAAAGATAAAAAAGAGCAGCTCGATAAACTCAGGCAAAAGGCTCAAAGTGATTCTGTATGTTTGTTGTATGCAGCAAAAGATCCGGAAATAAATCAAGCAGTTATTCTCAAAGAAGTTCTGGAAGAGGAGGTAAGTTAAAATCATTTTAATATTTATTGGAATAGACCTTAACCGACGATGTATTTGACTCCTTCACCTCGATATATTTGACTTTTATCCGTTGGTTATCAAAAAGCTCTATTGCCTTGTCAAGGATTATTTCGCCAATATGTTCCGAAGTGGGACTTTTTTTTGTAATGAAATATTTTTGGTTATTTTTTTTAAAGAATGTCAGCATCGGATCGTTTTCCCATATAATAGTTGTGTGGTCAAGATATTTGTCAATCCATTTTTTCAGTGGTTTTAACTCATTAAAGTCGATCAGCATATCTTTTTCATCTAGTTCATGGCCATGCAAAGTAATAATAACACGCCACATATGTCCGTGATAATTAATGCATTTTCCCGAATAATTTTTTATTAACCGGTGCGCTGCTTCGAATTGAAACTCCTTGCTTAGCTCATATTTTATTTTTTTCTTACTGCACCCCATAACATTATATGTAATCTTGGTGAAAAATTAAATCCCCGGGTTACTATTTTATCTACCATCTCCGGCTTTAACTGCGATTTTAATGTAACTCCTTCCAGCCCAACATAAGTTTTGTTTTTGTCAATTCTAAATTCCTGAACTGTTTTTTCAATTTCATCAAGGTCCTTTTCAACACTGCAAATAAACTTAAAAATACTAAAGTTTTGCTCCGACCAATATCTTAATGCTTCAGTATTCAATTTTTGTCCCGAATTACTTAATTTGGGGGATACAACCCAATTAAACGAACTGACAATATTTTTGTTCATTGCTTCCCTTTGAATCAGGGTTCCGTCTTTCAGCCTGAGTTTTAAAGGTTTTTCGGGAATGAGCGTTCCATTGGTTTCTGCATGGTATTTAAAATCGGAGTCCACAATTTTATCGAGTCTGAAAAGTACCGGTTCGCCACCGGTGAAAATAATCTGTTTGATACCCCGGCTTTTGATTATTTTTTTTAACTCATCTGCCGAATACCATTTATGGTGCCCTGAATCTTTATACCAGGTATATTTTGTATCGCACCATATGCAGTTGAGGTTACAAAATTGGAAACGTATAAATAGTGCTCTGAGGCCTGTATGATTACCTTCCCCCTGGATCGATTCGAAAATTTCCGATACCGGGAATAAATATTCCATTTTTTAATTTTTATTCTTACTTAATGATTTTTTTTGAAATTTTTCAAGAATTCATAATATCCGTTTTTCCTGAGTTTACACGCGGGGCACTCACCGCAACCCCGCCCCCAGTCATTTAAAGTCTCTACTCCATTGTAACAGGTCAGGGTCAGCTCATTTAAAGTTTTCAGCTCTCCTGCTTCATCAGCCATTTTAAATGTTTCAGCTTTGGTAAGCCACATCAATGGTGTATGAATATATACCGGGAGGTCAAGGCCTAACGATAACTCAACTGCTTTTGTGCGTATATAATTATCATGACAATCAGGATATCCTGAATAATCAGTCTGACAAGTTCCCGTTACAAGATGGATATGTTTTTCACCTTTGTTAAATGCATGATTAGCTGCAACAGTCAGAAATATTCCGTTTCTGTTTGGAATAAAACTGGCAGGAAGACTTTCTGCAACGGGATGATGGGTGCTATGGTCTCCATCGTTCAGTAAAGTGCTTGTTGCAATAGATTGAAATAGATTTTCAATATTATAAATGAAATGAGGAATTTGAAATTGATTGGCTATTTTTTCAGCATAAATTAACTCCTTTTTATGCCGCTGACCGTAATTTATAGTAATTGCTTCCGATTTTGAGAAATATTTTAATGACCAAAGCAGGCAAGTAAATGAATCCTGGCCTCCCGATAATAATATATATGCACTATCTGACTTTGTACTTATCATATTATGCGTTTTCAATTTTTTTCCCATGAATTGCTTTTACCGTAGTATGAATATTTCCCCTTACATTGAAATCGGCCAATACACGCATATATTTGGGATGAAGCAAATTTACAAGGTCGTCCAGCACTATATTGGCGACATCTTCATGAAATATCCCTTTATCTCTGAAACTGTTGATATACAACTTAAGACTTTTCAACTCAACACAGTATTCGTCAGGCTGGTATTCAATAAAAAGGGTTGCAAAATCAGGAAACCCCGAGATTGGACATAAACAGGTAAATTCAGGAATCGTAAATTCAATTGTATAATCTCTTTTTCTGTTTCTGTTCTCAAACTTTTCCAGCCGATTTTCACGGATCATTTTTGTACCATATTTTTCTTTCATAGTGTATGCAAAATTATAATTAAATTATGGTTCACCTGACTAACGTCTGTTTTTTCTTATGCAAACTATAAATTTTCAGTTTAAAAAAATATTGATATCCGGTAAAATAAAAGTTTAATTGTGAGCTATACACAAGGCATAAATTGTGATTATTTGGGCTGTCTTTTTATATTTACTGTGATATTTTTTAGCTTATACCGATTGAAACCATTTGTAAAGCTGATAATTCTCATACCTTGCATAACCTCTGTTTTCAGGATCTTCAGGAAGGCCGATATAATGTTTATAAAAGTTGACAACCCGTGTAAAATCATCACTATACAATTTCTGATTTCTGGGGATGACCATTACTCTGTGTTGCACACCCGAGCTACTTTCGAATGATGAATAGGTTCCAAGGTAACCTGCACGGCACTCTATACCCGTATCGAGTGTTGTTCTGCCTGCATAAGAATTTATCAATCCTCTTATAAGAAACTTTTTTATTTCTGCCATAGACCTGGTAAAAGTTTTTTCCTTATCATTTGCAGGGAAAAATTTTCGGTCGGCATTGTAATATTTTTGAACAAATGAGCTGTTGACAGTGATTTTAAAAGTGTCTGTATCCTGATGTGTTCCAAATGTTTTTTGACGAAATTCCGGTGTCTGCATAACTTTGTAAAGGGTGTTATAATATGCCCTGGTAAAGACACACCCCCATACCCAAATATAACCGTTATCAGCAAAAGCTTTTTTAAAGTTCTTCCAGTCGGCGTCATTCATATTTGATACAAAAAAGTCTTTGTGCCTGCCGTCTTTATCCCAGGGGTCCCTTATGCGATATTTGGCTCCTCCGTATTTGAATTCATCTCTTTCATAAGAATTTACCAGAATGGGACCGCCTATCCATCCATGTCCCAGAATGCTGAGTTCACTAACAGTTTCAGGTTCACTGCTTCCTATGTTGATTATATAATTATATACATCAGTAATTGAAATCACATTTGTTTCCTGTTTCTTGAACTCTGTACCGCTATAATGGATTCTGTGATTAATTGCATCATAAGATTTTTCAAGAATCCAGTTTCTTTGACGGCCATCATAGATATTTCTTTCCAATTTACCGTTTTTAATGTCAAACCTGATAAATACTACTTCAGGGTCATTATTCCATGAAGGATTGTGCTGCAGAATAAATTTTCTTCTGTTATCTGCAAAATGGGCAAAATTTGTACCTCCTTTGTTGTATTCATATCCGGCAACCAAAATAATATATCGTTTCATACTTTTATTTTTTCAATTTATTAATCTGTAATTTTTATACTATTGAAATTGTTCAAATATTGTTAATATGGTAAATTTCAGTTGCCTTTGATAACAATATTTCCTTCTTCCACAGTTTCAAATTGCCCTTTTTCTGTTCTTCCGTCAAAAAATCTTTTCACTACTCTCATCTCTATAACTAAAGAGCGGTCAAAACTTCTGCTTATTGGTTCTGGCTGTTTGTCTCCTTTATATTCAATGGGTTTCAGATCTGTTGTCTCTCCTGTTTCTTCAATTGACCTTAATTCAATCCTCAAATATTTAAGGTCGGCTGATTGTGGAGAGGGGCCCTTCCAGAGAAAGATAATATCTTTTCGGCTCACTTTTTTAAGATCCAATACTAAAATATTTTCTTTAATCCGGTCTGATCCTATATCAATAATTTTTCCTTCAGCGGTGATTACCTGCGCATGATAAAAAATTGTGTCTTCGTCCGAGTTCAGCTGAACTTCTACCGGTTCTGTATAAAAGGTTGGCCCGGGTACTCTTAGTATCCTGGTTACAGGCTCCTTGAGGGAGGGCGATATTAATATGATTTTTAACAAAATCTCTTTCACATCATCGGCTTTGCCGGCAATGACAGGCATCAGTTCGAAGATCGATTTTTTAAGAGGCCTGTTGATTATTACTTCATCGTCAATAAGGTATACAGGTTTTGTTTTAATAGAAGAGTTTCCGCTTTTGAAGTGGAACTCTTTTGTAACTTCAATAAAAAGATAATTTTTATCGGGACCCCGGATAGTCCATATCTCTTCCGTATTCTCTTCATTAATAGTCACTATTTCTATATCAATCACTTCTCCGTCCCGGTTTTTTAAATGAAGCACCACATCAACACCTGAAAACTCTTCGAAGCTTATGTTTCCCCGGCGAATCTCAATTTGTTTGAAAAAGGTATATGTTTCAGGAAAGATAATTAGATCCTGATTGCTGCTTGCAAAGGGTTCGGTGACTATCTCTTTAGGACTGCTGATATTTTTTATTTTACTGCTGTAGAGGAATCTGATCTGATAATAATAACCGATCTCCTCGCCTGAATCATAAAACCAGGAAAATTTCAAAGAGCTCTTGGACTCCTTATGAAATGTGATATTTTTTAATATTTCAACCCCATCAGGAATGGCAAATCTTCCCGGGGGCACATTATCTGCCGTGCCCGATCTTTTTCTCCAGATAACGACTTCAGCACTTAGGAGATCATTATTTTCTGCATCAAAATCATTTATTAAATGTATTTGCAATTGTTGTTCTCTCCATATATCGCTAAATATTACTTTTTTGATATATCTGTCTCTATTTGCTGCTATTTGCCTGCCAAAAAGCCACAGATGCGACTGCGGATTATGCGTTCTTACTGACGTGGATCTTTCTCTGTAGTCAACTTCAATAATTTTCCCATGATCTATATTCTCTTTTTTGAAGATATACGATACACCAATTTCAGGAGCCATTCCCGATATATTTGTAATATCAGGTGTCGACGTCGACGGATTGACATATGGCCGGAAAAGCTCTTTAAGGATACTCTCTTTGAACTCTTTGACCATCTCATCGATCAGTTTTTTCGTTTCGGCATCTTCGACTTGCGAAAGGAGTTCAATTTTAAGATCTCCGTTTTCTTCCAGTTTTTTTGTCAGCCATTCAAATTCAGCTCCGATAGAAAATTTTGCATAATACTGAAATTCAATATGAGCACCCAGCTCATGAGAAACACTCTCGTAGCATCTCCCCAGATCTGCCCATATTCTGAGATCAACAGCAGGTCTTAAAGCTGCATATTTCAAATCATATAATACACCCGCAACACTCCCCGATTCCCCTTCCAATGCAGAATTTATCAAAGCTGTGCCCATTCTGTCGAACCGAACATTGAAAATACTTTTTAAATCGGATGTCATAAGTGAAGGTTTATTTGTTCCAATTATACTTTTCACAAAAGAGTCTTCTCCAAATGTCTCCTTGTTTAAAGTGGAAGCGTCCAGTGCAATCAAATTGACTGATCCGTCTTTCCACGGGGGAGTGGCCACCATCAGATCCTCAGGCAGCAGATGTGTGTTTTTCAATGATTCGACAGCTTTTTCGAGCCTTTTGTCACTCACCTTGCATTGAACACCTAACTGAAGTATTGAGCCGGCTGTTTTGCGCAGATCGTCAACACCTCCTTCGCTGATTATTCCCTCGTGAAAAATCTGAAAAAAAAGCTCATACAAATCCTGAATTTCTCCGGTGTTGCCGGTCTGTCCGGCTAATTTTACTTCATCCGGGAAGTAATATACCAGGTAGGGCAGTTCATGGTCTCCATAAAAAATCAGATCATTATGAATACCAAGAGGTTTTGCTAAATCTATCATAGTTTTATATTTACCAAATATCTTCCTGAATAATTAATTCCAGTCTTTCGTTTCTTTCAGTTAGCCAGCCTGTTTTAAAGGTTTCTCCATACTCGCCCCTGATATGAACTCTGTATATATAATCCTTCTTGTTAAAATCCGGCATCGGATGTTTGAACTCCACAATATCATCCCTGTTCTGAAATAGCAATCTTTCACTTTGAATGTTGATTCCGTTATTTAAATCTTCATATCTAAATTCGATATTTACCTTTTTAATCTCTTTTTTAACAAAATCAGGTGATTTGACAATTGTTGCTCTGATGATCCGCTCCGATTTAAGTCTGTCGGTTATAACAAGTATAGGTCCTTCATGTATTAGCCATGGTCCTTGTATTATCTCACTGTTTTCTGTTAATCTTGTCACTCTGTATTCTATCTTTTCCTTAGGTGTATCAAGACTGCAGGCAACTGACAGTTGCTGTTCGTTTAAATCAGGGTAAAAGGTGAATTTGTTGAAAAGGGGATCAGCCAGTTCGGCATCATAAACTCTTGTTTCAAGAATTATTTTATTTGTTTTTTCCCAGTCTGCATTGCATATAAGCTCTACCGACCACTTATTTTCAAATGGATTGGGAATAAAAAAGAAATTACCTTTTGCATTTTCAAAATATGCAATATGCTCTTTGGATTCAGCAAGAAAATAGGTGATTTTCAAATCGAATCTCAGAGGAGTACTTTTATTTGCCACAACAGAGAGAACCTTATGCTCTTTATCGATTTGATTAAACAGGTAGGAACGTTGCAGTACCATTTCACTATCGGCAGCATCTTTAACATCAACATCAACCTGGATAAGGTGAGTTTGATTAAATATTGAGGTGTCATCAAGATTTATGTCAATTTCATGTGTTTCAAAATATTCGGCAGGATTGACATAAATATAGGGATTCTCCACACTATTCCAGTTCAGTTCCATTTTACCCGGCAGTTTGTTGGAGCCGGTAACCATAAACATGGCTACTTTATAGTCGTATCGGTACTTGTTATTTTTCTGTCTTGTAAAATTCAGGTGATTTTGCAGAGCATTGTTACTATCAAATACCACACTTTTTTGGGTTACTTTTTTTTCTGTTGTTTCATTGAAAACAATGCAGTCGACTACCACCGATTTTATGTTGGAACTTGTAAATGTGTCGGCCGACAATCTTATCTCAACCCGTTGATCGATGAAGGGGATCTCATCCAGTCTGATCCATTTTATTTTGTCACTTACTCCGCCGACAGAGTTTATAAGTGAAGAAAGGAGGCTTTGAGGAAAGAAGGGATACTTTTTTGCATTTCTTTGTGCAAGATCTATAGTGGTAGTTACCAGCTGTTTTTCATCAACTGTTCTTCGCATATAGTACATGCCGGGAATTATTGCAGAGACTATTCTGGTTGCTGCATTACCAATTTTCTCCTCACGGTTTTTTGCGGCACTGAGGGGGGAGGAGGCCGGTTTGAATAATTTTTGGATAACCTCCGATTTCAGCTCATTCAGTAAATTCTTCATTGCCTCAGCCTTGATGTCCGGATCGAGTTCTTCAATCCGGATATCAATGGCACTTGTTTCTGTAAGTTCATCAATTGCCTTGCTGATCTGATCGTGATAAAAGATCAGGTTCAGATGTTCAAAATTGTCGAAATGATGATATATTTTTTCCCAATGTGCTACCATTGATGCTTTGAAAACAGGGGCAATGCCTATTAATTCCAGTTCATAATGGATACTGGCAGGTACAGAGTCGGCATCAAGGGCGGCAATTAAATATTTTGCATCTCTCCCCGATGCTTTTACAATAAGCGATGCTCTGTTATTGCCAAAAAGCGACGGTTTCACTCCGGAAGTTACAAACCATTTTTCGGGATCCGGTTCTTCACCTGCCTGAGCCATTATGAGATAAACTTTTCCTGAGTATAAAGGTGCGGGTGCCAGTATTTCAGGTTTTTTGCCAAATTTCTCTTTTATTGCATTTTCTGCCAGTATCAGCTCTTCCTTTGTTGGCTTAAGATCGATATCCATCATTAAGCTAGCTTCAATGATACTTTCATTTTGTACCCCGACACCCGATTCAGGAAGAATTGCATAGGCGGATAAAGCCGGATCTCCGTTTTCGTCTAAACAAAGTGAAGGTTGAAGACAGATATAGTAATATGTCTCCGGGTTGCAGTCATCCCTGAAAATTGCAAGGTTGCCTGCTTCAAGAAATGGCGGTTTATAACTTAACATGAAAATACTTTTTTAAGATTATGGCTTTTGTAAGAACAGTATTTTTCCTTTGCCGGTGCCTGATACCTCAATACTTTTTCCCGTACTGTCTATCAGTATAAGTGAGTATTTATATTCTGCCTCAATGTTGCCGGTTCTTGGTATATACCATGAAAGCATTTCTGAGCTGTTTTCGGCAGTCAGGAAAATCTCTTTACTATTTTTAGTGTTTCCCTCTTCGTAGTGAAGTGATAAAAGTCCGTTTTCATATTTAGTTCCCAGTCCAAGTTGTGAAACATTGATATGGATTTTAAGTATGGGAAGGATTATTGTCTCTGCGTCGCCTTGCCCTGTTATCCAGCCGCTCTGGGCAATATCATCTTTTGAGATGATTTTATACCGGTATTTGAATTCCGAATGAGTTTTGTCGATTAACACCAGCCTGGCTAATGCCGATTCCCAGTCATCCTCTTTTGATAAGATTATCTGGTCAGAACTTTCAAATTCATTATCCTGATCTTCATATTTGAATTCTGCAATTATCTTAATAACCGAATCATCGGGAATCAGAGGCAACTCAACACCAAGGTCCAGTGTGTCTTCAAAAGGATTTGGCGTATAAATATTAACTGTATCGTTTTCAGTGATATAATATTTTTGTTTTTTCATTTCGACCATCCGCCCGCTTTTGGCAAAATAGGTAACTTTATATGTCAGCGGGGCATCAATAATTTTCCCAATTATTTTCTTGAATGCTTTTCCTTCGACCTCTTCAGGAGTGAATACTAAAGTATCCCTGAAATAATCCTCGGAATCCTCTTCCTTATAGGAAATATCGACTTGAATTGCATTTATTTTATTTTTGCCTCCGATAGAAGATAAATTAGGGTGCGGCTTAAAATTAATATTAATAAGTCCGATTTTACCCACATTAATATTCAGGTTCCCGTTTGTGGCTTTTTCGGCCAGCATCACAGGCTCAGAAATACCTTTGAAGTAAATGGAAGTGTTATATTTTACTATTCCGTTATCGTTTTTCGGGCGTCTGAGACGCCAGATTTCGATAGGTGAACCTTTCTTAAACAGAAGTGAATTCTGCTTGCCGGCAGACGGATAGTTCATATCAACTTTCACGGCATTGACATAAGGCTCTTCATCCCACGGAGCATCTACATTTACATTCAACTCTATTGTTTCAACCTCATGCTCGCTAAGATCAACCAGTTTGGTAACCTCTCTTTTTTTCTTTTCAGGTACATTTTCAAGAAAGTTCATTATTGTTCCCTGGGGAGCAATCTGCCACTCTACAACATCTTCCTGTGTAAAACGCAGTTCAACGAAAGAGTTTACCTCTTCCCTGACCAGTTGAAGCATTGAATTTTTTCTCTCTTCCTCCGTCATACCTCTTATGCGGCTTTTGATTACCTCCTGAACTTTTTCTTCAATAAGTTTTATTACCATATTCCTTAGCTGGCTGACATGCTCATCGGAAATTTCGGTAGATCCTTTTTTAATTTCAATGTTCATCAGGCCCTCTTCCATCAGTTTTTCGGTAACTTCTGAAACATTGATCCGCTCAACATCGGCATCAGTGCAACCTTGGTCGACACTATGCCAGACCCGTTCAACTTTCCTGTCAATCTCTTTTATTTGTGTTGATCCTGCCCATGCTCTTATCTCAAGGCTTGGGAGGCGGAGTCTGAATTTCAGATCGTATCGCACACTGATTGACTTCATTCCCTCTTTTAATGCTTTATACCATATTGCAGCTCCTTTAGGGCTTAAACGGAGTGCAAATGCAGCATTGTTGTCTCCTAAAAGGCTTGCCGGGCCACCTGCTGACGACCATGCAATCAAATCACCGTCTTTCTCTTCGAGAAGAGTAACATTTCCTTCAGTAAAATTGATTGCGCCGAATTTAATTTCTCCAACTTTAGCAACATCCGGTTCAGGAATTTGTTTCTCACCTCTTGCTTTTGCTATCAATCCCAGCCTTTCCCGCTCTTTACTGACAATTGCATCTCTTCTTATTTTTTGAATTCCTAAGCTTTTTATCTTCTGTATTATTTTCTCTTCAACTTTCGGAGAAATACTAAGATTGGCATCGAAGTTTATCCACCCCCCTGCCAGTCCCGCAACACTTTCAGAAGAACCATCAGCACTGTCGGTCCAGAACAGGCCGCTAAATACAGGCTGACCATCAACCATTCTGATTTCAGGTGTGGTTTTAAGACAGTAAAAAAGATTGCAATCCTCATCATCAGGATACACTGCAACGTTATCGTGTTGTAAAACGCTTGGTATCGTAATCATTGTGGTACTATTTAATTTGTTAATAACTGTGGTTGTACGTCTAAAAAATTAGCTGCTGTCGAGTCCGGATCTTTCCATTCTGTCCAGTCAGTTTTGCTTAGAATATAGTGTGATCGCACTCTGTATTGATACTGCCTGCTGTTAATTTGTTGAGTTTTTAATATGTCTGAAATGGATCTGGCCATCTGAATAATCTGGAAAGGTGAATTTTTAGCAAGTACAATGCCTAATGTTTTTCCTGATTCACTTTTAATTTCCACTTCAATTTTATCTAAAAGTTTATATGGTTGCAGTAAAGAGTCGTCAAGGTCGTCCCATCTTTCAAATAGCGGGCAGCCTACGCGTAACTCCCATATCTGAGGATCTCCCGAAGCGTAATCAATAATACGCTCAATAGTAGATTGTGAGTCTGTATTAAGACTTACACCATGAGGCTCACAAATTAATTTTGTCCAGTACCGGTTCTCTTCTGAAATATTATTTATATCAGATTGCCTGAGAAGTACATCCTGGCTGCCACTACTCTTTTCGGGCAGTATTAAAGGCCAGGAAGCACTGTTCCCAATATCATAATCTGCATCATAAATGGTGTTACCTATCTCTGATAAAAGGATTAACTCAGTGCCTTTTATGGTAATTGGAAATTCATTTTCATTAAATAGTTTTACCCCTTTGGGGAAGGTAACTTCCTCTTCGTCATTATCTATTATCTCCATGCCAACTTTTATCCCTCCGAGTTTGCTGATGTCTAACTCTACCGGTATGGGCGGACTTGAAGTGACATTTTCGCCATCTTTTGTCTCTTCTATCAGATCAAAAATGATATCTCCAATTATAAATCCGTTTATCAACTCCCGTTTGAAGAAGTCGAACGATTCAAGTGTACAGTCGACCGACAGGGTGAATCCGTTAACGGGATCAATTGATTGAATTTTTTCAGATATTTTACCTCTGAATACGACATTTTCACCTGAATATTCAGGCTTGAGACTGAAAGAGGCGCTGTTATAACCTCCTAAGCTTAAATTGCAATATTTAATCTTTCCACCTGAAATATTATTAAGTGTCCGGAAAAGATCTTTTTTAGCTTTGGGATTGTAGTAAGGAACAATCTGTATACTGATGATTATCCGGAATTGCTCTATGAGTTCGGGATTTTCTCCCGGGATCATTGCGATAGAAATTTTAGGTTCACCCGAATACTCATTAACTTTAATTCTGAAAACCTGAGGCAAAAAATAGAATGTGTCAGGGCGAGCTGTGGGCCGGTAATAAATTGTATACATCTCATCCTTGATAATAGATTCATGCTTCCATTTAAAATCCAGAACCTCATATTGTTCAGTAATATCTCCAAAAACTGCGGAATCGTCTTTCCCGTAATGTAGTACAATCAGGTGTTCAAGATCGAGTTTCTGTGGTTTATCGTCAGCCGGCACAACTGCTGCTTCTGTAACCAAAGATGCAACAGATCTGCTACGCGCTGCTGCCGCCCGGCTTACCGCAGACTTGCTGCGTGCTGCTGCCGCCCGGCTCACCATTTTCAACCTGTCGCGGGATGCCGAAGAGGCAGGTTTTACTGCTGCTTCGGAATCTTTTTGCGGTACTGTTGATTCCGGCTTTTTCCACCATAGTTCCGATTTAATTTTAAGCACGGATGCTTTGCCCGGGTCTGTCAGTGCTTCTGTCAACTGCTTAAGTTCCTTATCGTTTATATCAAGTTCAGCATAAATATCCTGAAGAATATTTGTTTGGTTAACAGAAGGCGATTGGGTAATTTTAAGCGTTTTGACCACTTTTTCAGCACCGGAATTATACTCTAAGATTAAAGATGTATTTTTTATCATCATAGGCTGAACATCAGCTTCTGCTCTGAATACTTCAACGATGCAGTTCAGCTTCACCTTTCCTGAAGTATCATCTTTAGTAAACCAGAAAGCGTCAGATTCAGGGAATCCGTACCCTCCTCTTCTTTTTAGCCTGAATGAAGGCCGGCCGTATTTCAGACTATTTATAATATAAGGTGTATCTTTCACGGGAGCCTCCTGCAGTACATTCACCATATCGTTTTTCACTAAGACGACTCTGGTGCGGGCTCTGGCAACAGAAAGAACATTTGACCTTAATGTAAGTTTTGAGATATTTGACATTTTAATAAATTAAATGTTATTAAATCATTGGAGGTTCAATAATGATCAGTCCGGCATTATCCTCTTTTTCATCCACTGTTATTGGGGCACTGCCTGCCTTCGCATACCTCAGACTGTATTTAAAAGGTTTGGCTTCGGCGCTAAACGCAAGAACATCAAACGTCTGAAGAAAGTTGTCTTTATCCAACCGGATGTTTTTCTGAACAGTATAGTTATGTTCTTCGTCAGAATAACTTACTGACACATATATTACCTGCCATTCATTCCAGTCGATAAGTCCTCCATCTATCATTAGAGTTTTAGGATATCTTTTCAGATGTATTGGTGGAATATTTTCATCGCTTTCAGTTTCTATCCATGGGGAAGAGTAGATCATATCGTCTTGAAATTGTGCGAAATATCTGTATTTAAACTTATTTGTTGCATCTTCACGAAGTCGCATGGACCAGTCCCAAGTATCGGTTTGATCGAACCATTTAGAAAATTCCTCTTTAAGTCCAAGAGAAGTATCCTTATATTGAACTTCTACTTTTGCTGTTTTAACAGTATTGGTATCTATAATGACATCAAATGAAGCTTTAGCCCTGCCTGTCAGCATATCGTCGATCAGCAGCGTATCCTTAGTGTCAGTTTTAAGTGAACTTTCAGATTCATGGCCATCGTGATGGATATATCTTACTTTATACTGATAACTCTTATCTTTTTTACCATACATGAAGCATCGCCAGTTTCCGTTTGGTTTATCCTGCGTCAGCCGAATCTCTTTTTTTGTATCCGGTTCATTGGAAGCTGCTTTATATTCAAGATAGACAACCGCCTCTTTGATCAGCGCCCAGTCAATATCGCCGGCTATACAATTAACAGATACAAACCCCAGCTTATCATAAGATATAATCAAAGAGCGATCGCTTATTCCCGTTAATTCAATTGGCGGAGGCGAATCTGCAGTTCCTATATACGATATTTTGGCAATCACTTTATACTTATCAATCAGTTCGCCTTTTTCATTTCTTGCCATTGTTACTCTGAAAGTATTTATTTCATCTCCGGTTTTATATAAAAACGATTTGGAGTTTTCACGTACTATTCCGCTCTTATGATCCCTTTCACTGTAATACATATTAATAATGATACTATGTATATTGTCATTTGAAAAATCTGCATTTACTCCAACCTGAACAGTTAATATTTGAACTTCGGGACTGCTTACGTCTATATGTTTTATTAATTGCTTTCTCTGCACTTCGGTCAGTTGAGTGAGGAGAGTTCCGTTTGGGTATCTTCTGAATTCGACAGTTCCGTTTTTCTTAAAATTAAAATTAAGGGTAGTAACTTTTGATCTGTCTATGTCATTTCTGAAATAGTAGTGTGTCTCTACAGTGGGACGTTGTTTTTCGGCTGCAGTGACCCCAACATCGGGACTTGGTGAAGGTTGTGTTTTACCACTCTCTTCTTCATTTTCGTCCTCCTTCTTTGATTCACCGATAAATGCTGTTTCAAAGAAGTTAGGAAGGATGGTGTTCATTATGGTGTCCATCAATGTATTTCTCAGGTTGTTTTCAATCTCTCTTATTTCATCGCTGTTTGCTGCAACATCTCCAAAATCGGTTATTTCGATATTGATTACCTTGCGGTCGATCATCT
>LSQX01126657.1_pt2 | contig 22419 bp, 15 predicted proteins | sample 654561 | NCBI WGS metagenome assembly LSQX01 (sample SAMN04489861, study PRJNA283612) | anaerobic digester metagenome | isolation source: 4 biogas reactors fed with cattle manure at either 37C or 55C with and... | place: Denmark: Kongens Lyngby | collected 2014
TCAAGGAAATTGAGCGTGCAGGCCTTCCCGTGGTTCACGTATGCACCATAGTCCCCATCTCCCTTACCGTTGGAGCGAACAGGATCGTTCCCGCCATTGCCATTCCCCATCCTCTCGGCGATCCCACGAGGACAATGGAAGAAGAAAAGGAAATTCGGCGCCACCTTGTGGAGAAATCCCTCAAGGCGCTTCAGACTGAAATCACCGATCAGACGGTGTTTGCCGACTGACGGAATTCCCAAGCGGGGGCCCGGAGAGAATCTTCGGGCCCCGACAGCGCGAGAGAACAGCACAAGGAGGTTGGACCCTATGGCCACCGCAGGAATCAAAGGATATGCCTACTGCCTGAATCACACCCCCGAGACGGGGTTCCACTACGGGAACACGCCGTTCATCGAACGAGAGACGAAGGGTGAGACTGAATTCCTCAAAGAGCTGCCGTCCTTCATGCAGAAATACGAGGATGCCCGGGATTATGCCCCCAACCAGGCCTACATCGGCGGGATGACCCTGGAAACCCTTGAAAATTCCCCGCAGCCCTGGCACGGCAACAGGATCGCCGGTTCAAGCCGCTACGGAGCTTATGGTGAGATTATGCCCGAGGACGAATTCCTCGGCCTTATGGATATATGCGATGTTTTCGACATCATATGGCTGGAGTCCTCCTTTGCCGCTTCGGTGAAGGAAAAGCTTGCCGCAAGCCCGGTGATGAACGACAAACTCCTTGCCCGGCTCGAGACGGGCCATTCCGCCGACGAAATCGCGGAGGAGACGGCCCACAAAAAAGCCCTGCCCCTCTACTTCAGCGGGAAGGTGGTTGGCTGCGCCCGGAACGGTCACGAGGTTGACGACTGCCTCTTCGCCTACGTGCTCCTCGAGAACCTGGCCTGCAAGGCCGGAGGAGTGCTTTCCCTCCTGCATCTGCTCAAGAACACCGGCATGGCCCCTGAGGAAATTGATTTCGTCATCGAGTGCTCCGAGGAAGGAGCAGGCGACATGAACCAGCGGGCGGGCGGCAACTTTGCCAAGGCCATCGCAGAGATCGCCGGGTGTGTCAACGCGAGCGGATGCGACGTGCGGGGATTCTGCGCAGGTCCGGTCAACGCCATGATCGCGGGCGCCAGCCAGGTTGCCTCCGGGGCGAGGAAGAACTGCGCCGTCCTTGCCGGCGGGGCCATACCGAAACTCTACATGAACGGACGGGACCACGTGAAAAAGAAATTGCCCGCCCTCGAGGACTGCCTCGGGAACTTTGCCGTCCTGCTTGTTCCCGATGACGGCACGAACCCCGTCATGCGTCTTGACGTCCTCGGGAAGCATACCGTGGGCGCGGGATCGTCGCCCCAGGCCGTCACCACGGCCCTCATCCTCGATCCCCTGGAGCGTGCAGGACTTTCCTTCATGGACGTGGACAAGTACGCCGCGGAGCTTCATATCAACGAGATCACCCTCCCTGCAGGCGCGGGGGACGTCCCCCTGGCGAACATCAAGATGACCGCCGCCCTTGCAGTTACGAAGAAAGCCATAGAGAAGGCCGACATGATGACCTTTGTCAAGGAGCGGGGCGTTCCCGGTTTCGCCCACACCCAGGGACACATCCCTTCGGGAGTGCCCTTCATCGGCCATGCCTGCGACGCCCTGAAGGCCGGCTCCATGAAGCGGGCCATGATCATCGGCAAGGGAAGCCTCTTCCTCGCCAGGCTCACGAATCTCGCCGACGGAGCCTCCTTCCTGCTAGAACCCGCTTCCGGAGCGCAGGCATCCCCGGCGTCGGTTTCAAAAGATGACATCAAGGCTCTTCTCCTGGAGGTTCTCTCCGAACTGTCAGGAAAACTGTAGACGGGAGGAAAGACCATGTCAGACATCAGGAAGCTCATAGGAGACGCCCTGGCTGAGATCGTGTCCGATGCCCGGTCGGGAGGTCCCAGGATTTCCGTGGGGCTTATGGCCATGGGAAGCGAGCTCGGTGCTGAGGAACTCGCCCGGGGGGCCAGGCTGGCCCAGGAAAATTCCTCCCGGATTGAAGTCGTTCTGATCGGACCGAAGATTGCGGGCTTCGAGGAATTTGCGTGGATCGAGACCCCTGCCTGCGAAGAGGACGTGGCGAAGGCCATGGAGAAGGCTCTCTCTGAAGGAAGGATCGCGGGCGCCGTGGCGCTCCACTATCCTTTCCCGCTGGGAGTTACCACCATAGGAAGGGTATTGACCCCAGGAAGGGGCAGACCCATGATTCTGGCCTCGTCCACGGGGACATCGGCGGTAGGCAGGGTCGAAGCCATGGTCCGGAACGCCCTGTACGGCATAGCCGCGGCGAAGGCCATCGGCCTTGAAAATCCCGCGGTGGGGATTCTCAATGTGGACGGCGCCCAGCTTGCCTACAAGGCCCTCAATTCCCTGAAGGAAAAGGGATACCCCATTTCCTTCGGTGCGAGCGTCCGGAAGGACGGCGGCGCGGTTCTCAGGGGAAACGACATCCTCGCCGGCGCTGTGGACGTGTGCGTTACCGACACCCTCACAGGAAACGTCCTGATGAAGATGTTCTCGTCCTTCACCACCGGGGGATCCTACGAATCCATGGGGTGGGGCTACGGCCCGTCGGCGGGTGAGGGGTGGAACAAGGTCATCTCCATTATATCGAGAGCCTCCGGAGCACCTGTTATAGCGGGAGCCCTGGAGTATACCGCCAGGGCAGCGGCGGGCGGACTGCCTGAAAAGGTGGCGTCGGAGATCGCCGCGGCGCGGAAGGCCGGCCTTGACGCCGTCCTCGAGGGGCTGGCCCCGAAGGCTCCCTGCACCGGCCAGGTGACCGCTCCTCCGGCCGAACCCACCGATGAGGAGATCCACGGCGTTGATGTCCTGTCCATCGAAGACGGAGTGAAAGTCCTCTGGAAAGAGGGAATCTACGCAGAGTCCTCCATGGGATGCACCGGCCCCGTGATCAAGATTGCTGCGAAACATCTCGGCAGGGCGGAGGACATTCTCAGGGCCAACGGATATATTTGACATTAGTCAGGGAAGGCGGTTTGGGCCTTCCCTTTTCTCTTTTCAGAGGAATGATCTGTGCTATAATTTTTCTGAAAGAATGAACCTATTCGAACATTGAAGGGGGTGAAGCATGGCCTCTGGTCTGCGTCATGGTCCAGATTCCACCGTTTTTTCTGTTTTGGAGGCACCCCCTTGCCGGAAGAGTCCGGAGGGGCGGGAGTATGTAAGCTGAATAACATGAGAGGGGGAATCGCACGTTATGCAGGAAGTAATGAGAATCAACGGGATTGTCAACGGGATCGTATGGGGGCCCTGGATGCTGGCCCTTCTGGTTGGTACAGGAGTATACCTCACGGTTGTGCTCGGTGTGCCCCAGCTTCGCTATTTTTTCCTTATGTTCAAAGAAGTTTTCGGGAACCTTGGTAAGAAGAAGGAAGGGGAAGGCACCATCTCCTCCTTCGCAGCCCTTTCCACCGCTCTTGCCTCCACAGTGGGCACGGGCAACATCGCCGGTGTTGCTACAGCCCTTCACCTCGGCGGTCCCGGAGCCCTTTTCTGGATGCTCGTTTCTGCCGTATTCGGCATGACCACGAAGATGGCCGAAGTCACACTGGCAGTGAAGTACCGTGAAAAGGATCCCACTGGCAGCTGGCGCGGCGGCACCATGTACATCCTCGACAAGGGGACCGGCCAGAAGTGGCTTGCCTGGCTCTTCGCATTCTTCGGGTTCTTCGCGTCCTTCGGCATCGGCTGCGCCATTCAGGCTAACTCCACTGCCGAGGGCTTCCAGCTCGGCTTCGGAATCCCGAACCTGTATACCGGTATCGCCATCGCTGTGCTCACCGCCCTTGTCATCATCGGCGGCCTGAAGCGTATTTCCGACGTCACCACCTATCTTGTGCCCTTCATGGCCATCTTCTACATCGTCGGCGCCGCTATCGTGGTTTTCACCCACACCGACCAGATCGTGCCGGCCTTCAGCAGCGCCGTGAAGTACGCCATAAGCGATCCCATGGCCATGCCGGGCGCCATTGCCGGATGGGCGGTCAAGGTCGCCATCACCAAGGGTATCGCCCGGGGCGTCTTCTCCAACGAAGCCGGTCTCGGCTCCGCTCCCATGGTCCACGCCACGGCAGTGGTTGACCACCCCGTGCGGCAGGGCATGTACGGTCTCTTCGAAGTGTTCACCGACACCATCGTGATCTGCACCCTCACCGCCCTCGCCATTCTCACCAGCGGCGTGCTGACTGCGAAACCGGATCTTTCCGGAGCCCAGCTCTCCCTCTCCGCTTTTGAAACCGTTCTCGGCGGTACCGGCACCATGATCCTCTCCGTCGGTCTCGCCCTCTTCGCCTTCTCCACCATCCTCGGCTGGTACTGGTACAGTGAGACCTGCGGCACCTACATTTTCGGTCAGTGGATCATCCCGGTCCTGAAGGTTCTCTGGGTTGCCCTGATCGTCGTCGGTGCAGCAGGAGGAATCTTCCTCGGAGACGCGGCCGGATTCCTGAGCAACATCTGGGACCTTTCGGACACGCTGAACGGACTCATGGCGGCTCCAAACCTTGTTGCCCTGCTGCTGCTCTCGGGCGAGCTGAGAAAGCTCGTGAAGGATTTCGACGAGAAGCGGCGCGACGGCACCCTGAAGGTCTAACGGAAATAAGCAGCAGATTCGGAGAAAGGGGACGGATTTCCGTCCCCTTTTTTCCTTGAAGGAAGGAGATACCCATGCATCGCGCCACACGAATGGAAGTCAGTCTTGCGAATGTGAAAGCTAATTTCCTGGCAATACGGGCCCACGTGGGTCCTGGCCCGGAAATTCTGGGAGTCATTAAAGCGGATGCATACGGCCATGGCGTTTTCCAGGTGTGCAGGGCCCTTTCCGATGCCGGGTGCCGCCGGTTTGCCGTGGCCATTCCCGACGAGGCCTTTGAACTTCGTGAAGGAGGCGTGACGGCGCCTATCCTGGTCCTTGGCCCCACTCCAGCCCGTTCCGCCGCGGAATATGTCAAACAGGACATTACGGCCACGATCACCGACCTTTCCTTTGCTCGCAGCCTCAGCGGCGAGGCTGCCCGCCAGGGGAAGAAAGTACCTGTTCACGTGAAGGTGGACACCGGGATGAGCCGGATCGGGTTCCTTCCCAGGGATATTCCCGGCGTCCTCGATGAACTGGTGACCATGCCGGGGCTCTTCCTTGAGGGGATGTACACCCATTTCGCCACTGCTGACGAAGGACGCCTTGATTTCACGGAACACCAGTTCTCCGGGCTCAGGGAATCCCTCTCCGCGGCTGAGGCCCGGAATATCCGCATTCCGCTCCGCCACGCCTGCAACAGCGCAGGAATCCTCGCCTGTCCTGAAAAGTACCTCGACGGGGTCCGTCCCGGAGTCATCCTCTACGGAATGTATCCCTCGTCGGAATGTGTCCGGTCTGTGGAGCTTCTTCCCACCTTCGAGGTCAAAACCGAGGTGGCTCTCGTGAAGGAGCTTTCCCGCGGAAGCGGCGTGGGCTACGGGCTGAAGTACATGACCCGGGGAGAAGAGCGGCTCGCAGTGCTCCCCGTAGGGTACGCCGACGGCTATTCGCGGGCACTTTCCATGAAAGTGGATGTCCTCATAGGCGGAAAGCGGGTTCCCCACGCAGGGAATATCTGCATGGACCAGATGATGGTGAATGTCACCGGAATGGACGTAAAAGTAGGAGACGAGGTGGTCCTCATAGGCCGGCAGGGGGACGAACGCATCTCCCCCGAGGAGATCGGCGCCGCGAGAAACACCATCAACTACGAAGTTCCCATCATGTTCCTCAAACGGGTTCCGAGAGTCTATATCTCCTGAGTTTCCGGGCGGTCCGTGAGGACCGCCCTTTTTCCTGACTTTTTCCCCTGTCTTGGGTATAATCATTCCTGTCACAATTCAAGGAGGCGATAAGGAAATGAACCTTCCCGTACTGAGGAATTTTCCCGCCGGCTCCCTCGATGACGATATGGTCCGTGCCCTCGAGGAATCCGCCGCGCGCTGCAGAAGAAACGCCGTTACCATGGTCACCCTTGCCGACAGCGGTCATCCCGCCGGCTCCCTCTCAAGTGCGGAAATGTACATGGCTGTCTACGGAGTGGCTGACCTGACGCCGGAGAACTGCTCGGGACTGGACCGGGATTATGTTTCCATCAGTCACGGACACACCTCGCCGGGTGCATACGCCGCCCTGGCGGAATGGGGATTCTTCTCACCCCTTGAGGCCATAGCCAATTTCCGCCGGTGCGGCTCTCCCTTCCAGGGGCACGTGGAACGGGATGTGCCGGGAATCGACTGGGGAAGCGGCAACCTGGGCCAGGGCCTTTCAGCCGGAGTGGGCTTTGCCCTCGCCCAGAAAGCCCGCGGGAACGGCAAGCGAACCTACGTCCTCATGGGTGACGGAGGCCAGACCAAGGGGCAGAGCGCCGAGGCCAGGCGAATAGCCGCCAAGGAAAATCTGTCCAATCTGACGGCCCTCGTGGACTGGAATAAAATCCAGATTTCGGGCTCCGTCGGTTCGGTCATGCCGGCAGACATCACTGCACTCTGGAAGGCTGACGGGTGGGATGTTCTGGAATGTGACGGCCACTCATTCCGGGAACTTTATGCAGCCCTCCGTCTGAGCGCCGCGAGCCAATCGCCTACGGTTATTTTGTGCCGAACCGTCATGGGCAAAGGCGTATCCTTCATGGAAGGAACATCGGAATACCACGGCAAGGCTCCCCGGACCGAACTGTACGTCCAGGCCATGAAAGAGCTCGGCGGCGACCCGTCCCTTCTTGACGAAGCAAGAAAGGTGCGCGAGTCCGCGCCGCTTCCCGCAGGAAGGCATGTGACGCCCGCGAAGGCCGGCCTCGACCTGGGCGACCCCATTACCTACGGAACGGACAAGAAGACGGACAACCGCTCCGCCTTCGGCACGGCCCTCGCTGACATCGGGGAGAGGAATTACGAAAGGGAAGGCGGGACACCCCTTCTCGTCTTTGACTGCGACCTTGCCGGTTCGGTGAAGACAGGCGACTTCGCGAAAAAATGTCCCGACTGGTTCATCCAGGCCGGCATCCAGGAACATTCCACAGCAACCGCCGCGGGGGCCGCCTCCACGGCGGGCGTGGTCTCCCTCTGGGCCGACTTCGGCGTCTTCGGGCTGTCCGAGGTGTACAACCAGCAGCGGCTCAACGACATCAACTCCGCCAACCTCAAGACGGTGCTCACCCATGTGGGCCTCGACGTGGGCGAGGACGGCAAGACCCACCAGGCAATCGATTACGTGGGGCTGCTCCGGAATACCTTCGGCTGGAAGCTCGTGGTGCCCGGAGATCCCAACCAGACCGACAGGGCCACCCGCTGGGCCCTCGGCGAGGCGGGGTGCGTCTGCATCGCCATGGGCCGGAGCAAGCTTTCCGTCCTGGCCGATGGAAACGGAGACCCTCTCTTCGGAGGGGACTACCGCTTCCGCTACGGTGAAGCGGTCCTCGTGCGCCCCGGGAAGGACGGCGCCATCTTCGCCCTCGGCGCCATGACGGAGCGGGCCGTGAAGGCCCGGGACATCCTCAGAGAGAAACACGGCCTGGAGGTGTCGGTATACTGCGTGTCCAGCCCCCTCGTCCCCGATGACCGAGCCCTCCGTGAAGCGGCGGCCACAGGCCGGATACTCACCTGCGAGGACCATTCGGTGAACAGCGGCATGGGATCCATCCTCGCCGCCCGGATGACGGAACTGGGGCTCAGCGCATCCTTCAGGGCCGTGGGAGTGCACACCTACGGGGAGTCCGGCAGCTCCCCCGACGTCATTGCCGCCATGGGGCTCGACGAGGCTTCCCTGGCGAAAGCTTTCGAGTCCTTTCCGGGAAAATAGCCGTCCCGTGGAACAGCGGCTTCTTCTCCACGCATGCTGTGCCCCGGACGCCACGGTGCCCCTCGCCGATCTTTCGGCGGAGGGGTATGCCGTGACGCTCTACTGGTACGGTGCCAACATCCACCCTGCGGGAGAGGAAAAAAAACGGAGGGAGGCCCTCGCAGTCCTCGCGGCGGGAAATGTCCCGGTCATCGCGGAGGATGTTTTCATCCCCTCGTGGATGGAGGCGGCTTCGCCCCTGGCGGGGGAGCCCGAGGGGGGCAGACGGTGCACCCTCTGCTTCAGGCTCCAGCTTGAGGGAGCTGCACGGGCGGCTGCGCGGGAGGGGATTCCTTCCCTCTGCACCACCCTGACGATCAGTCCCCACAAGGATGCGGCTCGTATCAACGCCATCGGGGAGGAAACGGCCCGGATATTCGGTCTCCGGTGGCTGTCAAGGATTTTCCGGAAGCAAAACGGTTTTGTCCGCTCCGTCGCCATGTCGAAGGAGCTCGGTCTCTACAGGCAGTCCTACTGCGGCTGCATTTTCAGCCTGCGAAGAGGTGAAGCACATGAATCAGTTTCCGGTGGGGAAACTTCCCCCGGGTCAGCTTGAAGGAAGCATCTTCCGGTTCTGCGGGGCATCCAGGCCCGAGGTGCTTATCGGTCCCGGCATAGGGGAGGACGCCGCCCTCATCAGGTGGCCCGACGGAAAGTTCGTGGCCGTTGCCTCCGACCCCATTGTCGGGGCATCAGCGGGTGCGGGCAAATTTCTCGTCCACATCAACGCAAACGACATCGCATGCAAGGGAGGGGACCCCTCCTTTTTTGTCGTTACCCTCCTCGTTCCCTCCAGGCAGGGCATCCCCATGGTGGAAGCCCTCATGGGTGAGATCCACGAGGCCTGTCTCTCCATAGGGGCTGCGGTGGTGGGAGGGCACACGGAGCTCACGGACCGGTACGACCAGCCCGTCCTCGTGGGGACCATGATGGGACCCACGGAGTTTGTTCACCGGGCCACGGACATCCGCCCCGGAGACAGGCTGATTCTCACGAAACATGCCGGGCTCGAGGGCATGGCCATCCTCGCCTCGGACCGGCCCGACCTTCTGGAGCCCGTCATCGGTCCCGAAGGCGTCCGGGAAGCCGCCGGCTGGCTGGACGCCATCTCGGTCCTCGAGGAAGCCAGGAGCCTCAGGGACATCGCCAGGTTTCTCCATGACCCCACTGAGGGAGGGATCGGGGGCGGAATCGCAGAAATCGCCAGGCTCAGCGGCCTCGGTGTTGAGCTCGACTATGGAAAAATCCCCCTGTCGCCTCTCACGGAGAGGGCGAGGAAAAACCTCGGTTTCGATCCCTTCCACCTCATTTCTTCCGGGGTCCTCCTGGCTGTGGTGGCACCAGAGCACGAAGAGGAGGCCGTTTCCAGGCTCAGGAAAAAGGGAATTCCTGCCGCAGGCGCGGGACAGTTCGTCGAGGGGCGGGGAAACTGCCCCGACAGCGTTGCCGAAGAGCTGTGGGGACTCATCGCCCGGCCGAAGGGGGCATGACCGGATGGATGCGTCCCGGCGGATAGAGGCGAGGGCGGAGCGTCTGCTTGCGCTGCTCGCCCGGAAGAGAACGGATGTCTTTGTCCTCTTCGTGACGGAACAGTACAACAGCGAGTCCATGGTCTACCTGAGCGGTTTCCGGGGCAGCAGCGGAGCCCTCCTTGTCTCGGCGGACATGCGCTGTCTTGTCACCGACGGCCGGTATGCCCTCCAGGCCCGGGAACAATCACCCTTCGACATCATCATCCTCGACGGGGAATCTCTCCAGGAAAAAACGGCGAAAATCCTCCGGCAGGGACGGTGGAGGACCGCCGGTTTCGAAGCGGAGCGCCTTTCCGTATCCATCTTCAGAACTCTCGAATCGTCGGTTTCCTCATGGAAAGACTGTTCCGGGCTTCTTCCTGCCCTCCGGCGGAAGAAGGATGATGGCGAGACGGCTGCCATCAGCAGGGCTGCCGACCTGGCCTATGATTCCTTCCTGGAGGCGCTGCAATCGGTCCGGGAAGGAATGACGGAAAAGGAGTTCAACGCCCTTCTGGAATATACCCTGAGAAAGAAAGGCGCCGAAGGGGGCTGGAAGGGCAGCAGCTTCATCGTGGCTTCGGGAGAGAGGAGCGCCCTGCCCCACGGGGCCCCCACCGGCCGGGCTTTCCGGAAGGGGGATATGGTCACCGTTGACTTTGGGGCTACCGTTGACGGGTACATGTCCGACCTGACGAGGAACTTTTCTCTTGGTCCCCTGTCCCCCCAAGGCAGGGAGATCCAGTCAATCCTGATGGAAGCCCATCTGCGGGCGGCGGAGGCCCTGCGTCCCGGTGTGGAAGGAAAGGCAGTGGATGCGGCCGCCAGGGATGTTGTCACCCGGCGGGGCTGGGGGAAGCATTTCCCCCACGGCCTCGGGCACGGTCTCGGGCTTGAGGTTCACGAGGCGCCGAGGCTCTCTCCCCGTTCCAGGGACGTCCTCGAGGAAGGGGACGTGGTGACCGTCGAGCCGGGCATCTACATCGAGGGCTGGGGCGGAATGAGAATCGAGGACGATTATCTCGTCACAGCCGGAGGCGCGGTCTGCCTTTCCGGAGGAAAAGGGTGGGAAGCTCCCGCTCTGTGAGACTGCGCAGGGGATGTATTCGTGAGAATCTGTTTCTCCGGTTGCCTTTTTTCGCGTCCTATAGATATAATGGGCTTCAGGAAACACACTCAGAAGACCACCAGAAGGGGGATATCTCATGAAGAAGTACGTGTGCACCGTGTGCGGTTATGTCTACAACCCCGCCGAGGGCGATCCCGATTCGGGAATTGCCCCGGGAACAGCATTTGAAGACATTCCCGACGATTGGGTCTGCCCCGTCTGCGCAGTGGGCAAGGATATGTTCGAGCCTGAGGAATAATCGGAAAGAAAAACGAAGGGAGGCTGAAAAGCCTCCCTTTTCTTATTGAGCCCTGATGATGGCTGAGGCAGCCGAAATCAGCTCCTCCAGCGGCAGTGAGGATGACTCGAGGGTAAGAGTCGTCTCGTCGGCCAGGGCCACCGCCAGGGCAAGCCCGACCGTCGGGACGTCCTCCAGGAGGGCCCGTTTCCCTTCGACGGTGAGACCCTCGTAGGAAGAACCGAAGCCGAGAGGCCGGTCATCGCTCTTACCCCCTTCAGGGGGAGTGCGAAGCCCTCCCGCACCGGGTCCGGACATCAGGGTGGCCTTCAGGGTCCGTCCTCCGTCGGTGCGGTAGACCCGGACGAGCCATTCGCCGAAACTGCCCGATGGAGCCTCAAGCGGAGTCCGCTGTACTTCTCCCCCGGAGAAGCCGGGGAGATCGGGAAGAGTCCATGCCAGGGCAGGGCCCGAAAGGGCCAGGATAACCAGAAGAACCGGAAGAACAAGTCCGGAAAAACAAAAACGCTTCACTTTCAAAACCCCCTCGGTCGTTTTCCTCTATTCTACTACAGGGGAGAACCGAATTTCTCAATCTCCCCGATACGGGGTATAATGACTCCCTGACCGAGTGTCTTCAATTCAAAACCGCCGGGAGGAGTTCTTCCGTGTACCGATTTGCCATGAAAATTTACGGCTGTCAGATGAATGTTTATGACGGCGACAAGATGAAAACAGCGCTGAAAGAACGGGGATGGACCGAGACAGGCGAGGACGAGGCCGACGTGGTCATCCTCAACGGATGCAGCATCCGGGACAAGGCCGAGCAGAAAGTCTGGAGCGACCTTGGCAGGTTTGCCCCCCGCTGGGAGAAAGAACGAAAGCCCCTGGTGGCCGTGACGGGCTGCGTGGCCCAGAACGTGGGCCGCAAAATGGCCGCCCGGTTCCCCTGGGTCCGGTTCATTTCAGGTCCGAGACACATAGGTGTCGTTCCTGACGGCCTTGAAAATCTCATGTCCTCCCCCGGCGAAACCTTCCAGTTTCTCGACGACGATCCCAGGGCCTTCATTGAACTCCCCGGTGCACCCGTGGAAAGGATCAGCCCCTGGAAGGCCTTCGTCACCATAGCCCACGGCTGCGATAACTTCTGCTCCTACTGCATCGTTCCCTACGTCCGCGGGCGTTTCGTCTCCCGCCTCCCCGCTGATATCCTCGATGAGATGAGAACCCTGGTGGCCGACGGAGTCCGGGAAATCACCCTGCTGGGGCAGAACGTGAACAGCTACGGAAGCGATTTTTCCGACGGCTATACCTTCGCGGATCTCCTGAGGGACAGCGTGCTGAAGACAGGGGTGCGCCTCCTCAGGTTCGCCACCTCCCACCCCCGGGATTTCACCCCGGACATAGTGGAGACCATGGCGGAGCTCTCCCCGGTGATCTGTCCCTCCATCAACCTTCCCATCCAGTCGGGAAGCGACCGCATCCTCGCCCTCATGAACCGCGGATATACCGTTGAGCAATACCGAAGGACCGTTTCCCTCATACGGAGCCGCCTGCCGGGAGTCGGCCTCACCACGGACCTCATCGTGGGACACCCCGGCGAGACGGAGGAGGACTACGGAGAGTCTCTGAAGGTGCTGGAGGAATTCCGGTTTGACCTCGTCCACTCCGCTGCCTATTCTCCACGGGAGGGGACAGCGGCGGCACGCCGGGAGGACCAGGTTCCCCACCGGGAAAAAATGGCCCGGCTGAACGAGGTGAACACCCTCCAGTCAGGAATTGCCCGGGAAATCAACGAATCGCTTGTAGGCAGCGTCTTCCCGGTACTGCTGGACGACGTTGCCCCCAGGGGAAAGGGACTCCTCCAGGGGAGGACACCCTCCGACAAGGTGGTGCTGGTTGAGGCTGGAGAGGACATGCTCGGCCGTTTCGTCTCGGTGGAGATTCAAAGGGCTGACAACTGGTGTCTCTCCGGCGGGATCATCAAAAACCTGGAATGAGGAGGAGCACATCGTGAAGCGGAATTTTTTCTCCGATCCGAAATACCAGGGGCTTGCTTTCTTCGCCCTCGGCGTCGGGTGTTTTCTCCTCGCAGGACTCCTGGTGTTCTTTTTTTCCGGCCGCTTCGTGGACCGTCCTTCCGGAGCGAAGGCCGGTCCCGCCCTGTCCATAACCGTGCCTGCTGACAGGCCCTCCGCGCCGCCGGAAGTTAACCTGCCTGCCCCGGAGCCCCGGGAGGCGAAGGAGTGGGTGCTCTACGTCACGGGCGGCGTGGCATCCCCGGGTGTTTATACCCTTCCTCCCGGGAGCAGGGTTCACCATCTCGTGGACGCCGCGGGAGGCCTGCTGCCGAATGCTGACCCGGTGAAGGTCAACCTGGCCGCGCCCCTGGCGGACGGAGTGCATGTCCACGTTCCCCTGGCGGGTGAGGACACAGGGAAGAACACCATTCCGGCCCCTTCGGTCACGCAGGACAGCGGCTTTCTTTCCCTTCCTTCCGGCCCTGCCGCAGGCGCTTCCGGCGGTGCGGTGCGGGTGAACTCGGCGTCACTTGAAGAACTCCAGCGCCTTCCGGGGGTGGGGCCGGCCATCGCCCGGGCCATCCTCGAGTACCGGACGCAGAAGGGCAGGTTCTCTTCCCTGCAGGACCTCCTCAAAGTCAACGGAATCGGGCCGAAGAAGCTGGAGAGCCTCAGAGACCACGTCGACCTGAGATGAACCCCCTTTCGGGGCATGACCAGGGCATTGCCCGGGCTCCCATTCTTTTTCTCCTCGGGGCGGTCTTCACCTCCCTCGCCCTGTCGGACAGGGGGATGTCCCCCCTGCAGGCCGCGTCGGCCGTTTCCCTATTCTGCCTGGGGCTTCTTTTCATCCTCTCCGGTCTCAGGCCCCTCAGGTTTGTTTCCTATGCTTTTGCCCTCGCCTTTCTCGCCCTTCTCCTTTCCCTTCTTTCCGTCTGGAGGTTCCAGAACGTCACCGTTTTCCAGGGACAAGTCCTTGACGGGGGGCAGGTCATCCTCGAGCGGCCGTGGGGGGCTTCGAGGGCAGTGATAGTGGAGGGGGAGAGGGGCCGCTTTCTCCTCAAACTCCGTCCTCACCAGTCCGTTTCGGAAGGGGACGTCCTTTCTTTTGCAGGCGTGGCCGTCCCCTTCAGGAAAAAGGAAGGTTCCTCTTTCAGGGAGGACCTGTACTGGCGGGCCAGGGGCGTGTCAGCCGAGATTCTCCCCGAGGAAATTCTTGCCGGAAGGCAGAAACGCTTTGGTCTTCCGGCCCTTCGGACGGCCCTGCGCAGGAGAATTCTCCTCTCCCTTCCTCCCGCGACCCGGGGGTATCTTCTCGCCGCCTTTCTCGGCGTTCGGGACCCCTCCCTCGCGGATGACCACAGGACCTGGGGAACGGCCCATCTCCTCGCCGTTTCGGGCTTCCACGTGGGCCTCGCCGCCGCGGCGGCCTGGAAGCTGCTCTCTCTCGGTGCCCTTCGCCGGAGGCTCTCCTTCCTCGGACGCCTCCTCGCGGCGAGCGGCCTGCTCTGGTCCTATGCCCTGCTGGCAGGGGGAGCTCCCAGCGCTCTTCGGGCGGCCCTGATGATCCAGGCTGTACTCCTCGGGTATGCCCTTGGGAGGAAGGGGAGGCCCCTCAACGCGGTCTCCCTGGCAGGGCTTCTTCTCCTTCTCTGGAGGCCCGAGTGGTATGCCGACCTCGGATGGCGGCTGTCCGTCACGGCCGCCCTTCTCCTGTCCGCCCTGGCGGAACGGGGAGCGGGCTGGAGGACGGCCCTCGCGGCGAGCCCCCTCGTCTGGCTGGCCACCTACCCCCAGACCGCCGCCGCTTTCGGTGAGGTCCCCCTGTCCGGCATCCTGGTCAACATGGCGGCCCTCCCGGTCTTCGCCTTCCTTTATCCCTTCGCCGCCGTGCTCTCAATACCTGCCCTTGCCGGGATACCCGGCGGATATTACCTCGCCGGAGCAGCCGAGGGTCTCTTCCTGCTCTGGCAGTGGGCTGCGGATGGCCTCACGTCATTCATCCCGTGGTCTGCCTCGTGGTCACCCGCAGCGGCGGCCGCGGGAAGCGCTGTCTTGCTCGCCTCCCTTGCCTTTGGCCTTTTTCCGCTGAAAGCACGGACTTTCGGAGGAATCCTGCTCGTTCTCCTTGCCGGGATGATTCTCTTCTGACATTTTTCGGATTCCAGAACAGGGTCTTTTGTGAAGGCGGCATCACCTTCAGGGCGATTTCCGCAGCCGGAGGACACAAAAAAGAAACGCGCTCCCCTGGGGGAGCGCGTTTGAAAATGACTGAAAAGAGGTGGCCGCCGTGATGTGCCTTTACTTTCCCAGCAGTGTCAGTACGTTGCCGGGGAGCTGGTTTGCCTGGGCCATCATCGACATATTCGCCTGGGTGAGGATCGAGATCTTCACGAAGTTCATCATCTCCTTCGTGTAGTCCAGGTCACGAAGCCGGGAATCAGCCGCGGTGAGGTTCTCCGAGGCCACAGTCAGAGCGGCCGTGGCATTTCCCAGGCGGTTGGTCAGCGCGCCGATCTGCGCCCGCTGGCGGGACACCCTGTCGATGGCTCGGTCCACAAGGGAAATGGACCGACCGGCTCCGCCCCTGCTGGTGACCCTGACGTCCTGTACGCCCAGGGTTTCCGAGTTCATTGAACCCAGTGAGAGCAGCATATTTTCCCCCTCGTTTGCCCCTATCTGAAGAACAGTGGAGTTGTCCGCGAGGTGCACTGTACGGTATATCTGTGAACTCATGCCCGTCTCGAAACGTCCATTCTCCTTGCTGTACTGGATCCCGAGAACGCCCAGAAGAGAATCGAAGGCAAGCCGTACGGCATCTCCCCAAACCCCGGAGAGCTCTCCTCCGCCGATGGCTTTCAAGCCATGGGCGACTCCCTTTCCCGAATGGGCGTCCGTGACGCTGACACTGTACACGGTCTCCTTCGCCTCGCTGATGACTGTCATGCCCAGTGCGTTCAGAATCCGCTCATCCCCGGAAAATTCGTACGCCCCTGCCGAGCCCGCGATGGCTGAACGAAGAATCATGGTTCCCTGCACGGCGTCCATCTGGTTGATCCCCGCCAGCGGTCCGGCGAAGGTGGCGAACTTGTTCGCGTCTGAGGATGACATCATCAGGGGTTTCAGGGTTTTTTCGCCGAGGTCGCTGTACAGCAGACGGTTCAATCGGTCCAGTACGTCGTGGATCTCGTCGTTTCCATAGAGGGTGAGCTGTGCTTCTCTTTCCCCCTGGCGGATGAGGATGCCTGCGGGTTCGTCCAGCAGGAACTTCCCGTTGGAGTCCCAGAACTGCGCCATGTCGCGAAGCCTTGAGTAGCGATGTGCCACGCCGCCGTCGATTCCCTCCCGGTAGACCGAAGAGAAGGTTGCCGAGTCGCGGACCAGGCGGGGAGTGTCGTCTGCCCCGGGGTCTCCCGTAGGAGTGCCTCCGTGGAAATCGCCGAATGAAAGGGCAAGGGTGCCGTCGTACACCCTTCCTCCTGGAGCGCTTGTCATGCCGGAGCTTGAGGAGGATGGTGCCACCTGGTAGGTTCGCAGAACGGTCTGCCGGTTATCCAGCACTCCGTCGTCAAAGCGCCAGCTGACAGGATAGAGCCCGGGATCCGTTTCGCCGCCGAAGAGATTCACTTCATCCACCGAGTAGCGGTTCGTTGCCGGATCCACCTGGGCCCGTCCGTCCGCCACCAGCGTGAGGGTGAAGCGGTCACCCTCACGAAGGCGGGTGATGTCCGTAAAATCGAAATAATTGAACCTCAGTCCGTCGAACCCGGGAGAGTTGAGCAGCACCACGCCGGCATTGTTTTCGTTGAGACCTGCAACTTCGGATTCGACGTAACGATAGGTGCCGTCTCGGTCCATTACATGCCCCTGAACCCTGAAAAGCGCGCTGCCGTTTCGTGCTTCAAGCACATCGAACAGCAGCATGGCGTTCCGGGTCTCGTCGAAGTTGTATTCAATCCGCTGGAGGAAATCCCGTTCTCCTTCGCCTGCCTCCATGTCCTGAAAGTAAAAACTGTTCACTATGGCCCCGGCCTCGGGAGACGTCCTCCCCTGGTAGTTCACTTCGGCGGTGACATAGGGCATCCATCCGGCTCCCTCGCCGGCCTGTGTCCCGGCGGCGAAGCCTCCTCCCGCCACGTTCAGCAGCAGCTCGCCCGTGGCGACGTTCGTCGTGCCGCTGCTGTTGTTGGGGTCGACAAAAAATCCCAAAAGCTGCATCGACATCCCGTCCTCCGCCCCCGCGTCGAAGCGGTATTCCATGGTGCGGGAGGGGGAACCGCCCAGCCCCCACGGATTTGCGTCGATAGTGACGATGGAGTCGGAGAGAAACGCGCCCGAAACGCCCGGATTGCTGTTCTCGTAGGTACCCCCGGCCCGGGCCGCGATGTTGACCACAAACCGGTCGTCCGTCTCGAGCCCCAGGGGGGAAAACGCGTCGAACCGGATTTCCGCGGCCCCGCCGCCGGTGTTCAGGATCAGCGGGTTTGCGGCGCTCACCGTCCCGTGGCCGTTCAGGTCAATGTCCTCTTCGAACTCCACACTGGTTCCGGAGCGGGTATAGCCTTTCACCTGGACGTTGTACTGATTCTGTCCCGTCACGGTGAAGAGCAGCGACGCGTTCACGTCTTCCTGCCGCCACACTTCTATGGCCCCCGGAGGAAGAACCGTCCCGGGATCCTTTCCTGCGAGGTAGTAGGATGTCTCTTCTCCGTACCAGGTTTGGGCGTACCACCGGTCGTTTGCCTGACCCGCCGTGTCCCACCCCGCGCCGGCCGCGCCGTAGCGTTCCGATGTACGGAGAATATCGGTGAAGGTGGTCACGCCGTCAAGGCCGTTCTGGATGAAGGATACCCGTGAGACATCGGAGTCGAAGGTACCGACCCCCGTCCGGAAGAGATGGGGAAGGGCGAAGGTTCCTCCGGCGCTGTCCAGCACTCCGTTGTTGAAGACCAGAGAGCCGCCGCCGTAGGTATTTGTGCCGGAATTCGGCGAACCAAGGGAGGCGGAGTCGTAGGTGGACCCGGTCGCACCGTCCCGGATGCGGAAGTCCAGCCTGTCGTGCGCCCCGGCTGACGCCGCCGAGGTGAAGAGGGCCCAGGAGTCTCCGGCGGCGAGGTCCATTCCGGTCGTGCTGTCGGGAATAAAGACGGAGGTGAAAGGGAGCGCCCCGATGCCGGTCAGGGGGTTCGATGTGCCCGCGTCGCCCTCCCACCACAGGTCGGACCGGGATCCGTTCACTGCGTTTCCGTTCCTGTCGATCCCTGTGTAGGTGGTGGTGACCGATGCCCGGTCGCGGGCCTGCCACGTGGTGCTGTTCGCTGCCGCCCCTGCGATGATTGCGACCGGTCCGCTCATAAGCTGCGACGTTCCGGTGCTCGGAAGGAACTGAACACGGCGCCGTTCCGGAGAGCCGTCCGTGTTCGTGATGCGGAGTCTTCCGTTATGATGCGTCCCGTCATACCCCGGAGTACTGGCCGCGTCGGTCCAGTCCGCATCGAGGATGTCCAGTCCGTCCAGGTCCGCCCGGAGTTCCTCGATGTTCCGTCCGGCGGAAAGAGTGGCGTAGGCTCTGTCATAGTCTCTGGAAAGTCCGCTCACGTCGCCGGAGGAGCGGTCAAGGGTCTGGTTCCCTCCGAAGAGTTCGGTAATGGTGCTGCCTGCACCCTCGGCAAGCGAAATCCTGTACCTGGAGGTCACCGTCGAGGTCCGGAGATTGATCTGCCCGCTGCCTCCTCCCATGACCAGTTCAAAAACAGCTCCCGAGGGGTCGGCGAGATCGTCCTGGCCGAAAGCGCTGTTCGCAGCGGCCTGGAGGGCTGCCTGTACATTGTTGATATCCCTGCTGCCCACGGAAAATGTTGTTGCGTATCCGTGCAGAACACGGTGCGAGCTTGCCGAGTTCCCGGCCAACAGCGTGGTGCCGCCGATTCCCAGTTCCTGTTCGAAGGACTCTGCTCCGCCGTCGGCCAGGACTTGCACCATGTACGAGCCCGAAATACCTCCCGCCCCTGACGAATTGTTGTTTATCTGAAGCCGTCGTCTGCCTCCGCCGAGATCCGACGCGGCAAAGTCGATGTTGTACGCCGCAAGGTCCCCGTCAAGGGCAGCCGCGGCGGAAACAATGTCCAACCCGCCTACGTCGACGGTGTGTTCTTTCTGGAAATCCCGCGCCGTGCCCGCGGCCGTGCCTCCGTCGGCGATGACGCCGGCCAGTCCGAGGTCTGCGGCTCCTCCGACCCCGGCAATGTCGAGGTCGTCCCCGCTGCTGTTGACAAGGTCGATACGCCACAGCCCGCCTCCCTCGTCCACGGCGGACGCCGAACCCCATCCCCATCCCGTCAGAGCCGTGTTGATCGTTGCCGCCGCCGCTTGCACGTCCTGGTTCGAAACATCGATGCTGCGGGGTATGCCGTCCCGGGTGATGGAAAACGAACTGACGGCGGCTGTCCTGAAGGTCGTCTGCAGAGTGACATTTTCAGCAGCGGCAGCCTGGTAGGTGAACTCGAGATTTGCCGTTGACACCGCCTCTGAATAATAGGAGGTGACCAGGTTCACGTCGGAGGACAGGACATCCCGGCGGTCGACGGAATTTACCCTGAAATGGGTCCACAGGTTTGTCCCGAAGTTCGGATCCGTCTGGAAATCAACGTCGCCGCCGCCTGCGCCCACATTCACCGTCCCGCCGCCCGTGCCGCCGATGTCCGTCCAGGCGAGGCGCGTCTGTGAATTCACCGCTCCGCCCGAGGTCGCCGCAGACATGGAAAGGTCAACTCCGGAGCGGCCCATGGGGTCTACGCGGTCGATAACGTCCGTTCCCGACACGCCTCCCGATGCTCCTCCAAAATACGCCATGAACGGCACTTCATCAGCCACGCGTACCTGGTATTCACCGTAGGGCAGAATATCCGGCAGGGCACTCGCCTCAAGGCTCGTCACCCCGAGGTCCGCAGCAGGGGTGGTCGTTTCCGCGCCGTCGGCTTCGTGGTAGGAGATGCCGCCGAAGGGAACCTCCCGGGTTTCCAGCCGGTAGTCGCCGTCGATGAGATGGAGGCTCCGGAGATTGCCGAGGCCGGAGAAGGCCCCGCTCTCCGGCGAGAACTGCACGTTCTCCGACACCGTGCCGTGTTTCAGGTAGAAGATGTTTGTCTTCTGTACCTCCCCCTCCCCTGCGGTGGGGGTGATGCTCAGCCTGTAATTTCCCTCGTTCACCACGTTCTGGCCGAAGGCGTCCCTGGAGCGGAGCGAACCGTCCACGAAGACCCTGATATGGGGTGAATCGGTGCTCCAGAGCACCGAGGCGTCCCCGGAAAGCAGCTGTTTGCGGTTGAACTGCGTAGTGGACGAGATGAGATCGATCTGTTCCTTCAGCTGGTCGACCTCCTGCTGGATATACGACCTGTCCTGGAGGGTGAGGGTGTCGTTGGCGGCCTGCACCGAAAGCTCCCGCATTCGCTGAAGGAGGGAGTGCGTTTCACCCAGGGCACCTTCAGCAGTCTGCAGCAGGGAGACACCGTCCTGGGCATTCCGCACCGCCTGGTCCAGGCCCCGCACCTGGGCGCGGAGCTTTTCCGAAATGGCCAGTCCTGCGGCATCGTCGGCGGAGCTGGTGATGCGAAGTCCTTCCGCGAGACGGCGCATGGCCCGGGCGGAGCTTTGCTCCAGTCCTTTGGCTGCATTGACGGCAAACAGAGCGGAAATATTCGACATGATGCGCATGGTGTTCTTCCTCCAGCCATCCGGAAAAAAGTAGGGTTTCCATTCCCTGTCAAAAAGTGAAAAGAAAATGGAGAAGAGCCCTTTAGTTTTCGGTATTTCTCTGTCCTCTCTTGATTTTTACCTTTTTTCACCGGGTGTTGGTCCCCACCCCGGACAGTCCTCATGCATCCCGGGAACGGTTCCTGTCATCCCCGGCTTCCAATGATCGGCGAACAGTGTTGATGAATTCCGGAAGGGGACGAAATTTCCCTCCCGACAGGGTATAATATCCTGATGTTGAAATTCTTCCAAAGAGGAGGACGGTACCATGCTGCTCGTCCTTGACGTCGGAAACACCACCACGGTCATCGGCATCTACGACGGCGGGACCCTGGTGAAGCACTGGCGGCTCATGTCGGAGAGGCACACCTCCGATGAGCTGGGCATATACCTGCTCAACCTGCTGGACATCTGCGGGATTCCCCGGACATCCATCCACGGGGCCATCTACTCGAGCGTCGTCCCCTCCCTTGATATGGCCCTCTCCGAAGGCCTGAGGGAGTATCTTTCCGTGGATCCCGTGAAGGTGACGTCGTCCCTGGACCTGGGCATCGACATCGCCTATTCGCCCAGGCATGAAGTGGGGGCCGACAGGCTCGTGAACTCTGTGGCGGGGAAGGCCAGGTACGGAGCCCCTCTCATCGTGGTGGACTTCGGCACGGCCATTACCCTCGACATCCTGAACTCCGAGGGCGCCTACCTCGGCGGGACCATCTCCCCCGGACTGGTGACCGGCATGGAGGCCCTCTTCGGGCGCACGGCGAAGCTGCCCCAGGTCTCCCTGGAGCCGCCGAAGAGCGTCATCGGGAACAACACCATCGGCTCCATCCAGGCGGGGATCCTCTTCGGCAATGCCGGGCTCGTGGATTTTCTCGTCCGGAAGACCTGGGACGAGCTGGGCTGCAAAACGCCCGTGGCAGCCACCGGGGGCCACGCGGCGGCCATTGCCTCCATTTCCGAAACCATCACCGCCGTGGACCCGTGGCTCACCCTGGAGGGGCTCCGGCTCATCCACGAGAGGAACCGCCCAAGGTGACCCGTTTCCCTCCCGTTCTTCCGTCACCTTCCCGGCCCGGATGGGAGACTGGGGGGCTGGTTCTCGATTCCCCCCTGATGCTCGCCCCTCTCGCAGGGGTCACCATCCCCCCCGTGCGGCTTTTTTATTCCCGCCTCGGGGCTTCGGCGACCCATACAGAGATGATCAGCTGCGCAGGGCTGATCAGGACAAACCGGAAAACTGCGGGTATGCTGCAGGTGCTTCCCGGAGAGGGTCCTGTCATCGTGCAGCTTTTTGCCGGAGACCCGGATACGCTCTCGAAAGGAGCTGAAACGGCGCTGGCGGAGGGGACATTGTTTCGTGCCGTGGGCATAAACATGGCCTGCCCCATGCCGAAGGTGCTGAAAAAAGGAGCGGGAGCCCGCCTCCTGGAGAACCCTGACACGGCTTTTGCCATGGTGAAGGCCCTTACACGCTTCGGTTTCCCTGTATGGCCGAAGATACGCAAATGTCCTCCCGGCTACCCCCTGACCACGGAGGAGTTCTGCCGGGGGCTTCTGGACGCCGGCGCTTCCCTGGTCTGCCTTCACGGGCGCACGCCAGCCCAGCGTTATGCCGGGGAAGCGGACAGGGATATGGTTGCACGAATGGCTGAAATGTTCCCCGGGAAAATATGCGCAAGCGGTGATATTTATTCTCCCGGGGACACCTCTTTTTACCTGGATGCGGGATGTTCGTCCGTGCTCCTTGCGAGGGGCGCCGTGGCGGACCCTTTCCTTTTTGCCCGGACTCTGGCGTTTCTCGGCTATGACGTGCATAATATCTACGGAAATCCATCCCCGGATTTTCAGATACTCCTGCTGCTCGATTTCGGCGACAGTGTATC
>LSQX01258063.1_pt1 | contig 22412 bp, 19 predicted proteins | sample 654561 | NCBI WGS metagenome assembly LSQX01 (sample SAMN04489861, study PRJNA283612) | anaerobic digester metagenome | isolation source: 4 biogas reactors fed with cattle manure at either 37C or 55C with and... | place: Denmark: Kongens Lyngby | collected 2014
CACCTATCATGAGAATTACGGCCGGTGTAACGCCTATGTTTAGTGGGTCGCCCATTCCCTTTACTGCCTGTAACTGTTCAATTAGCAAAGTAGAAAAGACTGCTTTGAGTTCAGATGTTCTTGATATTCTTTCATCTATCGCTCTTTGCCTAAGTCTATCTATAAGACTCTCAGTTAGGTCTATTCCAACATCACCTGATATTAGGAGCTCTTCAAGACCCTCCCAAAATTCATCTGATATGGGCTCATCCGAAAAGAGGTTGGATACTCCCTGAGTCCATTTATTCCCTGTATTTTTTAGCTTGTACGCAAGGTTTTTAAAAAGATCCAAAGTACATATCTCCTATTCTGTTACGGTTGGCTGATCAGGTTTTTTTGTTCCCGATCTTCTCCGTCTTGGTCGACGCGCTTTCTTTTTTGCAGTCTCTGTCTTGTCACTCTCTTTTTCTGTAGAGAGAGGCCCTTCAGGCTTATTAATGTTTTCTTTGTTTATTGTTTTATTTGGCAGATCTATTGAAGCAGCAGGAAGTTTCCGTGGCCTTCTATTTTTGTTCCTTGGTTTACTTCCCGCATTTCGTGTTTGATCTTCGTTTTCATTTTCTTTTCTTTTATCTTTGCTATTTTCTTTTCCTTTAAGTATTTTAGTTTCTACTCGGCCAAAGAAGTCGGGCATATCCATGCTGGTGCCAATCGGAATAACAACCCCTGGCATCTCTTCTACTATCCAGTCTTTTCCTGAAACCACAGTTTCTTTAAATTTATCGAACAGGTCTATAGGAATCTTGATTTCGCCTCTTGACGGAACATAACAGCGAACGCTATTTGTGTGTATTTCTACCCCTGACACGACGACGTTACCATTTGGTGTTTTAATTTTTGTTCCCGGATTTGGAAGTTTTTCCCAAAGTTCTTTGTAGACGTTGTGCTCATAGTACATGCAGCACATTAGCCGGCCGCATATTCCAGATATTTTTGCTGGATTAAGGGCCAAGTTCTGCTCTTTGACCATTCTTATGCATATTGGGGCAAACTGGTTGAGCCAGTAGCTACAGCAACAGGGCTGCCCACATGGACCAAGGCCCTTTATTATCTTTGCTTCGTCACGTACTCCTATTTGTCTAAGCTCTATCCTTGTCTTGAATTCTCTTGCAAGGTCGCGTACGTAGGCTCTAAAATCAACCCTTTGTTCTGAGGAGAAATAGAAGAAAAGTTTTCTTCTGTTTCGGAGAAATTCAACATCTATCAGTTTCATCTCGATATCATGAGGCTTAAGCAGGTTTATAGCGCTTTTTAATATTTCGTCCTCTTCTTGCCTGTAGAGATTACTCGTGTCTTGGTCCTCATCAGTTGCAAAAGAGATCAAAGAGAGGTCAGTTACAAGAGGTTCAGCTGTTTTGGAAGAGGAATCGCCATGCTCCGAGGCATTTCTCAGAAGCCTGTATTCGTGCTCCTGCTCAGGGGTTAACATGCCGGCAACAACGGCCAGCTCTTCTCCCCTGTGTGATTCGACCACTACAGTTGCGCCTTTGGCTATAGGCTCCTCAGCGCTGTATTCTAATATACCAAGATACCTTGGCTTACCATATATTGCTAAATATTTGCTCACAGGGAATTCCCTCCTTGACGACCATTAAGGTCAGATCCTGTATCATAGGCACAGAGAGCCTTTTAGATTCCATTATCCTAATCAGAGAATCAAGGTTCGCAGCTTTTCTGAAATCCTCTTTTTCTGTCAGGTCTCTGACCCAGCCTTCTATCTCAAAATACAATATTTTTGAATCCTTTTTCTTTCCTGCCGCTATCCATTCAGCCCATTCTTTTGTCGAATTCGGGTGAGGTTTCGCCTGGGCAAGTTCCACAGGTATTTCTATATGTACTGACCAAACTCTGCTTTTTATGGTAGGGATAAGTTTGTCTTCTTCAGAAACAAACAGTATGCACCCATGTTCCGGAGGTTCTTCTGTCAGTTTAAGTAAACTGTTAGAAGCTTCAATTGAAAGTTTATCGGCAGCCCAAATCACTGCCAACCTCCTGTCGGATATAAGAGGATGCAGGGCCAACTCTCCCTGAAGAGTTCTACATTCATCTATGGTAGGCTGGACAAGTTGTTCGCCTGCTTCGACCATGTCAGGATGACTTCCATTCTCCCAACCGGCATCATCACCCAAAATAAGCCTGCCGTAGTTTTCAACAAATATTTTTTGAATTATCTCAGGTGCCGTTACAGCAACTGACTGAGGACATCTTTTCATCCGAACAGTCTCTACAACATCTTTCCATCCCTGAGAAGCCTCAAGTAGGGCAAGACCGTCACTTATCACAGAAGATCCCCCTCGAAACAAGTGATTTTATCAATATACTAAAAACTTCCTCACTGCTTTCTTCAGTACACTCTATTATAAGCCACCTGTCAGGATCTCGTTTCGAAAGGGCAAGGTATCCGTCCCTTATTTTTGTCATGAACGAGATTCCCTCTTTTTCAAAAGAATCCAGCTTTCCTCGTGACTTTGCTCTCCTCAGTCCACGCTCTGGAGAAATGTCGAAGAGGACAGTAAGGTCAGGGACAGGAAAAGCAGAAAGCTTAGCAAGTTGATCGAAAGTATCGAGAGGAAGTCCCCTGCCCCAAACTTGGTAGGCCAGGGTCGAATCGTGATATCTTTCGCAGACAACATCACTTCCAGAATCTAGCGCGGGCTGGATAACGGTGGCTACGTGTTCCGCCCTGTCGAGCATAAAAAGAAAGGCTTCACTCCATTGGTGCCTCAAGCTTCCACTTACGACTAAATCACGTAACAAAGCACCACCAGGCCATCCTCCAGGTTCTCTGGTAAGGATCGCACGACGTTGTTTATGTTCAATGAGCCACTTACTGAATAAAGCAGCCTGAGTAGACTTTCCGGAGCCATCTATTCCTTCAAAGGTTATAAACATAATATTCCACCTTTACGATAGTTCATAATAACACAAAAGCCCCGCACTGAGTGCAGGGCATAACAAACATGGCGGAGGCGTGTGCGAATCGAACACACCGGGACCGGCGTTACCGACCCCCACCGGATTTGAAGTCCGGGCCCAGCACCAGCTGAAACTCGCCTCCATGCTGACTGTCGTAGATTAGCAGAAACAGACATATATTTCAACTTCCAATTAACTCACCGTATCAATTATAAGCTTTCTTTTCTCTGCACGGTTGCTGACTTCCCAGCATTTTTCAATATAGAGAAGAGATTCTTGAAGCTGTTTGTCCTGATTATAATATATCGTCAGCAGAACATCACCTTCGGACACCTTGTCTCCGACCTTATGGAGCAAACGGATCGCAACAGATGGATCGATCGTATCATCCAGGGTCAGCCTACCCCCTCCCAAGGCTCTCAGCCCTTCTCCAATGAGGAGTGCGTCGAGTTTTGAGAGGTATCCATCCCTGTCAGACCTTATTTTGTATGCAGAAGATGCTTTTGGGAGGACCTTCTCTGGTTCCCTTATAACTGAACTGTCGCCTTTTTGCTCGATTATCAGTTCTTCAAATTTCTTTAGGGCCGATCCGTCGTCAAGCGCTTTTGAAGAAAGTGCCAACCCTTCCTCGTATGTGTTAGCCCTGCCGGACATATTCAGCATGTAAGCCGCAAGAGTCAAGCATAGTTCACGGGTATCTGACGGCCCCCTTCCGGAAAGGACCTCTATCGCCTCACAGACTTCTGCTGAATTTCCCACCCACTCGCCAAGAGGCTGTTCCATATCAGTAATGACCGAGACGCATACCTTTCCCAGCTTTTTGGAGACATCGACAAGTTTTTGTGCCAGCTTTCTGGCCTCACCGATGTCTTTCATAAAGGCACCGCTTCCACACTTGACATCGAAAAGATAGCCGTAAGCTCCGCCTGCCAGTTTCTTGCTGACAATGCTGGCTGTTATCAGAGGGATCGAGGGAACAGTCCCTGTTACGTCCCTCAGCTTGTAAAATTTTCCTTCTGCAGGAGCAAGCTTGTGTGAGTGGCCGGATATCGCACATCCGATGCTTTTGACCTGATCTCTGAATTCTATTTCGCTCAAATGCATATTCATACCGGGAATGGACTCAAGTTTGTCTATCGTTCCTCCCGTATAACCAAGCCCGGGACCGCTGAGCTTAGATATACTGGAACCGCATGCTGCGACAAGCGGGATAAGTACAAGTGTGGTCTTGTCACCCACTCCTCCGGTGCTGTGCTTGTCTATGATCCTCTCTTCCTGCGGGTAGCTGAGCGTCTCTCCTGAATGTGCAAGTGCCTGTGTGAAATGCATCAGCTCGTCATCATCCAATCCGTTGAGGAAAGCAGCCATCAGCCATGCAGATATCTGATAATCAGGCATTTCACCCCGCATAACGGTATCTATGAAGGTCTGAAGCTCTTCTCGCGTATGTCTAAGCCCATCCCTTTTCTTTTCTATGAATTCTATACCGTTGAAGGTCATTCTCTGATCTCCCTCAGAAATGCCGATATAAGTCTGCATATGGATGCAGAACTGTTTTTCATCGTATCAAGGACTTCCTGGTGGGTAAGCTTGTTTTTGGATATGCCAGCTGCGGCGTTCGCAACGCAGGATATGCCGCACACCCTGATCCCCATGTGGCTTGCCGTAATGACCTCCGGTACTGTAGACATGCCGACGATGTCCGCACCAAGAGCTTCAGCCATCCTTATCTCTGCAGGGGTCTCAAAGGACGGTCCTGAAAAAGCAATGTATGTGCCCTTGTTTATCTTTATGTTTTCTTTTTCCGCAGCGACCTCGAGTTTTTGTATGTATTCCCTGTCGTATGCTTCTGTCATATCAGGAAAACGCGGTCCGATATCATCATCGTTTTCTCCGATAAGCGGGTTGGTGCCCATAAAATTGATGTGATCCTGGATAGCTACGATCCCTCCGGGAGGTATGTCGGTATTTATCCCGCCGGATGCGTTTGTGACAATAAGGGACTTTATGCCGAGCATGCCAAGCACCCTTACGGGAAAGACAACTTCTTCCATCGAATACCCCTCATAATAATGCACTCTGCCCTGCATAATAACTGTAGGGACCCCCTCAAGGTTTCCAAAGACCAATTTCCCAGCATGTCCGGGAGCTGTTGACCTGGGCCAGTATGGGATATCACGGTATGGTACCACTATAGGGTCTTCTACGCTTTCCGCGAGGCTTCCCAGTCCGGATCCGAGTATTATTGCCCTCTTTGGTTTTTGGTCTGTCTTTCCTGAAAGAAATATGAACGCTTCGGATATTTTTTCTGAATAAAGCATGTCCTTCACTCCTTAGTTTAAAGACCGGCAAGCAGTCGTATAAAATACTGTCAAACTATGGTCAAACAGTTGTCAAACAGTCGTCAAACTATTGTGACAACCATTTTGTCTTTATCGTCTTCCCGGTATACATATGATCGGGGATCCAGTGTCTTTGGACCTTTGCTATCACAAGCTTTTTTAGAGCATAAACAAAAGCCGCTGGATTCCCGCTCAGGTCCATACGGGAATGACGGTAAGGGGCCAAGGTCATCATTGAATTATTGTCTAATTCACCGCCGGTTGGAGTTTCCGGCAAATTCACCGCGATGCGAAGCGAGCAAATTCTCCAGCGACAAATGTCGCGAATTCTCCGCAGCCTAAAGGCTGCAAATTCCCCGCAGCTGCCCTTCGCCCCAACAACCGTTTGACTACTGTTTGACGATAGTTTGACAATTGTTTGACCGNNCGGCAGCTTCACTTTAGGTCCTGGGGAAATATTTATCGTAAAAATCCCTCATCTCAAGGTCTAGGTGAGTATATTTTTCTGTCGTCAGTATTGAAGAATGGCCGAGCAGTTCCTGGAGGGTCCGTTGGTCCATTCCTTTTCTTAGCAGATGGGTCGCAAAGGTGTGCCTCAAAACATGAGGGTGAAGACGTGAAGGCGATATGCCTGCCTGAAGGCCTCTCTTTCTTAAGAGCCTCCAGAGAAACTCCCTTCTCATTTTCTTTCCTGACTTTGTCAGAAGGAGCCATGGCTGTTTGAGTTTGTCAAGTTTTGGCCTGTGATCGTCGATGTATTGATCGACCACTTTTCTTACGCCGCCAACATAGGGAATACATCTCTCCTTATCCCCTTTGCCTCTTGTAAAGATGAGCCCTCCACCACGGTCTATATCCTTTAGTTTAAGGGAGCAAAGTTCTGATGCTCTCATTCCGGTTCCGTAAGCCAGCTCAATTGCTGTCCTGTCCCTTTTTCCGATAGGGGTGTCGTCCTCACAGGCATTTATGAGTCGCTGTATCTCTCCCTCTGTCATTATCTGGGGCAGGATCTTATCTCTTGCAGGAAGGGGGTCTAGCATTGGCATATTTTCTGTTATGCCGTCATAGACAAGATATCTGGCAAATGAATTCAACACCGCCCCGTTTCTCTGGACAGTACCCTTTGACATTCCCCTGGCAGACTGTTCTCTCAAAAATCTGGCGATATTGTCCGAATTCAGGACAAGCGGGTCAAACTCCATTTTCCTGCAATAAAAAAACCACTGTCTGAGATCGGATGAATAAGCTTTCAGCGTATTTTCGCTGCAGCCTCTCTCAAGCATAATGTAATCCTCAAACCTGCTTAGTGCATTTAAAAAAAGAGGGTGTTCGATATCCTCAAGTCGCATTTTCTTCCGCCTTTTTCGTCCTGTACCAACAGTAGGCCATGATCGTCTTGCCGTCTTTGATGTCTCCTGATCCGATCATACTTTCTATCTCATCAAGGGTAAAATCGTAAACCTTGATGAATTCGTCGTCATCTTCGGTAAGCTTTGATGGAGTGAGGTCTGTTGCATAAAAGAAAATGATTCGTTCAGTGGAGTATCCCGGAGATGTGTAAAATTCAAATATTTTTTCGATCGTAGCAGGTTTATAACCGATCTCTTCCTGAAGCTCCCTTACGGCTGTCTCCGCTGGGTCTTCGTCTGGTTCTATCAGTCCGGCGGGTATCTCATACAGATCTTCATCTACCGCGTGACGGTACTGACGAACAAGGGATATTTTGCCGTCAGAATGGACAGGAAGTACTGTTACGGCTGATCTGTGCCTTACGACTTCCCTTATTTTTTCACAGCCCGACGGGAAAAGCACACGGTCGATATTCAGGTCCAATATCGCTCCGTTGTAGATATTCTCAGTCTCAATTATGTTTCTTAATGCATGTCTTTGCTCTCTTCCCACAGCATATCACTCCTCAGTGCAGGATATCGCCGACCTTCATCCTGCTGCCCCTTATCCATTCATCAGCTTTTTGGACTTTTTTGCCCTCGGGCTGGACTTCAATAAGCTTCAGAAAGCCTTTTCCGCATGCTATAACAGGAAAACCTTTTTCTATCCCTGTGAGCTTGCCCGGTGAATCGCATCCGAAAACCGACAGGGCTTTGTGGATCCTAAGCCGCTTTCCGTTGTGTTCACAGTATGTGCCCGGCGAAACAGACAATGCCCTTATCTTGTTTAATATATTAATAGAGCTCTCATCCCACTCGATCTTTCCCTCAGATTTATCGATTTTGGGAGCCGTGCTAGCTCCCGCTTCAGCCTGAGGAATGAACTCCCAGTTTTCAGACGGAATATGAAGCAAAAACTCAAGGAGTTTCTCACAGCCAGCACTGCATGTTTTGATAAGAAGGGATGCTGTGTCGTCTTCATCACTGATGATAACTGGTATCTGCGAAAGGATTGGGCCTGAATCCATTCCCTCGTCAAGCCTGAATATTGTCACCCCGGTCTCTTTGAGTCCATCCATGATCGCCCTTTGCACCGGAGCTGATCCCCTGTATGCCGGAAGCATGGACGGATGGATATTTATGCAGCCCAGCGGTGCCATGTTTAAAAGGGGCTCTTTTATCATATGTCCAAAATCTATGACAAGGATGAGATCTGGAATATCACTCATGATCCATTCTATAGTTTCTGCGTCTGCAGAAAGTTTTGATGTGGTCCTCGTTTTTAAGCCAAGTTCCTCTGCTTTTTCGAATACCGGTGTATTCTGTAGATGAAGACCTCTGCCTGATGGCCTGGGGGCATTTGTCACTACCCATTCCGGTATTGCTTTTTGAGCGATAATGGAGAGGCACTCCGCAGCAAATCTTCCGGAACCGCAAAACCCAAACCTCAAATTTTTTGCCATTACTTTTCTCTTGCCTGCTTCGCTATCTTTTTTTTAAGGAACTGCCTTTTTAGCGGCGAGACCCTGTCAATAAGCAGTTTTCCGTTTAAATGGTCTATTTCGTGCGAGAAGACGCATGCGAGGAATCCTTCTATCTCTTTCTCGAAAAGTTCCCCCTTTTCATCATAATACCGAACCTTTATGTATTCAGGCGACTCCACCTTCTCATAGATCCCCGGAAAACTTAAGCATCCCTCTTCGACTGTATTAATATTTTCTTTTTCCAATATTACAGGGTTGATCAGAACATATTTTTCACCGTTATATTCAATTACCGCTATTTTCTTTGCTAAGCCTACCTGTGGCCCTGCAAGGCCGATACCGTCGGAAACGTGCATTGTTTCCCACATATCGTTGACCAGTATTCCGAGTTCCTCATCAAACAAAGTGATCTCCTCTGTTTGCTCCCTGAGAATAGGGTCAGGGTAGACGCATATTTTTCTGACAGACATCAGATCTCCTCCAAATAATTCTATTACGAGTATTTTAACAGAAAATCCCCATGCCTCTCATTAAAAAAGGCATGGGGAATATGAATATTGTTCTGGAAATACTCTTAAAAGATCCTACTCTGAATCTTCTGCCTGTTTTAGGAATTCACCGATCGTCACGTTGGTCTCTTCCTGGGGAAGCTGATTGCTGTGACTGTCGTTCCTTCTTTTGTCAAAATCAGAGCGGCGGCGGCGGGGACGGTCATCATTTCTCTGTCCGCCTTCCTGAGCAGTCTCCTCTGATTTAGGCTTCCTGACGGGTTCTTCATTGGCGGGACGGAGGCTGAGACGCATCCTGCGTTCTGCGGGATTGACATCAAGCACCCTTGCAGTAACTTCCTGTCCCTCAGAGAGGACTTCTCTTGGGTTTTCTATTCTCTGCTGGCTTATCTGCGATATATGGATAAGCCCTTCGATACCGTCCTCAAGTTCTACAAATGCTCCAAAGTCAGCGATCCTGACTACCTTGACAGGAATTTCCATGTCTTTGGTATATTTCTCAGCAACGTCCTTCCATGGATCTGAAAGCTGCTTGTAGCCGAGGCTGATACGTTTACGGTCAGAATCTACCTCAAGGATAGAGACTTCTATCTTCTGGCCTCTCTTGAGTACTTCTTTGGGGTGTTTTATTCTTGTCCAGCTGAGGTCGCCTATGTGGACCAGACCCTCAATGCCGGGCTCTATTTCTACAAAAGCACCGAATTCTGTCAGGTTTGTAACAGTTCCTTCAACAACGACTCCGGGCTTCCAGCGTTCTGCCGCTGTATCCCAGGGATCAGGCAGAGTCTGCTTCAGGCTGAGAGAGATCCTGTTGTTCTCCTTGTCTATGCCGATCACCTTGACCTTGATGTGATCGCCCTTAGAGACAACATCCTTAGCCTTGGCGTTGCGCTGCCATGAGAGCTCGCTGACATGAACAAGGCCTTCCATCGCACCAAGATTTACGAATACGCCGAAAGAGGTGATGCTGCTGACATCCCCTTCAAGGACATCCCCTTCGTTGACCTGCTCGTAGAATGACTGCCTGATCTCTGCCATCTCCGCTTCCATGAGGCTGCGGCGTGAGAGCACAAGGCGACGCTTGCGGCGGTCCTTTTCGATCAGTTTGACCTGGAAATCCTGTTCAAGGAGACGCGTTGGATTGACATTACGCCCATCCTCGGCAAGGTGTGAAATAGGGATGAAGCCTTCTATTCCGTAGCAGCTTACGATAAGGCCGCCCTTTACCTTGCGGATACCCTTTACGGTAACAGTTTCATTCTTTGCGGCTTCTTCTTCAAGCTTGTTCCAGCGTTCGTCAAATTCACAGCGCCAACGGCTGAGGCTCAGCTGTGCATCTTCGCCCTGTCCGATGTTTGTGATCTGAACTTTGACTTTTGCGCCGTTTTCAGGTTCCGGGGTCTCTTCGACCAGGACCTTGTGTGTCCACTCTCTGCGGGGAAGAAAACCTTCGCATTTGTAGCCCACATCAACAAGCCATCCGTCTTCACGTGCGTCAACTATTGTGCCTTCAAGGATCTTTCCGCGATGGAAATCACCCATCACGTCAAACTGCTGCATCATTTCTTCCATTGTTTCTTCTTTTTCCGGTGCTGCCTGTGTTTCAAGTCCGTCTTCTGTGCGAAGCTCGTCAACCATACCCAACATCCTCCTGCTTACATCATGTTTAAATTTTGGATCAGTTCTTTTATTAGCCAGTCGGGAGTACTTCCTCCCGCAGCTATTCCGATGTTTTCCTTATTTCGCAGCCACCCCCTGTCGATCTCCCCTGCATGTTCGATCCACAACGTCGATACTCCGACGTCCATGGATATCTCTGCAAGTTTTTTTGTATTTGCACTGTTCCGGCCACCAAGAATTAACATTCCGTCTACTTTTGAAGCAAGCCTGCAAACGGAATCCTGACGCGCCAGAGTAGCTTTGCAGATCGTATTATACACCTTGATCTCAGGTGATATCGTTATGAACGACCCGACAAGCGCGATAAAAGAGGCGACCTTTTGAGTCGTCTGGCTAAGTATCCCGCACTTTCGTCCCTTGAGGTTTTCGGGTATATCACCTTCGGAAGATATTACAACGACCTCTCCGTCGGCATATCCCATTATTCCCCTGACTTCGGGATGTTCCCTGTCACCTGATATTACCACAACATACCCCTCGGAAGAAAGGTCTTTTGCCCTTTTTTGAGCTGTTTTGACAAACGGACACGTTCCGTCGACCACTTTCATGCATTTTTTTCTCAGGTTTTCAGCCTCTGACGGGGTAACTCCATGTGCTCTGATAAATGCAATGGAGCCAAATGGAACATCCTCCGCTGATTCGACAACTATCAGCCCCATCTTTGACAGCCTCTCGATCTCCTGGGGGTTATGGATCGGACTTCCCAGAGAATAAATTTTATCGGAACGCAGCAGTTCCTCTTCGAGCTTGGATATCGCCCTTCTTACGCCAAAACATAATCCTGTCGGGTCGGCAATGTGGATCTTCAATTCACTCTTTGCCCTCTTGTTCCAAATGCCTGATGCAATGCGGCATTACGTCTTCCATTGCTTCTGACATTTCATATTTGTCAAAATCATACCACAGTGCAGGCTCAAAGTGTTTGAACCACGTCATCTGCCTCCGTGAAAAGGCTTTCGTTGACCGGATGTCGCCTTCCAGCGCCTCTTCGTATGAGCAACAGCCTTTGACATACTGTACCAATTCCCTGTATCCGAACCCCTGGAGCGCAGGCAGGGAAGGAGAATATCCCTGAGCAAGGAGCCATTCGACTTCTTCGGGGTATCCATTTGAAAACTGCTCCCTTACCCTAGCTGCAATATTTTTGTAAAGGTTGGATCTGTCCCTGATAAGTCCGATATAAAAAACGTCGAATGGAGAGCTCATCTTTGCCTGATTTTCATACCACCACGTTGCCGGCTTTCCTGTAATACGGTAAATCTCAAGAGCCCTCATTGTCCTCACTGGGTCGTTCGGGTGTATTTTTGCCGCTGCAGAAGGGTCCAGTGCGGTGAGTTCATTGTGTAGTTCCGCCAGTCCCCTTATTTCGATCTCTTCCTCGAGCATCTTCCTGACGGCAGGGTCTTTAGGGAGATCTTCAGAGAGCGTGCCGCATAGAGCCTTGTAATAAAAAGGAGTGCCGCCGATAAGCAAGGGTACCCTGTCTCTTTTTCTGATCCTATCAATGGCGTCTGTTGCTTGATATGCAAAATCAGCTGCAGAATAGACCTGATCAGGGTCAGCTACATCTATAAGGTGATGCAGTATCTCACGCCTTATTTCGAGTGAAACCTTATCTGTGCCAACATCAAGGTATCTGTAGACCTGCCTGGAATCAACGGAAATTACCTCGGCATTCAGCTTTCGTGCAAGTTCCAGACTGAATTTTGTCTTGCCGACAGCAGTAGGTCCTATTATTGCTATTACAGGTATTTTATTTAATTGCATTTTATTCATCAGCGCTCAAACCAATCCTCTAATTTCCTGTTTTCTATAAGAAATATTGTCGGCCTTCCGTGTGGGCATGTAAAGGGGCTTGAACATGCTTGAAGCCTATCCATAAGAGTTTCGGCCTCTTCCCTTTCAAAGCGGCTGCCAAGCTTTACTGCATCTCTGCATGCAAGCCTTGCCATCCTCCACCATACCTCTCTGTCACGCTTATCCGGATCATTTTCAACTTCGATGCCTCTTAGCGCCGAACGGAGCATGTCCAGCGGAGATAGTTTAGATTTTCCCCTGAGCATTGGGACTCCAAGCAGGTGGTCATCTTCAAATATAAAAGCCAGATCCTTGAGCTCTTTCGAAAATATATTTATCTCGGGCAGTAAAGAAATTGGTATTTCAACGGGCATTGTCAGGTTTTGAGTGGCTATACCCTCTTTAAAACTTACTGCGATCTCCTCGTACAGTATCCTCTCATGGGCTGCATGCGGATCAACTATAGCCAGGCCATTGGGAAGATCAAATATAAGAAAACCCATTGCAGTCTGCCCTATATAATTTTTGAAGCCATCAACCGTTACCGGAGCAGGCTTCCCTGCCGGTATGAAGACCGTCGCCTCAGGCGATGATACCCTTTCAGCAAGCTGTCCGCTTTCTGAAACAGGTTTCCACGGAGTCTGGCTAAACATGGGATCTGTTTTGTCGAACCATCCTGATGACCTATTCTCTGAGAATGTAAACGAAGTATCTCTCCCTGTTTGGGGCTCATTCTCCGCCGTGAAGGAGTACTTCCCGGAAAATATCTTACGGGTCGTTTGCAGTACCAGTTTATATATGTCTCCGGATCTTCTGAATCGGACCTCTTCTTTGGCAGGATGGATATTGACATCAAGATCTTCGGGCGGCATTTCAAGTACGACAAGCCATTCACCGTAAGCCGCCGATTCTCCGCCGCACACCGCTGATCTTATCGTAGGATCCTGTATCCTTCTGCCGTTGACAAAGATCGTCATCACTGTACGCCTGCTGTCCGGTATCGGATTCCACCATATTTTCACACTGTTGGTGTTATAGGCAGTCTCAGAACTGTAAAGGCGGGTCTCATTGCCCCAGCGCCTTTGAAGGGCTTTATCTGTTGATCCCGGAGGAAGCAGCTCCAATATCCTCTTTCCGTCAGAGAAGACCCTGAAGGTCAGTTCCGGATTGACAAGCGCGTAATCGTTTACGACCTGAAGTATCCTCCTGAGCTCGGCAGATGCAGTTTTGAGGAATTTGCGCCTTGCAGGAAGGTTGTAAAAGAGATCGTCCACCTGGATCCTTGTTCCGGGGTGGGAAGGAGTTTCTGTATGGAGAGTAACCGTTCCGCCTTCACACCTTATTATCCCGCCGGCATCAGATGTCCGTTCCCTGCTGCGGATCTCCATCCTGCTTACTGCTGCAACGCTGGATAGGGCCTCTCCCCTGTAACCGAGAGTAGATATCCTCTCCAGATCATCAAGAGTGGTAATTTTGCTGGTTGCATATCTTTCCAGCGCAAGGGGAAGTTCCTCGAATGAAATTCCGCAACCGTCATCTTCTATGACGAAAGAGGTTTTCCCTCCCTGCTCAATATAAAGGGTAATATTTCGCGCTGATGCGTCAATTGAGTTTTCTATGAGCTCTTTGGCAACTGACGATGGCCTTTCGATCACTTCACCGGCGGCGATCCTGCTTGATACTTCCTTGTCAAGACGTTTTATCATTTGAATCCCAACACTTTCCGGCTCTCTTTTCTTAGCCTGTAAACGACCTGAAGAGCTTCCATCGGGGTCATTTCGTCAGGATCAGTAGCTGCCAGTTCTTCAAGTATGGCCTCATGTCCCACGTCAAAGAGCTTCATCTGACTCTCTTCGTTGGCAGGCAAAGCGGACTTCTGCTCATTCGATGAAGTCTCAAAACCTGCAAGCAGTTCTTTGGACCGCCTTAGTACCAGGGACGGAACCCCGGCGAGCCTCGCCACCTCTATTCCGTATGACCTGTCGGATGGTGCTTCAACAACTTTATGCAGGAAGGTGACCCCCTCCTTGCCCTCTTCCACCGCCATACTGAGGTTCGTCACTCCCGGAAGCATTTCGGCAAGTTTTGTAAGTTCGTGATAATGTGTCGCAAAAAGGACAGCAGCCCTTCGTCCCTCCTGCCCCTGCAGGTATTCTATAACTGACCATGCGATACTTAGTCCGTCGTAAGTGGAGGTGCCCCTGCCCACCTCGTCAAGAATGACAAGGCTCCTGTCTGTTGCGTTTCGAAGGATATTGGCGGTCTCCACCATTTCGACCATAAAGGTGCTCTGCCCTCTCGCAAGTTCATCGCGTGCGCCAATTCTGGTAAAGACACGGTCGATCAGCCCTATTTTTGCGCTCTCTGCGGGCACAAAAGAGCCCATGTGGGCCATTATGGCGATAAGGGCTGCCATGCGAAGATAGGTCGATTTTCCGGCCATGTTCGGGCCGGTGATTATTGCTATCCTTTTTCCGGAAACCATGCTCAGAGAAAGGTCATTCGGCGTGAAAGGGCGGTTTCCAAGCATTACCTCTATTACAGGATGTCTTCCGTTTTTTACGATAAAGTCTGTCCCCATTTCCATTACAGGCCTTACGTACCTTCGTTCTGAAGCTATTTCTGCCAGGGAAGAAAAAAGGTCTGCTGCGGCAATGAATTTTGCCGCGTTAAGTATCTCCTGACTCTTTGAAAGAGTGGCCTCAACGATCTCGGAGTAGATCCTTTCCTCAATGGAAAGTATTTCTTCTTCGGACCTGAACATCTCTTTTTCAAATATTTTGAGCTCCTCGGTAATAAAGCGTTCAGCGTTTACCAGTGTCTGTTTCCTGATGTATTCTGCAGGGGCTCTGTTCAGCCCGCCTTTAGGTATTTCAATGTAATAACCAAAGACCTTATTTACACCGGCCTTCAGGTTCTTTATACCTGTCCTCTGTCTTTCGTTTTCTTCAAATCTATGAAGCCATTCAGAAGAATGTGCCGCCTTGTCTCTCCATTCGTCCAGTTCCTTGTCATAACCTTTTCTTATGACACCTCCGTCCCTGACGAAACGGGGAACGGTTTCCGATATTGAGGATCCAAGAAGAATAAAGAGTTCCTCCAGATGATCAACATCTATAGTCCAGTTTTTCAGCCTCTCGTTCATTGCCATCATGTTTATCAGCACAGGCAGTGCACGGAGGGTCTCTCTTATTGTGACAAGATCAGAGGGAGATCCCATCCGAAGAGTCATTCGGCTTATTGCCTTTTCCATGTCTCCGCAAGACGAGAGGCTACGCTGCAGTTCACTGCGCGTAGAATTATCGTTTACAAGCTCTTCGACGGAATCCTGTCTTTGTTCAATAGTCCCTATGTCCTGAAGGGGTGAGAGTATCCATTCTTTGAGAGTCCTCCTGCCCATTGCAGTACGGCATCTGTTGAGGACAGAAAATAGTGAGATGTCAGAGGGTTCTGTAAGTTCAAGATTGTTTACTGTGTTCCTGTCGAGAATAAGCGATTGCGCCGGCATGACCGGCGTGATCCCGGTCACATGGAGAGCCTGAGAAAACTGGGTCTCTTCCAGATATCTCAAAACTGCCGCTGATGCACCTGCTGCCGTATCCCTGTCATCGATCCCCATGCAGTTGAGAGAGGCTATCCCCCACTTTCTGCAGAGCCATTCCGAACCTGTCTTTGGCTCAAATTCTCCCTTTTCTCTTTCAACTATATTGGGACCGCCCTGGTCTGAATAAATTTCAGAAAGATACTCGCTCTGTCCCTTTCGGATCAGTATTTCATCAGGGCGGAATGAAGAGAGGAGCGATGATGCCTCTTCAACATTAAAGGTACCGGCTTTTAGAGTGCCTGTTGCAGTAGTGAGGAGTGCCAGTGAGATGTTCTTCCCGTCAAAAAAGCAGGCGGCAAGGTTTCCATCTGACTCTGAGCTGTCAGAAAGCCAAGTGCCGGGTGTCACTAATCTAGTTACTTCCCTTTTGACAAGAGTTTTTCCGTCAGGAACTGTTACCTGCTCGCATATGGCGACCCTGTGACCTGCCGCTACCAGCTTTCCAAGATAGGAATCGACTGCGTGGAATGGGACACCTGCCATGGGGATGGCGTTTTCTGCATCGCGGGAACGTGATGTTAGGGCAATATCAAGAACAGAGGATGCGATCTGGGCATCCTCAAAAAACATTTCATAGAAATCACCCATGCGGAAAAAAAGAAGAGAGTCAGGGTACTGCTCTTTCCAGTACATGTACTGTTCCAGCATGGGGGTCATTTTAGTCCCCTGCGGAAGTTCCAAGTCTATTCAGACCTCCCCTTGTCCAGATAACTTTGAAGGAGAAGGGAGGCGGCGACCATGTCTACCCGTTGTTTTCGGCCTTTCCTCGAGACATCTCCCTCTAAGAGGGACTGCTGCGCTATAACTGTTGTAAAGCGCTCATCCCAAAAAATTATTTCCAGGTCAGGATATCTGACGACGATATTATCAGCGATCTCTCGGATATTCAGAGCTTCAGGCCCCTCATTCCCGCCGGTCCTGAGCGGAAGGCCTACCAGAAGTTTTGTCGTCCGGTAGGTATCCATGATCTTTTTGAGTTCTTCTATCCAGTCGTTCTTTGTGCTGAGGACAGTCAATGCCTGAGCGAAAGATCCGAACGGATCGCTTACCGCAACACCGACCCTTACGGAACCTATATCTACAGCAACTATCCTCTCCAACTGGCCGGCCTCAGCCTTTTGCAGCAAGTCTGGCAAAGATCTCAGGTGCCTTTGTGACGGCTTCGTTCAGTCTGCCTGCATCAGGAGCCCTTCCCTGCGCAAGAGTGGGTCTTCCGCCGCCTCTTCCGCCGATAAGGTCAGCTATCTCCTTCAGGAATTCATCTGCCCTGATGCCCTTGCTGACTGCTTCTTCGCTCGCCATGGAAGTCAGCGTCACATGTTGTTCTTCCCCTATTCCTGCAAGCAGTATCACTGCGACCGGGTATTTCTGCTTTATCCTGTCACCGACCTGCCTAAGAAGATCGGGATTCATGTTTTCAAACTTTTCCATTATGAGGTCAACGCCGTTGACGCTGGCGCATGGTTTAATGCTCTCTTCAATATCGGACATGGCAGCCTTGACCTGCAGCTCCCTGTTTTTTCTCTCAAGCATCTTCTTTTCGTCAAGAAGGTCTTCCACCCTGTTGAGGACTGAGTCAAGATCTTCTCCAAGCATTGACATGAGAGTACCTGACAGGTAGCTGAAACGCTGAAAAGCCGCAAGGGCGTTCTGTCCAACTATTGCATTTATGCGCCTTACTCCTGAACCTATGCCCTCTTCACGGATGATCTTGACGACGCCGATCTCACCTGTGGCCTTGACGTGTGTTCCGCCGCAGAGCTCTGTTGAGTATCCGGGTATTTCGAGCACTCTTACTTCGTCTCCGTATTTTTCATCAAAGAGCGCCTTCGCACCTGTCTTTTTTGCTTCTTCGATAGGCATTAAAGTTGTGTTTACCGGCAGGTTTGAAAGGACCTGTTCATATACGATGGATTCTATCTCCCTCAGCTGGTCAGTTGTAAGCGGGGCAAAATGGTTGAAGTCGAAACGCAGGAACGTAGGCGTTACGATAGATCCGGCCTGTCTCACATGCTGTCCCAGGACCTTAGAAAGCGCTTCGTGAATAAGATGCGTGGCCGTATGATGCCTCTGTATATTTTTTCTTCTTGCGGTATCGATCGACGCTGTCACAGCCTGGTTTTTCTTTATGCTTCCCTTTAACAGCCTACCTCTGTGCACGATAAGGTCGTTTACAGGATAAATAGTATCCTCTACCTGGAAGATCACATTCTCCGCTGTTATAAGACCCGTGTCGCCCACCTGTCCGCCCTTTTCAGCATAGAAAGGCGTCTCGGTAAGGATAATGTCCGCGCTTTCACCTTCCGCGATAAAATCTTTTTCTTTTCCTTCGCAAATTATTGCCGAAACTTCTGCGTCCACAAAAGTGCGGTCATAACCGCAGAAGCTGCTTGGACCGGTCCTGTCTGCCAATTCAGTGTATGCATTTTTAGAAATAACAGAACTGGTCTGTTTGCTCGAAGCCCTTGCACGCTCTCGCTGGTCGTCCATTGCCTTGTTGAAGCCATCCTTATCAACGCTGATGCCCTCTTCTTCGCACATCTCCTCTGTAAGTTCAAGAGGGAATCCGTACGTGTCGTAAAGGACAAATGCAACGCTTCCCGGAAGTGTGCTGAGCGAGTTGTTCTTAAGCTGATTTATCTCAGACTCAAGAAGGTCGCTTCCCTGAGAAAGCGTCTTTGTAAAACGTTCCTCTTCCGTCTTCAGTATCTGTTCAATGGCACAGGACTGTTCGAGAAGCTCAGTGTACTCGTCACCGATAGATTCACGGACTGAGGGTAAAAGTTCCGTAAGGAAGGGCCTCTCTATTCCAAGCAGCTTTCCGTAACGGGCGCTTCTCCTGATCAGACGCCTCAGCACATAACCTCCGCCATCGTTTGTGGGCAGTATTCCATCTGCTATCATGAATGCCGATGCTCTTATATGGTCGGAGATAACCTTAACAGCCATATCTTTTTTGGGATCTTTTCCGTATTTGACTCCGCCAAGTTCGCATGCCTTGTCGATTATCGGGCGGAAGAGGTCCGTCTCGAAGTCATTGGGAACTCTCTGAACGACCGATGAAAGTCTCTCAAGCCCCATCCCGGTGTCGATGTTCTTGTTTGGCAGAGGTGTGAGGTTTCCTGCCTCATCCCTGTTGTACTGCATGAAGACAAGGTTCCATATCTCCAGGTAGCGGTCACAGTCGCATCCCACAGTGCATGTGGGTTTTCCGCACGAAAATTCCGGTCCCTGGTCGTAAATTATCTCAGAGCAAGGTCCGCACGGGCCGACAGGTCCGGCTGCCCAGAAATTGTCATCAGCGCCAAGGCGTACTATCCTGTTTTCAGGAAGCCCCACCTTGTCGCGCCAGATGTCATGCGCCTCGTCATCGTCGAGATAGATCGTTGCGTAGAGCCTGTCAGGTTCAAGTCCGACACGCTCTGTAAGAAATTCCCAGGCCCAGGGGATGATTTCCTCTTTAAAATAATCTCCAAAACTGAAGTTCCCCAGCATCTCAAAAAATGTGTGATGTCTTGCAGTACGGCCGACATTTTCAATGTCATTGGTCCTGACGCACTTCTGTGCTGTAGTCGCTCTTTTTACCTCGGGGGTCTTCAATCCCAGGAAGTATTGTTTGAAAGGGACCATGCCTGCTATTGTGAAAAGCAGCGTAGGATCATCGGGCACCAGTGAAAAACTGCGGTACCTTTTGCATCCCTTTTCCTCGAAATATGAAAGAAAGAGTTCCCTTAATTCTTTTCCGCTTCTGTATTGCATTTAAGCTGCCCCCTGTAATAAAAGATCAAAACCAAATTCCAGCCGCATCATAAAACCGGTCAGGTCTTTAAATTTTTTGCACCAAACAATTATACGCGGATCTGGGGTGTTTGTGCCAGATCCACGTTTGGGAAATAAATGTCTATTGTATAAAAAAAATCAGCGGCCGACCAGTTTTCTGCGCGCCGTTTTTGCCTCAGCAATTACCCTGTCTTTGTCAGTTTCAGTAAACGATCCATTGTTATAAAGCATTTTTCCTGCCACAACAGTTGCCTTTACATCTGAGGAAGATCCGGCGTAAACGAGGAAGCCGGGTAGATTCTCATTGTCCCAGCCAACATAATGCGGCCGGTCAAGGTCAACAAGTATCATGTCTGCCCTGTAACCCTCTTTGATCAGTCCTGTATCGTTGAATCCTAGAGCCTTTGCTCCGTTTACCGTAGCCATCCTTAGCACTTCAACGGATGTCATAAGAGTCGGATCTTTTGCCTCACCCTTGTGGATCAGCGCAGCGCAGCGAAGCTCATCCCAAATGTCCAGCCTGTTGTTGCTTGCCGCCCCGTCTGTTCCGAGAGCGATCCTCACGCCGGCATTCAGAAAATCAGGAATGGGGGCTATGCCGCTTCCAAGCTTAAGATTGCTCTTTGGGTTGTGGGCAAACGTTACGTTGTCCCTCGCATAAAATGGCGCAGATCCCTTACCTACCCATACACAGTGCGCCAGAAGAAGGTTCGGCACATCTATCATTCCTGTATCGGTAAGATACTCCTCGGGAGTCATTTTTCCTTCCAGAACGCTTATGTTCCATTCAGAAGATGTTTCAAGCCAGTGAAGCTGGACTCCTAATCCGGTCTCTTTCGCCTTTTCTGCTATCTCTTTCATCAGTTCGAAAGGAACAGTGTATGGTGCGTGTGGTCCAAGCTGGACGCTGATCAGCCCATCCCTGCCGTTGTAGTCCTCTGCAAGCTTAAGGTTCTCTTTTAGTTTGCTTCTGTCACTGTCTCCTACGATCCCCCGCGAAAGCCCGCATCTCATTCCATTTTCGAGAGCGGCCTCCGCTACTTTGTCCATGAAGAAATACATATCTGCAAAACAGGTGGTACCGGTAGAGAGCATCTCCAATATGCCAAGTGCCGTCCCTGCTTTGACAAGGTCTCCGTCAAGGTTGTTTTCAACCGGCCAGATGCGTTTCTGAAGCCATTCCATAAGAGGCAGTTCTTCTCCAAGCCCTCTCAGCAATGTCATAGCAGCATGTCCGTGTGCATTAACAAAACCGGGTATCAGAGCTGTATTGCCTCTTCCCTCATAAGCACACCCGGAACTGAGGCTACCTGCCGGAATGATGGAGGTTATCCTGTCGCCTTCTGTGATAACATCACATCTTTCGGCTGAAGATCTTTCCGTGTCCCAGACAACGACATCCCTGTACCGGTTTGTAATCATACCTCTCTCCATGCCGCCAGGTATTCCTTTTGCTCCTGTGTAAGCCGTTCAATGTTTATTCCGAGTGATTCAAGCTTTAGCTCAGCCACTTTGCAGTCCAGTTCTGCCGGAACGTTGTAGAGTCCGGGCTCCAGTTTATTGCAGCTTATAAAGAGGCAGGAAAGCAGCTGCATAGCAAAACTCATATCCATTATTTCTACGGGATGTCCGTCCCCAGCTGCCAGGTTGACCAGCCTTCCCTCGCCAAGAAGGTGGATCCTGCGTCCAACAGGAAGGATATAAGTCTGTATATTATCACGCGATGCCTTTACATCAACAGCCAGCTCCGCAAGGTCCGGAATGCAGACTTCCACGTCAAAGTGGCCTGCATTGCAGAGCAGAACTCCGTCTTTCATTCTCATAAAGTGCTCTTTCCTTATGACTTTAGTGTTTCCGGTAACTGTAATGAAGACATCCCCGACCTTAGAAGCATCAAGCATGTCCATAACATCAAAACCATCCATCAGCGCCTCAAGTGCCCTGTGAGGATCGACCTCTACAACTATGACCCTTGCACCCAGGCCGGCCGCCCTCTTTGCAGCGCCCTTTCCGCACCATCCATATCCGGCAATGACAACAATTTTGCCTGCCACTATAAGGTTGGTTGTCCTGAGTATCGCATCCCAGACAGACTGCCCTGTTCCGTACCTGTTGTCAAATAGATATTTGCTCTGGGCATCATTGACTGCCAGCATCGGGAATGGAAGCACCCCCTCACAATGCATTGCTTTAAGGCGCTTAATACCGGTCGTGGTCTCTTCGCATCCCCCAAGCACTGAGGGGATCAGGTCCCTTCTCTTCTCTATTATCATCGAAACGACGTCTCCGCCGTCATCAATTATTATCTGAGGATCCCATTTGAGCATTTCTTCTATGTTTTCGGAGTACTCCTGAGAACTCATGCCTCTGCGGCTGAATACGTGAATTCCTTCTTCAACAAGCGCAGCGCATATTGTGTCCTGTGTAGACAATGGATTGCTGCCTGCAACGGCAACAGTAGCTCCAAGCCTGTGCATAACTTTCAAAAGGCAGGCCGTCTTAGCCTCAAGATGCAGACAGCATCCGATAACCAGACCTTCAAGCGGCTTATACTTTTCTTCCCTCTCTGCGATCAGCCTTAGCACGGGCATATATTCCCATGCCCATTCTATCCTTCTGTGTCCTTCCGGAGCCAGGTTCATGTCAGCAATCCTAAACTCGTTTTTCATAATTCTGCCTCCTTCCTTTTTGTCAGTCCTTTTCAAAAATAAACACGCAACACAGAGTGCATGAATTGATATTGACCAAAGGCACCACTCCTATACTGTGAGCAAAAAGCGGATAAAAACATCAAAGGATATATAAGTACTATCCTGTATTTCCTGCCTTAATATTACCACTCAACAGCATATTAAGCTGTTATTTTATGCAGC
>LSQX01360393.1_pt1 | contig 22408 bp, 18 predicted proteins | sample 654561 | NCBI WGS metagenome assembly LSQX01 (sample SAMN04489861, study PRJNA283612) | anaerobic digester metagenome | isolation source: 4 biogas reactors fed with cattle manure at either 37C or 55C with and... | place: Denmark: Kongens Lyngby | collected 2014
GCCTCAAGGATCATCATGGAAAGAAGCTGGTCTCCGCCGCCTGGGGCGCCGAGAGATATTTTCTTTCCCTTCAGGTCAGCAAATGTTTTGATGCCTGTTCTCGTTGTCGTCACAAGATGCTGAGGTGCGGCATACATGTTCATGAGGGTAAGGAGCGCGAGTTTCCCATCCTGCTGGAACGCTTCCGTTCCTGTGTATGCCTGATATAATGTAGAACCCATTGTCATGCCTATCTGGGCTTTGTCTGAAGCGACAAGACGGCAGTTCTCCTTGGATGCCGCAGTAGAGCGTGATGTTGCCTTGATGTCCAAACCGCCCTTGGTCAGAAGTTCAGCCATGACTCCGCCCAACGGGTAGTATGTTCCTCCGACTCCGCCTGATCCGATCGTGATGAAGGTCATTGCAGAAGCGATCCCTGCAAAAAGCATAACTGCGATAATTCCGAGTGCAATAATATTTCTCTTCTTCATGAAACTTGTACCTCCTCAGAAAATAATTTTGACTGCATACTATGAATTACCTGTCTTTGCGACAGTAAAGCTCAATTATCAGACTAACTTTTTCGCAGCTGCATCAAGGCCTGCTGCCAGTTTTTCAAGAAGTTCGCCCACCTGTTCTTCGTTAATGATAAGTGGAGGTGCAACAAGGAAATTGTCTCCCAGTAATCCATCGATTTGACCTGAACCGGGATAGATGATCAGGCCTCTGTCCACGCATTCCTTCGTGGCAATATTCGCCGCTCCGGTTTTATCGAAGGGCTCTCTGGTTGATTTATCCTTTACCAGTTCGAATCCCCACATAAGTCCTTTGCCTCTGACGTCTCCGACTATCGGATTTTCAGTTGCGATCTTCTTCACTCCTGCTCCGAGTATCTCCCCCATTCTGGCAGCATTTTCGACCAGTTTGTGCTCTTTCATGTACTTAAAAACAGCACATACAGCGGCAGCACTGATCGGATTTCCGTTATATGTATGCCCATGCATGAATGATCCGCTTCCATTCTTTATCTGTTCGACAAGACCGTTTCTTGCGATTATCCCGCCTGTAGGCACATATCCTGCAGCCAGGCCTTTCGCAGTTGCAATGATGTCAGGCACGACATTCCAGTGATCGACTGCAAAATTCTTTCCTGTCCTTCCGCAGCCCGTCATTACTTCATCGGAGATAAGAAGAACATCGTATTTGGTACAGATATCCCTTATCATCGGCCAATACTCATCAGGAGGAGTGATCGCACCGACCGTCGAACCCACAAGAGGTTCCGCTATGAAGGACGAAACATACTGCGGACCTATGATCTTTATCATTTTTTCAAGATGCTTTGCACACATCATGCCGCATGAGGGATACTCAGCTCCGAACTCACAACGGTAACAGTATGCTGCAGCTATTTTGGGAGATTCTCTGAACAGGGGGGAAAATACCCTGCGGCGGGCCATGGATCCGGCTATCGCCATTGTACCTATCGTGCTGCCGTGGTATGAATTCCAGCGGCCGATAGTCAGATGTTTGCTTGTAGCAGGACCATCTCTCTCAACAAAATACTGTCTGGCTAGCTTGACTGCCGACTCGATCGCTTCGCTTCCTCCGCTTACGAACCACACCTGGTCCAGATCGCCCGGGGCGGTTTCTGCAACGGCAGATGCTGCTTCTTCAACTATTGAGCAGCGCCAGCGCGATGGGTGGGCAAATTCTATCTTCTCATACTGAGCCTTCACAGCATCAATCACTTCTCTATTGCAGTGACCAAGGTTTGAGATCAGGGCTCCGCAGCATCCGTCAAGATATTTTTTGCCTTCGGTATCATATATATAGATACCCTCGCCATGGTCTGCTTCGATGTAATTTGTTTTAAAACTTCGGGGAAATGCGTGCTGTAACATCCTGTGTTCTACCTCCCGCCATAAAATTGAAGGAAATAAATCATAATGCTTTTTAAATAGTCTTGACTCAAAATGAAGAGATAATTTGTTAAAAAAAGATCGATGCTTGCAGTTGCTTTAAGTCCTTACAGTATTCACCTGTGACAGCATAATAGCATATGAAGGATTTCCTTCAGTTTTTTATACCTTATATCATTTTTTTTGTCAACTCTTAATAGATTTTATATTTTTTGCTAAATTGGAAATCAACGGCAGCAAATTCGGCATTATTTGTGATAAAGTTAAAATGTTTTATACCGAGGCTGAAATTGTGGCAGTCTGTAATGTATAATCTTCAATACTTTTAGGAGGAACGATCATGGGCTGGAGAAACGTTGAGAATAATCTGAGCAGTCTTCCGCCTGCGCAGAGAAAGATCGCAGAATACATGTTAAAGAATAAACTGGAATCGATCTTCCTGACTGCCCTCCAGCTTGGCAAAAACGCGGGATCAAGCGAAGCTTCGGTAATAAGGATGGCTTCGAACCTTGGATTTGCAAGTTTTCCGGATTTTATCAAGTCACTGCAGGAAGAGGCCAAAGACCAGCTTTCTACCCTTGGCCGTCTCCAGACACACAAACTTCAGCCTCAGACAGGTGGCCTGATCGCGAGGATCATCAACAGCGATCTTGAACAGGCGCGGGAATCCCTATCAACTGTGGATGATGCATCAATCAAAAATCTTGCTGCCCAAATATGCTCTTCAGAAGCTATCTATATAATCGGTCTCAGAAGTACCAGGTCACTGGCAGTCTACATGGAATATTACCTCTCCTGGTTTTTTTCAAATGTATTTCTTCCCACAACAGATACAATGGGGAACCACCTTGTGGCGGCTCCCCAAAAGAGCATAGTAATAGGCATCAGCTATCCCAGATACACAAGGCAGACAGTCGAATGCATAACTCTTGCTAAAAAAAGAAAATTCCTTACAGCAGCTATTACAGACTCTCCTTTCAGCCCTCTGGCAAAGACTGCTGATATGTGTATAGTATCCCCATGTGCGCACATTGCGCACATAGATTCGCTCCTGATACCCATCGGGCTTATCAACACCCTTCTGATCCAGGTGGCGGAACAGCTTGGTCCAAAGGCACTTAAGAGGCTCGAAGAATTGGAGCGTAACTGGACAGACAGTTCTGTCTATTGTTAACTCCTTGCACTTCACTCAGGACATAAGCAGCCGGATCCTATTCATCTGGTTAACTGAACTTGTCCCTGAGTCGTAATCAAGAGCAAGCAAACTGGTCCCGCAGTAACGGCGTCTAAGTTCCTTGATGACCCCTTTACCTGTAATGTGGTTGGGAAGGCATGCAAAAGGCTGGACACATATAATTTTTTTGACCCCGCTTTCGATCAACGAGATCATCTCTGCAGTAAGAAGCCATCCTTCGCCTGCCTGGTTCGCGCAGGAGACAACAGACGAAGCCTTATCAGCCATTGCGTATATGTCGTGGAGGCATCCGAACCTGGTACCCCTCAGGGCATCCTTTACCGGCTTGCGGATGATCTCTATCGCTGCGATGGCAGCTCTTCCCTTTATAGCGGAACAAAAACTTCCGGAGAGAGACCTGTACCTGTAGACCGGATCAAATAGACAGTAAAGCAGGAATGAAGCTATATCAGTCAGGACAGCCTCTCCCCCGCTTGACTCTATAAGGTCAACAAGGCGCTCGTTCGCGCCTGAGTGGTATTTGACCAGTATCTCCCCCACTATTCCAACTTTGGGCTTTTCTGTTCCGCTTACCGGGATCCTGTTAAAATCAGCGACAGTCTCACGCACTACCGAACTGAAGTCACGTCCGCTGTCGTTTTTGATCGCATCTTTATATCTGGATGACCATGCATTGTATACTTCCGTTGCTTCTCCCGGTCTCAGTTCATAGGGCCTGGTCCCCAAGAGGAGCCTCATAAGCAGGTCGCCGTAGACCATTGCTTTCGCTGTCCGAAATATCACCTTTGGAGGCAGACGGAAGTTTACAGAGTTTTTCCCCTGAGAATTGACTGCCAGGACCCTCACATCTTCAAAACCCGCATCGTCAAGCGCCCTTCTTAAAAGGGGCACATAATTGCTTGCCCTGCAGGATCCGCCTGTCTGTGCATAGAAGCAATCAGTATTGTGGAGATCGAATTCGCCGCTTTTGAGCGCATTCAGAAATTGCCCGACCACTATCATTGCGGGGTAACATGCGTCGTTATTGACATAATTCAGCCCCAGCTCGGCCGACTCCCTGCCGCCTTCGGGCAGAACCCTGAAGTCATGGCCCTCCGCCCTCATTATCGGTTCAAGAAACTGGAAGTGATATTGTGAGAGCGGCGGACAAAGTATCGTCCTTTTTCCTGAGACAGGGCTGACATGAGCAATGTTTGGAATTTCAGACTTGCCGGCTTCTCCAGAAAAAGATTCTTTCATCGTTACGGCGGCAAGAAGTGAGCGTATCCTTATCCTCACTGCCCCGTTGTTTGTACTCTCGTCTATCTTCAGCAGAGTGTGGAGCCGCCCTTCTTTTTCAAGGATCTTCGCAGCCTGATCTGCGCTTATCGCATCCAGCCCGCAGCCGAATGAGTTCAGCTGGACCATTTCGATCCTGCTGAAATCAGGGTCGTTTGCCACCACATATGCAGTCCTGTAAAGCCGCGAATGGTACACCCACTGATCGATCACTTTCAGCCCTTTGCCGGTCTCTGCGCCGATCGGTCTTTCGGCGACTGAATCCTCTGTTAGGACCGCAACGTTGTATCCATTGATAAGTTCGGGAATGCCGTGGTTCACTTCAGTGTCCAGGTGATACGGGTGTCCCGCCAGAACTACACCGATTATCCCCCTCTCCTTGATATACCTGACAGCTCTATCACCCATCGCTCCTATATCTTTTTTAAATTCCTCCTGCGCCCCATACGCTTTTTTGAGGGCCTTCGTTGCTTCATCATAAGTCACGCCTTGACGCCTGAACTCTCTTACTAGGTGCCCGGCCATTTTTTCAGGTGAATCTATCGGAAAGAAGCTGTGGATGTAGCTGACTTTGCCTGAGATCAGCCCATCAACATTCAGTCCTGCGACATCGGGGTAGCCCGCTACGACGGGGCAGTTGAAGGAATCGTCTGCATCCCTGTACTCCTTTTTTTCCTGCTGTATTCCGGGATAAAAAATCAATTCGGCTCCCCTGTCGAGCAGTTCCTGCACGTGGCGGTGGACCAGCTTGGCTGGGAAGCAAAGTGTCTGGGATGGGATAGTGTCGATCGCAAGAGATCCGTCAGGGCGCCCGGAAGAGAGTTCGACCCTGAATCCCAGATCGGTGAAAAGTGTGAACCAGAAGGGATAATTCTCATACATGTTAAGCACCCTTGGAATGCTGATGGTTCCCCTTGGGGCATCTCCTTCTTCTATAGGCACATAATAGTCAAAGAGCCGTTTATACTTTTCGCTGTAAAGGTTGGGCGGAAGTTCAGGCCTTGCCTGCCCGACGTTCTCCCCATTCGAGCACATGTTTCCGGTGACATGTCTGCGCTCCCCATTGAAGACAGTGACTGTCAGAAGACAATTGTTCCCGCAGCCTGAACAGCGCTTTGTGTCTGACTTGGAATCGAAGGAGAGTAGCGAGTCTTTTGAAATCAACGAACTTTTTTCGGCGCCTTCCCGATCCTTTGATACGAGCGCAGCTCCATATGCGCCCATGAACTCCGATATTTCCGGCCGCAGGACATCACGCCCGGTAATTTTCTCGAAAGCCCTCAAAAGGGCATTGTTCTTAAATGTTCCGCCCTGCACCACTATATGTTCGCCGATATCCTCCATCTTTCTGATCTTCAAGACTTTATAGAGGGCGTTGCGTACGACTGAATAGACGAGGCCTGCTGAAATATCCTCTATCGCTGCTCCCTCTTTTTGCGCCTGTCTCACTTTGGAGTTCATGAAGACAGTGCATCTTGAGCCCAGATCAACAGGAGAGAGGGACCTTTCCGCACTCGATACGAACTCATCCATCTCCATGCCAAGTGACTCGGCAAAATTCTGAAGGAACGACCCGCATCCGGAAGAACAGGCTTCATTAAGGAATATCTGTTTTATGTTTCCTTTTTCTATCTTCAGGCATTTCATGTCCTGCCCGCCGATGTCAATTATAAAATCCACATCAGGGTCGATCTGCTTTGCCGCTCTTGTATGGGCGACAGTCTCTATCTCACCGATATCTATCCCGAATGCCGACTGGATAAGTTTTTCTCCGTACCCTGTCACGCAGCTGTTTTTTATGAAAAGCCCCTCAGGCATCAGAGAATAGAGCTCAAGGATGATCTCCCTGACGGTATGTATCGGCTCGCTTCCGCCCCGCATCCTGTAATCGGAAAAAAGCAAATTTCCCTCACTGTCTGTCAGCACGGCCTTAGTCGTAGTAGATCCCACGTCTATACCAAGATAAGCAGGTCCTGAAGCGGATATGATCTGCTTTCTTTGGACGGAGGCTTTGCTGTGCCTGTTCTGAAATTCAATTTTCTCGTCCGGACAGGAAAATAGCGGTGGTAGGTCAGAACCACACGCCATCTTCAGAGGCGAAAAATAGGTCACAGACCTACGGTCCAGCTCAGAGACCGTAACTTCATCATTCTTTTTTCCAAGCAAAGCAGCACCCAATGCCACAAACAGGTGTGAGTTTTCCGGCGATATGGACTGTACAGGCAATAGTCTCAGAGTTTCTGAAAATCTTTTCCTCAGTTCCGGAAGAAAATAGAGAGGACCTCCAAGAAATGCAACATTCCCAACTATCTTTCTGCCACAGGCAAGACCGCTTATAGTTTGATTTACAACAGCCTGGAATATAGAGGCTGCGATGTCGGCTTTTTCAGCACCCTCTTTCATAAGGGACTGAACATCGGTCTTTGCAAAGACACCGCAGCGCGACGCTATGGGATATATAATCTTCGACTTCGCTGCAAGTTCGTTAAGCCCTGCGGGATCAGTTCCCATAAGGAGTGCCATATGGTCAAGAAAGGCCCCTGTACCTCCTGCGCAGGTCTCATTCATCCTCTGGTCTGCTCCGCTGTCGTCAAAATATGTAAGTTTGGCATCTTCCCCACCAAGCTCTATGCATACGTTAGCCTGAGGGATAAACCTGCTCACTGATGCAGAACAGGCTATAAGCTCCTGGATGAACGGAAGCTTCATCTCTTCCGCTATTCCCATGCCTCCCGAGCCGGCAATCTCCAGTGTGATACAGGAATTATTAAAACTATGCCTTATTTCGTTAAAAATTTCATTCACTGTTGTACGGACATCAGAAAAATGTCGACAGTACCTGCTGTGAACGAGCCTGTCTCTCTCGTCCAAAAGTACAGCTTTTGCCGTAGTTGAACCTATATCGAGCCCCATGTGCAAATGCGGCATCAGTTGCTTCCCCCTAACTTTCCTGTCAGAACAAGAGCTGCGCACGACAGCCCTAAAATTTGGTGCTTATCTGAATATCGAAAGCTTAAAAAGGAGAAGTCAGTCTAAATCAGAAGGGCCAGATCTAAAACAGGCAGAAAGAGGTGTTCACTCTCTGCTGTAAGGTTGCCTTTATCAAGGATGTTGGGTAAGGGACGAAATGAAGAATAGTCAAACAAGTCTCTCTTTAATGTATAAAAGGACTGATTAGCATATAGGAGTGAAGACAGGGATCTGTAAAGTCTGGAAAGTGTATGCCTCATCGTGGGATTTACTGCGACAGAAGATGTTTCGATGCTGTTCATGATGATTTTTGCAGAGCTGGGACCAAGGCTGCACCTGATATTGTGTCCGGAAAAAACAACAACAACCGTCTGAAAAATTATCAGTGACGTCAGAAGGATATATGCGTACCTCTTCATAATATTACTGAATTTGTACAAACAGCACCATCTCCGTTTGCAAAGATTAGCACAACTTACAAATAAATACCACAGTAAAAATTGCGAAGGGCGGCTGAGCAGTTGCTGAGCAATAGCTGACGGTGCCGAGCTGTCGTAAATACATTCAAACAATAGTCAAACGGTCGTGAAAAGCAAAATTCCCGTTTTCCCCAAATACCTCTATCGGGGATACGAGTGACTTTGGTTTAAGGGCACTTAATTTCAGCAATAGCAAGGATCTAAAGACACTGGGTTCCCGTTTAGTGGCGTCCGGGAACGACGGAAAGGGGGTCGATCCTTAAGGTCCTACAATCACTCGCCGACTGTTTGCCCGCCTTTTTTCCGCCCTTACGATCGTTCAGCTATTGCTCAGCCGCCTTCAGATTCGCTTGCTCTTAGCTTGGAAATACCCGATAATTATTATCAGATCAATGTTTATGAAGGGAGAAATGAGCATGGGCAAATACATCAAAAACATACCATCGGAGGAGATCTTTTACCTTACCGACCAGGTCGAATACCTTCCAGGACAGGTCGTAAGCAGGACTATATCGCAGAACGATGCACAGAGTCTTACGATCTTCGCATTCGACAAGGGTGAGGAAATAAGCACTCATTCATCCCACGGTGACGCAATGATCACAGTTCTTGACGGCGAGGGCAGGGTCACAATAGACGGGAAACCCTTTATGCTGCACAAGGGAGAAAGCGTCCTTATGCCGGCAGGCAAACCCCATTCGGTGTTCGCCCTGGAAAAATTCAAGATGTTGCTTGTAGTTGTTTTCCCTCTTCCCAAAAATACAAAATAAGAGAGAGGCGGCAATATCAGATGGAGATCATCAGGATGCTTTCCGGCACCTTCACCAACCGGGAACAGATAAATATAGAAGACGAGGAGGGCAGGAAGGTCCACCCTGCGGCTAAACACATTATCACCCCATGCGGGCATTTGATCTCAAACATTCCCGAAAAACTTAAAGGCGGCTTTGTCATAGAAGAGAGCTACTTCGACATGGGTGACCGAATCATCGACAAACACTACCTTTTCCTTTATGAAGAGGTTGATGGCAGAACCGTAAAGCTTACATCCTATAATCTGCCGGAAGGCATCATGCCGGAAAATTTTATCGGAAGCAACGATTCGATCAAAATGGATTTCAGGGACCTTAAGGTCTCCCCTAGGTTTGAACCGTTGATCCTTGTAAAAAATAATGGTGAATACTATGGAGAGAACGTCAGCAGCTTTGGCCCGGGAAAGATATTCCGATTCAGCCGCAGGGTCTCAGAAAAAGGTTTTGAGGTCAAAGAACTCCTGGAAGTAGACGGCAAAAGATTCGCAGGTTATGATACCCCTGTAGTATATAAAAAAGCAGCGGCTGTAAAGCCGCGGTGAAGCTGCCGGGAGCCCCCCGGCGGGAGTCGGTCGGGATTCAATTGGGAATCAATGGCAAATCAATTGTTTGGACCAAGTCCACTTCCCGTCTACCCGGCATGGGGCTGTCGGGAGAGCACCGTTTTCCGTNNCAGCGGCTTGGGGCTTGGCTCAAAAAGTCAGTAATAGCCTAAACCTCAAGCCACTGGATCCCCGATTTAAGCACTCGGGGACGACGGAGAGGAACCGGTTTTTAAGACTTTCACAATCGCTCAGCAACCGCTTAGCCATGCTCAGCTATTGCTCAGCCGCCCATCTTAGATGCGAAGCGAGCAAATTCTCCGCAGCGTTTCTCAGCTGCAAATTCACCGCGACCGGTTTTGTTGCAGTTTCACAGTTGTATTTGAACGTGTATTAACAAGCTCACGAAAGATGGTGAAGAAAATGTCCCTCTTATTCCAGGAACTTCCCGAGGAAATTATCAGCCTTTCAAAAAAGATATATGAGAGGCATTTTGAGACAGATCCAAAACTTGCAGACGAGTACGACAACAGGCAAAAGAGGTTGATGTACAATGACATCCTCTACAATCTGGGATATCTTGATGCCTCGGTGAGACTCGGGGATGAAAAGATATTCACTGAATACTCGGTCTGGCTTTACAGGTTGCTCTGTCATCTGATGAAAGGCCTCGGCAGGGAGAGGATCAGGGATCAGATGACGGGTCATTTTGCTGTAATGAAGTCGGCCATACTTGAGGACCCTTTTTTTATGAAAGGGATAAGGCAGCCCGGTTCATCGACCTTGCTATAGATGCCATTAAAAGAGACTGTGACGAATATTCGGATCCCGGGTATTTCAGCATGACTAAACACTTCGAGATAAAAAAGAAATACCTTGAGACGCTGCTGAACAACGACACAAAGAAAGCGATGGACTTTATCAGCGATACTTTGAAATCGGGCGCAAAGCTTGAGGAAATATACAAAATACTTGAAAGTGCAATGCACGACGTAGGTGACCTCTGGCACAAAAACAAGATATCCGTGGACAAAGAACACTATATAACTTCGGCGACACAGACAGCAATGTCGCAATTCTACCCGTTGATATATTCAAAAACGGAAAAGAACGGTTATCTTCTCCTATCTTGCGCTGTGGGGAGCGAGCTCCACGAAATGGGAATAAGGATGGTATCCGACCTATTTGAATATAACGGCTGGGACACTATATATCTTGGTGCGGCAGTCCCTATGGGAGATATCCTTAACTCAATTGAAGAAAGCAGGCCTGACCTGATAGCACTTTCTGTAACAATGCCTCCTCACCTGATGCTCTGCAAGGAGATCGTTGATTCAATAAGGGAACTCTACCCTAAAGTTATAATCGCAGTCGGAGGAAGGGCCTTCACTACGACAGAAAAAATATGGGAAAAGTGGAACGTAGACGTATATACAGAGGATGCCCAGCAGCTTCTTGAGTGGGCTCAAAGGTCAATTGCCGGAAAGGCACAAGGGAAACGAATTTGATCAGCTTTCTTGTATATACAGATAGCGACGGAACCATTGATGAGATACGGTTAAGCGAACCCCCTTATCTCCTTTCCAGGCTCAATATGCCTTTATCAGGAATATTCAATGTTGTAGAAAAAGACAGGTTAAAAGAATTTTTTTCCGCGACCCGCGGGACGAATATTGATGACCTGCCCCTCTTTACTCTCAAAGATCATGAGCTGCCTATCAGGCTCCACATCTCTCCTGCCGGCAAAAGAAAGATCGTATTCGGAATCGATGATGATTCATTCCTGCAGATCAGGGAAAGCACGGCGATGAAAAGACTTCTCCGCGACCTTGTCTCTGCCTTCTACATCAGCTCGGGAGAGATACAGATGCTCGACAAGGAAACTGTCCAGATGAACTTTGAACAGATCCAGATGCTTAACAACAGGCTTGTGAACACAGAGAGGATCCTCCAGAGGGAACGATCAAAACTACAGGTGGTTAACAAGGAACTCAACAACAGACTGGTCAAGGATGCCCTTACAGGTCTTGTAAGCCGTTACCAGTACCGTGCCGAGATAGAACATACTATAGCCTCGGCTCCAAAGGAGAAGGGCATTTTCGTATTCATCGACATAGACGATTTTAAAAAGGTCAATGACACTCAGGGGCATCAGATAGGCGATATGTACCTGATCGAATTTGCTGAAAGGCTTCAGGGGATACCACTGGAGGGCTCTGTCAAAATGAGGATATCAGGCGACGAATTCGGCTTATTCGCTCACCGGATAACAGGGGACGTAACAGATGAAATGGCCCGTATATGGGACCTCATTAAGAGCCACATTCTTTTCGGACCTATCAAGGCAGAAGACAGCGACATACCCCTGTCAGTAAGCGCTGGTATGGCCTGCTACGGGGAAGATACCACAGACATTTACGATCTCATAGAATACGCCGACTTCGCCATGTACAAGGCCAAAAGGTCCGGCAAAAACAGATATGCGGTTTTCGGTCTCGAAGAATACGAAAAAACAAAGGAAGAAAAAAATCAGGCACTGGGACGTATCTGATCTAATCTGGGCTTTTTGCAGCCTTTAGGCTGCAAAAAGCCATAGCATCTTCTAGGGACAGAGGTCTGCTGAAGAAGTAGCCTTGTATCGTGTCGCACTCGGCTTCAACAAGATAATCTCTCTGAGCTTCGGTCTCAACACCTTCTGCTATTACCTTAAGGCCTGTTTTGTGCGCCATTGAGATGATGTCCGGGATTATCAGCTCACCTTCCTTTTTCACCAGTATGTTGTCGACAAACATCTTGTCGATCTTGACTATATCAACGTTAAGGTCGCGCAGCCTTGAAAGGGAGGAGAACCCTGTCCCGAAATCGTCAAGCGATATGAGTATCCCTGCGTTGCGTAATATCTCCAGTTTTTCATTGGCCATTACAAAGTCGTCCATGAAGAGTGACTCTGTTATCTCAAATTCGAGATCGCTTTGTTCTATACCATAACTATCTATCAAGCTAGTCATGTCCTCGATAAAATCTGAGCGCATCAGGTCTGCTCCGGATATATTTACAGCTACACGGACTCCCCGGCCGTATCTCTCCTTCATCGTCTTTATAAATATTGAAGTCTTTTTCATGATCAGCTTTGTCAAAGGTGTGATCAGCCTTTTCTTCTCCGCTATTTCAATGAATTCAACCGGGGACACACTGCCCAGCTTTTCGGACTTCATTCTTGCAAGCGCTTCGAAACCGGTTACTTTCCCTGTGCCTGCTTCGACCTGCGGCTGGAAGAGCGCAAATATGCCCCCCTCCCTGCCGTTATTTTCATCATCTATTGCACGGATGATCTCTTTTTCGATAAGGTCTTCCCTTTCTATCGCAGCTTCCATCTCAGAGTTGAAATACTGGTAGGTCACGAGCCCGTCCTCTTTTGCCCTGCTCATTGCGATCAGTGCTCTTTTGAGTACACGTGAAGGATCTTGCTCTTCTCCCAATTCCGCAATTCCTATTTCCACAGGCATATAAATATTCTGGTCGGAAAAGGTCTCATTTTTGAAAAGTTTCCTCACACTCTCCGGCCCCGAACAGACACTTTCATCTGAATCGAATGATCCACAAAATATCACCAGGCGGTCTCTTTTGATCCTGAAGATCATTGACTCGTTATCAAAGGTCTTGCATACCTTCATCGCGATCTCTTGAAAGACGTTCTCAGAATGATCTGAGCCATACAGCAGCAAAAGGTTCGTGAGGTGGCTGAAATTCAGCATCATTATGGTCCCGGTCCATTTTTTCTCTTTGGAAAGGTTTTCCAGGAAATATTTAAGTGATTCCTGATTGGGAAGCCCCGTACTCTGATCGTAGTAGGCCAGCCTGAGATAGTTTTTGTTGTTCCTGTAAATCATCAGCGCCACTCCGCCGATCCCCAGCAGGACCGCCGCAAGCAGCCACATGCTGCTTCTCAGTTCTTCGGCAATTATGAAGCCTGCCTCCCTTTGTTCTGAACTCACGAACAGGGCTCCGGTGACTTTTCCGTCGTCACGCAGAGGGATGATGGAATTGTAGAGAACTTTTCCCTGACTGGACCTGTCTATGTAGCTGATCTCCCGCCCCTCATTTATAGATGCGTTCACCTCAGGAATGCTTATCAACGTACCCTTAAGTTCATGCTTCGTGCTGTTGACAATTACCCCGTCCATGCCGACAAGGCTGATCTCATCGATGTAGGGATCTTCGTTAAGGTCATCGAGCAATCTGCCGGTATCAAAACTTCCGGAAAATTTTATGACATCGCCTGCAGAGATCCCTATCTGGACAAAATCTCCTGACGGGAGCTTGTAATATGCGTATTTGAAGTACTCACCGGAAACAGTGTCAGCCCTTATTTCATCTATGGATTCATCCCTGCCGCTCTTCATAAATTCATATACCGGATGACCCTCTTCAGCTTTCCAGCCTACATAGCTGTCTACGTTTGAGTATGTGATCGTTCCCGAATCGTCGTATACGCAGATCTGATCTACATTCAAAGTCTTTGCAAATTTTTTGGCTATGGCCTGGGTAAACACGCCATTTGCAAGCATTACAGTTCTGCCGGCCTCTGTGAGTTTTGCATCTAAAAGCCCGTTGATTATCTTCTCGGCTTCCGCCGTCTTGTTTAGTGTATAGGAATAGTTTCTGGCAGCATCGGCCGCATCATCTATGAAGTGCTCGTAGCTGTCGGCGATCTTCTGCTGGACGGAATAGTAACTCCTTACAGAAAAGAAGAGGGCTATCAATAAAAATAGGATCAAGTATATCCAGATGTTGATCTTTTTAAGCAGTTTTTTGTTTTTGTTATTCATTTTATTCATCCCCGATTTGCAGCCTTCAGGCTGCGGAGAATTGCGGCGAGGAACGAGCCGCAGGTACTCCATAACATTTTACTTATAATCAATACAAAATGGCAACCCCTTTATGTAAGGCTGCCATTTCTTTCTTGCTTACTTTCTGATAACTGTGTACAGTGACTTTTTTCACCGTTTTGTCGGGATCAGAAGTACAGAGGAATGAGCCTTTCTGGCCACATTTGCACTTACACTTCCGAGGAAGAATTCCTTGACGTATCCTCTGCCCTGGCTGCCCATAACAACGAGCGGGATACTTCCTTCATCGATAACTTTTATTATCTCAACAGCCGGGGAACCATATTTTACTGTTACATCTACTTCAATATCTCCCCTGTCCTGAAGAAGTTTTTTCATGCCCTCCAGCCTTGCTTTGTCTATCCGGTTGAATTCCTCCACCCTTTCATCAAGGTGAGGGCTTATTTTTGCTGCATCCTGCACATGCAGAAGGGTTACCTTCTTTGCATTTCCGGGAGCCATCTCCAGGACCTTTGTGAATGCAATGTCAGCATTCTCCGAAAAATCGGTAGGATAGAGAAGGTGCTGTGCAACTTCGCAGCCGTCAATAACAACTCTGCCATCTTTTCCGCTTATGTCTGTACGCCTGGGTCTCATTATCATCAGCGGCTTTGAGACCGCGTGCATCAGATCGTTGGCCAATGTACTGAAATAGAGTTCCCCCGTCGAGGTTCGTCTCCGCGCCCCGACAACTATCAGAGAACAATCTTCTGCAACTGCGATCTTGTTTATCTCGGTTGCGGGATATCCTGCAAGTACTCTCGTCTCTACTTCAAAACCCGCTTCGACAAGATTTTCCTGATTTTCCTTAAAGATCTCTTCGTATTTGTGAAGAGGCAGGTTCGATTGTCCCCTTGTGTAGTCGATGACTTCATCTACGGTCCTGTATTGGATCAGAAGACATTTTTGCGCACCGTAAGCTGTCAGTCTTCCTACACATCCCATGAGTTCAAGCGAGTCGTCAGACAGGTCGGTAGCTACAATAAACTTTTTAAACACAGTTTTCTCCCTCCCCTTTTTGTCTCTGCTTATCGGGTCAGCGTCTGGTCGGTATCAGAAGCACGGAAGAGGGGCACAGTCTTGCAATGTTCTGACTTACGCTTCCAAGGAAAAATTCCTTGACATAGCCTCTGCCCTGGCTGCCCATCACAACAAGATTTACTTCGAGATCTTCGACAAGCCTCAGTATTTCAAGCGACGGGGAGCCATATTTCACAATTGTTCCGACCTCGGCCTTTCCTTCCCTTTCAAGCATATCTTTCATGCCCTTAAGCCTTGCTTCGTCCAGCCTGTTGAATTCCTCGATCCTGCTCTCAAGATGCGGACTGAGCCTTGATTTGTCCTGTACATGGAGGAGTGTGATCTTTTCAACGCTGCCGGCAGCCATTTGCTTTATGTACCTGAAAGCCATATCAGCGTTATCTGAAAAATCTGTTGGATAGAGGACATGGCTGCTGATGTCAAGCAAGTTCCTCTCAGAGTCTTCTTCCTCTGTCACCCCTTCAGGATCTTCAGTCCTTATCTGCAGCACAGGATACTGTGTTGAGTGTATCAGGTCGTTTGCGATCCTCCCAAAGAATATCTCTCCGGAAGAGGAGTATTTCCTTGATGCCACTACGGTAAGAGAGTAACCCTCTTCCTCGCAGATCCTGTTTATCTGGGCGGTTGAGAAACCGGGAAGGATCCTTGTCTCGACTTCAAATCCCTCTTTCTCTATCTGACCCTTCTGTCTTGAAAGCATCTTTTCATATTCGTAAAGAAGTTCGTTGGAGTACACACCTGAAAAATCGATTATCTCATTGAGATCCCTGAACTGGAGCAACAGGCATTTTTGGGCTCCAAATGGTTTTAGTCCGCCAATACAGGACATGGAAATTGAGAAGTCTTTCGAAATATCTGTTGCGACAATGAATTTTTCAAACATCTTGATCACTCCTTCCGGGAGATACTTGTCTGTCTGCGCCGCTTTGCTAAGTGATAAATGATATCTCTTTACTCTGTTAGCGTAATTATACCTGATTTGAACAAAAATGCCCAATAAATAAATTCTGTTTACAAATCATTTCTTGAACCGTTACAACGGAAAAACCGGACCCCCTGATTCCTCAAAGGAGGAACGGGGACCCGGCCTGTCTTGCAAACTGACTTTCTCAGCTAATGATCTTTTTTGAGATTTTTTACATACTCCGGGTTTAGCAAACTATCCGGCCTTTGCCCTTTAAGTATCTGTATAACTGAATCCGATGTTCCCTGGGTCTCCCTTGCGAGGCATTCGTTCGTCCATCCGGCCAGGTGAGGAGTGCAGATAACGTTGTCCAGTGCGAAAAGGGGGTTATCTTTTGATGTAGGTTCCACGCTGTAGACATCTATACCGGCTCCTGCGATCCATTTTTCACTTAGGGCTTTCACAAGGGCGACCTCGTCGACAAGGGCGCCTCTCGCCGTGTTAACAAGATATGCGCTCTTCTTCATTTTTTTAAGCTTTTCTCCGTCAATAAACCCGAGGGTCTCATCACAAAGCTGGCAATGGAGAGAAACAACATCGCTCTCTTCCAGAAGTGTGTCCATGTCTACGGACCTTGCTCCGGCCTGTGCGATCTTATCCGGGTCAGCATAGGGATCAAAGCAGAGAAGGTCCACTTTGAATGGCTTCAACATTTCTGCAAGGCTTGAACCTGCAGCTCCAAGCCCTATTATTCCTACAGTTTTTGCTGTAAGCTCCGATGCCTGAAGGGATTCGCTCTTCCATCCTCCTGTCTTCTGGATCTCAGCCGACCTTGGCATAAGCTTGAGGAGAGCCATCATCAGGGTAAGGGCGTGTTCGGCTACGCTGACCTTGTTAGCCCCAGGGGTGTATGTCACGGCTACTCCATGTTCTGTTGCAGCATCCATGTCTATGTTGTTCGGCACTGAACCGCACTTTGCTATTATTTTCAGGTTTTTCGCAGAGGCAATTACATTTTTGGTAAATTTGCCCCTTGCCGTACATACCACAGCGTCTGCATCACCGATCAGATCAATAAGTTCCTTTTCATCTGTGTAGTTGCATTTTGGATCGCCAAACCTTACGTTGCCAACTTCACTCATTAGCATATGGAGTTCACGTACCTCACACTCAACAACAACGATATCAAACATTTAAAAAACCTCCGGTATAATTTATCTGCACGATACAGAAAGTCTCAAAATACAACAGAAAGGACTCTTTCTGACAATGCTGATATATTATCCATCATTAACAGCTTTGATGCACCTGCCTATGGAGGACTTTTGAAAATATAGATGCTATTTTGTCCGGACATAATCTGCATGTTATTTATAAAAAATGTGGGGAGAGCCGAATATCTTTCTGCTCTCCCCGGTCCGTTCCTGGTAAGATAATTGAAAATTACTGTCTTTTTGCAGGGATAAGCAGGACATGGACGGGTGACTGCCGCGCTATGTTATGGCTGACACTGCCAAGGAAAAATTCATTGACGAACCCCCTGCCCTGGCTTCCCATGACGACCATCTGTGCGGAGAGTTCCTTTACGCTTTTCAGTATCTCTGAAGATGGCGAGCCATATTTCAGCACCGTCTCAACATCCGGACATCCATTGTCCATAAGCACTTTTTTCATTGCTTCAAGCCTTCCCGAATCTATCCTGTTGAACTCTTCGATCTTGCTGTCAAGATAAGGAGATATCCTGTACTCGTCCTGGATATGGACAAGAGATATCTTCTTTTTTACCAGAGGTATCATCTCAACAAGGTAATTGAACGCGACCTCTGAGTTCTTTGAGAAGTCTGTCGCGAAAAGCACGTGGTCTGCCACTCCATCTGAAACTTCCCTCTTGCCATAGCCTTCTGCAGTTTTTCCGTTTGCAGTCTTGAATATGTAGGTGGGTCTCTCGGCATTGTGTATGAGCTCGTTTGCCATCGAACTGAAAATATGCCTGTCAGACCCTACGCTTATCAGGGAGTAGTTTTCATCGATCGCGATCTTATTTACCTGAGACGCAGAAAGACCTTCCAGAACTCTCGTCTCAACTATGAATCCCTGTTCTTCAAGTGCAGCTTTCTGTTTCTGGAGGTTTTTTTCGAAATCTTCGAAGACAGTCGGTTTGTAAAAACTGTCTACTCCGAGGACATCAAGTGTGCCCCAGAACTGCAGCAGCAATATCTCTGCCGTTCCAAATTCTTTAAGACCTCCGGAAGTGTTGACCAGAGCAATTGATTCCTTTGAAAAATCAGATGCTACTATCGCTCGCCTGAACATTATGGCTCCCCCCCATTATGAATTTAGGTTCTCTGAAATACTCTGTAATAACATATAACATTGTTATCTGGCTGAAGCAAGAGCATGAATACTGAGCTTATTCCGCGCCCATCTTCATCTCATCGATTTTAAAGAGGAGAGTAAGAAGGTAGAGGAGTACTGATCCGTTTGCAGTGAGCACTATTCCTATTACAGGACCGGGGATCAGGTTTTTTACCAGCATGGATGTTCCGAAAACTACCGAAAGGATATTTAGTAACATCTGGGTCAGGAAAAGTCTTTTGATCACCTGCGGGACAAATCCTCTATCAGTTCCTTTATCTCGTTGTTTTGACAAAAGCATTTTTATGAAAGGGATCGCTCCTCCTCCGATATTAAGAAGGGCAATGATGAAAGTGAGGGTAGGTACGAGTATCCAGGGTATAATGCACGAAATTATGCCCAGTGATCCAAAAAAGAGTCCAAGCCAGACAAGAGGCCATGTTCTTGAAAACGACCTGATGGGAGTATTTCCGAAAGCAACCATCTGAAGTGACATTATAACAACAAGCAGTCCCAGCTGCGCACTTCCTGAAAATGGCAGAAGGCCTATTGTCACGGGTATGAGCAATATGCCCAGCACAACCATGAATACTCCTGTTATAAGGATCACTGCACGATCGTCTGAAAGCTTCACACCTCCGGACTGCCTTTCAGTATTGTCGGGATAGAGGGCGTATATCTTATAAAGCACAGCCGTAAGGAAAAATATCAGAACTCCGTAAAGAAGGACTGAAAATGCAACAAGCCCTCCCGAAATGAAATTTTTGTCGATCAGCAGAATGGAGATGAATATCGAAAGGGAATATACTGCAGCGCAGTTTAACGCAAGCGTCATTAGTATCCCTCCCTTTTTCCTCCACATAGGGAACTTTCCTTTTGAAAAAAACATCTGCAGGAGAAGGATAATGCCTCCGGGGCCGAAACATATGAAAAGTAAGAAACGAGGTATCTCTTTCAGAAGATCTGGGATGAAACATGTGATTATACCAACACAGGCTACAAAAATACCCAATATTAGCACCGATAACGGTCTTTGAGGAACGTCCCCGAAAGGCGTCTTGCCAAGTACTGTTATCTGAAGCGCATATATGAATATCAGAAGGCCGTAAAGGCCGTTTTCATAGTAGGGCAGGAGGCCCAAATAGACAGGAAAAAGCAAAAGCCCGGCGATGACCATGGTGAGGCCGGCGATCATAAGTATTACAAGGTCTATTGGAATATCAGCTTTTTTTGAAGACCACCCGCCAAATATGTCCAAAACCTCCTCAGGACCGGTCCCGGTTTAAATAAAACGCCGGGCTTTTGAAGAATCGATTTAAACAAGTAAAGTTTTTTTAACAGTATGTGCCTTTGGTCCGGTAGTTCTCCCGTCTCTCGTCGGCTAGCTGCTTCATCAGCTTGTCAAACTCATTCCTTTTTTCCCTGTAAAGATAATCTGCAGACCTTGCAGACTCAGGGAAGACTATTACAAGGGAACCCTTCTCTATCTCAGAGAATATATATTCCACGGCATCTTCTACGCTTACTGAGTCAGCAGGAGGTGTAATCCCGCCAAATATCGCGGTGCGTACATTCGCCGGACAAAAAACGCTGAAATTGAGCCCTTCGTTTTCCAGTTCATACTGGAGAGATTCAGTCATCGATATCACTGCGCTCTTGGTAGCAGCGTAAACAGCCTGGTACGGAACAGGGATCTTTCCTGCGATGGATCCTGTGTTGACTATGTGGCCGAACCCCTGCTCCCTCATTATGGGAATAGCAGTATATGTGCCATGAATGACCCCCATCAGATTAAGATCGATAATGAACTTCCACATGTCAAAGGTGATCTTTTCTGTGGGCAGGGTTAGACCCGTTCCTGCGTTATTGAAAAGCAGGTCAAGATGCCCGGAATGACCTTTTGCCTCTGATATGAGTTTTTGGACCTGATCGAGTTTCGTTACATCTGTAAGTACCGGGAACACTTTGCCGGGATATTGGGTGTTCAACCTCTCTGATTCACGATTGAGCCCTTCTTCATTGAAGTCGCCCATAAAGACTGCGTCAGCACCTCTTTTCAGAAGTTCTTCTGAAATACCCAGGCCCAGACCTGAAGCCGCTCCAGTGACTGCTGCAACTTTGTGTTCAAAATATCCGCTCATGGCACGCTCCTTTCGAGGATCGTCAGATCCTGCTGTTCCTACAACAATGATCTTGGCTTCAGTTAACAAACATCAAGCGAGCTAATTGATCAATTCCTCATGTGCTAAAGCAAGAAGTTCCCTTATTTTAAGGCCCTGCGGACAGTGGAGTTCACAAACACCACAGGAGGTACATCTGTCCGCCCCCCTGCCCTGTTTGAAGAAAACCTCCTTATAGTGATTTTTTACCGATGTGTCCATGGTATTGCAGTATTTGTTGTAAAGGGTAAAGACGGCCGTTATCATCACCCCGTGGGAACAGGGCATGCAGTATTTGCAGTCTGTGCAGGGGATGGTTACACTGCTTCCGTACTCCTTGGCGATACTTGAAATAAAGTTTTTATCCTCTTCGCTCATTACTCCTGAAGATGGATCGCTGAATATTCTCAAATTATCCTTAAGCTGTTCCATATTGGTTGTGCCGCTCAGGACAACAGAGACTTCCTTCTGATCATAAAGCCATCTGAAACACCATTCTACAAGTGATCGTTTTTCATGATATTCCTCGACCAGATCCAAAACAGACTTTGGAGGGTCCTTAACGAGAGAGCCTCCCCTCAGAGGCTCCATGATCGTTACCGGAAGCCCTTTTGATGAGGCATAACGAAGCCCCTCTACACCGCCGGCCTGGTTCTTTTCATCAAGAATATTGAGCTGTATCTGCGTCATGTCCCAGGGATAGTAATCTATTATCTCTTTAAAGGCTTCGAAACTGTTGTGAAGCGAGAACCCTTTATGGAGTATTTTCCCCTTTATGGCTGCTTTGTCGAGAAAGTCCGCTCCGTCATATTTTTTTACTTTTTCCCATACTGCGGGACTAAGGTTATGAAGCAGATAAATATCTGCATAATCAGTCTGAAGCCTCTTGAGCTGCTCGTCGAGATATCTTTCCATATCTTTCTGACTTGAAGACATTGCGACAGGACATTTTGTAACAAGGCATACTTTTTCCCTGTAACCGTCTTTCAGTGCTTTTCCGACTATTTCTTCGCTCCCCGGATATGTGTACGCTGTATCTATGTAGTTGACTCCGTTATCAATAGCGTACCTGACCATTTTTATGGCTTCTTTTTCATCAGCCGGGAACCTCATGCATCCAAGACCAAAGCGAGATACCCTCAATCCCGTTTTTCCAAAATCAATATACTCCATAAATATCACCTCAAGTTTACGATATCATGTCATTAGTCTTAATAGTATACACTCTAATAAATAAATGAACTGATATATTAATAGCAATACTATTTGGAAGATCAATCTTAGTATTATCCTTCTATATAAAGCAAATCATAATGACCTATAATATGAAAGAAAATAAAACAGGAAGGTTGGAGATCTCTTTGAAAATTTTAGTCAGTGCCTGTCTCCTGGGAATAAATTCACGGTACTGCGGAGGGGGATGTTTGAACGAAGATGTCGCATCGCTGGCGGAAAACCATTTTCTCATACCCGTCTGCCCGGAACAGCTTGGTGGACTCCCTACCCCCAGGGAACCTGATGAGATCAGGGATGGCAGGGTCTATGAAAAAAACGGCAAAGAGAACACAGAGATCTTCGAAAAAGGAGCATATGAGACACTCAGGCTTGCACGGCTTCTCAAAGTTGACATGGCCATACTTAAGCAAAACAGCCCCTCATGCGGATCTTCTATGATCTACGACGGAACTTTCAGCGGCAAAAAGATCCCAGGCTCAGGCATAACCGCATCTTTGCTGATCCAAAACGGGATCAGGGTGATCAGCGAGGAAGATATCGCCGAACTGGGAGAATTGTTTAAACAACCGTGAAACTGCGACAAATACAGTCGCGTGAAACAATGGTGAAGCAGTAGTGAAGCGGTTGTTAAAACCGGCAAGGTGTTG
>LSQX01273989.1_pt3 | contig 22407 bp, 21 predicted proteins | sample 654561 | NCBI WGS metagenome assembly LSQX01 (sample SAMN04489861, study PRJNA283612) | anaerobic digester metagenome | isolation source: 4 biogas reactors fed with cattle manure at either 37C or 55C with and... | place: Denmark: Kongens Lyngby | collected 2014
CACTCACGGTCAGTGAAAATGCGAGGAATGAATTGCTGCGCTGAGTGCCCTCAATTCAGCATCAGTGTTTTCTGCGCTCGCAAGCGTCGCTTGAAAACTCTGTGCTTCATTGGACTTCATGCCGCCTTTTTCGCCCATTGGGCGCGGCGGCATTCCGTCCCCGCCCGCCCGGCAAAGCCGGGCGATACGATTTGAGTCAGAGGGCTGTGCCCTCTGAAACTCCCCAAGGGTTCGATTATCTAAATTCTGGGATTTCCAAAGCAATACATCATCACAAAAATGGTGTTAAGCTTCGACCTCCGGCAAGCGCACGATGCGCGTGTCGGTGAAGATGTCGGCCTCATCCCGGCTGGTGGTGGAGAACTCGCTCACCACCGCCCCCTCCGGCCCCGCCTGGAACCAGTGCAGGCTGTTGGGCAGCAGGGTGTGCTGCTCGCCGGGCTTCAGCACGATTTCATGGAAAACGGTATAGTGCTGCTCATCACCCTCAGGCGGAACGGCCTGGGGGTTTTGGTTTTTTTCACCCGCGATGAACAGGCTGACCTGGCCATAGCGGCAGCGGAAGGTCTCCTCCTTGCCTTCCTCCCCGGCCACCTCGGGGTGGCGATGCTCCGGGCAGGTCTGGCGGGGGAAGAGCACCAGCTCCTTGGCGCAGCAGCGTTGGGTATTAAGGTAGGTGACGATTTCAAGGCCGGTGCGCTCCAGGTCGTTTAAGCCAAAGTCCGCCACTTCCACTCTGTCCTTTTCCTGCTGTGTCAGGACGATGCCGGCCTTGTCAAAATATGCCAGGGTTCGTTGGCGTGCGTCTTCATAGACTTCGCGTTTCATGCCGCTCTCCTTTGGGATGAAATTCTTGCGTTCAGCGTACCCACGCCACCAGGGCTTGTCAAGCACGACCCTGCCTGTATACAATAAAGGTACGAGGAAAACGACTGGAGGGCGACTGTCCATGATTGCTTTGGGTTCTGACCATGCAGGCCTGCCGCTGAAACTGGAAATCATCAAACTGCTGGAAGAGCGCGGCCTGGAATACACTGACTTTGGTGTGCTGACCAACGAGTGGGCGGACTACCCCACCTATGGCCGCCTGGCAGCGGAGGCGGTGGCGGATGGCCGCTGTGAGCGCGGCCTGGTCTTTTGCGGCTCGGGCATCGGCATCTCCATCTCCGCCAACAAGGTGCCCGGCATCCGCTGCGCGGTGTGTTCAGAGCCCTATTCCGCCCAGATGTCCCGCCTGCACAACGACGCCAACATGCTGGCTCTGGGCGCGCGCGTGGTGGGGGTGGACCTGGCGCGCATGATTGTCAACACCTTTTTGGACACCGGCTTTGAAGGCGGCCGCCACCAGGGGCGGGTGGAGCTGATTGCCGGCATTGAGCAGGACTACCACAGCGGACTGACAAATGAAGAGCAGGACGTCTGCTGAACAAGAGGGAACAATGAAAGCATTTGAACCGTTTACACTCAAAAACCTCCAACTGAAAAACCGCTTTGTGATGCCGCCCATGTGCATGTATTCCGCGCAGAACAACGATGGCCGCGTCCAGGACTTCCACCTGGCGCACTATGGCATCCGCGCGGCGGGCAACATAGGCCTGGTGATTGTGGAAGCCACCGGGGTGCGCCCGGAGGGTCGCATCACCGACCAGTGCCTGGGCCTGTGGGACGACAGCCAGATTCCGGGGATGAAGCGTTTGGTGGAGATGATCAAAAGCCAGGACGCGGTCCCGGCCATCCAGCTGATTCACGCCGGGCGCAAGTCCACCACGACCGGTACCCGTTGCCTGGCCCCCACCGCCATCGCCTTCAACGACCACCCCATCACCTATGAGGAGATGACGACGGAAGACATCGCCCGGGTGGTTTCCGCTTTTGGCCAGGCCGCCCGCCGCGCCAGGGAAGCCGGCTTCATGGGTGTGGAGATCCACGGCGCGCACGGCTACCTCATTCACCAGTTCCTAAGCCCGCTGTCCAACCTCAGGGAAGATGCCTACGGCCAGGACAGGAGCCTGTTCCTGCAGGAAATCGTGAAAGAAGTCGGCAAGCACTGGCCCCGTGACATGGCGCTGTGGATCCGCATCTCGGCCACCGACTGGCTGGAGGGCGGCGTTACCCCGCAATCCTGGACGCAAGTGTTAAACGCCTTGCCAAGGAAAATGGACATGGTGCACGTGTCCTCCGGCGGCCTGCAAAAAGCGCCGGTGAGGCCCTACCCCGGCTACATGCTGCCTTTGGCGGTGGAGATTAAGAAAGGAACCGGGCTGCCGGTCATCGGCGTGGGGCATCTGGATGATGACCAGCTCATCATGCACGCGCTGGAAAGCGGCATGGTGGACCTGGCGGCCATGGGGCGCGAACTGCTGCGCAACCCCAACAAGGTCAACGACCTGGCCTGGCGCTATGGCTATAACGACATCGTTACGAGGCAATACCAACGGGCTTATAAAGAACGAATGTAGTTGTCCACAATCAAAAGCAAGCACCCTCCCACAACCGGGAGGGTGCTTGTTTGTGTCCGCTTGCGCTTAGGCTTTCAGGGCGACTTCCTTGTTGTCAATGACCTGCCAGACCGCAGCGGCCAGCGCGCCGCCCATCAGGGGCGCCACGATGAAGACCCACACCACGTTCAGGGCGTCCGGCTGGCCCACCAGGGACAGGATCAGCGCCGGGCCGAAGCTGCGCGCGGGGTTGACGGAGGTGCCGGTGAAGTAGATGCCCAGGATGTGCACCAGGGTCAAGGTGAAGCCAATCACCAGCCCGGCCTTCTTGGCGGAGGACTCGCGGGAGGTCACGCCCAGGATGGTCAGCACAAAGACGAAGGTCAGGATGACTTCGATGATGACGGACTTGAAGGCGTCACCTTCAAACAGGCCGTTCTGGCCCAGGCCCAGGTCCGCGCCAATCAGGTACAGCAGGATGCCGGCGCCCGCGATGGCGCCCAGGAACTGGCTGACCACGTAGCCGATGAAGTCCGTAAAGCTGATGCGCCCGGACAGCAGCATCCCAAAGGACACGGCCGGGTTGATGTGGCAACCGGAGATGTGGCCGATGGAATAGGCCATCGCGATAATGACCAGGCCAAAGGACAGGGCCGTCAGGATGTAGGCGGCGGTGGCGGCCTCGCCCGCCATCTTGGCGCCGGTGACCGCGGCGGTGCCGCAGGCAAACAGCACCAGCACCAGGGTGCCGATAAACTCGGAAATGTACTTCTTCATGGGAATCCCTCCATCGTTTTCTGATCGTAGTGTATGGACACCGCGTCCACAAACCATATTCACCCTGTTTTACCAAACGAGACAGGAATTTTTGCAAAGAAACCTTGTAAAAACCAACATTTTCTCGAAGGATTTCCCTTCTGGCGGAGGCTCGCACAAAAACCACAGGCCAAAAACGCGCGTTTTAGCGGACGCGCTTTTGTGGAATCGGCCTAGAATGTCCCTCGGCGGCGCCGCTTGGCCTGAAATTTCTTGAAATCGTTGCCGCTTGGTGCTATACTGCTTACACATAGAAACCATGTTTCTACACCGAATATTTTAGGAGGAACCACCAACATGAGGAAACTTCTGGCCCTTGTTCTGATTCTGGCGCTGGCTGTGCCCTTTGTCTCCCTGGCGAGCGAAACCTTTGAAATCGCCATGATCACAGACATCGGCACCATCGACGACAAAAGCTTCAACCAGGGCACCTGGGAAGGCGTGAAGGCCTTTGCCGAAGCCAATGGCAAGACCTACAGCTACTTCCAGCCCTCGGACAAGACCACTGAAATCTACCTGGACTTCATTGAGCAGGCCGTCAACGCCGGCGCCAAAGTGGTCGTTACCCCTGGCTTCCTGTTTGAAGAGCCCATCTTCATCGCCCAGGACATGTACCCCGAAGTCAGCTTCGTGCTGATTGACGGCAACCCCCACAACGCTGATTATTCCGAGTTCCGCACCAATGAAAACGCCGTTGGCATCGTCTTTGCCGAGGAGCAGACGGGCTTCCTGGCCGGCTACGCCGCGGTCAAGGATGGCTACACCAAACTGGGCTTCATGGGCGGCATGGCCGTTCCCGCCGTCGTCCGCTTTGGCTATGGCTTTGTCCAGGGCGCCGAGCTGGCCGCCAAGGAACTGGGCATCACCGGCCTGGAGCTGAACTACCACTACACCGGCGGCTTTGACGCCACCCCCGAAGCCCAGGCGCGTGCCGCTGCCTGGTATGCCGACGGCATCGAAGTCATCTTCGCCTGCGGCGGCGCCGTTGGCAACTCCGTCATGGCAGCCGCTGAAGCGGCCGGCGGCAAGGTCATCGGCGTTGACGTCGACCAGAGCGCTGAGAGCGAGACCGTCATCACCTCCGCCACCAAGGGCCTGGCTGCCGCGGTTGAGCAAACCCTGGCTGCCTACTACGCCGGCGAATTCCCCGGCGGCCAAGGCCTGGTGAAAGACGCGTCCACGGACGGCGTGGGTCTGCCCATGGCCAACAGCAAGTTCAACACCTTCTCCCAGGTGGATTATGACGCCATCTTCGCCAAGCTGGTCGCCGGCGAAATCACCCTGCTCAAGGACAGCGATGTCACCGCAGTGGTTGAAATCCCCGTTGAAACCATGACCGTCACCGAAATCAAGTAAGCAAACCTGCCCGGCTGCCTGAGAGGGCAGCCGGGTTTTTTCACATGGAAGACTCCCAATCCAAGTAGATTGCCATTGATGCCAAACAGCAGCAGGAACGCAAAAAGACCGCCTCATCAAAGCGTTCATGACAGCGTTTGGTATTCACAAAAAGGATGGCCATGAGCGAATACATTATCGAAATGCTGGGCATCACCAAGGATTTTCCGGGCATTCGGGCCAATGACAACATCACTCTGCAGCTGCGCCGCGGGGAAATTCACGCACTGCTGGGGGAGAATGGCGCCGGCAAAAGCACCCTGATGAGCATCCTCTTTGGCCTCTACCAGGCCGAGAAGGGGCAAATCCGCAAGGATGGCAAGCAGGTGCAGGTGAACAACCCCAATGACGCCAACGCCCTGGGCATCGGCATGGTGCACCAGCACTTCAAGCTGGTGCACAATTTTACGGTGCTTGAAAACATCGTGCTGGGCGTGGAAACCACCAGCCACGGCGTGCTGAAGATGGATCAGGCACGCGAAAAGGTGATGAGCCTGTCCAAGCGCTACGGCCTGCTGATTGACCCGGACGCCCTGATTGAGGACATCACCGTGGGCATGCAGCAGCGCGTTGAGATCCTCAAGATGCTCTACCGCGACAACGAGATCCTCATCTTTGACGAGCCCACCGCCGTCCTCACCCCGCAGGAGATTGAGGAACTGATGCGCATCATGCGCGGTCTGGCGCAGGAGGGCAAGAGCCTTCTGTTCATCACCCACAAGCTGGCGGAGATCATGGCCGTGGCAGACCGCTGCACCGTGCTGCGCAAGGGGCGCTATGTGGGCACGGTGGATGTGCAGGACTCCAGCCCCGCCCAATTGGCCGAGATGATGGTGGGCCGTAAGGTGGACTTCAACATCAACAAACAGCCCGCCACGCCCGGCGCGCCGGCGCTTGAAGTGCGCAAGCTGACGGTGGACGGCCGCGGCGGCAAGAAGGCGGTGGACAGGGTTTCTTTCACCGTGCGCAAGGGGGAAATCGTCTGCGTCGCGGGCATTGACGGCAACGGCCAAAGCGAACTGGTCTATGCCCTGACCGGGCTCATCCCCTCCCAGGGGGACATCCTGTTAAACGGCCAGCCCATTGAAAAACTGCACATCCGCAGGCGCAACGACCTGGGCCTGTCTCACATCCCGGAGGACCGGCACAAGCACGGCCTGGTGCTGGATTATGACCTGCAGCAAAACCTGTCGCTGAAGCGCTATTACACCGGGCAAATGCAGCGCCACGGCTTCATCCGCTTTGACGCGGTGCGCGAGTACGCCAGAAAGCTTATTGCGCAATATGACATCCGCTCAGGCCAGGGGGAGGATACCCCCGTGCGCAGCATGTCCGGCGGCAACCAGCAAAAGGCCATCGTGGCGCGGGAGATTGACATCGCCCCCGAGGTGCTCATCGCCGTCCAGCCCACCCGCGGCTTGGACGTGGGCGCCATGCTCTACATCCATGAGCAGCTGGTGCGCGTGCGCGATGAGGGCAAGGCGGTGCTGCTGATTTCGCTGGAATTGGACGAAGTTTTCCAGCTTGCGGACCGCATCCTGGTCATCTACGAAGGCAGGATGGTGGCCGAGATGGACGCCAAGACGGCCACGCCCCAGGAACTGGGATTGTACATGGCCGGCAGCAAGAAGGAGGACAGGCACCGTGGATAAGGTCAAAAAAGCGTTTTCGGGCATGTCCGCCTCGCTCCTGGCCATTGTGGCGGGCCTGCTGGCGGGCTTTGTCATCCTGCTCATCTCCAACCCCGCCAACGCCGTGCGCGGCCTGTGGACCATTTTGCTGGGCGGCTGGAACAACGGCATGAAGGGGATGGGGCAGGTGCTGTACTATGCCACCCCCATCATCATGACCGGCCTGTCCGTCGGCTTCGCTTTCAAGACCGGCATGTTCAACATCGGCGCCACGGGGCAATTGATGATGGGCGGCTTTGTGTCCGTCTACGTGGGCGTCACCTGGACCTTTTTGCCGGGCGCCCTGCACTGGATCGTGGCTCTCATGATGGGCGCGCTGGCTGGCATGGCCTGGGGCATGATTGTGGGCTTGTTCAAAGCGCTGCTGAACGTGCACGAGGTTATCACCTCCATCATGCTCAACTACATCGCGCTGTACCTCATCAATTACCTGATCAAAATTTCCTACCTGTTTGACTCATTGAAGAACCAGAGCGTCAACGTGGCGGCCACCGCCGTCATCCCCAAGGCGGGGCTGGACCAGATCTTCTTCATCCTGAAAGGCAAGTACCACGACGCCTCCTCCGTCAATGCCGGCATCCTGATCGCCATCGGCATCGCTTTGCTCATGTATGTCCTGCTTAACAAAACCACCTTTGGCTTTGAGCTCAAGGCCGTGGGCTACAACCGCCACGCCAGCCGCTACGCCGGCATCAGCGAAAACCGCGCCATCATCACCTCCATGGCCATCGCCGGGGGCCTTGCGGGCGTGGCTGGCGCCCTGATGTACTTGGCGCCCGCCAGCGGCATGCACATCCACGTGGAAGAGGTGCTGGCGGCCCAGGGCTTCAACGGCATCGCGGTGGCGCTGTTGGGCATGTCCAGCCCCCTGGGCATCATCTTTACGGGGCTCTTCATCGCCCACATCACCGTTGGCGGCGCCTACCTGCAGTCGCTGCGCTACATGAAGGAGATCATCGAGGTCATCATCGGCCTCATCATCTACTTCAGCGCTTTCTCCCTGCTGGTGCGGGACATGATCCTGCGCGCTAACAAAAAGCGCAGGCTGAAGGCGGAGGCCCAAATGAAACCCGAGGAGGAAAGCTGATGGACGCGATTTATTTCCTGGTCCAGCAGATGATGTTTTTTTCCATCCCCCTGCTGATTGTGGCGCTGGGGGGCATGTTCTCCGAGCGCTCGGGCGTGGTCAACATCGCCCTGGAAGGCATCATGGTCACGGGCGCCTTTGTGTCCATCCTCTTCATCAGCAACCTGCAAAGCGTGATGAGCGGGCAGGCCCTGCTGCTGCTGGCCATCCTGGTGGCTGTGGTCTCGGGCATGCTGTTCTCCCTGCTTCACGCCTATGCCGCCATCAACCTGCGCTCCGACCAGACCATTTCGGGCACGGCGCTGAACATGATTGCCCCCGCCGCCGCCATTTACCTGGCGCGCATGCTCCAGCCCAACGGCGTGCAGCAGGTTGAGTTCACCAACACCTTCCGCATTCCCAGCGTGCCCGTTTTGGGGGACATCCCTGTGCTGGGCCCGCTGCTCTTCCAAAACGCCTACATCACCACCTACATCGGCTTGCTGATTTTCGCGGTGTCGGCCTTTGTGCTCTACCGCACCCGCTTTGGGCTGCGCCTGCGCGCCTGCGGCGAGCACCCCCAGGCGGCGGACAGCGTGGGCATCAATGTGTACAAGATGCGTTATGCCGGCGTCATGATCTCCGGCGCCCTGGCGGGCCTTGGCGGCCTGGTGTACGTCATCCCCACCTCCACCAACTTCAACGCCACCGTGTCCGGCTATGGCTTTCTGGCGCTGGCGGTGTTGATCTTTGGCCAGTGGAAGCCCCTGCGCATCCTGCTGGCGGCCTTCTTCTTTGGCTTGATGAAGACCATCGCCTCCGCCTACTCGGGCATCCCGGTGCTGCAGGACCTGGGCATCCCCAGCGACATCTACAAGATGGTGCCCTTCATCGCCACCCTGATCGCCCTGGCCTTCACCAGCAGAAAATCCCAGGCCCCCCGCGCTTCCGGCGTGCCTTATGACAAGGGGCAGCGGTAAACTTTCGGTCAAGTGACTGCGGTCACTTGACCGTTTGGAAGAGGCGGGCATTTTGCCTGCTCGCTTTGCTTGCGGACGGCAAAATGCGCGGAATGAATTGCTTTGCAATTCTCCCCGCCCGCCCGGCAAAGCCGGGCGATACGATTACTCTCAGAGGGCTTTGCCCTCTGAAACTCCCATTGACTACCTTAAGCAACTAACGCGCAGCTCGTGTTGGTTGCTTTTTCTTGCGGCCTTGCCCCATTCCGTGTAAAATTGCTTCGGATACAGTTACAAAGGAGCGCGAACATGGCTGCCATAGACTGTGGTTTTGATACGGAGCACGGCTGGTTCCGCCTGCGCGCGGCCGCCATCATCAAGGAGCAGGGCTGCGTGCTGCTGGCGCAGAACGTGAAGGACCCCTACTACTACTCCATTGGCGGTGCGGTGCACCTGCAGGAGAGCGTGGAAGAAGCCATCCTGCGCGAGTGCAGGGAGGAAACCGGGCTGGATTATGAAATCGACCGCCTTTGCTTCATCCATGAGAACTTTTTTCAGGACGCCTCGGACCGGCCCTTCCATGAGGTGGCCTTTTACTTCCTGATGAAGGAGCGGGGCAGCCTCAACCTTCAAAGCCATGACGTCAGCATGTACGGCGACAGCGAGCACGCGGTCTGGGTGCCCCTGACCCAGCTGCCCCATGTGTACGCCTTCCCGGTGTTCTTCAGAAACCGATTAAACAACTTGCCGCTGACGCCCGAAATCATCACCACCAGGGAATCCAAGGAAGAGCATCTGTCCATGATGGCGCTCAAGCGCGGCACCACCGCCTTTCTGCCCACCGATGAGCTGACAGACGGCGTGATCCGCCTGCGCTGCCGTTACCGGATGGAGCGCGATCTTGCAAAGAACCACGAGCCGGAGTACCGATTTGACATGGTGCTGGCGGAAAGCGGTCAAGCCGCCGGCACCTGCGCTTTGAGGCTGGGCAATGGAGAAGCGCTCAAATATGCCGGTAACATTGGTTATCAAGTCTTTCCCGAACACCGCGGCAGCGGCCTGGCCGTCCGTGCTTGCCACTTGTTGTTCCAATTGGCCAAAGCCCATGGCATGGCCTCTGCCACCATCACCCCTGATCCAAAGAATGCCGCTTCTATCCGCACAGCCGAAAAGGCCGGCGCTGAGTTTGAGCGCAGGGTGGAAATTCCGGAAGGCCACCCCATGTTCAGCGAAAACACCCGGGAAGTGCTCATTTTCAGGCGCCTGCTGGGCTGATTGCGCCTTGACAGCCCCCCCTGCCGCAGGTAGGATGGCAACAAAAGTTTGTATACAACATTGGAGGGACGGTATGAAACCCCATCAGCCTGATTTCAACCAGCTGCTCAAGGTGGTGGGCAAGCAGGTGCCCGCGCGCCCGGTGTTCTTTGAGCTGTTCATGAACCTGCCCCTGTATGAGCTGGTGAACGGCGAACAATTAGGCGATGATACGGCCCTTGGCGTCGCCAAATTCACCGTGAAGGCCTTTCACAAGATGGGCTATGACTACACCACCCTGCACGCCTCGCGCTTTGGCTTCCCCATGAACATCCACGCCAAGCAGACCCGCTCCCTCAATGACAACGCGGGCATCGTGGATGAAGCCACTTTTGAGGCCTACCCCTGGCCCAATCCGGAGGACCACAGCACGCACATCCTGCACGACATCAAGCCCTTTTTGCCCGATGGGATGAAGCTGATGGTGATGGGGCCCGGCGGTGTGCTGGAAAACGTCACCGGGCTATTGGGCTATGACAACCTGTGCGTGATGCTCTATGACGACCCGGACTTGGCCCAGCGGGTCTTTGACGCGGTGGGCAGCCGCCTGGTGCGCTACTACGAACTGGCCCTCCAGCATGAGAGTGTGGGCCTGATTTCCTCCAATGACGACTGGGGCTTCAAGTCCCAGCCCTTTTTAAGCCCCGCCATGATGCGGCAGTACGTCTTCCCCTGGCACCAAAAGATTGTGGACACCGTTCACAAAGCGGGCCGCCCGGTGTTTCTGCACTCCTGCGGCAACCTGGAAAGCCTGATGGAGGGCATCATCGGTTTGGGGTATGACGCCAAGCATTCCTTTGAGGACAACATCCTGCCCATTGAGCAGGCCTACGAGCGCTGGCAGGGCAAAATCGGCCTGCTGGGCGGGCTGGACATGGACTTCCTCTGCACCCGCACGGAGGATGAAATTTATCAGCGCACTCTGCGCATGCTGGAGCGCACGGCAGACCGCGGCGGCTGGGCGGTGGGCACGGGCAACTCGGTGCCCGAATACCTGCCCCCCAAGGCGCTGTTTGCCATGCACCGCGCGGCAAGGGATTTCACCAACTAATCCGTCTGGAGGACATCAATGCAGCGAACTGGCATCTGCACCCTGGGCAACCTGATCAATGACATCATCCACCACGTCCGGCGCTACCCAGGGAGCGGTGAACTGACCAACATCCTGGGCGAGCGGGAGAAGTTCGTAGGCGGCCTGGCCTGCAACACGGCGCTGGTGCTGTCGATGCTGGATGCCAAGCTGCCCATTATGGTCGCGGGCGTTTTGGGGGACGACAGCGAGGGCGCCTTCATCCGCTCCCAGTTCGCGCGGCATCAAAACATCGACACATCCCGGATTATCAAGGGCAGCCAGACGGCCTACACCGTGGTCATCAACGACTCGGAGACCAATCAGCGCACCTTTTTCACCTCCTGCGGTTCCGGGGATGATTTCACGGCGGAGGACATCGACCTGACACACCTGCCCGCCCGCATCCTGCACGCGGGCTACATCCTGCTGATGGCGGGGCTGGACCGGGAGGACGCGGACTACGGTACCGGCATGGCGCGCTTGCTAAGCCGCGCCAAGAATCTTGGCATCAAGACCTCGGTGGACGTGGTGAGCGAATCGGGCAACCGCTTCCGCCGCCTGGTGCCGCCGGCTTTGCGGTACACGGACTACTGCATCATCAACGAGCTGGAAGCCCAGCAGATCACCGGCCAAACGCTGCGCGGCGCGGACGGAACCTTGCATGAGGAAAATATGGAGCAGGCCCTCAAGGAATTGAAGGCCTTTGGCGTCAGCGCCTGGGCGGTTATCCACTGCCCGGAGGGCGCTTACGGCCTGGATGAGACCAACCAGTTTGTCAGCCTGCCCAGCCTGAAGCTGCCATCGGGCTATATCAAGGGCACTACCGGCGCCGGGGACGCTTTTTGCTCGGGCGTTTTGTATGGCGCGCATGAGGGCTGGTCCCTTGTGGATTCCCTGCGCCTGGGCACGGCCGGCGCAGCGCTGTCCTTAAGCGCCGCGGACAGCTACTCCGCCGTCCGCCCGGCCAAGGACTGCCTGGCCTTTTACCGTGACATGGGCGGGCAATAAGCACCCAAAACAAAAAGTGCCGGGCTTTTTGCCCGGCTTCACCGCATGAATGCAATCACACCACCGGCCCGGTCAGCCGGTGTTTTTCTTGGACCGCTGCTTCGTAGATGGCGGCAAGCGGCATGTCTTGTTCAAACATTTGATAAAAGGACAGCACCAGGCTCACCAGCTTGTCGTTGTTTTCCAAGCCCGAAAGCTGCGTGAACACAGCCCTGGCATCCGTCTGCCCCCCGGTTTGTTTCATGTGCCAATACAAGCCCGCCGCGGCGCCCAGGGCGATGAACACCGGCTGAATCTCTTGCTGCTCACACAGCAGCATGGCGCCTGTCAGGCGGTCCTTGCGCGCCAGCTTGCGCGGGATGTCAGCCCCCACGCGGGCGCAGCTGTCGCCCAGCGCCTTGTTGCGGAAGCGGAACAACAGGTCATCCCTGTGCTCCAGCAGCCCCTTGATGGGCACATGGTAATGAAGGCTCAAGGCCGCGGCGCTTTCTGTCATGGCAGCCTTCACCGCCAATTCTATCACCGGCTCCCTAATCGCCCCGGCGATGAGGTCATGCGCAAAATACTGCCCCAGGTAGGCCGTGCAGGCATGGCCCATGTTGTGCAGGAAGAGCTTGCGCTTGATGTAATAATCAAAGGGCGCGTAGGGCACCAGGCCTTCCATGCTGGGAATCTCCCCTTTGAAGGCCGCCTGGTCCACCGGGAGGAAGCCATAAGGTTCCACGCACACGCGCAGCGGGTCCCCCGCCTTCATTTCCTCTGTCTGGATGGGCACCATCCGCCCGATGGAGGCCTCCACCAGGCCGATGTCCTCGTGGAACCGCGCCTGTTCCCGCGCGTTCATTTCCTGTTTCAGCAGGCCTTCCATCACCAGGTGGGCGTCCATCAGGTTCTCGCAGATGATGATGTTCAGCGGGGCCTTGTTGTTTTGAAATCGCTGCTTCAAGCCTTGCGCGATCAGCGGGGCGATGAAGGGCAGGACGCGCGCGCCCACTGCGGTGGCCATCAGGTCACAGCCCGCCACGTCCGCCGCCACCGCCTCCCTGTCCCGGCCATGGATGGCGCGGATGGGGGAGATGAGGGTGTCCCTGTGTCCCTCGTCGGTGATTTCCCGTAGGGGATAGCCCTTTTTTTGGTTCAACTGATTGACCAGTGTTTCGTCCACGTCAATGAAGACCACTTCATAGCCCGCCTTGCTCATCTGCGCGCCGATGAAGCCGCGCCCGATGTTGCCGGCGCCGTACATCACTGCCGTTCTCATTTACGCTTTTTTCTTGGCCTGGTAGGTGGCCACCAGCACCGCGATGGTCATGAACACCGCGCGCACCACGTACTGCGCGTAGGTGGAGACGTTTAAAATGGTCATGGAGTTGATGATGACCCCCAGGAAGATGATGCCCACCATCGTGCCCCACATCTTGCCGATGCCGCCGGCCATGCTGGTGCCGCCGATGACCACGGCGGAAATCACGTCAACCTCCCAGCCGCGCCCAAAGGAATAGGAGCCTGACAGCACCTGGGCGGAGTTGATGAAGCCGGCGATGACGCACATCACCTGGACGGAGGCGAAGGCGAAGATCTTGGTTTTCAATACCGGGATGCCGCTCAAGCGCGCGGACTCCTGGTTGCCGCCCACCGCGTACATGGAGCGGCCTGTCGTAGTATACCGCAGGATAAAAAACATGATGATAAAAAACAGGAAGAGCAGCAGGGCCGGCACTGGGAAGCCGCTGTAGCCGCCGATGCGGCCCGTGCCCAGCACCGTGAACCACTGGGGAAAGGTGTTGGCGATGGGAAAGCCGCCTGACAGCATGCCTGCCAGGCCATACAGCAGGTTTTGCGAGGCCAGGGTGATGATGAAGGCCGGCATGCCAAACTTGTGCTGGGCAAAGCCGTGCAGGGCGCCCATGAGGATGGCCAGCAGCAGGGACACCGCGATGCCGATGACGCAGGCCAGGGTGACGGAGATGCCCATCATCCCCGGCAAATCCCGGCAGGCCCGGGCCACGATGACGCCGGAAATAGCCACGGTGGAGCCAATGGACAGGTCAATCTGCCCGGTGATGATCACCATGGTCATCCCAAAGGCAATCAGGCCCTTCATGGACATGTTGCGGAAGATGTTCAGCCAGTTGGCCGTGGTGTTGAAGGTGGAGGAGACGCTGCCCATCACCAGGATGAGCACGATCAAAATCACCTCAACCACATGGTCAAACAGGAAGTCCTTGATTTTCCGGGCGTTCAGCTGTCGCAGCATACTCATGCCTTCCCTCCCATGCACATGGCGTACAAGTCTTTGATGTTGATGGTTTCCGGGTCCACTTCCGCGATGATGCGGCCGTCGTGCATCACCAGGATGCGGTGGCAGGTGTCCAGCAGCTCCTCCAGCTCGCTGGACACAAACAAGGTGGAGCCGCCCAGGCGTGCCTGCTGCCACATGATGTCAAAAATCTGCTGCTTGGCGGCTACGTCAATGCCGCGGGAGGGCTCGTCATACAGCATGATGCCCGGCTGCGTGTTGAGCCAGTTGCCCACCACCACCTTTTGCTGGTTGCCACCGGACAGGGAGTTGGCCGAGGCCTTGAGGTTGGACACCTTGATGTGCAGGCTGTCCACCTGTTCATCAGCCAGCTCTATCCGCTTCTTCCTGTTCTCCAGCCAGCCCTGCCGCGTGCGGTCGATGCTGGCATAGCACAGGTTGTCCCGGATGGAATGAATCAGGATCAGGCCTTCCTTCTTCCGGTCCTCCGGCGTCAGGCCCAGCCCCATCTTCTTCATGGAGATGGGCGTCGCCCGCTTTTTGGCCGTCTGGCCCTTGACCACGACCTCGCCCGCGTCATAGGGGTCCGCGCCAAAGATGGACTTGAGCAGCTCCGTGCGCCCGGAGCCCAGCATCCCGGCGATGCCCAGCACTTCGGACTTGTGCAGGTTGAAGCTGACGTCCTCAAACTTGCCTTTGCGCGACAGGTTTTTTACGCTCATCACCACCTCGTCCCCGGGCTTCATGCCCTGGGGCCGTGCCTTGTGCTCCATCTCGCCAAACATCATGTGCAGGATGTCGGCATTGCTGCTGTCCTTCATGTCCTTCTGGCCAATCAGCTCGCTGTCGCGCAGCACGGTGACGGTGTCGGCGATCTCCGGGATCTCATGCAGCTTGTGGGAGATGTAGATGATGATGACATCCTGCTTTTTCAGCGCGCGCAGCACCTGGAACACCATGTTCACCTCGTGCGCCGCCAGGGCGGAGGTGGGCTCGTCCAGGATCAGCACCCGCGGGGAATGGCTCATGGCCTTGATAATCTCCACCACCTGGCACTGCCACATGCTCAGGCGCGAGATGATCTGCCCCAGGTCAATCTTCACGTTCAGCTGGTCCAGCAGGTCCCTGGCCATGGCGTGCGCCTTGCGCCAGTTGACCGCGCCCATTCTGTTTTTGGGCAGGCGGCCCAAAAAGATGTTCTCCGTCACGCTTAAAGAGGGCACCAGGCTCATCTCCTGGTAGACGATGGCGATGCCCTTTTGGTTGGCGTCCGCGGGGGAGGAAAAGGACAGCTCCTCCCCATCCATGAACATCTTCCCGGAGGTGGGCTGGATGGCCCCGGCAAAGCACTTGACCAGGGTGGACTTGCCCGAGCCGTTCTTGCCAAGCAGGGCGTGGACCCGCCCTGAATCAAAGGTGACGCTCACCTTGTTCAGCGCCCGGGTGCCCGGATAATCCTTGGTCAGGTCCTGGGCAGATAAGATGCTCACGCGGCCCTCCTCCTTTGTGGATAGGATACGGGGAGGGGCGAACCCCTCCCCGTTTGCAAAGTTGCCGGTTTGATTATTTGTTGTCGTCAATCCACTTCTGGACGCCTTCCAGGTCGGTCTTGCTCATCACAATGCCGTCCAGGTAGGTGGTCTTGCCCTTGGTGGCGGAATAGTCTTCGCCCTTGATGGCGTTGATCAACAGGGTCATGGCCTGGAAGCCCTGGCCGTAGGGATCCTGGGCGACAACGGCCTGCAGGGGGTTGTTGGGGTCCAGAATCATGGAAGCGATCTGCTCAGAGCCGTCATGGCCAAACACCAGGATGCGGTCCTGCTTGCCGGCGTTGACAACCGCCTGGGCGGAGCCGATGGTGCCGCCGTCATTGACGGCGATGATGACGTCCAGTTCGGGCTGGGCAATCATGATGCCGTCCGCGGTGGCCAGGGCGGTGTCCTGCATCCAGGCGTCCTGGTCGGCGACGATTTCATAGTCCAATCCGGCTTCGTCCAGGGCCTCGAAGTAGCCTTCCACACGCGCGGAAGACTGGTCGGGCAGCAGGGCGCGGAACTGGACGATGGCGATTTTCACCTTCTTGTCCGGGAACTTGGCCTTGATGATTTCAGCGGCGGTGGCGCCTACCAGGCGGCAGTTGAGCTTGTCATTGGAGGAGAAGCCGCCCACGATGAACTCGGCGCTGTCCAGGTCGATGTTGGTCAGGGTGACCTTCATGCCCTGGGCATCGGCCGCGCGCAGCGCCGCGACGGAGGCATCCTTGGACAGGGGGGCGATGGCGATGCCCTGCACGCCCTGGGTCAGGTAGGTGTTGATCAGCTCCACTTCACGGGCCTGGTCATTGTTGGTGTTCTCGGTGAATACTTCAGCGCCCAGCGCTTCCGCGGCGTCACGGTAGCCCTTGGAGAGCATGTTCATGAACTGGTCATCCTGGAAAACCACACCGGCCACGGTGATTTTTTCTTCCGCCAGGGCGACAGCGCCTGTCAGCATCAGCAAGGCAAGAAGCAGTGCAAACAGTTTCCTCATATGGGCAGGTCCTCCTTTTATGTACCGATACTTTGATGCCTGTACCGGTCTGATTGCGCACATTTTATCACAGGCCTGTGGTGCTTACAAGCAAAAATTCCGGGCCTTCTGGTCTTTTTTGCTTATCCTCACTTGGTATAATGCAGAAAAAACATGGGGGGACAGGCGATGAAACGAAGCCAAATGCAGGACACGCGCCGCAAGGTCGGCGACCTTGGCAGCGTTCTGGGCGCGGAGGAAATCATGCTGGCGGACGGGGCGGCCCGGGGGCTGCGCTGCTATGAGGTAAAGAACGGCCGGGGCCTGTCCCTGCGCGTACTAAAGGACCGGGGCATGGACATCGCTGGGCTTTGTTATCAGGGCCGCCAGATGGCCTTTCTGTCAAAGACCGGCCTGCGCCACCCGGCTTTTTACCGGGAGGAGGGCGCGCGCGGCTTCCTCAAGCAGTTTCACGCGGGCCTGCTCACCACCTGCGGCCTAAGCTACGCCGGCGCGGCCTTTGAAGAGGATGGCCAAGGCTATGGCTTGCACGGGCCCTACAACAACACCCCATCTCAGCAGGCCGCCGCCTTTGTGGACAGCCAGGAGGAGGATGTTGTCATCCGCCTGCGCGGGGAGGTGAAGCAGAGCCAGGTCTTTGGTGAAAACCTGGTTTTGACGCGGGAAATCACTGTGGAAACGGAGGCGGACCGCCTGCACATCAAGGACAGCGTTGAAAACCAGGGCTTTGTGGACAGCCCGCTGATGCTGGTCTACCACATCAACTTTGGCTACCCCCTGCTGGATGCTGGCGCCAAAGTCTATACCAGCGCCGGTTCTATTACGCCCCGGGATGAGGCGGCCAGGGGCGGCCTCGCCCGCTGGAACCTGATGGACGAGCCGGAGGCGGACCGGCCCGAGGAATGTTTTTTCCATGCCAACCATCCGGAATCCGCCTTCGCGATGATTTACAACGAACGATTGGGCATGGCCTGCGCCATCGAGTACAAGGCGGGGCAGCTGCCCCTGCTGGTTGAGTGGAAGTGCATGCGGGAAGGGGATTACGCCCTGGGGCTGGAGCCCACCACCTCCGGCGTCCTGGGCCGCCCGGCGGCCAGGACAGACGGCAGCCTGGTGACGCTCAAGCCCGGCGAGCAGAAGCGGCTTGACCTCACGCTCACCTTCATGGACAAGGCGGCGGACATCCAGGCCTTTATTAAGCGTTCCGGGGAGAACAGCACAAACTAAACAAAGAGGACATCAAAACAAGCCGCGGTCAAATCGCCGCGGCTTGCTGTGTAATTGAAAGCTTTAGGGGTTCTTCGCCGCGCAGGCCAGCTGGTCCTGCGGCACCTTCAAGCCGCGCATGGCGTTGAGGATGGCCAGGAAGGCCACACCCACATCGGCGAACACAGCCATCCACAAAGTGGACAGGCCCAGGGTGGATAAAATCAGCACCAGCACCTTCACGCTGATGGCGAACACCGCGTTTTGCTTGGCGATTGACACGGTGCGCCGGGCGATGGTGAGGGCGGCGGCCATCTTGCAGGGGTCATCGTTCATGATGACGATGTCGGCCGCCTCAATCGCCGCGTCAGAACCCAGGGCGCCCATGGCAAAGCCCACATCGGCCCGCGCCAGCACCGGCGCGTCGTTCACGCCGTCCCCTGCGAACACCAGGCTGCCCCGGCGGTTGGGCTGCTCCAGCAAGGCTTCCAGCTTTATCACCTTGTCCTGGGGCAAAAGGCCCGCGTGCAGCACGTCAATGCCCAGTTCCTTCGCGATGGGCTCAGCGGATTGGGGGCTGTCACCCGTCAGCATCACCAGGGACTTGACCCCCTGGGCTTTCAATCGGCGCAAGGCTTCTTTGGCGCAGGGCTTCACCCTGTCCTCCACCTGGATGCTGCCAGCGTACTGGCCGTCTATGGCCACCAGGCTGAGGGTGCCCCGCTGCTCCTGGCGCGGCACCGCGATGCCGTGGCTTTCCATCAAGCGCGCGTTGCCCACCAGCACCTGTTTGCCGTCCACCACCGCCAGCACGCCGCCGCCGGGCATCTCCCGGACTTCAGCGGTGCGGACCGGATCCAACGGCGTTTGCGCGGCCTCCCGGATGGCGGCGGCAATGGGGTGGAGGGAATGGATTTCGGCCTGGGCCGCCATATCAATCAAAACCTCTTTAGAGAGCATGACCGCTTGCACCTCGCTGATGGAAAAGCGGCCCTGGGTGAGGGTGCCGGTCTTGTCAAACACGAAGGTGTCGGCCTTGGCCAGCATCTCCAAATAGTTGGAGCCCTTGGTGAGGATGCCCAGGCGCGAAGCGCCGCCGATGCCGCCAAAGAAGGCCAGGGGGATGGAGATGACCAGCGCGCAAGGGCAGGACACCACCAGGAAATTCAGCGCCCTGTACACCCAGTCAGAAAGGACCGCGCCCGGGATGAGCAGTGGCGGCACAAAGGCCAGCAGCAGCGCCAGGATGACCACAGCCGGGGTGTACACCGCCGAAAAGCGGGTGATGAAGGCCTCCTGCTTGGATTTTTTGTCGGTGGCGTTCTCCACCATCTCCAGAATCCTGCTGACGGTGGACTGGTCAAAGGGCTTGCTCACTTTGATGGTGAGCACGCCGGTCAGGTTGACGCAGCCCGACAGCGCCTCATCCCCGGTCCGCACGCTCCTTGGCAGGGCCTCCCCGGTCAGCGCCGCGGTGTCCAATTGGCTCTCCCCGCTTTGCACCACGCCGTCCAGCGGGATTTTCTCCCCCGGGCGCACCAGGATAAGGTCGCCCACCGCCAGGTCCTCCGGGTCCACCACGCTGGTGCTGCCGTCCTGATGAAGCAGGTTGGCGGTGTCCGGGCGCAGGTCCATGGCCTGGGCGATGCTGCGGCGGGATTTGTCCACCGCGTAGTCCTGGAACATTTCACCGGTCTGGTAGAACACCATCACGGCCACCGCCTCCGGGTATTCGCCGATGATGATGGCGCCGACGGTGGCCAGGGACATCAGAAAATTTTCGTCAAAGACCTGCCCGCGCAAAATGCCCTGCACGGCGTACCACAAAACGTCAGCGCCCGCGATGAAGTAGGACAGCATCATCAAGCTGATGGACAGGGCCTTGTTGTGTGACAGTAAAATCCCCAGCACCAGCAGTGCCAGGGCCAGGGGGATGCGCACAATGCGTTTTGTCAGTGTTTTCATCAGTTTACCTGGTTTTCTGGAGCAGCACGGCATCCGGCTCGATGCTGCTGATGATGGCGGCGGCCTGCCGGCACAGGCTGTCCATGCTGGCCTCCTCCGCTTCCAGGGTCAGCTTCTGGGTGAGGAAATTGACCCGCGCGGCCTTGACGCCCGGCAGGGCGTTGATCTTGCGCTCCATCTTGGCGGCGCAGTTGGCACAGCCTAGGTTCTTGATTTTCATGGCGGCTGTCATGGCGATTCCCTCCTGACACTTGAATGTTTGTTCAATCGTCCTGATTATAATTGAGCATATGTTCAAGTGTCAAGACGCCGCGTGTACATTTTGAATTGTTTCTTTACAGCTTGTGTCAAAAATAGTACCATGGACGCAGAAAAACTTGATCTCGCGGCGTTTCGCCGCGTCCGAAAAAGGAGGAATACGCTTTGAGCATCTATGTCTGCATGGTCTGCGGCTTTGATTATGACGAGGCCGCGGGCGAGCCCGGCAGCGGCATCGCGCCCGGCACCAAATGGGAGGATGTGCCGGAGGACTGGGTCTGCCCCATCTGCGGCGCGGACAAGTCCATGTTTACCCGCCAGGGCGGGGAGGAGCAAAAGCCCGCGGCGCCCGCGCCTGAACCCAAAAAAGAAGCAAAGGCCATCAACACCAACTACAAACTGCAAGCCGTCATGGCCTCCAATCTGGCGTGCGGCTCCAAAAAGCAGTACCGGGAGGAGCTGTCGGGCTTCATGAGCCAGGTGGCGGACTTCTTTGAAGCGCGTTCAACACCGCAGGGTGACCTGGATGATGTGCTGGACCTGCTGGCGCAGGACAGCGCCACCGGCTACGCCCAGGCTTTTGAGGTGGCCCGCAAAGAAAAAGACCGCGGCTCCCAGCGCGCTTTGACCTGGGGGGAGAAGGTCTCCGCCATCCAGGCCACCCTCATCAAGCGCTTCAACAAGGACGGCGATGCGGCCCTTTCAGGCAATGACATCTTTGTCTGCGACGCCTGCGGCTTCATCTTCGTGGGCCAGGAAGCGCCGGAAATCTGCCCGGTGTGCAAGGTGCCGCGCTTCAAGTTCAACAAAATCAGCAAGGAGGCCAGCGCATGAAAGCCGTACGTAACATCCGCCTGTGCACCAAGGACTGCATGTGCCTGTATGTCTGCCCCACCGGGGCTACGGACACAGAGAACGGCCAGATTGACGCCAGCAAGTGCCTGGACGCCTGCCGCGCCTGCGTGGACGCCTGCCCGGAGCACGCCATCTCCAAGGTGCCGTTCAACTACCCGCCCCAACAGGCGAAGAAGGACAATGTATTGAAAGCCCTGCGCGTTTTGTTGGACAGCAAGCTAAAGCAGGAACAGGCCCTGGACAACATCATCAAAACCAGCGCGAGCCCGGCTCAAAAGCAGCTGGCAAAAGCGCTGAAGATGTCCACCCGCTTGATGGCGGAGGATTTGCTGCGCGAAAGCGGCTACATGCTGCCCCAGGGCGCGCCTGCCCGGGAATTCCTGCAAGGCCTGCTGGACAAGGAGCAGGAAGAAGGCTTCCCCAAAGAAGCGGTCGAGCAAGGCTTGAAACTGCTGTAAAACTTTTGCAAAAGAACAAAAACCGGGCCGGATTTGCTTCCGGCCCGGTACTTCTTTGAATTAGTGTTCGTGCCCTTCTTCCATCGCGTGCTCCACGCAGCCCTTGAGCATCTGGTGGACGTGGTCATCGGCGATGGTGTAGTACACGTTTTTGCCGTCCCGGCGGCTCTTGACCAGCTTGCCTTCCCGCAAGCGCGCCAGCTGGTGGCTGACGGCGGACACGCTCATCTCCAGCAGGTAGGCCAGGTCGCACACGCACAGCTCGTGCTTGTCCAGAGCGAACAGGATGCGAAAGCGGGTCCTGTCGCCCATGATTTTGAAAAACTCGGCGGCGTCGGAGAACAGGTGCTCGCTGAGCATGGTGCGCTCAACCGCCTGCACCGCTTCCTCGTGCACAATGTTGGTGTCGCAGGTGTATTGCTTTGCCATGTCCGCCCTCCCTTTGTTGTGTGCATCCTACCACCTTTTAAAGGCTAGGGTCAACAAAGGGAGGATGCGGCGGGCGTTCATGCTGTCAGCGCTTGCCCTCTTCCTCACGCTTCCTGATGCTTTCGCTCCAGTCCTTGTTCACCTTGCCGCTCTTGCGGAAGGAGCGCGTCGCTTCATGCACCGCCTGAAAGTTCATGTTCACGCCTTTGGCGTCGTTGTGATAGGTCTGTGCCATGCTTGGATTGATGCCATAGTCCCGCGCCACCGCGATGGCGTCCATGTTGGCGCCCAGGAAGATGAACTCCCAGCCCATCTCCCGCCGCGCGTTCACCAGGGCCTGCACCTGCTGGGCGGTGAAGCGGTGGCTGGCGTTTTCCATGCCGTCGGTGATGATGACAAACAGCACCTTGTCCGGCCGGAACTGCTCCGTGGTGGCCTTCATCACGCTGTCCACCTTCATCACGCTGCGGGCGATGGCGTCCAGCAGCGCGGTGGAGCCGCGCACGTAGTAGTCCTGGTCGGTGATGGGCATGACGGCCTGCAGGTCCAGCCGGTCGTGCAGCAGCTCGTAGGAATTGTCAAACAAGGCGGTGGTCACCCGGGCCTGCCCCTTTTCCTGCTTTTGCTTATCCAGCATCGCGTTGAAGCCGCCGATGGTGTCCTTCTCCAGCCCTCCCATGGAGCCGGA
>LSQX01054287.1_pt2 | contig 22405 bp, 16 predicted proteins | sample 654561 | NCBI WGS metagenome assembly LSQX01 (sample SAMN04489861, study PRJNA283612) | anaerobic digester metagenome | isolation source: 4 biogas reactors fed with cattle manure at either 37C or 55C with and... | place: Denmark: Kongens Lyngby | collected 2014
CGGAATAGGTGCCACTCGCGGATAACTGTTGCACTACCTCCCGAACAGGTATCACTTGCAAGCAATCGCTGTACCGCCTCCCAAACGGGTATCATTTGCGGATAACCGCTGCCTTCTCCGGAATAGGTACCACTCGCGGATAACCGTTGCGCTACCTCCCGAACAGGTATCACTTGCAGGCAACCGCTGTACCGCCTCCCGAATAGGTACTACTTGCAGGTAACCGTTGCGTCGCTTGCGAAACTGGTACACTCAAATAGGTGACGACCGCACTGCTTCGGTGACCTGGCGGCATAGATGCCTATGCAGGTACTGGCCTGCCGCCGGCGAATGTAGGACAGACAGGCTTCAGCTCTACTGCAGAGCGTGGCAGCTACTCAGGTTTGTCCTGGCTGCTGTCAGGCACCGGTATTGCAGTGGACTATTCTGTGCACTCAGTGCGGTGAAGTATACTGTTTGGAGGCGTGTCCATGTCAGAGTTGCGCAAAGACCCCATCCTGGATCACTGGGTTATCATAGCGGCTGAGCGAGGCCGCCGACCGTGTGAATTCGCCACCGAGGCGACGCCGGAGCTATCCACCAGTTGCCCGTTCTGCGGTGGCAACGAGCACATGACCCCGCCCGAGATTGCAGCCATCCCTTCCGAGGGACGTGTGCCGAATACCGAAGGCTGGGAGATACGAGTGGTGCCAAACAAATTCCCCGCCCTGGCGATAGACGGGGAGGTGGATCGCGCTGGCATAGGTCTGTTTGACCGCATGAGAGGCGTCGGTGCGCATGAAGTCATCATCGAAAGCCCTCAGCACAATATAGACCTCCCTGACATGTCCTGCGAACACATCGTGAAGGTCCTCGACGCCAGTATCGAACGGGTGGTGGACCTGCGAATTGACCCACGTTTTCGCCATACCGTGCTGTTTCGCAACCACGGCGCCATCGCCGGAGCGTCCCTGAATCACCCGCATTCGCAGATCATAGCCCTGCCAATTGTGCCCAAGTTGGTACGCGACAAGCTGATTGCCGCCCGCGAACACTATCTGCGCAAAGAGCGGTGTATCTTCTGTGACCTGATCGAGCAGGAGTTGGCGATGCCTGAGCGAGTGGTGCTGCAAAACGACCACTTCATCGTCCTGTCAGTGTTCGCTGCCCGCTTCCCCTTCGAGCTGAACATCTACCCACGGCAGCACCAACATGACTTCGTGCTGATGAGCGAAGAGCAGAAATGGGCACTGGCCGATATCCTGCACGAAACCCTGTGCCGATATCGCAGCATTCTTGGCAGCCCTCCATACAACATGATGATACAGAGTGCACCTAATACGACGCCCCGAGCCGGTCACCCCGAATACTGGGGCACCATCAGCTATGACTACCACTGGCACATCGAACTGGTGCCCCGCCTCACGAAGATTGCCGGGTTCGAGTGGGGCAGTGGCTTCTACATCAATCCAGTTTCTCCCGAACAGGCAGCCGGCTTTCTGCGAGGCGACGAAGATACCGCCTGACAGGTGACAGGGGCTAAAACAACCCCAGGAGCGCCAGGAGTGCGATGACCGAAGACAAAGCTAATCAGGATGAACAGTCTGCTGAGATGCTCGATGAGCTGAGGCGACAGAAAACTTTTTATGAAAACGCGCTGGCGGCACTGCCTGTGCGGCTCATCATCGTGGACCAGGACCTCAACATACTTCTGGCCAACCCGGCATACTGCCGCCCCAGAGGGCTGATGATGGAGGAGGTCTGCGGCAGAAATCTCGCCGACATGTTCCCGACCACACTACTCGACGAAGCAGGCCTGCGGGCCGCCATCGGCGCAACACTACAGACCGGGGAGAGAGTTCAGTGGTCCGGATACCGGCAGGCTACACCCGACCACGGTGAGCGCACCCTCAACATACGGCTTGATCCGGTGGACAGTCCCGATGGCCGACGCAACGCACTGCTCACCATCGAGGACGTCACCGAGCGGCATCGGCAACTGTACGAGCGCTCCGTTCTTCAGCAAGTGGCGCAGGCGATGCTGGGGACCCTCGAACTGCCTCGACTGCTCCACGCCATACTCACGGGCATGACCGCCGGTGGAGCAGTGGGCCTGGGCTTCAACCGCGCCTTCTTGATGCTGGTCCAGCCTGATGATGTGACCTTGCGCGTCGAGATGGCAGTAGGGCCTGCAGATCCCGATGAAGCGTACAAAATCTGGTCCGAAGTCACCGCCGAGTATGCCACCATCGAAGATTTCCTGGCCGACTATGACAACTTGCCTCCACCGGAGCAAAATCCCTTCTACACCAGTGTCAGCCAACTGCTCTTCACACTCGAGGAAACCGACCAGCTACCTCTGTCAGTACTGTATGACGGCAAGACTGCGCACGTGGTGGACGCCTCCCATGATCCGCGCGTCTCCAGACAGTTTTACGACCTGCTCAAAGCTGACGAGTTTGTGGTCGCACCACTACAGGTCGAAGGCCGCTGCATCGGCGTGGCCTATGCAGACAATCACATCAGCCGCCGTCCCATCTCGCCCTCGGATGCCCAGCTTTTCACATCGCTGTCTAACCACGCCGCCCTGTCTATAGACCGCGCGGCCGCCTACGAAGAGCTGCAGCATCGAGCTGCTGAACTGGAGGAAGCCTACGAACAATTGACCGCTGCACAGGAGCGCTCTCTGCGCTCTGAAAGCCTCGCTGCAGTTGGCGTCATGACCGCCATTGTCGCCCATGAAATCCGCAACCCGTTGACCACCATAGGCGGCTTTGCCAATCTGATGCACCGACAGGCCGACGATCGCCAGAAGGTAGAGCGCAATGCCGGCGTCATCGCTGATGAAGTCAACCGGCTGGAAGAGATACTCAACGGACTGCTGGCTTTCTCTCGGCCCGGTAACCCCCAGTTTCGATGGTATGAAGTCTGCCGCATCGTCCAGGACAGCGTGGAAATGCTTGAGAAGGTCAAGCCGGAAAACGTGCAAATCGCCACCGAATGCTCCGATGACCTGCCGAACATCTACATAGATCCGGGCCAGATCCATCAAGTTCTGGACAATCTTATGCGCAACGGCCTCGATGCTATGCCTGAAGGCGGCACGATCACAGTTAGCGCACTGATCGACTCAGACAACCGTGTCACCATCAACGTCGCAGACACTGGCAACGGCATACCCAACGATAGTTTGGATAAAATTTTCGACACGTTTTTCACTACCAAATCCACCGGCATGGGCCTGGGCCTGGCACTGTGCAAGAAAATCATGAGCGACCACGAAGCTGAGATGCTGGTCGAAAGCGAACCAGAGCATGGTACCATCTTCAGCCTCATCTTCCCCGCCGACAATGAAAAGCTGCTCCAGGCGGGCAATTCCGGCGCTCAGGCCGCCAACAGCGCACACCCTAAGGGAGAGTGAATACATGCCTACCGTGCTGATTGTTGAAGACGACCCAAACCAGAGGCTACTGTATCGAGAAGAGCTGGCCTATGAAGGCTACGATGTGCTGGAAGCCCCCGGCGGCCAGGAGGCCATCGCCATGGTGCAGGCCGGCGGCATAGATGTCGTGGTGCTTGACATCGCCATGCCCGGCACCGATGGTATCGAGACCCTGAGCCGCATACTGGCCATAGACAACAAAATCCCGGTGATCCTCAACACTGCTTACTCCAGCTACAAGGACGACTTCATGACCTGGGCTGCTGATGCCTATGTGGTCAAGTCTTCTGACCTGTCGGCACTCAAGCAACAGATCGCTACAGTGCTGGCCAAGCGCGGGATAGAGCCCGCAACACCGTCCGAACCGGAGAGCTGAACTGGACATGAATGACAGTCAAAAAGCACCGTATCGCCCCTGCCACGCCGACCACGACCTCCTGGTCATGGTTCTGGCCGGAGGTGAGGGGCAACGGCTGGTGCCGCTGACCAATACCATGGCCAAACCTGCAGTGCGCTTTGGTGGGGCCTACCGTATGATAGACTTCACCCTGAGCAACTGCCTCAACTCGGGCCTGCGCCGCGTCTATCTGCTCACCCAGTATGCCTCCGGATCGCTGAACACGCATGTCCGCAGAGGCTGGTCTCCGCTTCTGAGCGATGATCTAGGTGAGTTCCTGGACGTGATGCCACCTCAGAAGATATTCGCGGACCGCTGGTACGCCGGCACCGCCGATGCCGTGTTCCAGAACCTGCCCCTGCTACAGCATGAACGTCCCGAGCATGTGTTACTGTTGTCAGGTGATCATGCCTACAAAATGGATTACTCACTGATGCTCAAGCAGCATCGTGATACCGGTGCAGCGCTGACCATCGCTTGTGTGCCGATGCCGCGACGCCAGTGCACGCAGCTGGGAGTGGTCAGCATAGCCTCTGATGGCAGGATCGAGGCGTTTCTGGAAAAGCCCGATGACCCTCCGCCAACCGGCGACAATCCAGACATGTCGCTGGTGAACATGGCTGTATATGTATGGCAAACCGAGGCTCTTGTCAGACACGTAGTAGACGACTCGCGTGCAGACAGCAGCCACGATTTCGGCAAGGATATCATCCCGGCGATGGTACGGGCCGGCGAGCCCGTCTATGCCTATCGTTTCCGCGCTGCCGGCCAGACTGGCATGGACTACTGGCGTGATATCGGTACCCTGGAAAGCTACTGGGAGGCGAACATGCACCTCCTGGATGCCCACCCTCCACTGGATCTGTATGACCAATCATGGCCCATCTTCACCCACCGACCGGTGGCACCTCCCGCCCGCGTCTCAGCGGTAAAAAGCACCAGTGACGACTGTCTGGCAGACACCATCGTCTCTGCAGGCTGTCTCATCCGTGATGCCCAGGTGCGGCGATGTGTGCTATCTCCCGGAGTGACCGTGGACGGTGCATCGGTAGAGGAATCGATACTGATGGACAATGTCACAGTGCAGCCTGGCGCCCGGTTGCACCGAGTTATCGTCGCAGAGGACGTCACCGTACCTGCGGGCACGATCATCGGGCGAGATCGTGGCCGTGACGCTACTCAGTTTGTGGTCACCGAAAGTGGCGTAACCGTAGTACCTACCCGCATCGTGCTGGACCGATAGCGCGGACTGGCATACAGGGGGGTATCCACCCGTGAAAATCCTGCTGGCGTCCGCCGAGGTCGCACCATTTGCCAAGGTCGGAGGCCTCGCTGACGTGGCCGGGAGCCTGCCCAAGGCCCTGTCGGACCTCGGTATGGATGTCCGGGTGATCATGCCCAAGTATCTCATGGCTGCACAGCGAGCCCCGGATCTGCAGTGTATTCTGGAGTCAGTGCCGGTGTACATGCCCACTTATACTTCCGGATGTGCCGTGCACATGACCCATCTGCCGGATAGCGCTGTACCGGTCTACATGGTCGAGCACCATGACTACTTCGATCGCGAGGGCATATATGGGCCACCGGGGGGCGCTTATGCGGACAACGTGGACCGCCTGGCATTTTTCTCTCGCTCCGTTCTGGCCACCGTCCAGGCCCTCGACTGGCACCCGGAAATAATCCACCTCAACGATTGGCACACGGCCCTGGTGGCCGCCTACTGCAAGCTGCGTGATCTGCCCTATGCCACGGTCTTCACCGGCCACAACCTCGGCGTATCCTACCAGGGTAACTTCCCTCAGCCCTCCCTCAGCGCCCTCGGCCTTGACCTGGGCGATGCAAGGGTGCAAAAGGTCGTGCACGATGGCCGGTTGAACCTGGCGGCGGTAGGTCTCGTGTACGCTGACATGATAAACACAGTCAGCCCCACCTATGCCCTGGAGCTGCATGAGCCTGCCGTCAGTGGCGAACTCGCTAGCTTGATTGCTGAGCGAGGCGACGATGTTTGGGGGATACTAAACGGGATAGACTACGAGGTGTGGTCACCATCATCCGATGGCGCACTTGCATCCCGCTTCGACGCAGACGACATGAGTGGCAAGGCCATCTGCAAAACCGACTTGCAGGCCGAATTCGGCCTGCCGCATGACCCCGAAGTGCCGCTCATAGGCATGGTGACACGCCTGGATGCCCAGAAGGGCCTCGATCTTGTAGCAGATCTGGTAGATGAGCTTTCCGGTCTGCAACTGGTACTACTTGGCACGGGGGATCCGCATCTGGAGGCTCTGCTGGCAGACGCAGCGGCCAGACACGGGCACATCGCTGTACGGCTGGAGTTTTCCGACGTACTGGCGCGGAAAGTGTACGCCGGTGCCGACATGTTCCTGATGCCCTCCAGCTACGAGCCATGCGGACTGGGCCAGATGATCGCACTGGCATACGGCACAATCCCTATCGTACGACGGACCGGCGGCCTGGCCGACAGTATCAAGTCCAGAGGCCCGCGGCCAAACGGCTTTGACTTCATCGACTACTCGTCGGCTGCGCTGAAGGAAGCTCTCGACCGCGCGCTGCGTGCCTATGGCGACAAACCGCGCTGGCAAAAGCTGGTGGCCAACGCCTTCGCATCTGACTTCTCCTGGCGCACCTCGGCCGGGCGCTACCGGGCCCTGTATCGAGCAGCCCTCGACAAACTCACAGCCACACGTAACACGTAGCCACTGACGACAAAACAAAACCCTGGAGCCGAAGCGGCTTCAGGGCTCAAGATTTCCATCACACGGTGAGGCGTCAGCGCAACAGACCGGCGAGTGTGTCTGCCCAGGCGACGCGTATATCCTCGATAGACACCTGCATCCCGAGATCTCCCACAGCAGCTGTCAGCCGCGGCTCGTCAACAACCTGCCCCAGGTGCGTCATCTGCAGGCCATATCGGGCCATGATATCGCTGACTGCTTCTTCATGCCCCGCTTTGATCTCCATCACAAATCCACCGGTCTCGGAAAACAGCCACTTGTCGGCCCGCAAATCTACTTCGGCGCCATCCACCTCCAGGCTGACACCCAGGCTTCCCTGTGCGTAGCTGCCCAGCATCATCTCGCTCAGGGCCACAAGCAGCCCACCGTCAGAGATGTCAGTACAGGCCGCGATGTGGCCCTCACCGATCGCGTCAGTCACACCATATATCATGGATCGGTGCAACTCGAAGTCCGGCTTCGGCACGTTCGCACCCAGCCCCAACCCCAGCGCCCGATAGTAGGCACTACCGCCGAGCTCATCCTGACGTGGTCCTATCATGTACAACCCATCGCCAACGCTTTTGAGCTGCATGGTCACTGCCAACGAGTAGTCGGGCATGGTGCCCACACAGGCGATGATGGCTGATGGCGATATCGCATTGCCTGTGGAAGATTCGTTGTATAGCGACACGTTGCCAGAGACAATCGGCACCGGCTGGTTTTCGTACCCCTTCAGCCAGATCTGGTTGGCAGCATCAGACAGGCCCCGCACCGCTTCATCGAACTCCCAAAACGCCTCCGGATTTTCCGGATTGCCGAAGTTCAGACAGTCAGTAAGCGCCTGTGGTACTGCACCTACCGAGGCGACGTTGCGCATGGCTTCAGCTACCGCGTTGGCGCCTCCCCAGTACGGTGAGATGTCTCCATAGAATGGGTTGCCATCCACGGACAGCGCTACTGCTGCGTTGCAGCCATCCAGCGGTGTCATCACCCCTGCTCCTGCTTCGCCGGGGCGAACCACGGCACGGCCCTGTGCTTCAGAGTCAAATGCACGGAACATATAGGCTCGTGAGCAGATATTGCTGTCTGAGAGTACCTTCAACAACGCCTCGGCCAGATCGGGCATGTCGAATTGCGGTTCAGAGCCGGTGAAGACCTTCGGGGAAGCCTGGCGGTCATACAGTATGCCGGCTGTCACCTGGTCTATCGGACAATTGGCCACGATCTTGCCCTGATGCTTCACCACGTAGTCCTTCTCCGTAGTGATGCGCCCCAGGACTGTGGCACGTGCACCCGCATGTATGTTGGCCAGATCCCAATCTTCGTTGTATATCTTCAACACGGTATCGGCAAAATGCTCCGGTACGGCCAGTAGGTAGCGTTCCTGCGTTTCGGCGCATGCGATAGTCTCAGGAAGCATATCGGGCAGAGCCACGTTTACCTGCTCCAGATCTATCTCGACTCCGAAACCGCCTGCCTGAGGAAGCTCGGACGTGCCGCATGCAAGACCTCCCCCGCCGATATCCTTCACACCGATAGTCAGGCCGGCTGCCTTGGCTGCCTCTCGCATCGCTTCGTTGGCCTTTCTCATAGCCAACACGTTTTTCAGGAACGGATCATCCACTTGCACCGCACCGCTGGTATCAGCCTGCTCATCATCATCGAGTATCTGAGAGGCAAAAGCACTGCCACCGAAGCCCGAATCGTCGGTCGGCTTGCCCACCAGGATCATCACATACGGCTCGTCAGCAGCTTGCGGCGGCACCTTCGAGTGCACGATGTCTTCTTCCGCAAGTATGCCAAGACACACCACATTTACCAGACAATTGTCATCAAACGTCGGCGCGAAGTACACATCCCCGGCAAGATTCGGCACACCAAGAGTGTTGCCGTACTGCCAGATGCCCTCGACTACTCCGTTGGCAATCCACTTGCTGCGCTCGCTTTGCGCTCCCTGCAGATCGCCGAAGCGCAGAGGGTCGGCAGTAGCTATCACCCGACCGCCCATGCAGTCAACGTCACGGACGATACCGCCAATGCCAGTGGCTGCACCTTCTCGCGGCAGCACCTGGGACGGGTGGTTATGGCTTTCATGAGCGAAAACGATGCCGTATCGCTTACCCTCGAATTCAGTGAAAAAGACGATACCAGCATCCTCTTCCGGGCCCAACATGACATTTGGTCCGGTGGTGCACAGGTATTTTTGTAGCACCGGTTTGGAGCTTTTGTACGAGCAGTGTTCGCTCCACTCGGCGTTGAAAATGTGCATCTCAGTGATCGTGGGGTCACGGCCCAGAAAGTCGGCGATCCGACGGGCCTCGCCCACTGTGAGACTGACACCATTTTCGTCCATGAACCGGCGCAACTGCTTATCATCCATGGCGGACACCGGTAGGGTGCGTTCATCCATCTGCATCAGGGATTTCCTCTCTGCAATAGCTCAAGCTATCTGGTACATCCATGAGTGGCTGTGTACTGGCTGTGTACTGGCTGTGTACTGGCTATACTGGCTATACTGGCTATACTGGCTATACTGGCTATACTGGCTATACTGGCTGTATCCTGGTTGTGTATCGGCTTCCACTGACTGTTACAGCGGCAACCTCACATAGGTCATGCGATTATCGCACATGCACAGGCAAATTTCCATCGTGACAGACAGTGTCCTTTCGCGATGACACTCTACTTTTCAGATGTCTCATCTCTATCATCGAGGACGGCCAGGAGAAACAGCGGCTCATCGTTGTGCGCTCCATACATATAGGCCGATAGTTTCTGCTGCGAATCCTGCGTCGGATGCACCGTCACAGGCAGGAAGATGCTCTCTCCGGCCGGAAGCTGCTCGATGACCATGCGCGCCGGTGCAACGCCCCAGCCTGCAGGCACCTGGAGCCGCACCACTGCTTGCTCGAGGGCGTAGGGCGAGCTGTTATGCACCTCTACCTGCGCATCGAAGGTGTCCGCATCTGCACGCCCCGGAAGCATCTTCAGCATGACTGACACTTGTGATATGTCGGTGATGATGGCTGTGAGTTGCCGGAGTATCTGATGCTGCAGGTCACTTTTCTCGCCTGCCAGCCGCCGAGCCCGCACAGCAGCGGCTATCTGGGAAAGCGTGCCTACGTCTCCTATTTCCGGCTGTGCGGCGAGTTGGTGAGCCACGCCCGCCAGCGACCTAAGTGTGGCATCATACCCGATAACCCGCACCTCCACGAGGCCAAGACTATCAGGCAATCCAGAGATGGTCAACAGCAGTCTGCGCCAGTCGGTCTGCCCATCTGTGATGTCTTCAGGAAAGACGATTTGCTGAGTGTACGGCTGGGACGGCGGCGGCGTGCTGATAGGTGGAAGCGCCCCCACCGGATGGCTCTCCCCTGCGGGTGTCTGGAGCACTATCGGCACCTCGGGGATACCGGGAGCACGCCATACTCCGGCGTAAACCAATTGTATGCACTGGACATGCTGGCCGGTGCGGAAGGTTAGCCTGATACCCAGTGGCTCACCCGCCTGCGTGAAGATGCCCTGATCATCACTCACCGCTCCATCGAAAAGCAACTGCTGGGGCCACTCGAGAGCCTGATCACTGACATACCGCGACGGGCCTTCTATATCGCAGGCGATATCTGTGGCAGGATCAAGCCGTGCCATCGAGATTAGATGTCGGCTTATCGTGGAGAACACCCGGGCATGTGAAGCGGTCTGATCAGTCAGTCCGCCTCCGGCATCTGACCACACACGTGTAGGGCTGTGCCACGGCAGCACCGTGGCACAGCTAAGCAGGGCAAATCTGATGAAGATCGCCCGCCCGGCACTCACCTTCACCACTCTCCGACCAGACCCCGAGGCGATCTGGTCAGAACAGCCTGCCGATCTGCAAATACGTGGCTGGGAAGCATCGGTTCTCCTCTCCTGATGCCGGAGACAGACTGGCTGCCGCTGGCGCCCCCTTCAGGAAAGACACAGGCCCACCACAAAGGCGGGCCTGATACGGTCACTGCTGCGCACCAATTCGACTCACATCATGCCGGGTGGTGCCACCATCGGCGCGTGTATATCGTGGGCACCTGGGGCCCCTGGCATGCCGGGCATGTCCTCGGGTGGCATCCCCATCGGGTCGAGCTCGTCCATCCCCATCGGGTCTGCCGTTGTCACACCCGCTGCTCCGATGCCGATGCTCTGAGCACCGGCAGCAAGCCGTCTGGCTTCTGCCACCGGGTCGCTGACGCCCAGCAGTTCTGCAGATGCACTGTGCATCTGAGCGGCTACGTTAGCCGGCAGACTGAAGCTAAACATGTAGGTCCAGCACCTGGTGCCGTTCAGGTTCAGTCGCCCTCCCTGAAACTTCACGTCCTCCGGGGGTATGAGAAGTCGCCACTTGGGATTGTAGTAGAACTCTGGCGGATTGAGTATCGCGCTGAGTATGTCCTGGCTCTGGCCTGCAGGCTGTTCTGCCGAGTAAATCTCATCGCCGGCGCGGTTTTTGATGCTCAGTCGCACCCGGTTCTGAGACCACAAGGCACCCCATACAGGAGCAGCCACCGGAGACAAGTTCAGTTTGTTGGGGCGCCACAGGCCACCCTTGTGGGTGTGCACGTGGAAGGGTGTAGACGTGTTGTGTACACCGGCACTCGATGTGTTGGCACGGCCAAGGCAGTCATACTTGCGCATCCGATCGTATACCTTCTGACCGTAGGTGCGCTGGAGACTCGGCTTGACCTGCATGACCACCATGACGTTCATAGGCCCCACTTCGGTCACCTGAGTGGCTGATGGGTTGATGGTCATGCCGCCCATAATCGGATGGCTGACCCTGAATGTGAAACCATTAAGCCCCTGGGTATACAGTTCGGCAAGCTCCTTGGCCACTCTGACCGTGTAGGCTGCCCATTCAGTTGCTTCCCGGGTCAAGCGCGATCCAACTCTGCCCGGCTCGATGCCTTCGGCAGCCATCATGCCGGCGGCATACACGCGCTGGAGTTGCATCCAGGAGTTGTGGGTGGCCGTCCTGGGTGTACCGTCCTCATCTCTGGTGAAAGCCGACGGCACATTCGGAGGCAACCCGGTGCGTGCGACAAATTCCTGGTAGGTGATAGACTTTTCCTCCGGAGGCTCGACCGTACTCCACTCCAGGGCGCCACCAGCCGCAGAGCCGCCCATACCCATGCCCGGCATCTCACCCGGCATGTCCATCATGATGTCGGGCAGTTCCATCTCTTCAGGTGGGGGCTGAGCCAACGGACCGGTCTGCAGCAGGAATAGCGCGCCTGCCGCTACCAGTACAAAGGCAGAGGCTATGATGATCCACCTGCGGTGCCTCATCTATTCACCTTCTTCAGTTAAAGCCTTATAGTCGCTGATGCGTTGAGCCTCTACAACCACATGACATCATACAGAGATAGTCCGATGCAGTATACACGCAGCGGCGGGGCCACGTCAAGAACATCTCCGCACTGAAAATGCCGTTTTCGGAACACAGGCTTTTTTCAGTGGCGTCATCTAAGCTGTCGACGATTAGAGCCCCTCGTGCGGTCCGGCGGATGACCTTCGCATAAGCCAGTTTTTGGGGTAAGAGACACAGCAGAGCCATCTGCTCGCCGCAATCAGCATGGTGGGATACCCTCGATGTTGCCGGCGCTCGCTTCTCTCGCAAGACTCCTGCAAAATTGTGCATAACTCCGCACACAACTCATAGCAACTCACAGCATGCTTGCAGCATAACATGAGGTTTTCATCTGAGAGATTGCACCCCTGTATGAGCTTTGTCTCGCGACTGTGCTATCACCTACTATTGACAGGTGGCACCGGTCTTGCTGTACGATAGCATAGATGCGTCTGTATTCGGTGTAGCGTGGTGCAGGTACAGGTGTAGCCCACGCGCCCTGCCTGGTACAGGCGGGTAACAAGTGGTGGGGACGCAACGGAGATGCGGCCGGTTTGTAAGCCAGCATCTGCGGCAGCCAAACAGCCCCGCCTCCAGGCCGAGTATACACCTCTCTCAAGGTACTGTGATGGTTACTGTGATACCAACCAGAAGGGTGCCTGCCGTCCCGCCACAGTTGCCCAAAAATTGCCTCAGCCCATCCACCGTGCCGATGGCCGTCTTCGCAGCGTCACGGCACGTATGATTTCCGTGTGATGCTAATGCCAGATGAACGGCCGCTACCACAACAAGCCACAGTGCAGGCGCTGCGCAGCTTCATCGTAGCACCGTCACTGTGGACCATGTACTCTCCTCTGGCCACACCTGCAACGGCCATCTACACCGGCTATGCCCTGTCCATGGGCGTGACCGAGGCTCAGGTGGCGTTCCTCGTAGGGCTGAGCGGGCTGATGGGCGTGTGGCAACTGTTCAGCTTTCATCTGGGTCGGCGGGTGGACAACAAGCCTCGCTTTGTGCTCGCTTTTGGCCCCATGGAGATCACGATGGCAGCCATCGCGATACTGGTAGTAGTACTGGCGCCACAGTACCGCTACGGAGCGATGGCAGCGTGCCTGGTAGCCGCCTGCCTCATCGGCCACACCATAAACCCCATCGCCAACAACTGGCTCAGCAACGTGTTGCCTTCGAAGCACCGCGGGCCATTTATCGGGCGTCAGATGAGCATCACCACCGTCGTGTCCATGATACACTTGTATCTGGCCGGGCTCTGGATTGACTATCGCCAGGAGAACTATCAGGCGTTTCTGGCCATCTTCGTGCTCGGATGGCTCGCGGGTATTGCAGGCTATGTCGTGCTGGGAACCACTCCCTATCCGCATGTCCCCACTTCTCCGGAGGATGCTCAGTATGCACGACGACTGCTGACACCTCTGCGCAGCCCGGCATTCCGCAGACTGTGTCTGTACCTGGTCGCCAGGTTGATGCCGCTGCAGATGTCCAGCGCCTTTTTTGGCGTGTACATGATCAACTACCTGAAAATCCCCTACACGACCATCGCCATCTACACCAACCTTTCGTTGCTGTTTATGATGGTAGGCTACCTGGCCTTCGGAGCGCTGGCACAGCGCTACGGGTCCAAGCCGATTATGCAAATACTCGGCGTCCCGGTGATACTAACGGTCATCGCATGGGCGCTGGTCACCGTGGACAACGCTTCCTTGTGGTTGCCGATTGTGTTCAGTGTGAACGGCCTGGCATGGTCGGGCATCTTCGTAGCCACGAGTAATCTGCTATTCAAGATCGTGCCAAAAGGGCAGGAAAATAGCGCCTATTTTGGGGTATGGATGGCCGTAGCGGCGGTTGCATCAGGTGTCGGGCCGTTTGTCGGGGGACTGCTGCGCAACACTCTGCCGGAAGCCACTGCGCTTGTGGGCCACGATTTCAACAGTATACAGATCGTCTTCCTGCTTTCCGGGGGGCTCTATGCCATAGCGTTGCTTTGTGCAGCCTGGCTCATCGAGGACGCCGCTGCCTCGCCGGGCTATCTGCTGGGCCAGTTCCGCGGTAACCTGCTTTCGTTCGTGTACAATTCGGCAGTGTACCTGGTAGCTCGTGAAGACGAAACTCGCGCAACAGCCATACGCGGCCTGGGCAGATCCGGGTCACCACTGGCCCTGGGGCGGCTCATCAACGCTCTCGGTCACGTCTCCCATCAAGTGCGTGCAGAGGCTGCTCTGGGTATCGGTGAGGGGCGTTTCACGGAGGCTGTGGACCCGCTGATCCAGGCACTGGCCGATGCTGACTCTGACATCCGCCCCGAAGCCGCCCAGGCACTCGGGCAAATCGGTTCTGAAGCCAGTTTGACGCCGTTGCTGGAGGCGCTCAAGGATCCTGATATCCGTGTCCGTGTCTCGGCTGTGCAGGCACTCAGCTACCTGCCCACACCGACCGCCCGCGAAGCACTGCTGGAGATGCTTCAAGGCCCGTTCGATCACAGCCTATTCCCCCCACTGGTGGATGCGGCTGCCCGCAGCAACGATTTGCGCATAGTGGAGCCTGCGCTGGCAGGTCTCAAGCGAGTGACCAAGCCAGTGGTGCGGTTGCAGGTCATCAACGCAGTGTGTCGGGTGCTGGGTGAGAGAAACCACTTCTACCGTATCGCCACTGCCGATGAGCTCGCACGAGCCGGCCTGCGGGCGGCGATGATGCAACGCGTCCAGCGAATGCTGCGTGGTTCCATTCTCCATGACCAGCCCTTGTATCCAGAGTTGAAGCAGGCAGTCAAGCAGGCAGTTTCCGATCTGGAAAACGACAACGATGAGGATTTCGCTGTGCAGTGCCGACACATCGCCGAGATGATAAGCGGATGCGAAAGTCTCCCATCGCAGACTGAGCGCGCTGCCTACGCAATCCTCACCTACCTCGAAGACGCGCCCAGCGAGTTGCTCTCATCCGAAGGGGTCGTCTTTCTGATTGTCTGCCTGACCTCCATGGCACGACACCTGCCGCGAAAGCAGGGGCTCAATTCCAGCGTTTGAAGCAACCGCTTTGTGGGCCAATTCGTGCTGCCAACCACGTGGTCACCACCACAAATTTATGCCACAATCATGCGATCAAAGCCGCTGTAAATCTCGCACATCAGAGCGCAAGTCTAACCGAACTGTCCAAAGCTATGCTATAACATCTCTCTTTTGCAACTCCAGTTGCGTGACATATGCCCGGACATGCATCAATTATGCACCGGTCAGAGCTCTTCTCTTCAGTTGAACACGCCTACACATAATCTATAGCGCTGGGGAAATCCGTTTCGTAAAAGCATTTGCGGATCAACTTGACAACCAGACAAAGGCGCGGCTATACTGACCGGTAAAATGCTTCAAAGTTGGTAAACATCCTGCCCAAGGCGGTAATCAACTTGGCGGTAAAATACTGTACCGTATGTGGCTTTGCCAACTCCCAACAACGTGGCGCCTGCCTTATGTGCTACAACCCACTGCGTGAACCGACGCCGCCAACGGTGGCGTGTCCCAACCCTGAGTGTGGTAGGGACAACGACCGGAAGGCCTCGTTTTGTACGTTCTGCGGCACAGCAATTGCCGAGGGTGTTACCGCGGTGCCGGATTCTCTTGCGATGGCAATCGCCATCCTCGACGAAGCCGCAGGTCATCGCGGCTCACGCGACGATCGGATAGGCCCTGCCGACGACTACGCGGATGATGAGCCGGAGATGGACGAAGAGCAGGCAGCTGCCTTCGAGCAGTTCAAGGCTGACCAGGCTGCGATGCGCGGGGATATAGACATGGAGCCGGCAGAAGAGCCGGAGGAGGAGTACGTTCCGCCATCGGCCCTCACCCTTGAGCAGCAAACTATGAGCGCTGATGCAGCCCCGGAGTTTGAAGAGGAAGAGCTGCTCCCTCCACCCCCACCGGAGGAAGAACCAGCACTATCCATGGGTGACCTGTCCATGGACCTACCTGAGCCGCCACAAGTCCCTGAAGCCCCTACCGCAACCGCTGATCTCGAATCAGTGCCGCCAGTGCCTGACGAGCTCGGTGAGGAAGACCTCATCCCACCGATGCCTGTTGACCTTATCGGCCCCGCCGAGGACGAAACACCTGCGGACACTGAGCCCGAAGCAGAACCTGCTGTAGCCGAAGAAGCGGAACCTGCTGTAACTGAAGAGACGGAGTTCGAAGAGGAAGGACTGGGTGGCTGGTCACTCACATTCGACGACGACAGTCAGGAAGACGAATAGACGAAGCATTATGTGTCGCCGCATTTCTCCAGCGAAATAGACGACTGGATTGAGCAGCCTGTATACATGCCTCCTCTTGACATAGCACAACGATACGCAACTATAGCCGCAAACGTGGCTGCCAGTGCACGGGAGTGTGGCCGGAGCCCCGATGAAGTCACACTGGTGACGGTCACCAAGACACGCACCATCGCTGAGATAACCCGGGCCGTAGCAGCCGGGGCGATACACCTGGGCGAAAACTACGTCCAGGAGCTGCTCAATAAACATGAACAATCAACCGATATGGCTGAAATGTCGCAGGCAAAATGGCACTTCATCGGCCATCTGCAGCGCAACAAGGCCAGATCGCTGGTCGAGTTCTGCCACCTGATCCACTCAGTTGATAGCATACGCCTCATACGAGAGCTGGACCGTCAGGCAGAGCGTAGGCAACGTGTCCAGGCAGTGCTGCTACAACTGGATCTAGCTGGAGAAGAAACCAAGTTCGGAGCATCCCCGGAGTTGCTTCCTGAATTGATGGAGGCACTGTCAGAAGCACGTAGCTTAGACTGGCAGGGGCTCATGTGCATGGCGCCGTTCAGCGATGATCCCGAAAACGCTCGGCCCTACTATGCCCGGCTGGCGCAAATTCGTGAACAGCTGGCAGGCCAGGGTGTAGAGCAGCGACATCTGCGGCACCTGTCTATGGGCATGACCTCCGACTACCGGGTAGCGATAGAAGAAGGCGCAACTCTGGTGCGGATAGGGCAAGCGATTTTTGGCCCACGCAGTTAATCAGAATTCTGGACGCAATCCAGGCTACAATCATAGACAATCAGCAGCAGGCGCGCCCAGGCAGTCTACAACGCCTGCAGAGGCTCCAACAACAACTTGATCAGACAATAACTGAGCACCGGCTGTCCGACATCTCTCAAACACACAATCATCGCAGCAACCATCACAGAAAGGGAGGCGTCATGATGTCGAGACCATTCCTGACTCGAGCTCTAGATTTCTTTGGTTTACGCTCCCAATTTCCCTACGAGGACCAGTACGAGTCCGTTCATGAGCCCACTGACTACCGACGCTACGAACCCGAACCCGCCGTTACTACTGTAGAGAATCAGCGCTCAGAACGCAGCGAATTTGCCGGCGTCACGATTATCCGTGCTGAACCGGGGGACATGGAAGAGGCCACGGCCGTTGCCGATGAGATCAAGCATCGCCTGCCGGTACTTCTCAACCTACAATCCGCACCTGAGCATGAAGCCACCAGGATTCGCGATTTCCTGGGTGGAGTGACATATGGACTCAACGGAAATATGCGAAGAATTGCCGAGTGGGTTTACATCTGTTCTCCATTCGACATGCCTGTGGAGCGGCTGATACTCAAGGGCACAAGTGTCGGGAATCGCAAGCGTGACGACGTCCCCGGAGCTCCCGAAGACTTCTAGCCGACCCGCGCTTACTTTCGTTTACAAGCCCCGCAGCGGCCAGACCCTGAGCTCACCAGGTGAGCCTCTGTGATGATAGGGTATCTGCATGGATAACAGCACGCCTTACCAGTTGGCGGTTGTCGGTTGCGGAGCTATGGGCACCGGCCTCATCCGGGCGCTGGTTGAACCAGACACTCCCCATAGCGCCGCGGACATCATCGCAGCCGACACTGAGCCATCCAGACGGGTTGCAGTGGAGCAACTGGGAGTGGCGGTCACCGACGACGCGGCCGAGGCCGTTCAACAGGCAGAGGTGATTCTGCTTGCGGTCAAGCCGCAGGTACTGAGCCAGCTGCTGCTCGAACTTGTCCCGATACTACGCACCCGCCTGCTGATCTCGATCGCTGCCGGCGTGCCGCTGTCGCAGTATGAAGCTGCTCTGGGCCCCCAGGCCAGCGTGGTACGTGTGATGCCGAACATCCTGTGTACAGTCGGCGCCGCTGCCAGTGCCTACTGCGCCAACAGTGCATGCAGCTCCGAGCAGATCGAGTATGTGGCCGACCTGCTCAATGCGATAGGTACCTCTGTAGCTGTGGCTGAGGAGCTCATGGATGCGGTCACCGGCCTGTCGGGCAGCGGGCCTGCCTTCGTAGCCATCTTCATCGAAGCTCTCATAGACGGCGGAGTGGCGGCAGGTCTGGCGCGAGAGCAGGCCACAGATCTAGCCACTCAGACCGTGCTGGGCACCGCCAGATGGCTGCAACTGCAGGGGGGTTCGCCTAGCGCACTCAAAGACATGGTCACTTCACCGGCCGGAACCACCATCGCGGGCATCAAGGCCCTGGAAGAGCGCGGGTTGCGCGCCGCGGTGATGGAAGCAGTTGCTGCAGCAGCGCGACGTTCACGCGAGTTAGGGAGTTGACCGGCCATATACCCAGCCCTGTCAGTCGTCCGCCTCATCGAAATCGCCCTGAGTGCCTACACCATCATACTCTTTGCCCGAGCTTTGCTAAGCTGGGTGCAGCTATCACCCTTCCATCCGATCATGCGACGCATAGCTCCACCGATTTATATGGTGACCGAGCCGCTGCTCACGCCCATCCGTCGAGCTCTTGCGCCCTACCAGCGCAATTCCCCGCTGGATTTCTCCATCCTGGCCGCTATACTGCTCATCGAAATCGTGCGCCGTTTGCTCTGGCGTTTGCTGGTCGGATGAAGACCATGCAAAAGGAGCCACAGCGGTGAGCACACCCAATCGGCCGCGTCTGAGCCAGGCGACTCTGTGGCGCATCGCACTGGTTGCATCTATTTTCGCAATCGGCGTTGCGGTATACCGAAGTCAAGACGTTGGCGCCAAGCATGCCGGCGGACAGATGCCTCATCCCGCACAGCAGGAGATGATGCGTCGGCAGCTGATACAGCCTGATCTGCTCATGCGCATGTCCCTGTTTGGCCGCCAGGTGCAGGAGCGGATGCACGTGGGCCTGCCCCAGCATCTAGATCCAGATAGCCTATATGACAGGGCCATGGCGCAGTATGAAACCCTGGTGCTCGACCCAGGCATAGAAAACCCCTATGCCGACTGTCGTCTGGGGGTCTTCTATGGTCTGCGCGGCTACCCAGACCAGGCGCAAGCTCTGTTCCTGGAGGCGGCTGTGCAGGATGTGGAAAACGAAGCGCTATATCTGGCACTGATCCGGCTGTTCTCACCGCACCGAGACAGTGACGAAAGCCTGGACGATGTGCTGCCCCACCTGCAGTCGCTGCCGATATGGCTGGCGCATCTGACCGTACCTCGCTACTACGTTCGCCTGACGCAGGAGACTGACGATAGGACGCAGCGTAGCAGCGCCGGAAGGACACGTACACAGCTAGCGAACCCGCTGCAGGAAGCTCGGCACCGGGCTGCAGCCCACCAGTGGCGCTTCGGATGGTGGGCGCTTTTGCTGGGCTCCATAGTCATGCTGCTGTTACTGCTCAGCGCCTCGGTGCTGGTGGTTTTCCTGTGGCAAGGTATTTTCAGTGTGCCCCGGCGTGCTGATTTGAGCCGTGCACGAGTACCGTGGCACGTGCCGTGGCGGCTGATGGATATCGCTGAGGTGTTGGCGGTGCTGCTGCTGGCGTTGCTGGCAGCAGGATTGGCGCTCGGCGCGGTAGCAGAGCATCTGGAGCGGATCACAGACAGCCCAACAGTTCGCGCGATTATGGTAGCTGTTCAGTATCTGCTGGTGATGCTAATCGCGGTACGTCTGATGATGTGGCGGATCAGAGCCACCAGGGCGCAGAAGCTCAGCGTGTTGGGACTGCGAACCACAAATCGTGTAGGGTCGCTGCTTCTTGATGGAGTGGCGGGCTACAGCATCTACCTGCTGGTGCTACTCATGCAGGGCCTCATGAACCAGTCACTGCCAGTGGCCAGTCCAGTCATGCAGCTGGGGATGGATTTACTGGAGCGGCAGGATCCGCTTTCAGTAGTGCTGTATCTGGCCCTACTGGGGCTAGCAGCACCACTTGTCGAAGAGCTGATCTTCCGTGGCTTCGTCTATGCCGGCTTGCGCCGCTATCTTCCGCCCTTCACGGCGGTGATAATAAGCGCCGGAGTTTTCGCCCTTATGCACCTGAATCCGATGGCCCTGGTGCAGCTTGTCGTCATGGGTATCATCCTCGCCGTGCTGTACGAGCGCAGCCGCTCGCTCATCCCGTGTATCGTATGCCATGCTGTCAACAACATACTGGCATTTGCGGTTATATTGCTGGTAAGCTACTGAGGGCAAGTTGTTGATGATAGACTACTAAAAGAACATGTGAAATCTGTCGCAGTTGGCCGTGACTGCGACCTACTGAACGGAGAGGCTACTGCATGCCGCCGGTCAAGCTGCGAGTCCGAGTGACGCCCAGGTCCTCACGAAATCAGATCTGTAGCTGGAACGGTAAACAGTTGGCCGTGAAGGTGACCGGTGCGCCGGTCAAAGGTGCTGCAAATGAGGCGACCATAAAGCTGCTCGCGCAGGTTCTGAAGATACGAGCCAGCGACATCGCCATCATCAGCGGACACAACGCACGAAATAAGCTGCTAAGCATATCCGGCTGTTCCGTCAAACAAATTCGACAGAGCCTGCAACAAGCGCTGAGCAAATGATCCAAATAGACACCATCTGCATCTATGATGATCCCGACAGCGAGGGGCTGGACACAAAATACCTCGCTGGATTCCTGGCAAGTCAACTGCCGGGGCTGCAGATAGTCGCCCGCGCCGACTTCGTCACGCACCACCTGGCCCGATTTGGGCCCTCTGAGCGCGACATACTGGAAGCAGAGCTGTCCAAACAGCTAGCTGGAGCAAGTGTAGCGGAGCTACTATCGGACACAGATGAACTACTGCCGCCACTGTCGGGAGTGGATCTGGAGACTGCCTACCTGGCTCGACCGTTGCAGGCGGCTATGCGATTGCTAATCCCGGAAGCCGAATCTGACCTGGGGCATCTACATATCATCATCTGCTCTGATCTGCTGGCTGACTATGATCCGCAAAACGGCCTGTTCGGCGGTGTCGCAGCTCTCGGCAATCCCTCCATAGTCTCTACCAGCGGGCTGATAGAAGTGCCCTCGAGGCCACGGGAGTACAACTTTCGACGCGCCCAGTATGTGATGCTAGGTGCCGAAGAGTACCTGGAGGATCTGGCTCATCAGTTTGCCGACCAAACGGCAGGCTATGGCGATCCGCGAATAAACGAACTGCTCAAGGGCTATCTGCTGATGGCAGTAGTGTATCGGGCGACAGGCGACGGGCCCTGTGCGGAGCCTACCTGTCCGCTACATGCGGCCCGAACACAGGCTGAGTTGCTTCAGGCACAGACCGGGCTTGAAAGCCGCTTGTGCGCGCACCACACCGCACTGCTGGAGGCTATCAGTAGCTTTTCAGGGCCGTGAGTTGGCTGTGTCGCAGGATGTCCGAAGACGAACGGATAAGATGATCAGTACTGCACTAAAGGTGTGTTCTAGCTCTCGTATGGGAGGAAAAGAAAATGCGTTGTGCGACACGCATCTGGATGGTAGTGCTTGTGACGACCGCCATACTAGCGACGTCAGGGCTGGTTTTTGCCTATCCCGCAGAAGATCTGTACGACTACTACCAGTTCAGGTTTGACTCAGGCCTGCCGGGCAACAACTGGACAGTCAGCCCTGAGGGGAAAGCAGGTGGCGCTGGCCCTGCGCAGATGGCTATCCCAATAGCCTACACCCCATGCGCCGGTAACTACATACTCGACGCAAATGTGGGGATGGCAGACAGCGGCCTGACGCTGGGCTGGCATGGTGATAAAATCAACGGGACTCTGAATCCCGCATTTGGCCTGGGCAAACCGGGCAACGGAATCTATCTGGCATACACACTCACCGGCGACAAAGGTGAACCTAGCTATAACTGGCAGTGGCAAATCCTGGCCGAAGAGGGCTCCAAACCGGCTGTGGCCATAGGCGGAATGGACATGAGCAACCAGCGTGCAGCCACTCAGCACCGCCCACTGTCGGGCGAAGCGCGAAGCTTCTACGCCGTAGCAACAAAACAGGTCAGTGCAGATCGGCACCCCACCTATGCTACTGTTGGGCTGGGCACTGGCCGCTTCAAGGGCCCCTTCGCCGGAGTCTGCACTCGCTTCCATCCGCGCGCAACTGTAGCTGCAGAATATGACACGCTAGGCGTAAATGCCAACATCACCTATGCATTCAGAGATCCACAGGAGGATCACAACTTCACCATGGTACTGGGGGTCGCCGATTTGGGATACTGGTCCTAC